>WNGK01005840.1_pt1 | contig 16105 bp, 21 predicted proteins | sample 5400601 | NCBI WGS metagenome assembly WNGK01 (sample SAMN13153376, study PRJNA577476) | soil metagenome | isolation source: 60 cm soil or saprolite under Garry oak tree replicate 1 | place: USA:California | collected 2016-06-15
GGAGCGAGGGGCGACTTGCGGAAGTAGTCGTCGAGCTGCTCCGGCCGGAGATCGGCGAGCAGCACCCGTCCCATCGCGGTTGCCCACGCCGGGAGCCTCGAGCCGACGCCGAGGGTCATGCTCATGATGCGCTTGGTCTCGACCCGGGCCACGAACACGATGTCGGTTCCGTCCAGCACCGAAGCCGAGGTCGTCTCTTGGACCTTGTCGGCCAGCGCCTCTAGGTGCGGTCGGGCGATCTCCCACACGGGGAGGGACGCCAGGTAGGAGTAGCCCAGCTCCAGGACCCTGGGCCGCAGCGAGAAGAGCCGGCCGTCGCTCTCGACGTATCCGAGGTCCCGGAGCGTGAGGAGGAACCGCCTGGCCGCCGCCCGGGTGAGCCCGGTCCGCTCGGCGATCTCCGACAGCGTCTGGGAGGGCGTCTCCCGCGTGAATGCGGTGATCACCGACAGCCCTCGCTCGAGGGACTGCACGAATTCCCCGCTGCGTACGGCGCTTGACACGTTCGATGCCTCCGGAGCAGAATGTGATTCCGTAGAATGTACAACTGTTCGCATGGCGAACGCAACGCTTCCTGTCGGTCCCGGTTCGATCTAGTCTAACCACACACGAGAGGCGGGGGTGTATCGGTGAACAGGTACGCCACGAGGTTCGGGTCGCTGGACGCGTACGAGAAGGGGACGCTCGATATCATCGACGACGACCCCAAGCATTACACCTACTCCAATATGTTCGAGGTGGCCTCGACGTCGAAGCCGTACGAGAAGGTCGCCGTCGCGAAGAACATGGAGTACGTCCTCGAGGTGGTCCGCGCGGAAGGGACGTCGGGCTGGAGGACCTGCGCCCACGACGAGTTCGCGCTCGTCATGGACGGCGAGGTGGAGATCCGATTGGTGAAGCCGGACGAGCCGCTCGTCCCGCCCGACAAGGAGGGATCGGTCGCGCTGGGCGGCGAGCCGGCGGGCAGGAAGATGGGGACGATCCGGGCCCGGCGGGGACACATGGCACTCCTGCCCGCGAGCTCCGCCTACCAGTTCCATTGCGACGGCGCCGGCGTCATGCTCATGCAGACCATCGAGGGCGAGGACACGGTTTTCAAGTGGGCCGAGATCTGCCGGACCATCGCGTGACCGCGAGGACGGACGATCGACGAGGAGGGTGAAGCGATGACGGTGGAGGCGGTTCCGCGGGTTGAGGTCGACGCGAGCGCGCCGAACGCCGAGGGGTACCGGACGTTCCGGCTCGGAGAGTTCGAGTTCTCGCGCAACGAGTATTTCGTGTACGTGCGCTGGCCGACCGGCAGCCACGTGATGTCGGCGGACGCCTTCCTGAAGGCCTTGCAGCGCGACGTGGCGTGGCAGTTCTTCTACGGCATCGTGAACTTCGACGGGGTGGTAGGCACGGTGAATCACTACGGGACCGTGGACCTGTTCGCCGGCCGGTACAACGACGCCTACCGCAAGGCCGAGCTCGACCATCTCGAGAACTTCCCAACCGAGCTCATCGGGGAGACGTTCAAGGCCATGCTCGACGACTGGACGAACGAGGGCTTCGATCCGTTCGCCTCCCCCACCGAGACGGGCAGTGCGTTCGGGCCGAAGCGCGGCGACAACCGCCGGGCCATCACCCGCCACCGGGTCACCGCGCAGCGGATGGTGGGCGTGTCGGGTGACGAGCAGATCCGGACGGACGAGAGCGGCTTCCCGATCAACCGGCACTTCCTGGACGTCCCCCAGGACGAGCCCGAAGTCCAGGCGGAGGCCGGGTTCGAGAGCGAGGTGGCCGCGTTCAGCTTGTTCGCCTACCTGTCGCGATCGGACGTCACCTGGAACCCCTCGGTGGTGTCGGCGTGCAAGGACAGCCTCGCGTGCCCCACCACGGAGGAGTACATCCTTCCGATCATCCACGGCAACGACCGGGTGGAGTGGTTCGTCCAGCTCTCCGACGAGATCTGGTGGAACGTCGAGGACCGCGACACCGGCACGGCTCGCGCCAACGTGGTCATGAAGCCCGGCGACGTGGCGTCCATGCCGGCCGACATCCGCCACCAGGGGTACGCGCCCAAGCGGTCGATGCTGCTCGTGTGGGAGAACGCGAACCCTGACCTGCCCGAGCTGCTCTCGTCTGGGAAGCTCCCCCCCAACGCGGTCGACTTCTAGGGAGCGTCCGGCCCGGCGCCGTCCGGGCTCGTCGCGGGTCGAAAGGGGCCCCGGTGCAGGACAGGCTGTTCATCGGCGGCGAGTTCGTCGATCCGCTCGACGGGCGGAGCTTCGAGGTCTTCGATCCGCACGATGGTTCGAAGCTGGCAGACGTCGCCGAAGCGAGGCCCACGGACGTCGACCGCGCCGTCGATGCGGCCCGCGAAGCGTTCCCGGGGTGGGCCAGCATGCAGGCCTCCGAGCGCGGCCGGCTCCTGCTGAAGCTGGCCGACGCCGTCGAGGCCCACGCCGACGAGCTCGCGCGCCTGGAATCGACGGACACCGGGCATCCCATCCGGGACTCGAGCCGCCTCGACGTCCCCCGGACCGCCGCCACCTTCCGCTATTTCGGGGGCATGGCCGACAAGCTGCAAGGGACGGTCGTCCCGGTCGAGCCGGGCTTCCTGAACTATGTGCTCCGCCGCCCGGTCGGCGTGATCGGGCAGATCGTGCCCTGGAACTTCCCGCTCATGTTCACGAGCTGGAAGATGGGTCCCGCCCTCGCTGCGGGGAACACCGTGGTGTTCAAGCCCGCGGAGCTGACGCCGCTGTCTTCGCTGCGTCTCGCCGAGCTGATGGTTTCGGTGGGCTTCCCGCCGGCTGTGGTGAATGTGGTGCCGGGGCTCGGCGAGGTGGCCGGTGCGCATCTCGCCGCCCACCCGGGAGTCCAGAAGATCGCGTTCACGGGCTCGACCGAGGTGGGGCGGCGGATCGTCCAAGCGTCGGCCGGCAACCTGAAGCGAGTCCAGCTGGAGCTCGGCGGCAAGGGCGCGAACATCGTCTTCGACGACGCGGACCTCACGGCGGCGGTGAACGGCTCGGCGTTCGCGATCTTCCATAATCAGGGCCAGGCCTGCATCGCCGGGTCGCGGCTGCTGCTCCAGGAGGCGATCGCCGAGGAGTTCGTCGACGGCTTCGTCGCGCTGGCCAGCTCGATCCGGATCGGCGATCCCCTCGACCTCGAGACCGAGATGGGCCCGCTGACCTCGCCCGAGCACCGTAACCGCGTGATGGGCTACGTGAAGATCGCGCTCGACGAGGGCGGCGAGATCCTCACCGGCGGCCACGCGCCCGACGACCCAGCGCTCACAGCGGGCTGCTACGTCGAGCCCACCGTGGTGCGGGCCGGTCCCGAGGACCGGGTGTGCCACGAGGAGGTCTTCGGACCGTTCGTCACGGTGACCACGTTCCGCGACGAGGCCGAGGCTCTGGCGATCGCGAACGCCACCGACTACGGCTTGGGCGGTGGCCTGTGGACGCGCGACCTGCAACGGGCGCACCGGGTGGCAAGTGCCATCGAGAGCGGGATGGTGTGGATCAACTCATACAAGCGGGTCAACCCGGGGTCGCCGTTCGGCGGCATCAGGAACTCCGGCTACGGCCGGGAGATGGGATTCGAGGCGATGCACGAGTACACGGACGCCAAGTCGGTGTGGGTGAACGTCGACGCCGACCTGCCGCCGTGGTACGCACGCCCATGAAAGGAGACGCGATGGCGGTGGCGAAAGGAACGATGACCGACGAGCAGCGCAGGTCCGTGGCGCTCGAGTACCTGAAGGCCTTCGACGCCGGGGGCACGACCTCGACCGGGGGCAGCATCCTCGACCTGTTCGCCGAGGACGCCCAGGTCTACTTCCCGAAATGGGGCCTCGCCGAGGGTAAGGACGGGATCGGTCGCATGTTCGGCGACCTCGGCGCTCGATACAGGTCGATCAAGCACAACTACGCCGACTTCAACTGGATCATGACGGGCGGCGACCTCTTCGCCTGCGAAGGGACGAGCTACGGCGAGCACGTCGACGGCGAGTGGCGCGCCGGCGTCACGCACGCCGGCCGTTGGTGCGACGTCTTCGAGGTCCGCGACTTCCTGATCCAGCGCTGCTTCATCTACCTGGACCCCGACTACGCCGGGCTCGACACCGACCGGTATCCCTGGCTCTCGGCCGGTGGCCGCGATCCCTCCAGTCCCCTCGGATGAGATCGTTCACGTACGACGCCCTGCCGAGCCGGGTGGTCTTCGGTGTCGGTAGCCGGGATCGGCTGGCCGAGGAGGTCGAGCGGCTGGGCCGGTCTCGGGTCTTCCTGATCACGGACTCGGCCACCAAGCCCGTGGCTGACGAGCTGGCCGAAGCCCTCGGCGGACGGTTCGCCGCGGTGTTCTCCGACGTCCAACAGCACGTCCCGATCGAGGCGGTGGCCGGGGTCCGCGATGCAGCCCGCACGAGCGGCGCGGACTGCATCGTCACGGTCGGCGGCGGTTCGACCACCGGCTACGGCAAGGCGATCGCGCTGGAATCGGACCTCCCGACCATCGCCGTTCCCACCACCTACGCGGGCTCGGAGATGACGCCGATCTACGGGATCACCTCCGACGGCTTGAAGCGCACGGGCCGCGACGTCCGGGTGCTCCCGAAGACCGTGCTGTACGACCCGGAGCTCACGGTGACCCTCCCGCCGTCGGTCACCGCTGCGAGCGGCATGAACGCGCTCGCGCACTGCGTCGAGGGGCTGTACGGCAAGGACGCGGATCCCATCACGTCGCTGATGGCGGAGGAGGGGGTCCGGGCGCTCATCGGCGGCGTCGCCGCCGCCGTGCGGGATCCTGGCGACCTCGAAGCGCGGGGCGAGGCACTCTACGGCGCGTACCTCGCCGGCGCCACGCTCGCCGTTGTAGGGATGGCCCTCCACCACCGGATCTGTCACGTGCTGGGCGGCACGTACGGGCTCCAGCACGGCGAGGTGAACTCGGTCATCCTGCCGCACGCCGCGAGGTTCAACCAGGGGGCGGCACCGGAGGCGCTCGCGCGCGTGGCTCGGGCGATGGCGGTGGACGACGCCCCGCTCGGTCTCTTCGACTTCGCCGTCTCGATCAGCGCGCCAACGAGCCTGGCCGAGCTCGGCATGCGCGAGTCGGACCTCGACGAAGCGGCCCGCCTCTCCGTCGACACCCCGATGTGGAACCCCCGGCCGGCCGGCTTCCGGGAGGTCCGAAGCATCCTGGCGGAGGCCTTCCACGGCCGTCGGCCCGTCCGTGTGGAAGGTGGAGACGCCGTATCCTCGCCTCGGTGATCGGGCGAGCGACGGCTGTGAAGGCCTGGACAGGATGAGGGCGCGGATGGAACACGTGACAGACGCGGGTGCGGGGTCGTTCCAGTCGCCGGAGGACGCGGCGGCCCGGCTCGGCGCGGTCCGCTACCTCTGCGACGCGCAGGTCGCCGTCACCGTGTACCTCGCCGAGCGGCTGGGGAAGCCCGTGCTGTGCGAGGGGCCGGCCGGCGTGGGCAAGACCGAGCTGGCGAAGGCCGTGGCGCAGGCCACGGGCCGGCCGTTGATCCGCTTGCAGTGTTACGAGGGCCTGGACGAGGCGAAGGCCCTGTACGAATGGAACTACAAGAAGCAGCTCCTGCGCATCCAGGCGGACTCCGCCGAGCGCGACTGGGAGCGGGTCGAGCAGGACATCTTCACCGAGGACTTCCTGCTTTCCCGGCCGCTTCTCTCGGCCATACGGTCTGCGGCCCCCGTCGTCCTCCTGATCGACGAGGTCGACAGGCTGGAAGTCGAGACGGAGGCCTTGCTGCTCGAGGTGCTTTCGGACTGGCAGGTGTCGATCCCCGAGCTCGGGACGATCGAGGCCTCCAATGCTCCGTTCGTCGTCCTGACCTCGAATAACACCCGTGAGCTGTCGGAGGCGTTGAAGCGCCGGTGCCTGTTCCTGCCCATGGACTACCCGACGGTCGAGCGCGAGCGGGAGATCATCCGCGCCCGTATCCCCGAGATCGATGCGGAGTTCGCCGAGCAGATCGCGCGGCTGGTCCGCACGATCCGCGGATTCGATCTGAAGAAGGCCCCGTCGGTCTCGGAGACGCTCGACTGGGCACGGACGCTCATCCTGCTTGGCGTCGGGCAGGTCGACGCGACGGTCGCGGACGACACCCTCCCGGTGCTCCTCAAGTACCAGCAGGACCTGGACAAGGTCCGGCGCGAGCTCGCCGTGGACCGGCGGTAGCCGGATCGGGCGGTGATGGACGTGAGCAGCATCCTGGCCGACGGACGGTTCGGCACGAGGACACGGCGGGCACCCGCACGGGTCCGTCCGTCTCGGACATCGTGACGATCACGCCGATCCTCACGGGTCCCGGGCCGTCGCCCTTCCGCTAGACTTCGCGATCGGGTAGGACGCAGGTTCTCGGTATCCTCTGCCGGGTTTCTGCTAGCCCTGCTGGAGTTGCTGGAGTAGCTCAGTCGGCAGAGCACGGGCATGGTAAGTCCGGGGTCGCGGGTTCGATTCCCGCCTCCAGCTCGAACGCGCGGCGCGGCGCGGTGGTGGGTTCCCGAGCTCGCTCGCTACACTGGGTCGCCGAGGCGGCGTAGCTCAGGGGCAGAGCAAGCGGCTCATAATCGCTGTGTCGGTGGTTCGAGTCCACCCGCCGCTACGAACCGGCACGACGAGGGAACGGGTTGAGATGGCGAAGACCGACAACCGGCCGAAGATCACGATGGCCTGTACCGAGTGCCGGCGACGCAACTACACCACGACGAAGAACCGGCAGAACGACCGCGACCGGATCGAGCTGAAGAAGTACTGCCGCTGGTGCCGCGGACACACGCTGCACCGCGAGACACGCTGACCGGACGCCCGCCCGCGGTTACCGCCGGAGGCTGGGGCCGTCGCGGGCGACGACCTTGCCGTGGCGGAGCGCCACCAGGACGGCCTGGGTCTTCGTGTGGACGCCCAGCTTCGTCATGATGTTCTGCATGTGGGTCCGCAGCGTATGCGGGCTGATCGTCAAGCGAGCCGCGATCTCCTTGCCGACCAAACCTTCGGCCAGCAGCTGCAGGATCTCCCGTTCGCGCAGGCTCAGGCGATCGGCTCGTTCGGCCTCGGTCGAGTCCTCGCGCCGTCGGCTGCGGACCCGCTGGAGCAGCCGTTCGACCTCGGCGGGATCGATGATGGGCTCGCCGGTCCTGGTTCGGCGTACGGCGTCCACGACGCCGGCGAGCGGCCCGGACTTCGAGAGCACGCCGCTGGCGCCGGCCTCCAGCGCCCGGGCCTTGGTGAGGTCGTCCTCGAAGTCGGCGAGGACGATCACGTCGACCGTGGGGTCCGATCGCTTGAGCTCGCGGGTCACCTCGGCCCCGTCGTTCCCCGCGATCCCGGCGTCCAGGATGACGACGTCCGGCCGATCGTCGCCGATCGCGCGGCCGGCCTCCTCGCCCGAGGTGACGGCTCGAGCCTCGAGGTCATGCTCCAGTCCCAGGGCGAGGCTCAGCGCCTGGGCGAAGCTCTGCTGATCGTCGACCACCAGGACCTTGATCGCCGGACCGCGCTTGGGGGATGACACGTGCGGAATGGTCGCATCGGCGCGGAGCGGTTTCCAGCATCCGAACGGTGGATTCGACGTCCGGGACCGGGGGGAGCCGGAAGGCGCGGTTTGCCACCCCTGCTCGCCCTCCGATACCGTTCGCCCCGGTCGAGCCTGTCGCCCGCCGGGCCGGCAACCCGGACGCCGCCCGCGAACCTGCGCTTCACGTGAAGGAGGAACCTTGGGTCGTCTCGACGGAAGGGTCGCCGTGATCACCGGCTCGGGCCGCGGCATCGGACGCGCCACCGCGGTCCGGTTCGCCGAAGAGGGAGCCGCCGTCGTCGTGAACGACGTCGACCCGGACCCCGCGAACGAGACGGCCGAGGCCGTCCGTGGGGCCGGGGGCCGGGCCCTCGTGTCCACCGAGAACACCGTGAACCTCGCCGAAGCCGAGGCCATGATGGCCGCCGCCGCGGCGGAGTTCGGCACGGTCGACATCGTCGTCAACAACGCCGGCATCACCCGGGACAAGACGATCCACAACATGGACGACGACGTGTGGCAGTTCGTGCTGGACGTGAACCTGAAGACCGCGTTCCACACGACGAAGGCCGCGATGCCCTACCTGCGGGAGTCGGCGAAGAAAGAGAAGATGGAGCAGGGGCAGCCGGCGTACCACCGCAAGATCGCGTTCACCACCTCGACGGCGTTCCTCCTGGGCAACGCCGGACAGGCGAACTACACGGCGGCGAAGGGCGGCGTGGTGGGGCTCACCAGGACGCTGGCCCGGGAGCTGGGTCCCTTCCACATCAACGTGAACGCGGTGGCACCCGGCTTCATCGAGACCCGCCTGACGCAGGCGAAGCAGGAAGGCGAGGACCTGGGGATCCCCGAATCGATGCGACAGATGGCCCTGATGCTGATCTCGCTGGGGCGATACGGGAAGCCCGAGGACGTGGCGAACGCCCACCTGTTCCTGGCGAGCCCGGAGTCCGACTACATCACCGGAGTTATCCTGCCCGTGTCCGGCGGCCAGCTGGGAGCGTGACGACGGTGCCGATGAACCAGGCGCTCAAGGGCAAGGAGTACCAGCAGGTCTCGTTCACGGTCGAACGGGACCGCGTGCTCCGGTTCGCCGACGCGATCGGCGAGGACGACCAGGTGTTCCGGGACCCGGACGCGGCGAGAGCTGCCGGATACCCCGAGCAGGTCGCCCCGCCGACGTTCGTCACGGTCATGCAGATCATGACCAGCGGGCAGGCGGTGCTGGACGAGGACCTCGGGCTCAACTACATGATGGTGGTCCACGGCGAGCAGGAGTACGACTGGCGCCGACCGGTCGTGGTAGGCGACGTCCTGTCGGCCGTTCCGCGGATCGCGGACATCTACGCGAAGGGACCGAACGAGTTCCTGGTGATCGAAGCCGAGATCAAGGACGCGTCGGGCGAGACCGTGGTGGTCGCCCGGTCGACCCTGCTCTCCCGCGGCACGGCGGGGGAGCGGTGATGGCGGCGAAGGTGCGGTTCGATGACGTGCGGGTCGGCGACCAGATCCCGGAGCTGCGGAAGGTCGTGAAGCGCGAGGAGGTCAAGGCGTACGCCGATGCGTCGGGCGACCAGAACCCGCTGCACCAGGACGACAACTTCGCCCGCAGCGTGGGATTCCCCGGGATCATCGCCCACGGCATGTTCTCCATGGCCCATCTGGTCAGGGCCATCACCGACTGGTTGGGCGATCCCGGCGCGCTGAAGTCGATCAAGGTGCAGTTCCGGGCCGTGGTCTACATGGACGAGGAACTGGTGGCGAAGGGAGAGGTCGTCTCGCTGGACCCGGCGACGAAGCGGGCCCGTCTCCGCGTATGGGAGGAAGTCGACCGGGCCGGCGAACGGCAGCTCCCGATCAAGAACAGCGAGGCCGAGGTCGAGCTCTCCTGAGGAGGCCCGGACGGCCCCCCGCCGTAACCGGGCCGGGCTGGGGCGGGTCGAACCCCACGATCCCATGGTGAATCACGACGTCCTGGCACGGGCGCGCCGGGGGGATCCCAGAGCATTCGAGGAGGTCGTACGAGCCACCCACCGCCACGCGTACACGCTGGCGTTCCGGCTGGTCCGGGATCGGCAGGACGCCGAGGACGTGACCCAGGAGGCGTACCTCCGCGCGTTCCGCGCGCTGCGCGGGTTCCGCGAGGACGCGGCGTTCGAGACGTGGCTGTACCGGATCGTGACGAACGCGGCGATGACGTTCCTGCGGCGCCGCGGGCGATTCGGCGACCTGGCCGCGGAGCACGATGGCCCGCCTCCGGAGCCGGTGTCCCCGGAGCGGTCCGAGGACCAGGCCGTGGACCGCGACTCCCTCGTCCGGGCGTTGGAGACGCTGTCGCCTGCACTTCGGTCCGTGGTGATCCTGAAGGACGTGTACGGACTCTCGTGCCAGGAGATCGGCGAGGAGATGGGCGCGACCGAAGGAGCGATCAAGGTCCGGCTGCACCGGGCTCGCAAGCGGCTCCGGGATGCGTTGTTCGACGTGGAGGCGGACGGTGAGGTGTGAGGACGTGCGTGCCCTGCTGCCCGAGATGGCCGGGGGGCGCCTCCACCCGGCGGGGCGAGCGGAGGCGCACCTCGCCGGCTGTGCCGCGTGCGCGCTGGAATACGCGCGGTTCCGTTCGGTGATCGAGGGCCTCGGTTCACTGGCCGACCACATCGAGGAGCCCTCCGCCGACCTCCCCGAGCGGATCATCGCGGGACTCCCGTCGGGCCGCCTCCGGGTCGTGGCCTCCCGGGTGGCCGCGAACGACCAGGCCCGCGTGGCCCTCCTCTCCCTGGGCGGCGCGGCCATCGGTGCCGTGGCGGTCGGGCTGCTGTGGTGGCGCCGAACGCGACGGGCGCTCGGCGAAGCGACGGCGTCGGTCCAGGCCACCGTCGGGACCGCGGTCCGGTCCGAGACCGCGGTCTGACCGTCGGTTACCGGACCGGACGGTCCTCCGGGCTACGCTACTGCTCGGCTCGATGTCCGACCGGTCCGCGTCGAACGTGGCCCGGCCCGTCTCGCGAGAGGAGGAGCTCATGAGCGTCCGGTCGACCGTCGCCGCACCCACGCACCCGGCCCTGGTCGAGCACCGCGACAAGCGGGCGGCCAGCGTGCAGAACCGGATCGCGGACGCGATCACCACGTTCGCCGGCTCGATGGTGTTCGTCTATCTGCACGTGGCGCTGTTCGCCGTTTGGATGGTGGCTGTCGAGAACAAGCCGTGGCCGACCCTGACGCTCGTCGTCTCGCTGGAGGCGATCTTCCTGTCGACGTTCGTCATGATCAGCCAGAACCGGGCCGACGAGAAGCGGCAGGTCTTGGCCGATCAGCAGTGGAGCTTCGTCCGGATGGAGGAGAAGCAGAACGAGCAGCTGCTCACGCTCTCCGGCCAGATCCTCGACCTGACGAAGGCGATCCACGAGCTGACGGTCACGCACACCGGCGCGCCGGCCGGCTAGGGGCCCGGACGTGACCGCATCCGTGCGAACGCTCGACCCGGCCCGCGTCCGGGAGCTGTTCCCGGGGCTCGCCCGCCGGCAGGGCGGCCGGCCGTGCGTGTTCGCCGACGCCCCCGGGGGGACCCAGGTCCCGCGCTCCGTGATCCGGGCCATGGCGGGGTACCTGGAGCGGACGAATTCGAACACGGACGGCGCGTTCGCCACCAGCGCGGAGACGGACGCGACGATCGACCGGGCACGGCGCGCGGCCGCCGACTTCGTGGGCGCCGATCCGGACGAGGTCGTCTTCGGCCCTGAACATGACCACCCTGTCGTTCGCGCTGGCCCGGTCGCTGACCCGCCTGCTCCGGCCCGGCGACGAGGTCGTCGTCACCCGGCTGGACCATGACGCGAACATCTCTCCGTGGCTGTTGGCCGTGGAAGACTCGGGGGCGACGGTCCGCTGGGTGGACCTGCGGCCGGACGACTGCACGCTGGACCTGGACTCGCTGGACGCCGCCGTGGGCCCGCGCACGAAGATCGTGGCGTTCACCCTGGCGTCGAACGCCACCGGCACGATCACGGCCGCGACGGAGATCGTGCGGCGGGGTCGCTCGGCGGGTGCCATCGTGGTGGCCGACGCTGTGCACCTGGCCCAGCACCGGGCGCTCGACTTCCGGTCGCTCGACGTCGACGTGCTGTTCTGCTCGCCGTACAAGTTCTTCGGGCCGCACCTGGGGATGATGGTGGGGCGTCGCGAGCTGCTCTCGGCGTGGCCAGCGTATCGGGTCCGGCCCTCCAGCGACGAGCCCCCGGGCCGTTGGGAGACGGGGACGATGAACCACGAGGCGCTCGCCGGCCTCGAGGCCGCCGTCGGATACGTGGCGGACCTGGGTCGCGAGTTCGGGTCGGCGTCGAACGGCGACCGCCGGAGCGCGGTTCTCGGCGGGATGCGAGCCGTCGCCGAGCACGAGTCGGGGCTCTCCGAGCGGTTCCTCCTGGGCGCGCGGGACGTGCCCGGGCTCCGGTTGTTCGGGATCCGGGACGTGGACCGGATCCCGGAGCGAACCCCGACGTTCGCCGCCCGGCTCGGGGACCAGCATCCCCGGGACACGGCCGAGGCGCTGGGGCGTGGCGGCGTCTTCGTGTGGGACGGGAACTACTACGCCCTCGCCGTGATGGACCGGCTGGGGCTGGAGGAGACCGGCGGGGCGGTCCGGATCGGGTTCTGCCACTACCACACGATCGACGAGGTCGATCGTGTGCTGGCCGCTCTCTCCGACCTGTCCCGACCTTTGCCCCGACACGGCGGCGACCCCTATACTGGCGGGGGTCGGCGTCCCACCCCCGAGTCGAGCGTCGTCGAAGGGCCGTAGCTCAATTTGGTAGAGCACCGGTCTCCAAAACCGGCGGTTGGGGGTTCAAGTCCCTCCGGCCCTGCAAGGAGAAGCGTATGAACCGCCAGGCCAAGAGGATGATGCAGCGGCAGAAGAACGCGCCCCAGGATCGGGCCGAGGCTCTGCGGCAGCGTCGGACGGCGATCGACCAGCGGAAGAGGACGCCCCTGCGAGCGTTCCTCAAGGAGGTGCGCGCGGAACTCCGGAAGGTGAACTGGCCCACGCGCCAGGAGCTGATCGGCTACACGATCGTCGTCTTGGTCGCCGTCGTCTTCCTGACCTCGGCAGTGTTCGGCCTGGACATCGGCTTCTCCAAGTCCGTGCTGCACGTCATCAAGGGCAGCGGCTAGGTCCGAGAGCCCCGAACCCCACGAAGGTCCCATGACTGACAGCGATCCCGAAGAGCGACGAAGCGCGACCGAGGACGAGCAAGCGGCCGAGCCGACCGGCCCGGTCGATGACGCCTCGTCCGAAGGACCGGTGGAGATCGCGCCGGAGAATGGGCCGTCGGACGATGACCCGGCGAACGTCGAAGCGCCTTCCCAGGAGGCGGTAGCCGTCGACGTGATCGTCGACGTCGAGGAGGCTCCCGAGGAGCCCGAGGCCGAAGAGGAGCCCGAGGCCGAAGAGCGCCTCGATGCAGATGGAACACAAGATCTTCGATGTCGTGATCCCCATGGAGGACGTCATGGAGATCAAGAGCGGGAAGAAGCAGGTCGTCCAGCGCAAGGTCTTCCCCGGCTACCTGCTGGTGCGCATGGTCTACGACAACGACTCCTGGTACGTCGTGCGCAACACCCCCGGCGTGACGGGGTTCGTCTCCAGCGGGACGGGTTCGAAGCCCACCCCGCTCTCGCCCCGGGAGGTGGAGAAGATCCTGGCGGTGAAGCAGGAGACACAGAAGAAGCCCGAGTACCGCCTGGAATGGGAAGAGGGCGACGTGGTCCAGATCACCACAGGACCGTTCGCCAGCTTCACCGGCACGATCGCGGAGATCAACGTCGAACAGTCCAAGCTGAAGGTGCTCGTCAACATCTTCGATCGGGAGACCCCGGTCGAGCTCGCCTTCGATCAGGTGGCCAAGGCCTGAAGCCGGGACGCCGCCGAACCGAAGGAATAGGCAGGAGAAGACCGACCCACGGCGGGAGGCCCCGCGGAGGGGGCCGTTCGAACCGCAGGAGGTGAAGGAAGATGGCAGAACCGGCGCCACGTAGGCGCAAGAAGGTCCTCGCGCTCGTCAAGCTCCAGATCAAGGCCGGCCAGGCGACGCCCGCACCACCCGTCGGCACGGCGCTCGGCCAGCACGGCGTGAACATCATGGAGTTCTGCCGGCAGTACAACGAGGCCACGCAGGCCCAGGCCGGCCAGGTCATCCCCGTCGAACTGACGATCTTCGAGGACCGAAGCTTCTCGTTCGTCACCAAGCAGCCGCCGGCCGCCGAGCTGATCAAACAGGCCGCCGGCCTGGAGAAGGGCTCGGGCGAGCCGAACCGCATGAAGGTCGCGAGGCTCAGGAAGGACCAGGTCCGCCAGATCGCCGAGCGGAAGATGGTCGACCTGAACGCGGTGGACGTGGAGGCCGCCATGCGGATCATCGAAGGGACAGCGCGGAGCATGGGCGTGGAGGTCGGCGCGTGAGCGGCGCGGGCGGCAAGCGCTACTCGGCTGCCTCCACCCAGGTCGATCGCGACCGGCGGTACAGCCCGCCCGAGGCGATCCGCCTGCTCCGAGAGCTCCCCACGGCGAGGTTCGACGAGACGGTCGAGGTCGCCATGCGCCTGGGCGTCGACCCGCGGAAGGCCGACCAGATGGTCCGGGGGACCGTTTCGCTCCCGAACGGCACCGGCAGGTCCGTCCGGGTGGCGGCGTTCGCCACCGGCGACAAGGCCCGCGAGGCAGGGGAGGCCGGCGCCGATGTGGTCGGCGCCGAGGACCTCGTGGACGAGGTCATGAAGGGCAACATCGACTTCGACGCGGCGGTGGCCACCCCCGACGTGATGGCGATGGTCGGGAAGGCCGGGCGCGTGCTGGGCCCCCGCGGCCTGATGCCGAACCCGAAGGCCGGCACCGTGACGTTCGACATCGGCAAGGCCGTTCGCGACATCAAGGCCGGGAAGCTCGAGTACCGCGTCGACCGGCAGGGGAACGTCCACCTGGTGATCGGGAAGCGATCGTTCGATGAGCAGCGCCTCCTGGAGAACTACCTGGCGGTGGTCGACGAGCTGCTCCGGGCGAAGCCGCCGGCGGCGAAGGGCCGGTACATCAAATCGATCACCCTGTCCTCCACGATGGGCCCGGGGATCCGGATCGATCCGGCGCACGCGAAGGAAGCCGCCCTCGAGTCCTCGCAGGCCGGGTAGGAGCGGTGACGATGAGCGATCCGCTCCCCGGGCAAGGATCACCGGAGCCGATGGAGCGGCTGGTGCGTGCCGGCCTCGGAGCGGTGGTGGCCAGGCTCGAGGAGCTCACGGAGCGGATCGAGCGGCTCGAAGCGGCCGTGATCCGGCTGGTGGGGTCCGCCGGCCCGCCGCTCCGACCGGTTCCCCCGCCCGCGGCCGCACCCTCTCAAGGTCCGGCGCCCCTGCACCGCGAGCCCTCGTCCGCGCGGCCCGCAGCACAGCCGTCCGTCGCCCCCGCGCCGGCCGAGGCCGCTCCGCCCCGCATCGACGAGACGCTGATCTGGGGCGCGAGGCCGACGGGCCCGAAGGAGGCTCGGTCGACGCCGGAGGCGTTCGCCGCGTCCGTCGAGGAGGAGGAGCACCGCCGTTCCGGACTCTTCCGGCGGCGCAAGGAGGGAGAGCCCCCCGCGCGTTGACGGTTCACCGGCCGGGGTCGTACCCTCGTCCGCGCCGGAGACAGCAGGGGCGGTTCGCGTAATCCCCGGATGATGGGGCACCTGCCGAGGCCAGCCGAAGAGGTCGACCACCCAGGCGACGCCTCTCGCGTGTCTCGCGGCAGGCGTCGTTCCGCGTTTCCGGGCTCGGAACGGCCGACCGTGGACTTGCGCACGTCGTCGGAGACGAGAGGGAAGGGCCCATGCCGAGAGCCGACAAGATCGAGAAGGTGAAGGCGCTGACCCGGCGCCTCGCGGACGCCCCGGGGGTGGTCTTCGCCGACTTCCGAGGGCTCACGGTGAAGGACGCCACCGACCTCCGCGGGACCCTCCGCGCGGCGGGGGCGTCGTTCGTCGTGTCGAAGAACACGCTCACCCGCATCGCGGTCCGCGAAGCCGGGCTCGATGACATGATCGGGCTGGTGGACGGGCCCACGGCGATCGCGTTCCTGGACGGGGACGCGGTGGCGGGGGCGAAGGCCCTGCTCGACGCGGGGCGGCGGTTCCCGGCGCTGCAGGTCAAGGGCGCGCGGATCGAGGGCCACGTCCTCGACGAGTCCGGCACGAAGGCGCTCGCCACGATCGACTCGAAGGACGCGTCGCTGGCGAAGTTGGCCGGGTTGCTGACCGCGCCCCTCGCCCGGACGGCGTACCTGCTGCAGGCACCGATGCAGCGCATCGCGTACGCGCTCGCCGAGCGCGGTCGCCAGGAAGCCGCGTGACGGGAACGGTCACGTCAGAGGAAGGAAGGAAGGGGAACATCATGACCAAGCTGTCCGTCGACGAGATCCTCGACGCGATCAAGGAGCTCTCGATCATCGAGGCCGCGGACCTCTCCAAGAAGATCGAGGAGGAGTTCGGCATCCAGGCCGCCGCGCCCATGGCCGTCGGGGTCGCTGCCGGAGGTGGC
>WNGK01005687.1_pt1 | contig 16104 bp, 17 predicted proteins | sample 5400601 | NCBI WGS metagenome assembly WNGK01 (sample SAMN13153376, study PRJNA577476) | soil metagenome | isolation source: 60 cm soil or saprolite under Garry oak tree replicate 1 | place: USA:California | collected 2016-06-15
CGCAAGGGCCGGCCAGGTGAGCTGCGCGACACTATGATCGCTGGCATCGTGGTTGCGCGCCATGCGACTCTGGCAACTCGCAATGTGGCCCATTTTGAAGATCTCTCCGTACCAGTCGTTAACCCTTGGCTTGCCTAATCGTTCTCAGCGGCCCGGATGATGAGCGCAAAGGCGAGTAGAGTCGAGAACAGGCGCAGTGACGGTAGTCTCCTGTTGGATATTTGACGGGGCTTTCGCCTCGTCACCTCAGACTGGTTTGGCTTGATTCTGTTTCCTGTTCCCGCTCAGCGAACCGGGCTGGGCAGATTTCCCGCATCCGGCTCTCGGAAAAGACTCCCGCTTTCGCCCACGGAAGGCTCGCGGTCTGTTGTGGTAACTGGACCAAGCCAAACACAGAGAGAAGAGACGCTTCCGGAAATCGCCGGCTCGACGGTCCTCATCCACGGACCTCTTAATAGCCCGAAGGAGATCTGGCACTCGCTGCACTTCGTCGATTGTAGTTCGGTCGAGATTGCGAACCAAACCGGTTGGATCGCTGCGTGCGGTGCCCGCACCGTGTCATCATCCATCGTGATGAACTCGCGATCGGTCGCGACCAGATCGCGGACCAGCGTGGTCTTGCCGCACTGGCGCGGGCCGGTAACCATAACGACCGGCGTGTCCTTGAGCGCGGTGCTCACGAGTTCGGTAGCAAAGCGCGGAAAAAGCTGATGATCGTTGCCGTCCATCCGGATATAACCTCCGTCTGATTCGGATCAATCTTGCGTCTAATTCGGATTACAAACCCGTCTGATCCGGAAGCTACTAGCTGGGCTACGGCTTCCAACCGAGGTGCACGAGTTTCGGGAGGACACCGCTCCACACTATGTCCGCCGGATGTTACCCATGAAGATCGATCCGCATACTGCCCTCTAACATCGTTGGTGACATTGATTCCATGACAATGCCGACTTCGAGATCCGAGTAAACTTTGGCGACCGTACCAACCAAAGGGCTCGTGAGAAGGAGGCGAAGATGATCATCATTGGTTGTGACTACCACCCGGGCTTCCAGCAAATAGGCCACAGCCATCGATCAATGGTTTTCTTGTACAGCAGCAGCGGGTCTTCCCCCGAACCGAAGCGGGCATGAAGAAACGCCCGATTGCCCCCATCCGCCGCGTATAGATACTGAAGCACAGCCAATAAGGCCGCACGATCAAAACTCGCGAGCTTGGCCTTAACATCCGCCCATGTCGGTTTTGATTTTTGCTGTGCTTCGGGCATACGCCTTTCAGATTCTACTCGTGCCGACGATTGCGAGTGGGCGGCACTCTGCGGTAATGCCATGGCGCGGCACTGGGAGGCCGGGGCCATGGGCAAACAGAGAATCAAAGCGAATTACCGACGCCGAGTGCTGCGGCTGCCGGATCTGGATCATTGTAAGTATGCGGTGCTCAACAGTCTCGGCTCGCCAGCCTCGCGCCGCGTATACGAGTACGCCATCGACCAATTCATTGCCTGGTACTGCAGCGAGCCGCCGCTGGCCTTCAACCGCATCGTCGTCGTCCGGTATCGGATGTATCTGGAATCAAGAGGTCTCGCCGCCAACACCATCAACCAACAACTCGCGGCCGTGCGCCGCCTCGCTCACGAAGCCGCCGATCAGGCTTGCTGAGTCCCGAGTTGGCAGCGGGAATCAGTCGTGTCAAAGGAGTCAAGCAACTCGGGTTTCGCTCAGGCAACTGGTTGAGCGGAGAGCAAAGCTCCGACGTGCTCCAACATGCGTATGGAGGGAGCATGCGGGCCAATCGTGACTATGCAATGCTGGCCATGTTGTTTGGTTGTGGCTTTCGCAGATCGGAGTTAGTCGATCTCAAGTTGGATCACATCCAGATGCGCCAGGGACACTGGGCAGCGGTGGATCTGATCGGCAAAGGTGGCCACATCCGCACCGTACCCATTCCAGAATGGGTCAAAGCCGCACTCGATCAGTGGACGCTGGCAGCTGGGGTCACGGAGGGAAGGATCTTTCGAGCCGTGGCGAGGACGGGAAAGGTGTGGGGGAAAAGGCATCTCGCAGAATGTTGTGTGGTATGTAGTAAGGATGTGCTGCGAAAGAGCGGGATTGGAGCACATTGCACCTCACGATTTGAGGCGCTATGCCGAATCCCGGATTATGCCGAATCGAACATGAAGCATCTGTATTTGGCGCTGAGTTGCGCTCTGAGACGATCAAGTCGGTTCGGCATAGCCGCGGTGAGTTACAGGCCTTTCAGAAAAGCCATCAGGTCATCGTCAGGCCGATAGCGACCAGCTCTTGCGTTGATAGGAGTTGTCTTCGCCAGGATCTCTTCCTTGATGGCGAGATTGGCGTCCAGATAGATCTGAGTCGTTTCTACTGATTCGTGTCCCAACCAAAGGGCGATCAGAGTGCGATCAACGCCCGACTGGAGCAACTCCATTGCCGTTGTATGCCGAAGGACGTGAGGCGAAACGCGCTTGTCCGCCAATGAGGCGCACGTCTTTTGCGCCACGGCAACGTACTTCCGAACTAAATGCTGGACTGCGTCAGCGCTAAGCCGACAGCCTCGCACGGCGGGGAACAGGATTCTTGTGCCATCATCACCCTGCTCCCTGATCCACGCCGTCAGCACGACGACAGTGGATTTGGCCAATGGAGTACATCGTTCCTTGCGCCCCTTCCCTTCACATCGAATATGCGCTCCCTTATCGAGGCTGACGTCCTGTCGTCTAATCGAGGTGATCTCGGAGAGGCGGAGGCCAGTCTGAACGACGGTGAGGAGGAGCGCATGATTGCGGCGACCCAACCACGTATCTCGGTCTGGAGCCGCCAGTAGTGCATCGATCTCAGGCCGCGTGAGGAAACCCACAAGGGGACGGGGCTGCCGTTTGTTGGGAATCGCGATCACGCGTTGGATCAGCCCAGAGTACTGGGGTACTTCCAGCGCAATATAGCGAAAAAAAGACCGAATCGCAGCCAATCGCAGATTGCGACTCCGTGTCGCGTTCGCGCGAGCGCTTTCCAGATTATCCAGAAACGCTCCCAGAAACGGCGCCTGTAGGTCCTCCAGCGTTAGCCTTGAGGGTGCCTTGCCCAATCGCCTCTCCGCGAACTGCAACAGCAGACGAAACGTACCGTACTCACAACTCACGGACGTCTTCGGGAGACTCTTGCACGAAGGTCGGCTCACTGAGGAAGAGCTGCGCGGTCTGCGGGAAGACAAGCTGAAGTCGATCCGTTCTTTCGCCCAATTCTTGGCAGAGATGGACGCAGCCTGACTGGGATTTGAGCGCAATCGCCTGTTTTGGTCAACATCTGATCCACGTCGGCTGAAGCGTCGGCGGCAACAGCCGCCTTTGCAGTAGACAAGCTGCGGTTTGTGGGCTCGTATCGGTTACTAAAGTTAGCCAGAGCATTGGCCTGCGGGATCTTCGCGGTCGATACTTCCGAGTGCCCTCACGCAGTCAAGTTTAGAGGTATCGTGAGACCAAGGTGGCACTTCGCCCATTTTGGTAGGGCATGAAATCCATGAACCACAAGGCTTAGCGTATGCACAATGAAAATACCCTCGTCTCACCTCGACGCAGTTCCAGAGTTCCGGCCGCGATGCCAATACTGGTTACTAGCTTAGACGGAGCACACTTTTCTGAAGTCTGTGAAACTCTGGTGGTGAATGCGCATGGTTGCGCAATCCGGTCGCGCGTGAAACTTGACGCCGGCGTCCAACTCCACCTCCATAGCAAAGAGGGTCGGGTTACGACAGCCCAGGTCGTCTCGTGCCAACCGATGGAATTGGACAGTCAGAGCTGGAGACTGGGCGCGAGGCTCGAGCACCCGGGAAATTTCTGGGGGTTGCAAACCTTCCCCACAGATTGGACTGTTTCGCAAATCTCCGCTCTGCCGAAAGTCCCACAATTAGCAGCGCCTGCTCAGACCTCTGTCCAATTGTCCGGCGGGCCCAGCGAATGGCTAGAGGCTAGACCCAAATTATCGGAAGAGGATGTAAAAAGAGTGATCGTGGAATTGGTTCGCCCGCTCCATGCCGAGATTACGTCCATGAAGGAGAAGCTGGCACGCGCCGACGCGAATCGCAGCCGCTTTGATGTGTCACTCTCAAGCATTCCTCCGGAGCTGGAGCAGCAGTTGGAGTTGCGTCTGCGGCAGGACCTGGGTCCGCGAGTCGTGGATGAGGCACGGCAGCAATCCGCGCGTTTGCTTTCTGCGACGGAAGCCGCAATCGAAAAAAGGGCGATTGAAGTTCGTGAGGAGTTCCAGGCCAGATCCGCTGAGGAGTTTCAAATCGTTCAGCAGCGAGCAGGTGAGATGTCAGCGAACATCGTCGCCACCGTTCGAGAGCAACTCCGGGACGGGGTGGAAGGTCTGCAGGGGAAGCTGGCGGTCGGACGAAACCAACTCCAGCAAGCCAGCAGCGAACTTCTGGTTTCTCTTCAAAACAGCTTAAATGACGAGCACAATGCGAGGTGGAGCGACTTGGAACAACTGCGAACCGCGGTTGTTGCAGAATCGTCGCGTCTGCAAGAGGAGATTGGACAGCTGGATGGCCGGATCTTAAGGTTGAACGAGTCCGTCCGCTGTTTGGAGTCAGGCCTCGACAAGCGCCTGAGTCAGATGGCAGGCGACACAGTAAAGAATGTGCGCAACGAAATCGAATACGTTGCTGACACGATGCTCAAAGGAGTATCAGCACGCAGTGTTCAGACACTTGAAAAACAGATGGATGAAGCGTCTGGAAACATGAGGATTGTTCAGAACGGAATCATCGCGTCAGTATCGGATTCCCTAAAAGCTCAGGCCGCGGATGCTTTACAAGAATTCGAACATTCCATGGACGAGCTGACTCAACTTTCTGTCGAGCGCTGGCGGCAGAGGCTAGCCACCGGCTTGAATGCCATGGTAAAGAACCTTGAAGAGCAATTCTAATTACATTCCGATAGGCCGGTGACGAGAAGCGAACCGTTTTCCAATAGATGTGACCAGTGTTGACTTAATATCCCCTTGGACTCATTGAGGTTCTGACAGACGCCTGTTCTCGATACTTGGTGACCGCTCTCAGGCCAGCTTCAGCCGAGCTGGCTTTTGAATTCTGACTCACTGTGTAACGGAGATGCCAATCTGCGGATACGGCGCATCGTCCCCCAGTCATATTCGTAAGCGGTCCCACAAATAACGCATACCTGATAATCCTGTCCATGAACACTATGCGGCCAGGAGAATCGATGGGGGCACAGTTTCTGCAGGAATAGAGAGAGGAATCTGTTTGCCATGGCCTATGGGCTCCGCGATTCGCCGCGCTTGGCACCGTCTGAACAGTTCGGGCTTAAGCAGCGGCAGTTTTTGAGTGCATTGGCGCAACATTAGCACGAAAAGCTCACAGGACGGCTCACACTGTGGTTCAGTCGGCGGCGAGATAATGGTCACCGCCCGCGCTTGTGGTACCTGGGGTCCGCTCAACTTGTAAGCGAAGCGCCGAACGCTTTGATAGCCACTGCCATGGCATTGCGATCTCGACTCAGACCCAACTCGATGATTTCCCGGTAGGGTTCACAGGTGCTCGCCGAGCCCACGCCTTTCGAGTTTTCTGGCTCCTTGCCGCTCAACCCCACGCCAAAGTCGGTGATCACCGCTATGGCCGGTTTTGAAGTTGCTGTTGCTTTTCCCTGCTATGAAAATGCTGTCGGCTGCGGCGCTTGTTCTTGTGGTGTCAGTATCACTGCGTAACCTAAACGTTCCAGCCGATGCACGAGGTTACGGGTGAGATGGTTCTTGTTGAGCCTGTCGAGGAAAGATCTCCCAGATCGTTGTAGGAAACTTGTTTGGAAAGCATGTGATAGATGGCGACCAAGATTTTGTGGGCTATGGCCACAGCCGCCCGCTTGTATCCGCGCCGAGCCTTAAGACGGTAGAATTTATCCCTGAGGTAAGTGCCTTTGGCCTTCGCCGCTGCGTTGGCGGCCTCCACCAAGGCCGTCTTTAGATACACATTGCCCTTGGAGATGCGGCCGCTCTTGCGTTTGCCTGCTGATTCATTGTTGCCGGGGCAAACTCCGACCCAAGAAGCTAACTGGGAAACATTCTGAAACACCGCTCATATCGACGCCCAATTCCGCGATGATCACCGCTGCTAGAGTCCAGTCCACACCAAGGATCTGATCCAACAATGCCAACTGCGTTGCAAAGGGTTCCAGTTTCTGCCGCGTGCGCTGTTTCGTAGCGTCCCAGGGCAAGCTGGCGCTGCAGCCGTAGTGCGGAGATGCCACGCTGGTCCGTAGTCATCAGGTACGCTGCCCAGAACCAAACCGTCAGCGGTGTTTTCGTATTGTGCAAGATCGTCCCGGCGGTCAGCGAAACCTGCTGGCGACAACCGGTGCATTGCCAGCCTCTGACCTTCATCAATGCATAGGCACGCTGCCTCCCACAGCGCGTACAAACGAAGCCGTCCGGCCAGCGGCAGGCGGCCAAATTCGGGGGTGCCTTTGGCGGACCGCGCAATCGGAAATCTTCAGCAATGGCTGATCGGAACCTACCACGGCGTGAGCCGCGATCAGCTGCCGGTCTATCTCGACGAATTTGTCTTTCGCCACCATCGGCGGAGGCAACCCAGGGCCGCGTTCCAGACCCTGCTCGGCCTCGGAACCGGGCGCAACCCCACAACCTATAAACAAATACGCGGCACCGTCGACCTTTCCACCCGTCCGACGAGGCCCGCCCCCAAACTATTGCGTATTGCTGAAACAACCGGATAAGCAAAAGTTGCCTAGACGAAACCGTTATCAGTTCGGCAGTCTCGAATTTCGGAAAAGGACCAAAGGCCCGGACGTATGGCTCTTTAGCTATTGGGACCGAGAAATTCCATCAGCGACACGACCCTCGATAACTTTGGGTACAGTCGAAGATTATCCGACCCATGCGGACGCCAGACGTGCGGCCGAAGGTCTCGCCTGCAAATCAACAATGGCCTGCCATTGCGCGAGGCCGTTACCTTTCAGGGCCTGATCGATCGCTACATAAGCGAAGAGATCGAGCGGGGCGACCTGGCGCACACCACCAAAGAACCCGATCTCAACCGCATCAACAAACATATCTCTCCGAAGTGGGGCACGTCTCTGCTAGGGGAGGTCAAACCTTATCCTGTCCAGGAATGGCTGCGAAAATTCCCGGGCGCTCGAAAGACCAAAAGTCATATTCGGGGTCTGATGTACCGGCTCTTCGAGAAAGCCATGCTCTGGGAACTGATTCCCCTGGAACGTAACCCCATTGGCTGGTAGTGGCTCAATTTGCCGTGGTAAATATTGAACACCCGCTCTTTGAAGGTTTGGGCTTTGTGTTAATCATCTTTGGGTTTGCTCTCCAGTATTTCTCAGTTCCCCAACCAAAAACTATCGCCCAAATGAGAGAAGAACTGAAGCGACTAAAAGCAGAACAGAAGAAAAAACAAGACACATAATTTCAAATTGAGCCACTACCCATTGGCTTGGTCGAACTCAAGGGGGTCAGCAAACGCCTAAAACCGCCTCGGATTTTGACCGAGGAGGAGTTTGGGACTCTGCTCAATCAGCTCGACCATCCCTATCGCTGTATGGTCCTTCTGGCTGGGTGCACCGGCCTTCGTGTCAGCGAGGTGATCGGCCTGCGATGGAGTCTGATCGACTTCGAAAGTCTGGTCATGGAAGTCAAGGAAGGATACGCTCGCAGCCAAGTCACGAAGCTAAAATCGGAGTGTTCCCAGAACGAATTGCCGCTGGATCCGGATGTCGCAACCATTCTGCTCGAATGGAAGCGGCTCTGCCCAGAGACAGAGGCGACCGGGTCTTTCCCAGCCCCCGGACAAACAAACCCTACGATTCTGGCTCGCTCCGGAAGAAAGCGCTCAAGGCTGCGGCGGTACGAGCCGAGATTCACGGACCGATCGGCACAACATCGGTGACTCTGCGGAAATTGATGAGGTCATCCGCAAGTTTGAAGACGCCACGGCCCCCGTTGTGGAAGAAATCTTGCGTTTCCCGTCGCAACCAGCGGAGTGTTCGCCCGGCCGAGTTTTTGTTGCGGGCTGTTGAACGGCATTTCCGTTGTCGGCACCCATCAGATTTCAGTGGGCAGATGATGACATACTCGATTTCAGGCGCAGAATTCCTCTAAAGGATCGGGTCCGATGAGAATCGCAGCCTATGTAACAGTCGGCTTGAAGATCATTCCCTGACTGGTTTTGCCGTTCATGATCACGGGGAGCGGTGATTCAAAATGTAGATGGCGAACGCAGCCCTCTACTTCCACGACGGGCTGCGACCTCAGCCACTGCCAGTCCACAAATCCCTCTCCGGCGTCAGGATTCACCGTGAAGTACCCGACCTGAAAGGCCGTAAGATTCTGGAAGAAATGGCTGCCTTGTGATGGCGTCACGCGAAGGTCACGCAGTCCCGCCTCTACGATCACCCGGGCTCCGGAGATTTGATCCCATGTAACCGGGATTCCGAGCCATGGGTCGTTCGACCCCCAACGACCCACCCCGATGAGCAGATATGGTGTGTTGTTCTCGGTCAGCTTCCCGTTGAAGTAGGTGATACCTTGGGCCGCCTCCTGGCTGCGCGAGCGTTCAAACAAATCGGAGTCGACTACCACCACGTCGCGCAAGTCTTCGATACGGCCATTCCCCAGCACTTTTGAACTATGACAGACGAGCATGGCCGGATCCACATTCTCGATCCGCAGTTCTTCGCCTTCACGCGACAACACCAGCGGACGTATCTGGAGAAATCCAAAATTGGCGGTTTCTTCCGGGCGGCGAGGCAACTGGACCGCGAACTCGATTTCCACCGGGCGCCCGAGCGCATCTTCCCCGATGCTCATGAGCCGATCAAGCATTGCGGCCAGCGGGAAGACAGCATGCTTGAGAATCGGGGCAAAGCTCACGATGCGGACGCCGGGCCGGCTGAGTCCGTCATAGACCGCGTGGTCGCCCACAGAATACGTAGAACCCAGCAAGTTGAGTGTTCCATCCGCCTCCGCCGCATCCAGTCCATATTGCACCTCTCGCAGCTCGCTGGACGAATCGTTTTCGCGCTCCACGTGATCAAGATTCAGTGCCCAGAATTCAGACTGAGAGTTCGCGAGCATGTCCTCCACCGCTGAAAACTGCATAAGATGTTTTGGATGCCGCGGACAAAACCGCAGGCATTTTCCGCCGCCCACGACCTCACGCCCCAGGCCCAGAGCCACTGCTGCAATACCGTCCTCGAAGCCCAAAGGCGGGACGGGATACAAGTTTCGTGACCGCACCACCCCTGAAAAATCAGGATAAAACCGTGTGCCATGCGTCGCGCCGACCACCTGCTGAAGGATGACTGCCATCTTCTCCTCTTCCAGGCGGTAGGGCGTAGCTCTTACATAAGCCTTCGCATGCCGGCTGAAGGTCGAGGCGTAAACGCGTTTTATCGCTTCTATGAGCTGCTGCAGACGGAGCAACAGGTCGGCGTTTTGGTTGGTCAACATGAAGGTTTCGTACACGGCCGTGAAAGGCAAGTACTGCGAATCCTCCAGCAAGCTGGAAGAACGCACCGCCAACGGGTACCGGACTTCTGCCAGAAACGCCAGCAAGTTTTCACGGAGTGAGGCCGGTAGCCGTGCTTCCTGGAACCGCCGCTCGATGTCGGCTTGATCGCAGCTGTGAATGGCAAACTCGATAAGGTCGTTCTCGCTGACGAACTGGTCGAAGACGTCGGTGGCGATCACGAAACTTGGCGGCACTGCAATCCGGACTCCATCGAAGGACTGTCCCATCCGATTTTTGTGCAGTAAGTTCCGCAGAAAAGCCAGTCCGCGCGCTTTTCCGCCCAGAGAACCCCCGCCAATCCGCAGGAAAAAACCTTCCGCCGCCTTGAAGGTCGCCGGGTTAAAATCGCCGATCAGAACCTGGCTTTGCTCGTGCCGATATTGTGCGATCGAGTCAATCAAATCGCGCCGCAGGTCCTCGTAGCTCGCGAAATCGGACACCTTACGAGGCCGCAGCTTCTGCGCCAATGCGAACTCGGTCCTCGCCATCAACCAGTGGGAGAGGTGGTTCCTCTGGCCGTGGTAAGCGATGCTCTCGGCTGGCACTTCGTGTAGTAGCTCTTCGAACGCATTCAGGTCGCTCGCCCGCGCCACCTCCGTGCGATCCGGTAAACGGAAGACGAAGTCACCAAAGGCGAATTGTTCGATTAAGACCTGGCGTAGGTCCCCTAGAAACGTCGGCGAATGTTTCCGCAGGAACCAGGAGCCTTCGGAGAGTGCGCGTGCCATGAATTCAGTGCGGCTGGACTGCAGTACGATAGGAACATCCGGAACCATGCTGCGGACCATGCGCGCCAGTTCGAAGCCGGCGTCTGGGCTGACCTCACCCTGCCGCGGGAATTCCACGTCCGAGACCACTCCGAATAGGTACTCTCTGAATCTCGTTACTTGCTGCGCCGCATCTTCGTAATTAGAGCAAAGCAGAATTCTCGGCCTCGCCCGCATTCGTACCAGCTTATGGGCCACGTTCATTCCCTCTCGAATGACGCGACGTGACTGAGTAATCAGCTCGGTATAAATCATCGGAAGAAATGAGGAGTAATAGCGGATGTTGTCCTCCACCACAAGCACGACCGGAACGCCCATGGCTTCTGTGTCGTGGAGCACATTGCGCTTGTCCTCGATGTACTTAATGATCGCGATCAGAATTCGGGCATTCCCTTGCCAAAGGAAGACTCGGTCGATATCGGTAATGGGATTGCGAGCGATGAAATCTTTGATCTTGCGATAATCGTAGGCGAGGACCACGACAGGGATGTCCAGTCCAGACTCCTTAACCTCGTGTGCTAGTTGCGCGGCATCCATGTCTCCCACTTCAAGATTCGTGACGATCAGGTTGAACCGAGGTTGGTAGCGTGCTAGCGCTTCTTTACCGGTGGAGACCTGGATTATGCCGGGAATCTGCTGCAGATTGAGTTCGAGTGACTCCCCGATCAGAAGCTCATTAAGCCGGCCGTCCTCGCGCAGGATGAAAGAGTCGTAAAGGCTGGATACCAGGAGAATGTCTTGCACCCGGAAGGGCATCAGACTCTCGAAGCGTTCGAACGATGTCTCCGTATCCATGAGCGGAAGTCTCGATGGTCGGCAGTTTGAATCAAAGAAACGCGGGTGGAACTTCGTCCACCCCGCATCATACTCGGCATCCTGCCCCCAGGCTCAGACGAGTCCCTGGTCCAGCATCGCGTTGGCAACCTTGAGGAAGCCTGCGATGTTCGCACCGTTCACGAGATTTCCGGGAGTTCCGTAGGTCTCCGCCGTCTCGTAGCAGTTCTTGTGGATCGCAATCATGATCTTGTGCAGCCGATCATCTACCTGTTCGCGATCCCACGTCAGCCGTGCGCTGTTCTGGGTCATCTCAAGTCCAGAAGTTGCGACACCACCGGCATTCGCGGCTTTGGCTGGCCCGTACAGGCTGCCGGCATCCAGGAACATCTTGGTCGCCTCAAGTGTGCTCGGCATGTTCGCGCCTTCGGCGACGAGCTTAACGCCGTTCTTGATCAGGCTCGCTGCGTCTTTGGCGTTGACCTCGTTTTGCGTGGCGCTCGGGAACGCACAATCGGCCTTGATGTTCCACAGCGGATTGTGGTCCAGCGTGATATCCGTGGGCATGAAGACGGCCTTTTTGAATTTGTCCGCATAATCGCGAATGCGGCCCCGACGCACGTTCTTAAGCTCCATGACCCAGGCCAGCTTTTCGCGGTCGATACCGTCCGAATCGAAGATTACGCCATTCGAGTCGGACAGCGTAATTGGTTTCGCTCCCAACTCGAGCAGCTTCTCGACCGTATACTGGGAAACGTTTCCGCTCCCCGAGACCAGGCAGAGCTTGCCCTCCAGCGAGTCCTTCCGGGTCTTCAGCATCTCGGCGGCGAAATAAACGCAGCCATATCCGGTTGCTTCCGGACGAATTAGCGAACCACCCCAGTTCAGGCCCTTGCCTGTGAGCACACCGGTGAACTTATTGGCCAGGCGCTTGTACTGGCCAAATAAAAAACCGATCTCACGCCCCCCAACTCCGATATCGCCCGCGGGTACATCGGTATCGGCGCCGATGTGCCGCCACAACTCGGCCATGAAGCTCTGGCAGAAGCGCATCACTTCATTGTCGCTCTTGCCCTTTGGATCGAAATCCGAACCGCCTTTGCCGCCGCCCATCGACAGCGTGGTCAGCGAGTTCTTGAAGACTTGCTCGAATGCCAAAAATTTGAGGATTCCAAGACTCACCGATGCGTGAAAGCGCAAACCGCCCTTGTAGGGTCCGATTGCGCTGTTCATCTCAATGCGGAATCCGCGGTTGACTTGCACGTTTCCCTGATCGTCGAACCAGGGCACGCGGAACATGATTACGCGTTCCGGTTCTACCATTCGCTCCAGAATCTTCGCTGACCGGTATTCCGCATGTTTCTGCAGCACCAGTCGCAACGACTCGAGTACTTCCCGGACTGCCTGGTGAAACTCAGGTTCGGCAGGATTCCTAAACTTCACCTGGGTCATAACTTCTTCAATGTAATCTCCCGGAGGTTTGACTCCGCTCGGATTGACAATTACGGCACTCATAGTGTTGCCCTCCAATTGTAAAAGTTAAATATTCCGCTGACGGGCCGTTTTCATGGCCACAATACAACCAGGAGTTAAGCCGGTGCTCGCAATTTCGGTTCGGCTGGGTCGAACGTACAGAATACTTCAACGCGAATTTCAACATGGGTAGTGGTGTATCACTGAGAATTACGCGATTATACCGAGTGCTAGGAAGAAGACGGAACAGCAGCAAAGTTAACTGTAATCAAGCACTTGGTAGTATCCGGTGATGCACGATAGCTGTGAGGGAGGTAAATTGACACGGTAGAGGTCTGGGGTTCGAGTCCCCACGTGCCTGCCATTTATCTCATTGAATCCGCTCACTCGCGAGCGGCAGTTTCTTCCCGGCTTGACCCATTGTCAAATGCTGGATTCACACTCAATGGAACGCCATGGGACACGGATACGGTTCGGAAACGGAAGCTCTATCCTTTGCTCGAAAAGCTCGGGATTGGGCGTTGCGGATTCCATGCCTTCCGCCATGGCAATGCAACGATGATGGATCAAGAACAAGTACCCATTGGTCGTCGCTTTGCGGCTGGCGCTGCCTGAATTTTGGACCCAAATGGACCTCGGTTGTCAAAGTGGGGAAAGCTAAGTGATTGGAATGATTGGGAGAGGTTGGTTGCGGGGGGTGGATTTGAACCACCGACCTTTGGGTTATGAGTGCGACTGCAACTGGTAAGCAATTGAAATCACGGACACGAGTGGCGCTGTGAAGCACGCAAAAGAATACCTTGGAACGCTTATTGGGGGTCTAAAAGGGGTCTGTTTTACAAGGCTAAATTCGGTGTCGCGTTTTAATAACGTGACACGGCATTTCGGAGAAACTACTCGATCTCGCTGAAGATGGAACGGCGTACTGAACCAGCTGCACCTTTATTGCACCCAGATTCAAATGTCCGAAGTCGTAAGCGATGGAGAGGAACGGAGATCGAACCCGCGGCCTCTGGTGTGACAGCCTATGTTCCAGAGGTAGTTACTTGAACAATCACGGCGCGGATCGCCCGATTTAGCGCCAAAAGGAATCGTGGGCAAGCATTACTGCACCATTTGCACCAAGTTCGAGAACCCGTTTAACCACTGAACATTCTGGTTGGCGCTAAAAGCGTCCCAAGCGTACGCGCACGACTTCGGGTTTGTCGTGAAAACAAAGTCCACGATCTGTTTCGTCGCCATTCCACAGCTTTTGAAGCTTCCATTCACCGTTCTGATACGCACCTTGTTCAGCGGTGATGATTTCGCTGCGCATCCAGGGTAACTTTCCGGGCAGATGGAAACTAATGCTGGCGTCCACTCCGGTGACGAGGAATTCGTCCGGGCCCAACTGAGCGATTAGCGCAGCCGCATGAGCATCCTTGGTCCCTGGGGCCCTGCGGCCATCGGGCTGCGGAAATCCAAACGCCACCGTTGCCTGCCATTGACCGAAGTCCACCTCCTGCGCGGTTTGCCCGGGCTCTTCCACGGCGGTCTTGAGTTTGCCCTCAAACTCCAGTTGAGCAATCTCGCGGCTCATAAGCGCGATCAGGGCAAAGTTGCGCGCGTGTGCGTGCCAGGGTTCGTCGCCAAAGATGTTCCATCCTGATTGATCCACACCAAATGGAGAAAAGCCGATGGCACCATCGCCGAGGGCGTAGAACAAGAATTTGCCGAAGCTGTCGCCACGGCCGGTTTCTGGAATCCACAGCGGATTATCTGGACGGTGATACACACGCATCGTCTCTCGATAGAACTTGGAGTCGTCGGCATAGATATCCGGCCCAATCATATCTATGGAGGTTGATAAGGCACGCCACAACCCGACCAGCTTTTGCACCGCGCCGCCGCTGGGATAACCAAGGCCAGGCAGATCCAACTGGCGCTGTGGAAGTTCTGCAGCCGGATAATCAAGCCATACGTTAACGTAGTAAGGAATCGGAAACTCGGCTTTGCCGGCCGCGGCGATCTCATTGATATATTTCGCCTGATAGTAGAACTGGAACATTTCGTCCGCATCGGCGGCGAAAACTTCGCTCCACGTTCCCGGTTGCTTGTGGGCGGCCGCCAGCAGATCGGAAGGAACTGCTCCTGCAAATTTGCGGTTGGCCTCTGCGGAATTGTCGCGGACGCTCCCGATGTTGCCAGATTCATTTTCGACTTGGATAAGCAGGACTGTGTGCTGTTCGCCGTCAATCTGTTTCAAATGGCGCATCAATGCGACGAAAGCCGTTTTGTCGGCCTCGAGAGTGTTGCGCGAAAGCGCTGACAGCACGTCGATCGGTTCGCCATCGGGACGAATAACACGCGGAAAGCGTTTTATATCGGTCTTCACCCATGCGGGTACGTAATGCATGTTGCCATTCTTCCAGGTGCCAAACCACAGCAGCACTACCCGCAGATTGTGAGAGTGAGCCCCTTCCACAACTCGGTCGACGTTATCGAAGTCAAAGCGTCCCTCCTGAGGCTCCAACTGCTCCCAGTAAACCGGTGCCTCCACCGTATTAGCGTGCAGGGCGGTGATCGATTCCCATACTTGTGGCAGTTCAATAGGCCACGCACTTGAGTTATGAATTTGGCCGCCGAGAATCAAGTATGGGCGACCGTCAACCATTAGGGCATAACGGCCATCCTTCTGTACAAGTTTTGGAGCATCGGCGGCGAAGGAATGCGAAAGTAGCGCCAGGGAGCCGCAAACGACGAGAAGAACAGGGCCGAGATACGTTTCGTATCTATGGGAAATCTTCCACTTTGATAGCGTTTTGTTTATCAAGCTTCCCCTTTTTGTGAGACGAACTCATGCATGATTGCATCCCCATTGACCTCGAGTTGTCGTGTACGTTGCCGATCTCAGCCCAGTTTTGAATTCGCGACAGTTGTTATGAGTCGCGTTTACTTCCAGAGACCCTCGATTTCTTCGAGAGTTTTGCCTTTGGTTTCAGGCAAGCGGGCCTTGATAAAGAAGAAGCCCGCCACACAAATTGCGGCGTAGATCCAGAACGTTTTGGCAGCGCCCAAGGCATGGTTAAAGAGGGGGAAAGTATAAGTAAGGATGAAGCTTGCGATCCAGAGGCTTGTGACTGCAACCGACATTGCCGCGCCGCGAATACGATTCGGGAAAATTTCTGAAATGATGACCCAGGTCACGGGAGCAAGAGACATGGCATAGCACCCGATAGCTGCGACCACGAGCACCAGCATGTGGACGCCGTGGCTGTGGACGTAATACAAAGCACCCAGGCAGGTATAGATCATCGCAAGACCAGCGGAACCAGTGAGCATCAAAACGCGCCGGCCGTAGCGATCCACAAATCCAATAGCAATAAAAGTGAAGAGAAGGTTGACTGCTCCGGTAACGACAATATTGAACAGCATGTCAGAAACGGTGTAGCCGGCCGCGGAGAAGACTTCTTCTGCATAGTTGAAAATTACATTGATACCGCACCACTGCTGCAGCACCGCCAACCCGATTCCAAGCAA
>WNGK01015449.1_pt1 | contig 16100 bp, 9 predicted proteins | sample 5400601 | NCBI WGS metagenome assembly WNGK01 (sample SAMN13153376, study PRJNA577476) | soil metagenome | isolation source: 60 cm soil or saprolite under Garry oak tree replicate 1 | place: USA:California | collected 2016-06-15
TGACAGGCAAGTACAAATGGGTTGCCATTCTCGGCGTTGTTATAGATATCGTAGGAACGCTCATGCTGGTGCGCCTGGATGCCAGTTCCAGTTATACGCAGTTGCTGGTAGCGATGCTGGTCCTTGGTCTCGGCGTCGGGTCGGGTCTGGCGGTCTACACCACCGTCGTACAGAATGTCTATCCGCACAAAATCGGCACGGCATCTTCGACGCTGGTCTTCTTCCGGCAGCTTGGCGGAACGATCGGGCTGGCCGCGATGGGTTCAGTCCTTGTCTCAAGCTATGTCCCGGCGTTTCACGCTGCGCTACCTGATACGCTCCGGCATGTGATGCCTGCAAGTATACTGAGCGCGTTTGATAACCCGCTCATCCTACTCTCGCCCGACGCGCTCTCACAAATACGCTCTGGTTTTGCGGGCTACGGTGCGCAGGGTACGGCAGCGTTCAACATACTCCTACAGGCGGTGAGAACGGGATTGGCGCAGAGCGTTCATAATGTCTTCGTGCTGAGTTTAGTGATTATCCTGTTTGGCCTTATCGCTGTCTTCTTCCTCAAGGAGATCCCTTTAAGGGAACGAAAGACAGCGAATCAAAAGCTGGAGGGCTAGCGCTGGTTTCATCAGATCAATGTATATCTCTATGCTTTCAGCATACGTAACACACTTTCAACATCGGGCAGGCGAGCCGGTTCATAGCTCCAATAGCTGAGGCCGAATACCATCCCTTGAATGCACCATTCAAAGGCAGTCGTCAGAAGATCAGGGTCTCCTGAAACCACCTCTCCGGCAGCCTGCCCTTCGACAATAAGCTGTTTCAACGCTTCGTGGGTCAACTGGCTCTCTTGCAACACCATCTCGTGCGTCTCCCTCGGCACAGCAGTATTCGTTAACGCCTGGAGTATTAACATCTCATATTCCGGCTCACCCTGCGCTCCTCGCAATATTTCTGAAGTCAGCCAGCGTAGGCGTTCCCATGGCGTCCCAGGCTGGACTCGCGCATGTTGCATGAGTCCGAGTGCCCCCTGTAGGGCATCTTTTAACAGACTGGTGAAAATAGCTTCTTTATTCGCGAAATAGTGATAGGCTAATCCGTAACTGACATTAGCGGCGGCAGCGATATCCGACATTTTTGTCTCACTGAATCCTTTATGCGCAAAAATAACTTTAGCGGCTTCGAGGATTCGTTCCTTCTGCTCTTCACGTATCCGCGCATTGGTTTCTTCTGTACGAGGTGACATGTGTTTTCTACTCTTCTAATGTTGATTGATGGGTAGATCAATGTGTTCATAGCGTACCTTTGAGAACTCTTCATGTCAAGCTTTTTTTTTGTGCTATCATATCATCACAATAGTCAGAAGCATAGAGTAAATAACTAGAGCTTGAGGTATCCCAAATATGCAAGTAGGAGTCACTTTCCCACAGACCGAAATTGGTGCAGACCCTGGAGCTATCCGCGACTATGCGCAAGCAGTAGAAGGGCTGGGCTACAAACACTTAGTCGTGTTCGATCATGTCCTGGGCGCTGATCCCACGAACCGTCCGGGCTGGCGAGGGTATACCCAGCGTGATATGTTTCACGAACCTTTCGTACTCTTTGGCTATCTTGCTGCGCTAACTCACCTGGAGCTGGTTCCAGCAGTTATCATCCTGCCTCAGCGGCAGACTGCGCTCGTAGCCAAACAAGCTGCGGAGGTTAATATCCTTACTGGTGGAAAGCTCCGTCTAGGCGTGGGAGTAGGCTGGAATCCTGTAGAGTACGAGGCGCTGGGCTCGAACTTTAACACGCGCGGGCGTATGATTGAGGAGCAAGTTGAGGTTATGCGCCTTTTATGGAGTCAGGAAGTTGTCAGTTATAAAGGTCGTTTCCATACCATCACTGAATCCGGACTTAACCCTCTCCCCATAGGTCGTTCCATTCCCATTTGGATGGGCGGAAGTGCCGACATTCTATTGCATCGTGTTGCGCGTTTAGGTAATGGTTGGTTTCCCCAGGGACAACCAGACGACCAGATGCGTGAAACTGTCGAACGTCTGCGTAGGTACGTCAGGGAAGCTGGCCGTGACCCTGCTACAGTAGGCATCGAGGCACGAATGAACGCTCGCGAAGGTGATCTCGACGAATGGGTTCGCCAGACAGAAGGATGGAGAGATCTGGGAGCAACACATATCTCCATTAACACGATGGGTGCAGGATTCCAGTCACCCCGCGACCACGTTGATGCTATCCGTCGCTACAAAGAAGCTCTAGCTGTCTGATTTTCTCCATACTAGCAGGGTGTGTAAGACAGCCGTAGGGGCCGATTTATCGTGCCCATCGGCGATTCATCGGCCTCAGCATAGCAGTCATGATCCTTGGTTTCACCTGGGATCAATATGAGACATGATGCCATTCCCAGCAGCTAAGTCGCCACCCACTGCCCTCGACAGCGAGTGCACCAGCGTAACGATCTGCTGGAGCAAGGGTACAAAGTGTCCAGCGTCCAGGCGCTTCGGGATCACGCCGATCGGCGAGTAATGCTGCAGGTTCCGACCGAGTCAATGATACATCAAACTCGTCAAGCGGCTGAGAGAGGCCTATCCCGCGTGCTTTGATATAGCCTTCTTTGCGGGTCCAGCACATGTAAAAAGCTTCTTCACGTAATGAGGCTGGTAATGCACGTAATACAGAGCATTCATAAGAAGAGAAATAATGAGTAGCCACTTCCTCGTAATCAAGTGGCCCTTTCATGTGTTCAATATCAATTCCAACCTGCCTGTCATATGCGAACGCATAAAGGGCAATCTCGCCTGAATGTGAAAGGTTGAAATGCAAACGTGCTTCATGGGGAGGTTGTACTAACGATGGTTTCCCATAATCGTTGGTCACAAGCTGTAGTTCATTTGCTTCGACGTCAAGATACCTTCCTAGTAGTAACCTCAAAATACCGTGCGCAGCTATCCAATGTCGACGATCTTTTTCAAAGTGAAACTTCCTTGCTCGATCGCATTCATCTGCTGACAGCACACCCTTAAGATGATTGACAACATTGTGTGGCACCTCCAACGAGGCCTTCCACACATGAACCTCACTTAGATCTAATAGTACATGTGATGGTGAAATGTTCCATGATTGCTTGTTGTCGCTCATAGGCTTCCTGAATGGTTGCTCGATGCTCTATAGAAGTATGTTTTTAACTATTTTATCCGTAATGATATTCAATGGTGTGATGTTTTTCTCATAATCAAGCATTTCTTTACCACAAAAATCTATCCACAACCATCTTTTAACCTTTTCACAATTCTTTGATAGTGGTTACTATGCTACTATTGTAAAGGTATTGTGGTGAACAAGCAATAATGGCTCTATTGCTATGCCAGGGCTTCTCACAAGTCGCTGACCCAAGCAAGGGCTTCATCAGGGTGAGAGACGAAGCGTCGGATTTGGCGAGCGACGTTGGTCACCTGATGCCTATCCATCAAGGAGAGCACCACCAACAATCCTGCTCATTCATAGCGTTTCCCACGTGCATCTCGGCCATCTCCCACCTGCTGGCAGACATTGTAGAGCTATTGCATCCCCTTCGGGGGCTGCTCTTGATCCGCTCTGCTCTCAGCTACGAGTGTTGTATAGTCCATGACGAGTCTCTCTTCCTTGAAAGTGTTTTTTGATGGCTTTCATTGTATAGGATTGACTCGTCTTTTGCATCTTCGACTTGTGAGAAGCCCTGTGATTTTCCCAATTTGAATTGCTAATTATCAAATATTTTGATATGCTTCAGATAAAAAATGAATGATCTATAACAACAGTGATATAGAAACTAGTGATTGCGAATGAAATCAAACATTTCTGGCAATATCTTCTTTGATCTTAATACATATTATTCGTCTATATTACTGATGGGCAAGAAAACAAGATCACACCAATAAGTTTCTAGCCATGCAACAACGAAAATACGATTGAAAATTTAATGTCTCTTATCCCATTGTGCCGCATCTATTTTCTAACATGACCATCGTAAATCTGGAGGCAAAAAGTGGAAGCTCAATCATTGCATAGAGTAAATGAAGTATCAGCTGACCTGGTACGTACCCCGGGAAGCCTTGGCGATTTGAATAGCGTCCTTCGACATATCGCTCAAACAGCTCAAGATGCTTTTGCCACGGATGCCTGTGTGATCCTTGCGTTCAATCCTATCACGGGTACTTTTATCGGTTCACATATTGTTGTTGGTGACTTGCATGCAAAGAATGAATTACTGCATGACAAGCCCAGACCAAATGGAGTCACGCAACAAGTTCTAGCAGAAGGTATTGTTCTAGTCCAAGATCTAGATGTAACTCCTCAGTATCACAATCCATTTACGCGCAAAGAAGGTATTCGCTCTTTAGCGGGCCTGGCAATGCTCACCAGGCATCGAAAGAGACCAATAGGGGTTATCTATCTAGATTTCAGACAGCCAAAAGCATTCAATTCTATAGATTATGAAAATTTCAAAATCTTTGCCACTCAAGCTACCCTGCTATTGCAAGAAACATGGCTAGAAATCCACCTCGAAGAAGTGGCTCACATTGGGCAAGAAATCAATCATAATCTCGCGACGGCCGAGGATCTCTTTCAAGAACTACAAACGTATGTAGACAATGTGCTCGACGAGAGCCATACACTTCTGCTGGGGATATATCAATCGCAAACAAACACACTCGGCTTACACATAAAAGAGCAAGAACAGACCAGCTTCATGAATATACCACTGCAAGGAGCTTTTAAGGATGTGATTGAAACCCAAGAATCGTGGTTCATACGGGAGTTGAGTGCTGAGGCTCAACGCATCCGATTGCGGGTTATCGAAAACACAATAGGAATTGAGAAAAAGGAATCACTCATTGTCGCGCCATTAACATTACGTGGTGAGCCTCTGGGCATCCTTTCTATTCAACATCCCCTACCGAAAGCTTATGGGCAGGAAGACCTCTTTGTGCTCCAATTGCTGGCGAATTATATCGCACTTGCGCTACACAATATTCGCTTGTATAGCAGCCTGACCGAACTCAATGAAACTGGCCAGATTCTGACGCAGCAACTCGAATCGGAACAAACTTTAGAGGCAACGGTTGAGAAGATCCGAGATGCCACAAAGGCTGATATCGTCGTCCTCTTTCCCTATGAACCTGTTCTTCGTCGCTTTATATTACCTCAACGTATGGTAGGTAATCTGCTGGATCCAACCTATCCTGAGGTAACCGTCCTTGGACCTGATGATATAGCAGTTATCGCGCTCGATCACAAAGGGCCGATTTTCGCGAAGGATAGTGATACTACTTATGCCGAATTGCGCGGTTTTATCCAGGAGGGTCAAGGAAATTTCAAGGAGCGGGAAAAGATCCGCTCGGCTGCTGTAGTGCCATTACGGGTAGGGGAGGAAGCGGTAGGTGTCTTATTTGTCAATTTCCGCCAGCCGCAACGTTTCGATGCTACGCAAAAACTTCTTATTGAGGGGCTTGCTCATTATGCCGCGATTGCCATCAAGAACTCACAAGTTTTTGGGACATTGAGTCTTCGAAGGATGCGTGAGTTAGAAGCATTACAGAAAATTGATCGTGAACTCAGTCAGGCGCTTGATCTCAGTAGCGTCCTAAACACGATCCTGAGTTTAGCACATGAACGTGTGGCAGCAGAGGAGTCCTCAATTCTACTCCTTAATAACCGTATGCAGGTTTTGGAGACAGCAGCAGCTATTGGTCGTCATGCCGAGTCCAGCCAGAAGCAAATGCTTTCGTTGTATGAGAACAGGGGTATTTCAAGATGGGTGGTGGAAGAGAAAAAACCAGTGCTGGTGAATAATTTACAGAAAGATCTGCTGTGGCGAGATATCCATCTCCCTGTAGCCGCTGACATCGTCTCGGAACTGGATATACCCTTGCTCGATGGTGAAGAGGTCGTAGGAGTCTTGAATTTCGAGAGTATTAAAGAAGGCGCTTTTCAAAAGGAGGATCAGGATTTTCTTCTCACTCTGGCTGGACAGGCCGTGTTAGCAATCAAGAATGGCCAGGCCTATGAGCGCGAGAAGCGATTGGCAGAAGAAGGCCGGGTACTCAATCAAATCAGTAAGGAGATTACCAGTCAGCTTGATCTCAAACACGTCTTCGATCTCATTCTGGAAAAAGCGCTAGAATTAACCCACTCTATGACGGGTGGACTGTTACTCTATGATTCTGATCAGAACGATTTGTGGATAGCCGCTGAGCATGGCATGGCTGAGGACAAGAAAGGTAAACGTCTGAGATTGGATCAGGGAATAGCAGGATATGTAGCAAGAACTAAGGAGTTGCTCAATGTGGACCCATCCGAATCACCCTGGAATGAGATCTATCTAGATTATATACCCGGAACGCGCTCCGAGTTGGCTGTGCCAATGCTCGCAGGAAACGATCTACTTGGAGTCCTCGATGTTGAGAGCCTCACACCTGACAATTTTCACGAGAGTGACGAGCGCCTGCTGAAAGGATTAGCAGACCTGGCTGTAATTGCACTGCAAAATGCACAAGCTTACGAGCGGGAAAAGCGCCTAGTTGCAGAAGCCCATGTCCTCAATCAGATCAGCAAGGAGCTTACCAGCCAGCTTGATCTCACCCACGTCTTCGATCTCATCCTCGAGAAAGCGCTAGAACTGACCCACTCCAGCTTTGTATCGCTGCTCCTCTATGATCCCGATCTGAACGATGTATGGATAGCTGCCGCGCGAGGTGAGTACCATGAGGAAATGAATGGCCAACGTCAAACACTCCAGCAAGGAATTGTGGGTTATGTAGCAACACATAAGCAATTGCTCAATCTGAGGGATGTGTCTCAACCACCCTGGAACGAAATTTATCTCGAATTTTTTCCTGAGACACGCTCTGAACTGGCTATACCAATGCTTGCAGGTAATGACCTACGCGGAGTGCTCAATGTCGAAAGTCCATATCAAAACCACTTTAGCGAGCGTGATGAGCATTTGCTGCATGGATTGGCAGATTTGGCTGTGATTGCAATGCAAAACGCTCAGGCCTTTGATCGAGAGAAGCGCCTGGTGGAAGAAACTCGAGTTCTCAATCAGATCAGCAAGGAGATCACTAGCCAACTTGATCTCAACCATGTCTTCGATCTCATCCTCGAGAAAGCACTTGAATTGACCAGTTCCACTTTAGGATCATTTCACCTCTACAATGTCGAGCTAGACGAATTGAGTATGGTAGCCGAGCATGGGGTGGCTGAGGGAAAGAAAGGAGAACATCAAAGGCTGGGCCAGGGAATTGTGGGCTATGTAGCCCAGCGCAAGCAGCTGGAAAATATTGGGGATGTAAATCAACATCCCTGGCATGAGATCTACATGGAATTTTTCCCCGGAGCACGCTCTGAATTGGCTGTACCAATGTTAGCAGGTAATGAACTACATGGAGTACTCAACATTGAGAGTCCCATCCCAAATAAATTCACCGAGCATGACGAGCGACTAGTGCGAGAACTGGCGGATCTTGCTGTCATCGCACTACAAAACGCCGAACTCTTCAAGAAAGCTGAAAGGGAGGCGCAGCACTTTGAACTGTTGTACCAAGCCGGACAAGAGCTCAGCAAGATCACTGACTTAGACCAACTAGATCAGGCCTACAATTTCGTTGTCCATATTGCAGATGATCAAAGCCAGAGTCAGGCGGTTATCTACCGTTATGATGAGGTAAACGCAAAACTGGTATGTCTCAATGGACAGGCCGCACGGGAGCGAAGAACTATTGTGATACATGATGCTAACCATTTGCCACCTGATGTTATTTCTATAAAGCAATCAGACCCAGGAATGTACTCGTTCGTGGTAACTCCCATAATGTTCAAAGACCAATATTATGGCAATCTCGGACTTAGACACGAAGATGTTGGTCACTTTCGAGGTACCGATATACATTTCTTTGAGGGGTTAGCGCAGCAGCTGGCCAGCACAATTCACCGACTAGAAACAACGCAGGAACGTCAGGAGTTCGAACAGCGGGCTTTGGCTGCTGAAGAAATGAGTTTGATCGGCCAGTCCGCTTTCGAGGTAACGCACCGTCTCGGTAACGATCTTGGCCTGGTTAATTTATACATTAGCGACATACATTCAGAATTGGAGAAACTTGGAGTGACCAATGGGCTTGTCTCTAAGAAGTTAAACAATATTTCGCAATCGGTTCAACATGTATTGTCTTTCAGTGGAGATCTCAAGCAGGAACTGGCCAAACTGGGTGCCAAAGAAGAGATGGCCGGTGAGCCGACAGTGCTATCGTCAAGGTCTTTGCTTGAAGAGGCTCAAGCAGCCGCACATTTACCCGCAAACATTTCGATCTGCCTGCAAATTGAGGATGATGTGGCGATGGTACGCGGTATTCATAGTTTAGTCGCTGATATTTTACGCAATCTTGTTGCTAATGCCATACAAGCTATGCCAGGGGGCGGTACGATTACTCTGCGGAGCCCTAATGCGGGCCGCTATGTCGCATTGGAAGTGAATGATACTGGCGTGGGCATCGCGCCAGAAAGGCTATCGCAAATCTTTGGGCTGTTTTTTTCAACAAAAGGTAGTTCTGGCTTCGGGCTGTGGAGTGCCCGCCGTAACGCTCTCAGAAATCATGGAAATCTCTATGTGGAAAGCAAGCTTGGTGAAGGTACCACCTTTACATTATTGTTGCCACGAGCAGATGTGGGAACAGTATGAAGTGTTGCATTTCCGGTGCGCGTAACCAGGTGGATCGACTTATATCGTTTTGCAATTCTTCTCTCTTTGAGAGAACAAGAATGAGAAAACATCACCTTGTATAACAGTTGCCAGTGCGTAGAAAGCGAGGGTATATCATGAACAGGCAAGGACGCATCCTGGTCGTTGATGATTTAGAGTCGTGGCGCGAGGAATTAGTTGAGACACTTCAGCATGACGGCTTTCATGCAGATTCGGCATCTACAGCAACTGAAGCCTTGCAGCGGTTAGATGAAACACTCTACCACTTGCTTGTGCTAGATATTCGATTGGTAGATGCTGACCATACCAACGAAGATGGCATCAGTTTGCTAGGTGAACTAGAGAAACGTGGCTTGAGCGAAGCTACAAAAGTCATCATGCTTTCCGCTCACGATACCAAAGAGCACATGCGTACGGCCTTTAGAGACTACAAGGTGGCAGATTTTCTCTCTAAGGACAAATTTTCGAAACAGGTATTTTTAGAAAGTGTATGGCGAGCCTTCTCTGAGGAAGCGCATATCAATCAGGATCTCGAAGTGCTTTGGCAAGAGGTAAGTGGGCCAGAGCAGGCTGTACTCAACCTGGAAATCGATGGAACGCGCATCAAGCGTAACAAGTCTTTAAGAAACCAGATAGCGCTTGAGTTGGACGATTTACTATGCCGCCTGTTTTACGAAGCCGAAAGTGTTCTGGTGCGGCCTTTGACAGTGGGTCAGAGCACCATGAGCATCTTGAGGATTTCGGCAGCTTCTACCGGCAAGCTCATTCATCAAAAATTATAGATGTGCTGGGTCGGCTATTCCTGGATACCTGTGGTGCCTGGTATGCAAACGTAGGTAAACTGGAGCCGAGGAATCTGACTGAGGAATATCAACAACTGTTTGGTCTTACACCGGAGAAGTTTGAACATCCACTCTCTGAGCTACAAAGATCGGTGCACGGGACGCAGAAACTCTACTTCAAATCCTTGGACAGTGACCGCAGATTTAAGAATCCTATAGTGGGAATAGCTGGGCCTACTCTCGTGCGTTCAACGTATACCTGCATTACCCATGGTGATTTCAATCACCAGAATCTGTTAATCGATACCACTGGGCATACATGGCTGATTGATTTTCAATCAACTGGAAGAGGTCACATATTACGCGATGTGGCCAAACTCGATACAGAATGCCGCCTTGCCCTGCTCGCAGCCGAAGAAGCAACATTGGAAGAACGACTACGCATGGAGGAAGCTCTTTGTAGTATCGATCACTTCAGTCAGTTGGGTCTACTGGCAACTAGCTTCTCAACAGAGAACGAGGCGCTTGCCAAAGTCTACAACGTTGTTGTGCATCTACGCGGACTGGCTCATAAACTGGTAGTACAGAACCAAAGTGATGATATGAGCGAGTACTACATTGCCTTGTTTTACAACGCTATGAACATGCTGCGATTCTATGGGCCGTTGGTCCAGCGTGAACATGCCTTGCTCTGTGCAAGCATACTAGCCGAGCGGCTGGGATTGAAAGGATAGAGTACTGATGGATAGGCAAGGGCGCATTCTGATAATAGATAATCTCGAGCAGTGGCGTAATGCTTTAGTAGGGATATTGCGAGATGGTGATTATCTCGCCGATTCTGCTTCTACAATTTCTGAAGCTCTCAAGCTGTTGAACGAGAACTTCTACCATCTGCTGGTAGCTGACATTCGTATGGAAGAGATCGATGGGAGCAATATAGATGGTATGGACCTGTTGTATGAACTGGACAAACGCGGTCTGGACGAGGCTACAAAAGTTATTATACTTTCTGCATATGGTACAGAAGAACAGATGCGTACTGCCTTTAGAGACTACAAGGTAGCGGATTTTATCTCCAAAGATAAATTCAATAAACACGCATTTCTGGAGAGTGTGCGACGAGCTTTCTCTGAAGAAGTGGACATCAATTTGGAACTTGAAATTCTTACGCAACCGAGAAGCAGACTAGAGCAGATCGTACTCGCTTTAGAGGTGGGTGGGAGTAGCGTCAAGCGGGACACTTCTTTATTCACGCAGTTGATTGCTGAATTGGATGATTTGCTCTGCCGGTTGTTTCATGAGGCTAAAGGTATTATTGTGCGACCTTTGATTCAAGGCCATAGCGGAATGGGAGTTCTGAGGATACAACCTTTCTATAAAAACAAAGGTATGGGGCGTGAATCGATTGTCAAATTCGGTGATGTCTGGCAGATCGAGAAGGAGTACATGAATTTCAAGGAATACGTCGAACCTTTTCTTGGGAGTGGACGTAACACCACTATTCTTGATATGCGGCGTACCACGCATCTGGCTGGCATTGTTTATTCCTTATTAGGAACTGGCAGTGACGAGCTGATAGATTTTGGTGACTTCTATCATCAGGCTGATCTATCACAGATTAAAAAAACATTGGAACAACTTTTTCTAAACACCTGCGCTGCCTGGTATGCGAACCATGAATATCCACAACCCCTGGATTTAGCAGCAGATTATCAACAGTTGTTTGGCTACTCTCAAAAAGAGCTAGAGCAAGTACTTTCCCGAAAGTTGAAATCTGTGCAAAAGAAACACAGGTTGATTTTCAATTCTTTAAACAACGGACGTACATTTACAAATCCCATACAAGCGACAGAAGGCATAGCCCTTACACGCCCTACATATACCTCCACTACTCACGGAGACTGCAATCCGCATAATCTGCTTGTGGACAGCACTGGACATATATGGCTTATCGACTTTCAAGAAACTGGTAAGGGTCATATTTTGCGCGATGTTGCCACACTAGACTCGGTCGTCCGATTTCAGATGCTCCCAGCCCAAGAGGCGACCCTTGAGGAGCGGCTAAACATGGAGGAAGCTCTCTATAATATCGATCGCTTCAGTCAGGTGAAGGATTTAACGTCCAGGTTCTCGACAACAAATCATGTGCTAGCTAAGGCTTATGATAGCCTTGCTCTCTGCTAGCTTACTTGTTGACAGATTGGGATTAGACAGCAAGTAAGCTAATTTTTTTGTGCATTGCGCTCGGTTTTGCTCAAAAAAACTACCTGTGACTGTAGTGTTTCTGCTTTATACTCTTGTACACAAGGGAGTTGAGCAATGCGCTTATTTGCATGGTTGAGTAACGACGCGTGTTGATTACGCTCTTGTATGTCTTTGGGAAGAGGTTGGCGATACTGCTCTAGCTGTATACCGGCCTCCAGAAAGGCTTTCTGAAGCGGTGTTGGCTGCTTATCAAAGTACATACGGTTCGCCAGGTCGATCAGCAACGCTTTACGCTGCTTTTTCGGGAAGTTGGCAATTTCCCTCGCAACCTGCGTTAAAAGCTGCTCTTGATAGTTTTGCGCAATAATCGTAATCATTTTTGGGAGAGATTGAACTGGATCTGCTTCACCTCGCTCGGCTTTTTGAATGCGTTCTATGATGCGCCTTGCGGTTTCCTGTACAATATCTTCGATGATATCTTCTTCCTGGCCCCTCCAGGAGGGGACGTGAAAAGAGTAGACGAGAGACCTGGCAAAAGAGCCAAGCGAGAGAGTGAGATTTCTCCAAGTAATCTCGCTGCTGAGATCTAATGTTTCAGTAAGTAGGGAAGTCGAGTCTGTAGGCATTGCTAGTTCCTTTCTATCAAATTTATGTCGTCTGCAAGTAAGAGTAACTGGATGAGAAGCTTAAATAAACCGCATCAGGGGACATTTATAGGACAAGTAAAGGACAGTTTGTTGTCACACTTACTAGCCGCAATAGTGCGATCTATAGCCAAAGAGAGAAGTGATTCAGGTGGAGAAGAAACTGTTTTGGTATGAAAAATTGAGAAGCGAGCGAATAAGGCGCGGCTGGTCACAAGATGATGTATCTGAAAAAATTGGCAGTGATTCCAAGACTGTGGGCCGATGGGAACGAGGTGAAAGATTTCCCAGTATTTACCATCGTCAAAAGCTGGTTGATCTCTATGGAAAAAGCGCCGAGGAATTGGGCTTGATAAAAGAAGATGCTAACATGGCCAATAGTAAGGATGGGTCGACACATCGATTAGCTGGGCAAGAAGATTGGGGGGAGGCACCAGATATTGGGAGTTTTTATGGGCGCGAAAGAGAACTCATGGATGTAGAGCAATGGTCGACAAGCGATCGATGCCGGTTGATAGTGATCCTGGGTATCGGTGGAGTTGGGAAAACAACTTTCGCAACAATGGCAGCACGGAAAGTAAAAGATACTTTCGAATATGTCTTCTGGCGCTCTTTACAGAATGCACCATCGGTAGAAAGTATTCTAGAAAGTTTTCTCCATTTTATCTCTCAACAACGCCTGAATTTGCCAAAGGACCTTGATGGACAAATCTCTCTCCTGATTACCTTTCTACGTAAGCACCGCTGTTTGTTGCTCTTAGACAATATCGAGTCGATATTACAAGCTGGCCATCGTGCTGGTATGTATCAGGAGAAATTCGAGGGATACAGCAGGCTATTTCAACGCATCGGAGCAGCATCTCATGGCAGTTGTCTCATTCTGACAAGCCGGGAGAAGCCGCAAGAGGTAGCTTATATGGAGGGGAGTACTTCACCTACTCGAACACTACTACTCACAGGTATTGGATATGACGATGGAAGAGAGTTACTAAAAGATAAAGGTCTCTTTGGAACGGATGCAAACTGGGCTTCATTAGTGCATCGCTATACCGGTAATCCCCTGGCGCTTAAACTGGTCGCCGAGCCAATTCGAGAGGTCTTTGGTGGAAATATTGCTGACTTTCTGAGTCAGGAGGAAATCGCGTTTGGCGATATCAATGATCTGTTGAATCAACAATTTCGCCGCTTATCTGAGCTAGAACTCGAAATTATTTACTGGCTAGCAATTGAGCGTGAGGGAGTATTGCTCAATCAACTAAAAGCAAATATGTTAGATCTTGTTTCAAGAGGGGCATTATTAGAGGCGTTGGACTCTCTACGAAGGCGGTCATTAATCGAAACCAGCAGTGATGGAAGTTTTATACTACAATCAGTAATCGAAGAATTTGTGACCAAAGGGTTCGTAGAGTGTATTTACGAAGAGCTCAATGTAGGGATACTAGAATTCCTTGGTAGCCATGCATTGATCAAAGCTCAAAGTAGTGATTATGTCAGAAGCAGCCAGGTTCGTCAGATCCTCGTCCCGCTTACATCAAAGCTGTTGACAACAGTAGGGAAAGCTGAGAGTGAAAAGAAACTGAGGCGTATTCTCACTTCACTACACAAGATGGATAATCAGCAATCTGGCTATGCGGCGGGCAATATTCTCAATCTACTTATACAATTACAAACCGATCTTCGTGGCCTTGATTTTTCCCATCTTGCAGTAAAGCAAGCCTATTTGCAAGATGTGGCTTTACCTGAAGTCAATTTTGTTCACTCCGATCTTGCAACATCTGTTTTTAGCGATACCTTCAGCACCATCCTTTGCGTGACAATAAGTCCCAATGGAGAGTTGCTAGCAGCAGGAACTACGACCGATGAGGTGCGGCTCTGGCGGCAAGATAATGTTACAGCATTGTTCACCTGTTCTGGGCATAGTAATGGTGTCCGCTCTGTGGCCTTCAGCCCAGATAGTACTCTGCTTGCTAGTGCCAGCGAAGATCAGACGGTGCGTCTCTGGGATACTTCAACGGGGCGCTGCCTCAAAGTCCTACGCGGCCATACAAACTGGGTTCGTTGTGTAGCTTTCAGTCCTGATGGTCATTTGATTGCCAGCGCGAGTGAAGATTTGACCATACGGTTCTGGGAGGTAACAACAGGCGACTGCGTTAAGATTCTGCGAGGGCATGCAAATCGAATACGCTCTATTGCTTTTCATCCTGATGGAACTGTGCTTGCCAGTTGTGGTGACGATCAGACAATTCGGCTCTGGGATACCAGCACTGGAAATTGCCAGGATGTGCTGCAAGGACATAGTGGATTGGTAAGGTCAGTAAGCTTTTGCCCTGACGGTGCAATACTTGCCAGCGGAGGCGAAGACCATACAGTACGTCTGTGGAATTTACATACCGGTCAATGTTTCAAGATTCTTCAAGGGCATTCGCACCGGGTATGGACTGTTGCATTTAGTTCTGATGGTACAGTATTGGCAAGCAGTGGGGATGATCAAACAATTCGACTCTGGAATGTTCATACCGGAGATTATTTGAGGATTTTGCAGGGGCATACCAATCGTATATGGTCTGTCGTTTTCGTTCCTGACGGCAAGGTACTGGTTAGTACCAGTGAAGATGATACTATGCGTTTCTGGGAGACACGGACTGGCCAATGTATCAGAACATTACGGGGTCGCAGCAATTTGATAAAATCCATTGCCTTTAGTCCAGATGGGAAGTTACTTGCCAGCGGCAGCGAAGATCAAAGGATTCGGTTATGGGATTCCAAGACGGGTGAATGCCTTAAGACCCTGCAAGGACATCTAAATCGGGTTCGTTCTGTTGCTTTCAGTCCAGATGGACAGACGCTTGCCAGCGGCAGTGAAGATGAATCCATACGTATTTGGGATAAATTTAGTGGCCGCTGTCTCGCGATACTAAAAGGTCACAGCCATTTGATTAGATCAGTTTCTTTCAATGTAAACAATGGTATGCTTGTAAGTGGTAGTCACGATCTAACAATACGTTTATGGAATACTAATACTGGTGAATGTTCCAGAATTCTGCAAATACCCAGCTTACTGTGGTACATTGCTTTTAGCCCCAATGGTAGAATGTTCGCCAGCAGTCATGACGATCATGCAGTAAGATTGTGGGATACTGATACTGGGGTATGTATAAGAACACTAGAAGGTCACGAACACCGAGTATGGTGCGTTGCCTTTAGCCCCGATGGTTCCTTGCTTGCTAGCTGTGGTGATGATCAAACAATTCGTGTCTGGGATGTGGACGCTGGCATTTGTCTCAAAATGTTACAAGGGCACACGAGTTGGATCAGGTCAGTTGCCTTTAGCCCAAATGGTTCTCAGCTTGCTAGTGGTAGTCACGATAGGACTGTACGTATCTGGGATATCAGCACTAGTCAATGTACCAGAACCTTAAAAGGACACAGCAGCGCTGTATGGTCCGTAGTTTTCAATCCAATGAACGTTACACTTGCCAGCGGTGGCGATGACGGCAACATTCGTATTTGGGATGTAAATACAGGTAAGTGTTTAAAAACGCTGCGAAACGAAATGTTCTATGAAAATATGAACATTGCTTATGCGAAAGGATTAACTGATGCGCAAAAGACCTCACTCAAGGCCTTGGGCGCTATTGAGATCGAGGCATGAGTACTTGTAGTTTTGTAGGGTATTAATTCCCCAAATTTTGCTTCGTTGTCCTACAGCAACACCATCGTCTTAAATAAATGCTCAAGAGCCGC
>WNGK01009541.1_pt1 | contig 16098 bp, 13 predicted proteins | sample 5400601 | NCBI WGS metagenome assembly WNGK01 (sample SAMN13153376, study PRJNA577476) | soil metagenome | isolation source: 60 cm soil or saprolite under Garry oak tree replicate 1 | place: USA:California | collected 2016-06-15
CACGGCTGGCGAAGGCTGCGTTGACGATGGCCGTGATCTTGCCTGTGGCGTAGGTGGAGGTGGCGAAGCCGGAGTGAGGCGGGCGGCGGAAGGGGCGGGCGCCAACCAGCGGCGAGATGGCTCCTATGGGAATGCCGTTGTAGGTGGGCGCATAGCCGCCGGTCAGGGCTTCGTTGTCGCCGTCAAAGGAACGCTGCACCACGGCGTCGAGGTAAGTGTAGCCGCCGCGCAGAAAGAGGCTGCGGCCGATGCCGCCTTCGACGGTGGATTCGATTCCCTGCGCCTTGAAGGCTTGCGTGTTGACGCTGAAGCTGAAGGTGTTGGGATAGGACGCGAGTGTGTCGCTTAACTGCTGTTGCTGGGCAGCCGTGAGGTTGGTGAGCAGATTGGGGATCAGGTATTTGTCCACGTACTCGAGCTGCTTGCCGAATTGATTGTGGAAGTAGGAAGCGCGGAACAGGATGTGCTGGCTGAGGAAGGTCTGCTCGACGCCGCCTTCATAGGTACGCGCGGTAGGCGCGGAGAGCCGCGTGATGTGGAGTTGCTGCGCGGTGGACTGCAGGCCGCTGGCGACGAAGAACTGGTAGAGCGAGCCGAACTGGTCAGTAAGAGCGGGTTCGCGGACCGCGTCGCCATAGTTGAAGAGGATGCGCGTGCCGCTGAAGACGCCAGAGCGCGGGCGCAGTACGTAGAGGGTGAAGCCGGCACGCGGCGTGGTCTCGACGCCGAAGAGCGAGTAGTGCTCGAGGCTGCCGCCAAGGGTGTAGAAGAAGCGGCTCTTGAAATCGCCGTGGACGGAGGCGAGGTAGTCGTAGTTGGTGCGCTCGGTGGACTCGTTGGTGCCGAAGGATGGGATGACCTCGGAGCCGCGCTCGTCTTCGAAGTGGAAGCCGATGAGGGCGGCGAGGTGCGGCGTGACGGAGTAGTCGCCCTGGTAGATGAGCTGGTCGCGGTTGGAGACAAGCTGGTACTGGAACGGGTACTGCTGGGCGTAGTCGAGGACGGCCTGGCCGGTGGCTGAGGTGCCGTTTGCGCCTTTGATGGTGACGACCTGGCCGAGCGAGTCGCCGAAGGCGTCGTAGGTGCCGCTTCCGCTCATCCTCCACAACGAGTATTGCTCGCGCTTGCGGGTGAGGCCGTAGCGGACGAGGTTGTGGAAGGAGGCGGTGGTCTGGTTGTCGATGGAGCCGCTGACGTAGAGGTCCTGGTCCTTCTGTGTGGCGTTGTCGGCAACGTGGTAGAAGTCCCAGGCATTGGGCACGCCGGTGGCGCTCACGTTGTAGTGGGCGGTGCCGCGGATCTGCGTTGAGCCCATGGGCTGCCAGCCGAGATTGGCCGCGCCGCTGCCGTTGTGGTACTCGTCGTGGGGCAGCGAGTTGGCGGTCTGGAACCAGTCGGCGGTGCCGAGATAGTCAAGCTTGTTGTGTGCACCGGCGATGGAGGCGTCCTCGTGCGAGGTGTTGAAGTTGCCGCCATCGCCGCGAAGGAAGACGGACGGAAAGCTGGTGGTGCCGCGGGGTGTGGTGAGGTTGATGACGCCGCTTTCCGCGTCCGCGCCGTAGAGGCCGGAGTTGGGGCCGCGATACACCTCGGCGCTCTGGACGGCGGTTGTGGGCAGATTGCCGAAGTCGAAGCGTCCGCCGAGGTCGGTGGCCTTCACGCCGTCGATGAGGATGTCGTTGTCGTCGGAGTCGCCGCCGCGGATGAAGAGCGAGGTCTGCGCGCCGCGCTCGCCGATCTGCTGGACGGAAGTACCGGGCATGAGCCGAAGATCGCTGACGAGGTTGGTGCGGAGACTGAGATCGAGCGGGCCGATGACGTCGGTGGCGGCGCTGGTCTGCGGCTGGGGCGTGGGTGTGCCGGTGGCGGTGACGACGATGGACTCGCGGACCCATTCGGGCTCGAGGACCATGTTGCGCTCGATGGAGTCGAGGCGGCCAGCGTAGAAGCCGGGAGTCTCCAGCTGGCGGAAGCTTTTGGCGGAGACGACGATGTAGAAGCGGCCGCTGGTTCCGGTGAGGATCTGGTAGCTGCCGTCGGCCGTGGAGACGGCTGAACCCACCACGGTGCCGTTCTGGAGAAGGGCGACGGTTGCGCCGGTGACTTTGGCGCCCGAAGCATCGGTCACGAAGCCGCGGACGGAGGCGGCGGAAGCGAGGGTGGCGGCGAGGGAAAACAGGAGGGTGACGGCGGCGAGTCTGGTGCAGACAAGTTTGGTAGAGACGGGTTTGGTAGAGACGGGACTGGTACGGCAGGTGCGGGATAAGGCGCGGGCCAGATGGCCGCGGACAGAGATAGCAAGCATGATGGCTCCTTCGTTCCCCTCGGAACGCAAGCGGGTTGAGGCGCCTAGGACCGGTCTCCTGACTTGCGCCTTCTCCAATCCCCTTCCCGAGTCATGCGAGTCTCAGTGGGTGGCGGGCTCCGATTGCGAAGGAGCCTGACTGGAATCCTGCCCTTCCGGCTTGACGGCCGGTAGGTCAGTGGCGCTCACAGTTGCGGGGCAGTAGCGGATTTTCACCGTTGGAATTGTTTTGCAGTGTCGCCGGGTGAATGTTTCCAGGGTTAAGGGCGAACTGCTCCGTTTCGCGAAATTACCGGGTCATGAAGCTGTTTTCAGTGACATCAACTTTTATAAAGCCCCGGACCTGCGGAGGTCAAAGTGGAAAAGGGGGTGATGCGGGATGGAGAAAGGAGTGGTGACCCCGGGCTGATTCGAACAGCCGACCTGCGGTTTAGGAAACCGACGCTCTATCCAGCTGAGCTACGGGGCCACTTCGGTCCAGCCGTGACGGACGGCCCATGGCGGGCGACTGGAGATGACCTCTCCAGCGTACCGGGAAAAGCCGGTCCGATGCAATTCGATGGCAATCAGGTATTGGATTTGTTCGTATTCAGTCATCAGGAGGTTTGTATGATCGTCGCACCCTCGGACGAACCAACACGTTTCCTAGGCCGGCCGCGCTGCGGGTTCGCTTCCGCAAAGAGGGCGGCGAGTTCCACCTGATCCCGATTGAGGCTGGGATAGGAAGAGAGGATTCTCTCCATTGGAATGCCGGCCGCAACAGACGCAGCTACATCGTAGACAGGCACGCGCGTTCCCTTGATCACCGGCGTTCCGCCCAAAATCTCACCGTCCACGGACACCTGGGCGCGGGCAGCATTCAGACGGAGCAGGCGTTCGTCCACGCCTTTCCAAAACGACGCGAAGTCGATGGTCAGGAATCCCTCCTGAATCATCTTCGTTGAGGTTGCCCAATTCCGGGACTGGCGAATCGCCAGAGCGATGGTACGCTGCCGCTCTCCCGGAGTCAGCCTGTCCGCCGCTCCAAAGTAGAAGGAAATGAACACGCAGGCTTCACTCTTGAAGGATCTGGCATTCCGAGTGTCGTAGAGGGTGTCCGGCAAAATGTGTTGATCGATGACTCGATGCACATCCCGAACCGAGACCCCCGCAACGACCGCGGCTTCAGTCGTGGTCAGAGTGTCGACGGGAGCATTCATACAATCCCTCCGCAGGCGCCATTATAATCCTTCCGTCTCGTCGGAAACAATATGATCTTGCTCTGCTCGTTGCCTGATCTTGACGGCTCGTGCAGGTCACTTTGGAACGAAGCCGTACCATCTTTTGCGGTGCGGCTAAGCAGCAACGGTTCGGACTGCTGTTTTATAACCATCCCGGACTGCTTGCAGGCGGATTTCGTATCGCTCGGCCCGGCGCGGCTGATACACAAGTGCGGGGCGAAAGCAGGCCAGGCATGTGCCGCCTTTGTGGCGCACGCTTGAGTAGAGGATTCCGTTCGACTGCTGGGCGAGCAGTTGCCGCGCCAGCAGTTGCGACGGCGCGTAGCATTGCGGTACTGGCTCAGGCTGAAGGTAGTGCGCGTATTGTTCCACCGGCTCGATAACATGAAAGGGCGAGTGAAACTCGGCCTGCCAATCGTCGTAGGTGGACACGTCTTCGTTCGGCCGCTCCTGCGGCAACCCGGGAACGATCATTTCCGAGAGCCGCTTCGATTTGTGATAGGCAACCTCGGCAATCGAAGTCTCTACCTTCCTGGCCGCGTACCAGGCGCCACGGGTGGGGTCGTTGAAGCGAGATCCGAATGGGCCGGGATGAAGAAATGCAGCCCGGATAATATGAGCGTTGGGAATTCCGTACACCAGTTCGAAATGGCTGATTCCGCTTAGACCGTGGAGTTCGCCCTGCACACGCTCGTTGGTTGCGGCATCCAGCCGGGCGGCGTCCGCAAGCATCGCCTCATCTCCGGCCACTTCTTCCAAAACAGTACCGGTTTCGCTGAATCGCGAGGGGATCAGCCGATGCATTCCCTTCTGGCGGAACTCCTGGACCGGAAGCGTCAACGTCCGCCCCGCCAGGCGTCCAGCATGCGGCGGACCTCCGCCATGCCCGGCTGGCCGAGGCGGAGCATGTAGTCAATGGGAGCTTGGCCGGCGAAGAGCAGACCACGGTTTTGGAGCGTGATCCAGCGGTCCGCCCACGGCTTGCCGAAGTAGATATGCAGCGCCTTGTAGATTCCGATGACGAGTGAAATCCGCGTCAGGGTGTCCTGGTCGAGCTGTTTACCCTTGGGCTTTGTCTTCCACGCATGAAAGGTAGAAGAGGCCACACCGCCCAGCAGCCCTCGCGCCTGGGCTTCGTTCAAATCCCATTTCTGCGCGATGTTCACGAATACTTTGATGGCGCTCTCGCTGAGTTTCCTCCGCTCCTGGGGATCTGTGAGGTCCGGAGCCTGATCGAAGGAGTATCCCGCGACGTTGGGAGCAGCAAGTGCCGTTGCCATATTTAACCTCGCTTACGAGAGATATTATTCTCGATTTCGAGGAGATTGGCAAGTGACAAGCGAGCCGCGCTTCTCACAGTCGGTGAACGCATTGCACTTGTGGCTACTAAAAATCAGGCGCCTTTCAGAAGCGAATCCAGTATCTCGGGAGTGAGACCGCGCTCCTGTGCTTTGCGCCCCGCCTCGTCAAGGACCTGCTGCAACGATGGGAGCTCACGGGCCGTAAGCTCGCGCAGCCATAGGCTGACCAAAGCTTGCATCTTCAACTTCTCTTCGGTGCGAGCAGCACCATAGGCCTGCGCCGTCTGCGGGTCAAGGGGGATCGAGATGGTGGGGTTCCGCATAGAAGTAAGTCTACTGCAAATGGATATACCGATCCCTATGCCAGCGTGCTAGCAACGGCAGTTCCATGCCAAAGCTACTGCTGAGGATCCAAGCTCTACATCGCCGGGCGGACGGGCTTCTTCTGCTCGGGATTGATCTCCGCGCCGGCCTGCATGTCGGACTGGCGGTCCATCCAGTCGTCGAGGCGCGAGCGCTTGAAGCGCCACCGGTTGCCCAGCTTGAATGCGGGCACAAACCCCTCGGAGGCGTATTTGTAGAGCGTATCGGGCGAGATGCCCAGGTAATCGGAGGCCTGGCGAATGTCCATGACTTCGCGTATTTCAGGGACAAGTAGGTTCGATCGCGCCGCGTTCCGCATGACTGCCTCCGAATTGGGAGATGATGATTGCCAGGAGCTCCGACGAATGCCGGTTTCCTTGGTTATAACGCCGTTCTATCCGGAACTTCAAGGGATTTCCGGTGATTTTCCCCTTTTCACCCGTTGAGATTTTGACGCGCTGGACGGTCAGATGTTTCACTTTGTGGACTGGCCGTCTATTTTGTGCAACATGCCCGGTGGTACCGCTACATTTTGGGCCAGTGCTGCGGATGGTGCGGCGCCGGAAACGGGGGTGTCGCGGTGGTTCGGACTTTCGTTAGATGAGATGGAGTGTCTTAGGTGAGCCGACTGGACTGAAGTCGACAGCTGGAGTGCCGCTCGGATGGGGTGCGGGATCATGAAGAGCTTTGGCCCGCGCAATGGGCGGTCTTTCCGCCAGCCTTTGGGGGCATGCCTAGTTCTACAGTTGGATTTAGCCAGGTTTGCGTCGGTCCGGGCCTAAAGGCCATTCTATTTTGGCCGCATTTCAAGGGCCTAAAGGCCCCTGCTCCCTCCGGAACCGCTATCTGCAACTCTTGTACTAGAGAGCCTTGCGCCACCAGACGGTCTGTTCACTGCTGAGGAAGCGTGTCTTCTCGCCGCGCGAAAGGTAGAAGTCGAGCACCTGGTCCTTTTGGAAAGCTGAGCAATCAGGCCAGCTTCCGTCCTTCTCAAGGTGGGTCGATTTCTGGTGGGTGTCGAGCAGCGTGATCTCATCGGTCGTGCACTGAATCACCTGCTGGGCCTTCAGCGAGAATGCTGTTCCTGGGGGTGGCTCCGGGGGCACCTGATTCGCGATCTTCGTGAGGAGAAGAATGAACGCGAAGGCAGCCGCGAAAATAGCTAGCTTCTTCATAATTAATGCATCCTGGGACCCGGTCTAAATTGACCCTTAAAGGGTGCATGGCGGCAAAAGTCAACCGTTTTTGCACGGGGATGTGTGGGTAACCCAGCACTAGAGTAATGCCTGTCGGGTGAGCAGACAAGAAAAACTTCGCTGAAAACAATGCGGGCGGGTCAATTTTGACCCGCCCGCAACGTTTCCGACTGAATTGTGGTTACTGTCGCGTTACTGTTGCTGATCGTCGCGGCGATGGAGCGTCGGCCGGTCGTCGCCGTTGGAGCTGTCGGTCGTCTGCGGCGCGTTGGGATCAGTGCTGGCGCGGCGCAGCGAAGGCTTCTTGGTGTCCTTCGAATCGGTGAGGCGGCGCTTGTTCTCAATGCGGGCCAGACGGGCCTTCACGTCGTCGAACTCCGAGGTCGTCACAGTGTACTCGTCGCGCGGCGGAAGAATGCGGGCAATCTCCTCCTGCGAGTGGAGGATGCGGTCCGGGGTCTGCGGATGATCTGCAAAGGCCTTGGCGACGAGGCCAGGCTTCCGCTTCTCGAGCGCCTGGATCTTTTCGAAGAAGGCGATGAAAGCCTGCGGATCGTAGCCGGCCTTGTACATGTACTGGAGGCCGAGATAGTCGGCCTGCGCCTCGAAGTCGCGGGAGAACTTGAGGAAGGTCATGGGGACCGCGAACTGCACCGCCTCGTAGATGCCGTAGCCGGTCCAGCTATAGCCGGTCATCATGATCAGCGGAATGGTGCCGAGCTGCGCATAGTTCATACGCGTCATCTCGCGGGCAGCGTGGTGGGCGCAGACGTGAGCGGTCTCATGGGCCATCACACCGGCCATCTCGGCTTCCTCGTCGGCGTTCAGGATGAGGCCGGAGTTCACGTAGAAGAAGCCGCCGGGCAACGCCATGGCGTTAATTTCGTCGGAGTCGATGACCTTGATCGAGAACGGAACCTTGCAATCGGAGTTCTTTACGATGTTCTGGCCGATGCGGTTCACGTACTCGGTTACCACGGGGTCGGTGATGAACTTGGTGCTCTTCTCGATCTCCGACGCGTATTGCTTCCCCATCTTGATTTCGCTGTCGGTCGAGTACCAGTTGCCCATGCCGCGGCCGCCGATTTCGCGGTTGCCCACGGCGTTGACGTCCTCGATGCTGCCGTTCTTCACGTTGATCTTCTGGCTGCCAGGCTCGATCACCTTCTCCGGATCAACGGAGCTGGCGGGGACGTCACCCTTGACGGGCTCAGTGCCGACTGTCGGATCCTTCTTGTTCTTGTCCTTCTTGTCTTTCTTGTCCTTGTCCGAGGCGGCGGGTTTGTCGCCGTCGACGGGCGCGGCACCGGGTGTCTGCTGAGCGTCGGGCGTCTGGGAGGGGGTGGAAGCCGGCGTGCCGGTCGTATCTGGTTGCGGGTCGGCAGGTGCAGTAGTGGGCGGGACCGTTGGCGGAGTGGACTGGGGAGTACTTTGGGCCCACGCCGCAGAGTTCATTCCCCACGCCAGAATTGCGGTTGCAATTGCCATGGTTGGAGCTTTCGTCGCCCTCATATCTCTACTCATGACCTCACCTCTCGATACACGACGGACCTTCGGCTACGCTCGTTGGTTTAGACGCTAGTATCCGCTGGTTGGGCAGCTATGCAACAGAATAATTCGACAAAACGGCTCGTGTCTCGAACTTGGAGCTTGCTGGCCGGTGAATTAAAGTGGATTCCACCAGTAAAGCAGGAGGATTTGTGCGCCGAGGATTCCTCAGGTTGGCCATGCTGGTGGTATGCGCCGGAATGCCGGTAGCAGCCCAGCCGCCACCCCACCCCGCCGGCCCTCTGGGAGGCCTGCTGGGGCCTCGTCCGCATGCCCGCCCCCCGGCCAAAGGCGCCGAGCCAACCCCCGAAGTTTTCCTGGACGCCGCGACCCTTGGCTCTCCAATTCTGCTGGACAAGAGCTGGCGGGTGGGCATCACGGCCAACCAGGCTGCCGCCACCCCCGAATTTGACGATTCCGCATGGGATATTCGCAACGCCTCGGATGCGATTGCTGAAGTGCCCGATGAGGATCGCCCTCCCGGACCGCCCGGCCCGGACGGCGCCCCCGCCCGCCCTCCAGACCATCTTCCGATGGGTCATCAGCGCCCGTTCGTCTGGTTTCGGACGCACATCAAATTGGCGCCCAACCACGGGCCTGTTTCCCTCCTGATCCAGCTGCCGGTGTCGCAGAGCGCATCGGTTTCGGTGAGCAATGAGGGGCCGGCCGTCGACGTGTACGCCAACGGCAAAGAGATTCATCCGGAGGGACCGGGAGGCGACGATCCCAGCCATTACCAGCTCATATCACGGATCTACAACCTGAACATTCCGTCCTCCCAAACCGACCTGACGCTGGTGATGCGGACGCTCTACATCCCATTCGGGTTTGGCGCGTACACCAGCTTCTTTGCAAACCGCACCCTGCACCTGGGTCATCCGGAAGACCTGAACCGAACCCTGGAGCTGTGGTCGGTGCACAGCCTGTTTGAGCGCCTGCCCCGCATCATCAACGCCATCCTCCTGCTGGTGCTGGCGGCCTTCCTGTTCGCCCTCTACTTCGCCCAGAAGGGACACCGCGAATATCTCTGGCTGGCCCTGCACGAGCTGGTGCAGGCTCCAATCGCCTTTGTCGACCTGGCAGGGAGTACCGCCAATCTCGATCAGCTCTGGTACGCGGCAGCCGTGATCGAGTTGGTTCTGATCTCGGCCTACCTCTACTTCGAGTTTCTGATCGCGTTCTTGGCCCTGCGGTCGCGCTGGTACATCCGCTGGCTGCGCTATACCGCTCCCATTCTGCTCTTCGCCGGGCCTCTCCTTCTGATGGTGGGGAGAAACCACTTCATCGGCTGGATTCTGCTGGTCGTCTTCCTCGGCTGCTTTTTCTGGTTCGTGGGCTGGCTGCTGTTCTGCGGCATCACGCTGGTGTCGGCCACCATCAAGCGGAACTTCGAGGCGGGCCTGCTGCTGCTGCCGTTGGTGCTGAGCTTCGTGGGCATCCTGGAGCCGCTGGCCACCGCGGGCATGAAGGACTTCAGCGGCCACGCTTACCGCTCGCCTCTGACATTGCAGGCCGGGCCAGTTCCCATTCACTTTGCCGCTATTGCCGACTTCATAGGCATGCTGGCCATCGTCATCATCATCTTCGTGCGCTTCCTGCGCATTCATCGCGACCGGGAACGTGCTTCGAGCGAACTGGCGGCGGCGCGCAGCGTGCAGGAGCTCATGATTCCGCACGAGCAGCTGAAGACGCCCGGCTTCGAAGTGGATTCGGTCTACAACCCGGCAAATGAGGTGGGGGGCGACTTCTTTCACGTGGAGGCGGCTGTCGATGGCGGATTGCTGGTGGTGATCGGCGACGTGGCAGGCAAAGGGCTGAAGGCCGCTATGAATGTGTCCATGCTGATGGGTGCGCTGCGCCGCACACCCGATCACAGTCCCGCGAAGATCCTGCAGTCGCTCAATCGCGTGCTGGTTGACAGCGACAGCTTTACCACCTGCCAGGCAGCATGGTTCGGCGCAGACGGCGAGCTCGTGGTGGCGAATGCCGGCCATCTGCCTCCGTATCTGAACACCCAGGAGATTCGCTTGCCGGGCGGACTTCCCCTGGGTGTGCTCTCCGACATCACCTACGAAGAGGTGCGGCTCTATCTTCATCCCGGCGATCGCCTGCTGATGCTGTCCGATGGCGTGGTGGAAGCGCGTCACTCTTCGGGTGAGTTGTTTGGATTTGAGCGCGTGCATAACCTCAGCAACCAGTCGGCGTTTTACATCGCCGATGCGGCCAAGGTATTCGGCCAGGAAGATGACATCACCGTGTTAACCGTGCGGCGGCAGCCGGTGGCAGTGGCGGCCATAGCGTGAAATCTGAGTCGCTGACGGATGTAACCCTTTAGCAAAAACAACGGCGTTGCAACCAAAGTGCATCGTACGCGAGTATGAGCCGAACGTTGCTGCCAGGAAAGCCCTACCCTCTCGGCGCCACGGCGTATAGAAGAGGGACGAACTTCGCAATCTTCTCTGAAACCGCCACCCGCGTTGACCTCTGCTTCTTCGATCCCGACGGCACTCAAACCGACTTCGTCACACTGCGCGAACAGACGGCTCATGTGTGGCACGGATTCGTAAACGGGGTCAAGCCGGGCCAGCTCTATGGCTATCGCGTGGATGGCCCTTGGGACCCGCTGAATGGCCACCGTTTCAACTTCAACAAACTCCTTGTCGACCCGTATGCCAAGGCGATCTCCGGCGAGGTGGACTGGAAGCAGCCCATTTTCGGCTATGACGTCGCCTCCGGCGATACGAACAAGATGAGCCTTGACGACAGCGCAGCGGGCGTGCCCAAATCCGTCGTCGTCGACACGCGCTTCAACTGGGGCGATGACGGTCCGCCGGATACGGCGCTGCCTGACTCCGTGATCTACGAAATGCACGTGCGGGGATTCAGCATACGCAACCCCGATGTGCCGGAGGAGCTCCGCGGAACCTACGCGGGGTTAGCGCACGAGGCCAGCATCGAGTACCTGAAGCGGCTAGGCGTCACAGCAGTGGAACTGCTTCCCATCCACCACTTCATCGACGAAGGGGCCTTGATCGAAAGAGGGCTTCGCGACTACTGGGGCTACAACACGCTTGGCTTCTTCGCTCCCATGTCGCGCTACTGTTCTTGCGGCGATCAGGGCGGCCAGGTGCGCGAGTTCAAGGAGATGGTGAAGGCACTGCATGCGGCGGGAATCGAAGTGATTCTGGATGTGGTGTACAACCACACCTGCGAGGGCAATCACAAGGGGCCGATGCTGAGCTGGAAAGGCGTTTGCAACAGCACCTATTACCGCCTGATGCCGGATGACCCGCAGTACTACATGGACTACACAGGCACCGGGAACACGCTCAATGTACGCAATCCGCAGGTGCTGAAGATGATCACGGACTCGCTGCGTTACTGGGTGACCGAGATGCACGTGGACGGATTCCGCTTCGACCTGGCGGCGGCGCTGGCGCGCGAATTGCACGATGTCAGCAAGCTGTCATCGTTCTTCGACACCATTCACCAGGACCCCACGCTGGCCGAGGTAAAGCTGATTGCCGAGCCATGGGACGTGGGCGACGGCGGCTACCAGGTTGGCCAGTTCCCTGTTCTGTGGGCGGAGTGGAACGGCAAATATCGCGACACCGTGCGCCGTTTCTGGAAGGGCGACGAGGGCATGCTGTCGGACTTCGCGTATCGCCTCACGGGGTCGAGCGATCTGTATCAATATGATGGCCGCAAGCCATATGCCAGCATCAACTTCATCACCGCGCACGACGGGTTCACGCTCCGCGACCTGGTCAGCTACAACCAGAAGCACAACGAGGCCAACGGCGACGATAACAAGGACGGCTCCCACAACAACGATTCATGGAACATGGGCGCGGAAGGGCCGACGGACGATCCCGGGATCAGTGCGCTGCGCGAACGCCAGATGCGCAACTTTCTGGCCACGCTGATGCTGTCGCAGGGCGTACCCATGCTGAACGGCGGTGACGAGTTTGCACGCTCACAGCATGGCAACAACAATGCCTACTGCCAGGACAACGAGCTGTCATGGTTCGATTGGAAGCTTGACGACGAGCGCAAGCGACTGCGTGACTTCACCTGCAGGCTCATTCACCTCAGGCTCGCACATCCCAATCTGCACCGCCGCAAATTTTTCCAGGATCGCGAGATCCGCAAAAAGGGCGACGGCACGCTGGTGCGCGTGATCAAAGACGTAGCCTGGTTCAATTCAGATGGCAACGAGGTTTCCGACGAGGCGTGGTCATCGCCATGGACGCGCGCCATCGCGCTGCTGCTGAACGGCAAGACGCTGCAGGTGACGGATGAGGATGGGAACTGGCTCGTCGACGACAGCTTTCTGCTGCTGGTGAATGGCGCGGATCAGGGAGTGGAGTTCACGCTGCCCGCTTCGCCCAGCGGCAACCCGTGGACCCACAATCCGGCGAAGAAGCTCGTCCTCCATCGGTGAGCTAGGCTTGATGAAACGGAAAAGCCCCGTCCGCTGAATTGGACGGGGCTTTCCGTTGACTAAGACCTGAAGAAGCTGGCCCCACCGCAGGTGGAGCAGGTAACGCTTAATCGTAGTACTCGAGGCCAAGGTGGGTGATGAGGTTCGCGCCCATGATGTGGCGGAGTGTGTTCTTCAGCTTCATCGACTGGATGAACAGGTCGTGCTCGGGATACAAGCCCTCCGCGGTCTGCGGGCTCTTGAGGTAGAAGCTCAACCACTCCTGGATGCCCCGGGAGCGCAATTCAGTCGTGCGCTTGGCCAGGTCGAGGAATAGCACCAGGTCGAGCGCGATGGGCGCGGCCAGAATGGAGTCGCGGCAGAGGAAATCCACCTTGATCTGCATCGGGTAGCCGAGCCAGCCGAAGATGTCGATGTTGTCCCAGCCCTCTTTGTTGTCGCCGCGCGGCGGATAGTAGTTGATGCGCACCTTGTGGAAAATGTTCTTGTAGAGATCGGGGTAGAGCTCGGGCTGGAAGATGTACTCGAGCGAGCCTAGTTTCGATTCTTCCTTGGTCTTGAACGACTCGGGATCGTCGAGCACTTCGCCGTCGCGATTGCCAAGGATGTTGGTGGAGTACCAGCCCGACACGCCCAGCAGCCGCGCCTTGAACGCCGGCGCCAGCACCGTCTTCATAAAGGTCTGCCCGGTCTTGAAATCTTTCCCGCAGATCGGCGCCGCATTCTTCTTCGACAACTCGACCATTGCCGGCATGTCGACGGTGAGATTCGGTGCGCCATTCGCGAAAGGCACGCCCTCGCTCAGCGCCGCGTACGCGTAGATCTGCGACGGAGCAATGCCGATGTCGTCGCTCTCCAGGCCCTTCTCGAACGTCGCCAGCGATTGGTGCACGGCCGTAGGCTCGAGGAAGATCTCCGTCGATCCGCACCAGATCATCACCACGCGATCGACGGCCTTCTTGAACGCACGAATGTCGGCGATCACCTGCTCGGCCAGGTCGCGCTTGTTCTTGCCCTTCTTTACGTGCGTGCCGTTCAGGCGCTTCACGTAGTACTGGTCGAACACCGCCGGAAGGGGCTTGATGGTCTCGAGATACGGCTTGAGCTGTTCGAGCGTCTCCTTGTCCAGCACCTTGGCGTGCGCGGCCGACTCGTACACGTTGTCCTCAAAGATGTCCCAGCCGGTGAACACCACGTCGTTCAGAGCGGCGATGGGAACAAAATCCTTGATGAGCGGCGAGTTGTTATCGGTGCGCTTACCCAGGCGAATGGTGCCCATCTGCGTGAGCGAGCCGATCGGCTTGGCCAGCCCGCGCCGCACCGCTTCCACGCCGGCGATCATCGTGGTCGCCACAGCGCCCAATCCCACCACCATTACGCCCAGCTTGCCGGTGGCCGGCGCAATGCTTTGTTGTTCGGCGGTGTTTGATCCGCCTTGCTGCTCTGGAGACATTTGTGTAGCCCTTTCCTTTGCTTAGCACCCCAGCGACGAAGATCTGTCGCTGGGGACCCCGTTTGCCGCGGAAATCAAAACCTCCCGCGATCTTTTCTTGGAGACGATTCAGTCTATTCTGCGCCCTCAAGCCGCAGGAGTCTGCTTGCGCCGCTGCAGGTGCGACCACACGAACCACACAATTCCAACCAGCAGCAGCACTTCGACGGCCGTGTGAAAGCGATGGAACAGTTCATGAAAGGGCGAGTTGGGATCGTTCCACTTCTCGCCCAGCTTTTGGCCCGCATATGCCAGTGCAAAACACCACGGCCACGAGCCCACAAAAGTGTAAATGTGAAAGCGCAGCTGCGGCATGCGCGCAATGCCCGCCGGAAACGCTATGAATGTCCGCACCACCGGAAGCAGGCGCCCAAGCAGGACCGTAATCGAACCATATTTCGCGAAGAAATAAGTCATGCGGTCCAGGTCGTGATGGCTCATCAGCACCCATCGCCCGTAGCGCTCCACCAGCGGCCGGCCACCCCTGGCGCCAATCCAGTACGCCGCCACCGAGCCCAGGTTGCAGCCCACCGCACCCGCCGTCGCCACCCAGAAAAGCTGCATATGCCCCAGGTACACCAGGTAGCCCGCGAACGGCATGATGATTTCGGATGGAAGCGGAATGCATGCCGACTCGATCCCCATCAGCGCAACAATTCCGGCGTATCCGCCGCTATCGATCACACCGGTGACAAAGTGTACAAGGAAGGCAAGAATCTTTTCGGTCATGCGCGACTTTCAGTATATAGGCCGAGACCGGGCCGACTTCCCTGCCGCGGGATGTGCGGCCCACCCCATTCAATGCTCACAAATCGGCCGCTACCCTTTGTTACGATTGAGTCTGACTGAAATCGCCGGAAGAGGTGTACGTTGGCTGATTTTCCCCCCGTTCCGCTCACGCTCGAAGGCGCAAGCGTGCTGCATCAGTTTTTTCGTTTCGACTGGAAGGCGTGGCGGTCCTGCGCGGACGGCGAACGTAAGAGAATTGCCACCGAAGCCGCCACCGTGCTCGCCTCGCTCGAGAAGAATACCGACGGCAAGATCCACACCGCTTTGTTCTCGCAGCTCGGCCACAAGGGCGACCTCGTTCTCGTGCACTTTCGCGACTCGCTCGAAGCCCTCAACCAGGTCGAGTTGCAGCTCGCGCAAACTCCGCTCTACGACTTCCTCGATCAGCGCCACTCCTACGTCTCCGTCGTCGAACTCGGCCTCTACGAGTCCACGCGCAAGACTTACGAAGCCGCGTCCGCCAGCGGCTTCGAGCAGCATTCGCCCGAGTGGAAAGCCGAAGTCGCTGCATCGCTCCAGCGCGGCGCAGCAGCCATGGCCCCGCGCCTCTGGCCCGGCGTGCCCGACACCAAGTACCTCTGCTTCTACCCCATGGACCGCAAGCGCGACGAGCACAAAAACTGGTACATGGTTGACTTTGCCGAGCGGCAGCGCATGATGCACGAGCACGGCATGATCGGCCGCCGCTACGCCGACCAGGTCAGGCAGATCATCACCGGGTCAATTGGCTACGACGACTGGGAATGGGGCGTCGACCTCTTCGCCGACGACCCCGTGGTCTTCAAGAAGCTGATCTATGAGATGCGCTTCGACGAGGTCAGCGCCGAGTACGCGCTCTTCGGCCAGTTCTTCATCGCGCTGCGGCTGCAGCTTGAGAATCTAAATAAGTGGCTAAACGGCAAGCTGTAGCACGCGCAATCGCGCAGGCATTCAAGTGCTCGTCCAGGTTTCACAGCCCTCAACGTGCCAAGACGCCAGGGTGCCCCAGGTCTGGATTCTCAGACATGGGATAGCAAGAATCTCAACCAGGGAAATCGCACATGCCCGCAACAAAATCGGCAATCAAGAAGACCGCGATGAAGGCCAAGCCCAAGACGGCCCCGGTCAAAAATCGCGACCTCGGCCCCGAGCGCATCGCCGCCATTCTCAAGGCGCTCGACGAAGCCTACCCCAACGCCGTCTGCGCGCTGCACCACACGTCGCCGTGGGAGCTTCTCGTCGCCACCATCCTCTCCGCGCAATGCACTGACGTGCGCGTGAACATGGTCACGCCGGAGCTCTTCAAGCGCTTCCCTACCCCGGCGGCCATGGCCAAGGCCTCGCTTCCCGAACTCGAAGACCTCATCCGCACCACCGGCTTTTTCCGTAACAAGGCAAAATCCATCAAGGGCGCGGCGGAGACCATCACTGAGAAATTCGGCGGCAAGGTGCCGGAGACAC
>WNGK01006936.1_pt1 | contig 16095 bp, 15 predicted proteins | sample 5400601 | NCBI WGS metagenome assembly WNGK01 (sample SAMN13153376, study PRJNA577476) | soil metagenome | isolation source: 60 cm soil or saprolite under Garry oak tree replicate 1 | place: USA:California | collected 2016-06-15
TCGATTTCGACCAGTCATTTGAAAGACGCGTCCTTGCTCGTCAAGGCACTAGCGAGTGGCTACAGGGAAACCGCGGGCGAGACGATCCTCGAATCCAGCTGGGCCAAGGCTCGAGAAATCGCCAGAAGGGGACGTTACTTCGCCGTTAGGTAAGAAAACAGTCTGGTTTCTCTCCGGAAACGTCAACAAGTTTCGGGAAGCGAAATCTATTCTCGCCCCGTTCGGAATACGAGTACGACACTTGGATCGCGCAAAGGTGGAGGTTCAGGATACAAGACTTGAGAACATCGCAAGATTCGCTTTGAAGGAAGCGCTGGGCGCCGGCAGAAAGCCGATCCTGGTCGAAGATTCTGGACTGTTCATTGAGGCCCTAGGAGGGTTTCCCGGACCTTACTCCTCCTTTGTCTATGCGACCATCGGGTTGAAAGGTATCCTTGATCTATTACGGAAGGAACAACATCGGCAGGCTTACTTTCAATCGACCATTGCGTTCCGATCACCGTCAGTCGAACCCCGGGTGTTCACCGGAAGGGTGAGTGGAAGGATTGCTCGAAGGGCTTTGGGGACCTCAGGATTCGGCTACGATCCAATCTTCATCCCAAGTGGATCTGAGAAAACGTTCGGACAGACGGAGCTCTCGTTTAAGAACGTGAACTCTCACAGGGCGAGGGCTTTCCGAAGGTTCGCAAGATGGTTTGCTACCTCCTCCAGTAACACTGTCAGGAAATCGGATGGTAAGAGAGCCCTAAAATAACGCGCTAAAGACTCGATGAACATGTTTCGGATTGTAACCGTCGAAGATGTCGTGCGGATTCCTCCTCAGAAGTTCGGGGATCCGATTGACGACGTTGCCAAGGATCAGATCAAGCTGAAGTACGAGAACTACGTCGATGAGGAACTCGGATACGTCATACTAGTTACCAGCGTCGACGTTGAGACTACTGGAAAGATACTGCCCGGCGACGGTTCAACCCATCACAAGTCAGTCTTCAACCTCCTAACATTCTTCCCAGAGCTCCACGAGGTAGTGGAAGGTGAGATTGTGGAAGTGACGGACTTCGGAGCGTTTGTCCGAATCGGCCCAGAAGACGCACTGCTACACGTATCACAAATCATGGATGATTTCATAACATATGATGAGAAACACGGAGTTCTTGCAGGCCGCGAGAGCCGTAGAAACCTAGGAAAAGGCAATCTCGTAAGAGGTCGAATTATCGCCGTCAGCTTTCCAAGGGGAGGTTCTGGAGGTAAGATTGGTATAACGCTACGACAGCCATTCCTGGGAAGGCTTGAATGGATTCAGGAAGACTTGAAGGTCAAACCCTCGAGAGGAGAACACAAAGTTGAGCGATAAGGCTTGCAAGAACTGTAGAATGATCAGCGCAGGGCCCGTCTGCCCCAACTGCAAACAGACAAACCTTAGCGACGACTGGACGGGGCTCGTAGTGGTTATCGACCCTACAAACTCTGAAGTTGCCCGCTTGATGGGAATAAAGGTCGCGGGAAGATTCGCGGTCAGAGTAAGGTAGACTGGCTCAGACCTAGCCGACAGGGTCCTATTTCGCGACATAGTCAGTGAAGCTGCAAGATCCGCAGACCCACCTTGCCACACCCATCGCGTGATGTGCCATAACCGAGCCGCAACGTGGACACTTTCGGTTCTTCAATTTAAGGGAAGCTCCCGACATATCGTATAGTTCACTCCTCATTCGATGTTTCTTCGGCTTCTGTTTCTGCTGTTGGGCTGCTGCCTGAGACATTGCGGTCACTGGCGATGCGAGGCCGTGTATTAGTGTTGCTACCTGTCCGTCGAAACCTTATTAGAAGCGGGAGGTTGCCCTTGCCTCCTTCAAGCCGATGAGAGTGAGGCTAGATGGCTCAAAAATCTGTGTACGCAAAGTTCCCGGTTCCAAAAGAGGCAGTTGACAAGACATACCAGCTGCTCCAGGTCGCGAAGGACACTGGTAAACTGCGAAAAGGCACAAACGAATCCACAAAGGCGATTGAACGCGGTATCGCGAAGCTAGTTGTCATAGCGGAAGACGTTGAGCCTCCTCAAGTCGTCGCTCACCTACCTATTCTCTGCGAAGAGCGGAAGATTCCCTATCTCTACGTGCCGAGCAAGCTGGAACTTGGTAAGTCGGCTGGACTCGATGTTGGTTCTGCGGCCATTTCAGTGATAGAGCCAGGCGATGGAGCTCAATCATTGAAAGAGGTCTCACGGATTATTGAGAACGTTAGAAAGACCGGTGCACCGAAGTGAGCCGCGCCCGAGACAGCTCCGACGACTCTCTAATTCCAGCTGAAGTAACCCAAGTCATCGGTCGGACCGGCGTTACAGGAGAAGTAATTCAGGTTAGAGTTCGTGTGCTGGAAGGGCGAGACAAGGGCAGAATTATCACTCGAAATATCAAGGGACCCATTCGGCTTAACGATGTTTTGATGCTCCGTGAGACGGAGAGAGAAGCCAAGAAGATAAGGTAGGGAGTCGACTGACACGCCAAAGACTTTCAAGTGTTCTTTCTGCGGAAAGCATTTCCCAAACTCGACCGGACTAATGCACGTCAAGAACGACGGGACGATTCTGTATTTCTGTTCGAGACGATGCCGCGTAAGCAACCTGTCCTTTGACAGAGATTCTAGAAAGCTAAAGTGGACTGCGTACTATGGCAAGAGAGAGAAGGGACGCTGACCGGCTCTAACCAGAGAACCTTCGCATTCCTCAAACCCGACACAGTCAAGAACCGCCTCGTAGGCGAGGTCCTTTCCAGGCTAGAACGCAAAGGCTTCACATTTAGACAACTGAAATTCCACCTGATCACGCACAAGGAAGCAGAGGCTCTCTACAGCATACACAAGGGAAAGCCGTTCTTCCAAGAACTGGTCGACCATGTTACCTCGGGTCCCGTTGTCCTGATGGTTCTCCAGGCGCCGAATGCTGTTGAGACACTTCGTAAGGTGATCGGAGCAACGAATCCTCTAACTGCTGAGCCGGGAACGATACGGGGCGACTTGTCGGTTTCTATTACCTCGAATGTGATCCATGCTTCTGATAGTCCTGAGAACGCGAAGAGGGAATACTCGATCTTCTCCCTAGACACCTCATGACATTGCGTGATTCTGTTAATCCTTCGCCGGTCTCCTCAGGCCTGTGAAGGCGACTCTGGGACGGTTGCCTGATGTAGCGTGTCTTCGACTCCTCTCTTCTTGGCCGTCTCTCTAAGATATTTCTCGTCGATCTGCTTCTTGAAAATGGCGTAGAGAACTTTGGCCTTTTCCATGTCACCAGCCACTTTGAAGAATTTCACATGGGCTAGTCTGTCCACCATCAAGTCCTCGACTCCAATAACACTAACTTTGTAGGGGCCCACCTCTATAGTTAGAGCCTTGTCGAGATTCGCGTTTGGAAACAGTCCAACGATTTGAACGGCGACTCCGAGCTGTTTGTTGAGCCAGATCATTCCTATCTGTTCAAAGCCTAGACTCGCCAGAACTTTTTCTGTCGCCTTAGAATCTGTGGTGGTTATGTCAATGTCTCCGGTTGTGAATTGTCCTGCAGTGTATGTTTCGACTGCTTGGCCGCCAACTAGGTAGACGCGTTGTTTTTCTTTCTCGAGCCTATAGGTAACGTAGCCTAGGAGGAGCATCTTCTGCTTGAGCGGGTTCTGTTCCTTTCGTAACTGTGAGATCAGAGCCTTTGCTCTGACAGGACGTTTAGATGGACTCTGAGAAGTTCCTCGGAGGCTCATCGAGTTCTCATACGATAAATTCTATCTCCGACAAGTTCAAACATTTCATTGAAGCTTTTCTTTGCGATTGTTGTCAGAGCAGTAAGTTCGCCCTCAGCCCTGGGCATACCGCCTCGGCGAGCGCTTGGGAAGCGTTGACGTATGCCGAAAACCGTGGGAAGCTGGTTACGTCTCATCTCTTGCAATTCTCCGAATTCGAGTGGAATTTTCCGAATGTCCATGTTTATCTTGTTCCAGTCAACACCGATTTTCCTGTCAACTTTCTTTCTGACCTCGTCCGGGACGCCTACGGCTACTTTGACGATGGGGCCAAGATATGCAAGAGTCTTCTGCTTGACGCGTCCATTCTTCGACAGGCCTTCGGCTAGGTAGGCGTAGCGTTTCAACCCGATCTTCTTGACTCTCACGTACATTGCAGTTCGTCTTAGACATGTATGGGATCCTGTATAGTATAAGCATTGTGCCTAAGTTTCGGTACGCTCTCGAAGAGGTTTAGAGTTTAATATTCCCTCGCGGCAGAGGATTAGTTGAAATGGAGTCTCCAAGATATGCCGATTCGTCAGCCTATTGCAGTGGTTCTGGGCCATGTTGACCATGGCAAGACTACGCTTCTAGATCGGCTTAGGGGGACTTCTGTCGCGGCTCGTGAGCCGGGCCAGATTACTCAGTGGATTGGCGCGAGTCTTATTTCAGCAACCTTCGCAAGAGGGGGGGGTCGGCCGCCGACGTTGCAATTCTAGTGATTGATGTTACGAAGGGTATTGAGCCTCAGACTGTCGAGTCGTTGACGATTCTCAAGGCTAGGAAGACTCCGTTCTTGATCTGCTGCAACAAGATCGACGTGATCCCCGGATGGAAGACGCTGAGCGGGGGATCGTTTCTCGCGAACATGGTGAACCAGCGTCCGGAGGTGTTGACGGATCTTGACAATCGACTCTACACGATGATGGGGACGCTGTCGCGGTACAGTATCAGAGCGGATAGATTCGATCGAATTCAAGAATTTGCCAAGACCGTCGCCCTTGTCCCTGCCAGCGCGAAGACGGGCGAGGGAATGCCCGAGCTTATGGCAGTACTCGTCGGACTGACCCAGGTCTACATGAAAGGAGAACTGAACGTTACCAGCGGTCCTGCAGAGGGAACAGTCCTCGAGGTCAAAGAAGAGCCGGGGCTAGGCGTGACGGTTGACACTATGATCTACAACGGACGCCTGGAAGTGGACGACGAGATAATGCTTGCAGGCCGGAACGGGATAATCACTACGCGGGTCCGGGCGTTGCTTCTACCAAAACCCTTGGACGAGATCCGCGATCCGAGAGACAAGTTCTCAAAAGCAAAATTCGTTGACGCGGCAGCTGGCATAAAGATCGCTGCTCCAGGGTTGGATGATGCGATTGCCGGGTCGGCCCTTTACGGAGTCAAGGATGCGCAGAGCAGACACGCGATCAAGGAAAGAATTCTCAATGAAGTTGAGGAGGTGAGAGTCAAGAAAGATCTCAGCGGTGTTGTCGTAAAGTCGGACGCTCTGGGCTCGCTTGAGGCACTTACAACATCGCTGGAGGCGTCGAAGATCCCAGTTCGGCTAGCAGATGTCGGTGATGTTTCGAGAAGGGACGTTGTTGAGGCGAAGGCGGTGCGTGTCAAGGACCCATATCTGGGAGTTGTCCTGGCGTTCGGTGTGAAATTGTTGCCGGATGCCGAGGAGGAGATCGCGATATCGAAGATTCCAGTCTTCAAGGGAGATATCATCTATCATGTTCTTGAGGAGTATTCGCGCTGGGTCGATGCTCAGAGGCTGGCTGGAGCGAAGGCCGAGATGGACCTTCTCATACGACCTGGAAAGATCAAACTGCTGAAGGGATTCGTTTTCCGACGGAGCGATCCCGCTATCGTCGGGGTCGAAGTGCTTGATGGAATCATCAAGCCGAAGTATCCGCTCATCAACAGTAGTGGACGACGGATCGGACAGGTTGTCAGGATACAGGACCAAGGAAAAGACGTGGGAGAGGCTGGTGCAGGAAAACAGGTCGCAGTGTCTATTGACAAGCCGATGGTGGGACGACAGATCATGGAAGGCGATGTCCTCTACGTTGACGTGCCTCCACAGCATGCGAGGATGTTATCTTCGAAGTTCAGGGAGCATCTGACTCCGGGTGAACTTGCTCTTTTAGATGAGTTGCCAACCCTCACTGCTGGCGCAACGTCAAGTTCGGTCGGCTGAACATCTCAGATATTGCTCACGCGGTGAAAGTGTTCGTGAACTGGTTGTTCCTACCCGTGATTACGGCTACCGAATAGGTCTGACCTGATTGAAATTGGAATGGCTGTCCAGTTAGCTTGCCAGAGAGCAGAATATTCACCGTTGCGACAGCGCCCGGTGCAAGAGTTGGCCAAGCCAATGTTGAATTAAAGTAGTTATCGCCGGTCGTGTCCTTGACAATGTACTCGTAGAGGCCCGAAGTTACATTTCCGACGTTGCTTAGGACGACGGTCACGTTTGTGGGAGAGTTGACGCGAAACGAGCTGATAGTTATGTTCTCCTTGTTTGTGAGAGATGCTGGGCACAGACATACCAAGCTGGGTTGAGGTTCCAAGTACATTATGCCTGCGGCTAGGGCAAGAACAAATGTGACTATGGCAATTGATGCCCAGCCAAGTCGGTAGTTCTTCACGCTTGTGATTGTATCAATCGATGATAATTGCAGACTTCAACCAAGAACTGGGGAAAAGGGTGACACGAAGACCGGCGCCTAAACGACGTTTATTAAGCGGAAACTGGGTCCACGCGTTGAGAGATCCGATTGGCCAAGTTTCAGCTTATAGTCTCGGACCCGAAGACGAAGACGTCTAAGGCTGCGTCGCTGGAGGGGACGAAGGCTCAGGCGTTGGTGGGTAAGAGTATTGGTGAGGAGATTGATGGTAAACTGTTGGGGCTTGGGAATGTTAAGCTGCGGATTACTGGTGGGACGGATAAGGATGGTGTGCCTATGAGGTTTGATATTCAGGGTGCTGCTCGTAAGCGGGCGATATTGTCTGGTGGTGTGGGTTATCGGCCCTTGTCGGATGGTGAGAGGCAGAGGAGGCTTCTCCGTGGACGGACGATATCGGAAGAGACGCTACAGGTGAATAGTGTGGTTGTTAGTGGTGCTGCCTCGGTTCCGGAGGCGCCTAAGGAGGCGGCTAAGGCTTGAGTATGGAAGTTGTCGAAGAGCACGTGAATAGTCTGTTGCATCGTAAGGAAGCGAAGCTGGTTGTTCATCACGAAGGCGCGGGGACGCCGGACAGGATGACTGTGCGGAAGTTGGCGTCGGACCATTTCAAGACGGGTATGGACCAGGTGTTTGTGAGGAGTATTGCGACGCGGACTGGAGGGTCGAGCGCGCTGTGTGTGGTCGAAGTGTATGAGGATTCGAAGAGCACGGGTATTGTTCCGGATTATCTGAGGAACAGGAACCTTCCAAAGGAGCAGCGGGTCTCGAAGGGGAAGAAGGAGGCGGAGCCTAGGCCGGCAGCACCAGCACCAAAACCGGCGGCCGAGAAGAAGGAAGCGAAGCCCGCCGAGAAGAAAGAAGAAGCCAAGCCAGCGAAAGAGGCGAAGCCCGCAGCTGCCAAAGAAGCAAAGCCTCCGGCGGGCAAGGAAGAGAAACCAGCTGCTACCAAGGAAGCCAAGCAAGCCGCGAAGCCCGGGTCTAAGCCGAAGGCGTAGCCGAAGCCCAGGACCCTTGCTGGGTCCGGCTGTTATGGATTAATTCTGCGCGGTCGCTGGAGATCTGGATAGGCCCCGGGGGGTCGAAAAGATTTCGCACCAATGCGCGAAAATAATTTTTTGTGTAGAAGAAAAGAATTGACTCCTCCATCACGCTTGTTGGCCTAGAACCGGAAATAGGAAACTCCGGATCTGTGCCGCGAGACTAGCACGCATGCCTAATTTGTCTAGATTTTTCGGGTCCCCAGTATTTAGCGTGGAAATGAGATCTTAGACGGCTGGCTCATCATTTGACGACCTAGGAGGATTAACATGATCACGAGCAGGACTTCAATTCTAAGGCATCTCCAAGGCGATTTCTAGGCGACTATCAGGCTTTCAATCTCGCATGCGATTAGTGAGCCCCGTTCCGGGCACTAATTGACCCGTAGCACGCCGTTCCCTACGTACAAACGACTGCTCTCGTCTCATGAGCATCAACTGCACTCGACACTCTACGATTTCCTGAGTCGGAACGGGTCTGGTGATAACGCAGCGGTGGAACGAGTGACGAAGGCCCTTCTTGTGGCTGGCATTATACAGCCTGTGTTAAGATAAATTCCTGAAGAGAACCAGCCATGTTTCGAGGCTATTCTGTTGGAAGACCCGCCCCTCCGCATGGTCAGTCACGAACAACGCTTAGAAATTGGCAGAAGAATCTGTGCGCGGATATTGGAGACTTTCAAGGAAAGTGTTCTCGCGGTTTTCATTACTGGTTCTACGGCGAAGGCACTTGACCGACCTTTTTCCGACCTTGAGATAACGACCATTCTGAAAGATTCCCTGGACCTTCCGACAAAATTCTATGTGTACGATGGACTGCTTGTCCAGATTGACTACCGGCAAGAATCAGAGTTTCTCAAATCTGCGCGTGAACCGGGCCGAGACTGGCCGTTGGGAGCTGATGAGTGCCGGAATAGAATCGTATTGTTTGAACGAGACAGTTGGACAGGGAGGCTAGACGAGGCCGTCAAGGAGAACGATGCGACGGACTTCTCAGACGCATTACGGTTCGCAGCGCTGCGCATGACCGAGTCCCTGGCAGCTGTTCGCAATGCGGATTTCAAAGATGACCTGTTAGACCTCAGGACTCGAGCGTTCTACATGGCATGGGACGCTGCGAGAGTAGTCTATCTCCTCAACAGGAAATACGTGCTTACTACGAGCTGGTACTGGAAGCAGCTGTTCGAGTGCTCGGAACAACCACGAGAGCTAGGACGACTCGTCGAGATTGTTGCGGGATTCGTAAACTCGAGCCGGCAGGAGCTGGTTGAGGCGGCAGAGAGGCTGTGGAAAGAGACCATGCTACTCGTTATCCGACGTGGTGTCTCAATCGAGTCATCTGAGATTCTCGTGTAACATGATAAGACGGCTCGCTCACCATTCGACGACCCGGGAGGATTAGCATGATCATGAGCAGATTTTCAATTCCAAGCCATTTCCAAGGCGATCCCACAGGACTGTCAGGATTCCAGTCTCTGACGGAAATCCTTACCTCCGGGAAACCTACAGCTTCATAATCTACCACGGGGAAATTTTAGCCGTGCCAATAATGCCGACCAAAGATTCCTCGACGCGAAAGGAGGTTCCCGTAATCCTGGATGAGGACGACTGCGACTATGTGCTTTCAAAGCTTAGGAAGGCAGTCGAACCCGGATGCTACGAGAAATCGTTCTGTCGGTTGCTGGACGTAATCCCCAGAATCGAGAATCAGGTCAGAACTCGCACGCAAAGAGTGTAGGGTGTTCACCAGGTGTTCCTAGGCTTGAGAGACGGGATCACAGCGGAAGGCCACGAAGAAACACTCGAAGACTATCTGTCAAAGTTTATCGCATACCCGAACGAAAAGAATTGAGGAGAGATTCATGAAGAGCTCGAATTACACCACCAGTTTCGTGGTGGACGAGACTCCCCAAGAGGCCTTTGCTGCCATCAATAATGTTCGCGGATGGTGGTCAGGAAACATTGAAGGCAACACCAACAAACTCGGCGATGAATGGACTTACCGTTACAAAGACGTCCATTATTCCAAACAGAAGATAACAGAACTAGTTCCCGGCAAGAAAATAGTCTGGCTTGTCCTAGACAGCTACCTCAACTTCATCGAAGACAAAACCGAGTGGAACGGCTCAAAAATCACCTTTGAAATCGCGAAAAAAGGCAAACAAACCCAGGTCCGCTTCACCCACGTAGGCCTAGTTCCAGAAGTCGAGTGCTACGATGCCTGTACAAACGCATGGGGCGGCTACGTCAACGCAAGTCTGCGGAACCTGATCATCAAAGGCAAAGGACAACCCAACAAGAAAGAAACAAAACGACCAGGAAAAGCCTAGGGCTTGCGGGAACCTATCTCTTTATTTCTACCTCTTGGCTTCTGAAACACTAAACTATGTCCGAAGAGATAGAAGCGCCTTCGGAATCGAGTGAGCACTTGCCACTTACGTGGGCGTATCCGTTCGGGGCGGGGTCCCTGCCAAGAAGAGGCGTAGGGTAAGTTTTCTCGCAAGGGAACGACGATACAGATCATGACCGGCTGCAGACTCTAGAGGAAAAGTCGCAACTCATTTCAGTCTGCTAACCGGCATCGAACTGGCTCCATTATTTCCAGACCGTTGAGGATTTCTTCGTACAGTCGGGTCTCTTTTCTTGTCCGAGTAACTGCCGTAGTATAGTTCTAGGATTCAGTAACCTCTCTTTCGTAATACTGATCTTAGCTCTTCGCCCTTCGTCATCTGCGCGGTTCCAAGATGGACCCGGCCATCAACAAACACGATCAATGGTCTAGACTCAAGCGGGAAGTAAGAAGTCGGCAGTGGTTACTGGGTATCTCGACCTGTGTCTGGTAATGTTGACCAGTCTACGAGCAATGTGGCTGATGGACCTACGAGAGCCGGCGAGACCTTCGTCTTGCAAGTGCGATGATCAATGCGATAAGGACGATTGCGGCCACGACACCGCCGAGAAGAACCGGTGATAATGGGAACGCCGCGGCGGGAGCAGAGCTGATCTTGAGGCTTATGGTCAGCGAGTTTGTAATTGGCCCGTTGGGTCCTGTTGCATTGCCAATGATCGTAATGGTATAGTTTCCAGGACTGAATGTGGATGTGCTCGTCACCGTCAGGGTCGACGTCTGGCTGGCGATCGGCGTGACACTCACGCTGGATGGAGATTGGGACGCTGTGGGACCCGAGGGCGAGACTTGGTCTCTCAAGCTCACGCTTCCCGAGAATCCATTCGTGCTCGTGATGGTGATGATCGCCGTGCCAGAGTTTCCTTGAACTATGCTGATCGAGCTTGTGCTAGCGGACAGGGTGAAGCTGGGCGCAACTACTTGGACGTTGACTGTTGCGGTGCGGATTGGACCTGTAGTGTCGTTGATCGCGGTTATTCCGATCGAATAGCTGCCGGGCGCCGCGTTTGCGGCCACGGTCACGTTGAGGGTTGAGGTGGCGGTTCCGTTCTTTGGTGGAGAAACATTCGTCGGGTTGAAGGTTGTTGTGATTCCGTTTGGTGGGCTGGCGAGTAGGTTGACTGTTCCGCTGTAGTTGTTGAGGCTTGTGACCGTGATAGTTGACGTCTTGGAGCTGGCCTGGACTATTGTTAGGGCGAAGGGGTTGGCCGAGACTGTGAAGTCGGAGGTGCCTGCGATCACTCGGATTGTGCCGTGCATCGGTACTGGATGATAAGAGCAGTAGTAGGTGTAGGTCCCCTGCGGAAGGACGCCCGCTATCCAGCCGTAGTTGGCCGGGCTGGTGCTGTTGAAGGAGGCCGAGCAGAGATCAGTAGTATTGCAGTCAGGGATACCGTTGCCGTTGACATCCACGTAGAACTGGTGCTGGACATCTGCAGATCTAAGCGTTAAGAAGACGTTGTCCGTGTCCTTGACCGTAATTGTTGGATTGGTGCCCGATGGCTGGGAGTAGTTCCAGCCGTTGAGACTTCCTATGAGTGTGATAGTGACCGTTCCAGCATGAACCGATGGTATGATTCTGATCGGAGAAAGCGGATAGGCTACGATCATGAGCAACATCACCGAGACGATGGCAAAGATCGTCAGCTTAGGGCGCATGCTCAATTTTTTCAGCCGACCCCCGGTTGTCTATTAAAGACTAGGAGAGCAAAACGAACACACGCTATTCTTTCCGAGAGATGTCAAGTGGAAGCATATCCAAAATCTTTTATGAATTACCTTCAAGAACAGGAAGGGTTCCTTTGCAGAAGTTAAGAAGCAGACTCCCATTTGTCATACTCTTGCTTGCGATCTCACTTTCATCCATCCTGATCAATTCGTCCTTTTCCGCGGCGGAGTCAAATCATGCGTTGGGCCATGCGGTTACTGGAACTGAATCCGTGAGAAGCCCGACCTTGACCGCGTACTCTCCAGCATCCCCGAATCAGACGCTGAGCCTCAGCATGGTGGAGAACGCTGGTCTGCCGGGTTACGGGTCCTCCTCGCCCCTCACAGTTGAGATTAACGTTCCGTCAGGTCCGCTCGCGAATACTTACAGGAACATGTTCGGAGCCTCCAACGCAACTGTGAACTCGGTTGTTCCGATGCCACAGGTCTCACCCTCCGGCATGACGGCAGCATCCTACTATCAGACGTTTGCCCAGCAGCAACAGGTCTCGCTTGGAATTGTTGCAAACATTACAAGCTCGTCAATGGTGCCCCTTACCAGCCTCGGCGCGTTCAACGCGACCCTTGGAGGCTCGGCCCTCTTCAACGCAACCATCGGCCACGGATCATCTTCGGACACTTGGAGAGTGTTTCTAGGTAGCAACGGGCCGAACGCAACTAGTCAGCTGTTTCAGAATATCTTCTCCTACATGATCTCTGCACGATGGTTGCTCAACGCGACTAGCATGCGAGCATACCAGTCTCGATGGGACGTGTTCTTTCAATTGCCGACGAACGGGACCCTTGCCAACGGGGCTTCGCTATCAGGGATGAACTGGACGATCGCCTTCGGCGGTGGCTCGTATGTTGCGGCTGGATTGTCGTTGGCGGATCAGAGCTCTGTAGACCTGACGGAGGTTACTATGGTGACCTCTCAGAATATCACGATGACCCCGTCGTCGATCCAGTCCGCCTTGACGGGCTTTGAGAATTTCGAGATCGACTACTCGACTCCGCCCTCGTCCACCTCCCCAGGTGGAGTGTTGGGCCTCAGTCCCGTTCCTGACTTTTCAATTGACTGGAGTGTGGGAATAAACCCCAGTTTCACCATTCCGACCCTAGACTTCGGTGACCAGGTCTGTAACGCTCAGAACAACTGCGTCAGTGAGGAAATCCGCACCACCGCCCAGGCAACGCTGGGCGCATCGCTTGGCATTCATCTGGACTGGAATCCGGGAAGCAGCTTTGACACGTATTTCCAGGTCGATCTGTCTACCAACCTCAAGTTCGATACTGAGTTCACGACGGCCGCGTCTCACCAGTTCACTCTCGCTAGATCGCCAAGGATTCACATCACGACCTTCTGGTTCTTCATCGCCTTCCTTGTGCCTGCATGGGCTGACCTGAACGTTGTCCTAGAAGCGGACCTCTCGGTCGGGCTTCAGGGGACGATAGACTTCAGCAGTCAAGCATCTCTAAGCGACACCTTCAAGGCCGGTCTCCAGTGGACAAACTCCAATGGCTGGGGTCCAATCATCTCCAACAGCTTTTCTGAAAGTTTGTCAGCGCCGCAGGTGGGCGCTCAGATTGCTGGTGATTTCCAGCTCTCCTTTCCGATACAGGTCCAGCTCCTCCTCTACTCCGTCGCTGGGCCAGCAGTCAACTTTACTCCATATGCCGATGTGACGCTTACCCTCGCTTCGACGGGCACCCCCCCGCCGGGTACCTGGAAGCTGGATCTTGGCTTCCGCATCGAGGCCACGGTCGCTTTCGAACAGCACCTGAAGGATCTGTTGGGATTGGGAGACAATACCTTGACCCTCTACAACGTGATCTTGAAGACGTTCACGGGGAACTTTACCGGGACCCCGCAGTTTACGACTAGCGTTAGTACGACAACCTCCTCGGTTCAGTCGGGAGCCTCTGTACCGGTGACGGGCAAAGCGATTACAAGCAGCGGCTCGCCTATCGCGAACGCTACGGTCTCTATTGGCGTGTTCGGGAGTTCAGGCGGGGCCATCAGTACGGCGTCCGCGAAGACAAACAACACGGGAATATTCACGGCGACGATCACAGCGCCTACGACCGCCGGAAGCTACTCCGTTAGAGCCACTGTAACCGTGGGCAGCTTCAGCGCGACGGGCTCGTTCATCTTGACCGTCCTCAAGGATACTGTACCGCCTGTGGTAACACCTACCGTCAACCCGAGCCCGAACGGGGCCGGCTGGAACAATGGCAACGTTACGATTGCATGGACAACGTACGATCCCGATGGAGGCATATCCTCGACCTCTGGATGCCAGTTCCAAACTCTCACTAAAGAGACGGCAGGAACAACAATCACTTGCACCGCGACCGACGGTGGGGGCCTCTCCACCTCCGCCTCGGTTACCGTCAAGATTGACTTGACACCGCCCAATTCGACGATCAGTATTGGGAGTCCCAAGTTCGTCTCAGGCTCGACATATGTCTCAGTCAACACTCCATTCTTGCTCTCGGCAACGGACAATCTTTCAGGGGTCGACCATACGAGTTATGGGATTGACAACTCGACAACCCCGAACGTCTACTCTTCCCCCTTCACGATCAGCAAGCCGGGAATCCATACCATCTACTTCCGATCAACTGACGTTGCAGGGGATGTCGAACCGGTCAAGTCCATCACTGTGATCGTCGGGGCGACGAAGGTCATGTATAATGGGAATGTTCAGGGACAGTACTCCGACTATGGAAACCTCACGGCTACACTCATCGAGATGGCGACCCAACAGCCCATACCCGGCAAAACGATAACGTTCACGCTCGTCTCCCAATCGGCATCCGGGGTGACCAATTCCACGGGCACTGCCAGCGCGAGACTCCAGCTGAACCAAGCCTCGGGAACATACACGCTGACGAGTTCCTTCGCGGGTGACATTACCTTCCTTGCCAGCTCGACCACTTCATCTATGACCATCGTAAAGGAGGACGCTAGCATCAGCTACACTGGCGACATGGTTGTTGGCACCACGGCAACTGGGATCAACCTCCGCGCGACCTTCATAGAAGATCCAGACAATCATCTCGGAGATCTCACAAAGGCCAATGTCACATTCAGAATCTATGCCACAGATGCCAGCTCGACACTCCTCCAGACCGTCGGCCCAGTCCGGGTAAGCGCAACCGGGACGCCGGGGGTGGGGGTAGCCTTGATCTCGATCCCGAACATGTCTGAGAACACGTACATCATCATCGTCAGCCTCGACCCAACCGCCAACAGCTATTACACCGCACCCAACGGGTTTCCCGTTGCCCTAGTCGTATTCCAGCCCAACGGCTCCTTCGTAACCGGTGGTGGCTTCATCAACGACACGGGCAGCAACGCAAACTTCGGCTTCATCGTCCGATACACATCGTCAGGCCAGGTCCAGGGCCACTTCGTATACATCTATAGGATCGCCGGGCAGACATACATACTCAAGAGCACTTCGTGGATAGGACTGGCAATAATCAACAACCACGCAACCTTCCAGGGCAAGGCCACACTCACAATCGTCCCAGCAGGACTAAACCTCGCAACCGCCACAAGCCTCACCAGTACCACGATAGGCAACTACCAGTTCAAGGACGACGCCTATGACAACACCGGGACAACCACAAACGGGGGAATAGACCAGTTCTTCCTGACGATATGGGACAAGAACGGAGTTGTCTTCCACACAGCCGGCGGCAACCTGCTAGGTGGCGACATACAGGTCCACAAATGATGAGTCTCACAGGCCGAGAAGACGGTTGTTGAAACCCGACCCACTTTTCTTGGGTCTCTCTCGTTTTCTTGAAACGGGTTCGTTCTAGAGGTTTGCTCCGCAGTTGGAGCAGACATTGGCTTTGGGATCGTTCTTTCGGCCGCAGTATTGGCAGTAGACTTCCTCGTTGATGGATTCGAGCCGCTTGACGATCTCGCCAGGTAGTAGGCCGAGGTTCATGGCTATGTTTCCTGTGTCCGGGTTGAGGACTTGGACGGCGTACATTTCGACGGGCCCTCGCTGGAGAGGAGCCTTGAACACGCTGAGGAATTGCTGGAAGCTCTTTCCACGGAACATTCTGCGTGGTAGCTCTGTTACGATCCGTCCGTGGTTTGATTTGACGAATCGGAAGTTGGTCAGATAGTATCTTACCCCGCCCTGGGTCTTGGACTGGTACCCGACGAAGATGCCCCCGATGATGATGAGTATGCCGATTCCCAAAACGGGGGGTATGTTGTAGTAGAGTCCGCTGGCGAGGAAGAGACTGCCAACCAGCATCATCGAGACTACCCCGGATTTCCCGCTGTTCCTCGTCTCGCTCTGCTGAACCCATAGAACCTCCTCGTTTGGTTGCAGACCTTGAGGCGGGCGGAATAATGATCCTCCCTGCTTTAGACTCATCCCAGCACACCCGACCGAGGCAAGACTAGACGTCTCAGCCAATCCAGATGGTTCGTAGAGTAGACTTATTCATTGAGT
>WNGK01003889.1_pt1 | contig 16093 bp, 11 predicted proteins | sample 5400601 | NCBI WGS metagenome assembly WNGK01 (sample SAMN13153376, study PRJNA577476) | soil metagenome | isolation source: 60 cm soil or saprolite under Garry oak tree replicate 1 | place: USA:California | collected 2016-06-15
CAGAAATCATCCGCAAAGCGCTCGAACTCGTTGTCGATCTTTTCCTCACGCACAGTTGTTATGATCCCTCTCCCGCAGGTCTCGCCTGCGGCGAGTGCGATTCCTGTCTCTTGCGCCTCAAAGGTTTTTGCGAGGCAGGAGTAGAAGATCCGATTCGTTACGCGAATAAATGAAGCGCCCGATGGGGATCTTTGTTCTTTCCAAGAGCGAACAACTCGTCATCGTCATTGTTGTACTCGCGTTGGTAGTCGGCGCGCTGGTGCGATATGAACGCCGCGCTAATCACCTCCCAGTTCATGCCACCGCCACCGCGACACCAAATCCTCTTGAAACCGAGGATGAATGAGAAATTTTAGTCTTCGCTTAATCCCGGGATTGGGCCGTAGCCGACAAAAACAGGACTAATTTTTGCGTCGTTGCTATCCGGCGGCTTTGACAATTTGAAATCGAAGATGCTGACGCCAAAGCGTTGTTTGCCATCATAAGTGCGGCCATCGCTCGCCCCGACCATGATGCGCTTGTCCGTTCGCTTTTCGCGCCCCAAATAAATCATCGCATGCGTGACTGGCGGATCGCGCTCAATTTTGTAGGTGCCGGTCCAAAATAGCAGATCGCCCGGCTTGAGCGCATCAAGTTCAAATGAATCTTCGTGCCGACTCAAGACCGCGTGAAAATTTCCCGCTTTCCGGACCCAAACGTATTGCTGGCTGGAGTCTCTCGGCACATCGGTAAATCCATTTTGGCGGAGGACATAATAGACGAAGCCGGAGCAATCCATTCCTCCGTTCGCCGGGTCTGCCGAGCCATAAGTGTAATTGAGATTTTGCTTTGTTAGATCAAGACCGTACTCGACGATTTGCCGCACCTTTGTCGGATAACTGTCATATTCGCTAATCTCGTTAGGGGAAATGGTAGCATTTGGCGCACCTTTTTTTCCCGGAATTGGTGAAGCTGCAGGATGAAGAGTTTCCATCGGGCTCGGTGTCACGCTCGGACTCGGCATTGCGGTTTCCGCGGGGGTCGGTGTTACAGATGGAGACGGTGACGCGCCAGGCCTAGGCGTACGGGATTTTTTCTTGTGTTTTGATTTTGTCTCAGGCGTGGGACTAGGAGATGGATTTGGCGAGGTCTTTTTTTTCGGGGAAACGGTCGGCGAAGGACTTGGCGTGGCCTTCGTTGTCGAGCGTTTCCGGTGTTTCCGCGACGGAGTTGGCGTCGGCGTTGCCCCGAGAAACTTCTTGACCTTTGTGCCTAACGACTCTTCAGCCGCTCCCGGCGCAGCGATCGTCCCAAACAAGATCGCGATGATGAGAAAGAGCCGAAGCATTGCCTTGATCGCGGGAGATAAAGATCAGCCGGCAAGTTCCTGAAGGACAGCCTTGTTTAATCGAATTCCGCCTTCAAGGTTCTCGAGAGGGAAATTCTCGTTAGGTGAATGCGCGCGACAGTCAGCAAGGGCGAGACCCATCAGGAGAGTTTCAATTCCCAAAATGCCACGGAACTGCGAGACGATCGGGATGCTACCACCCTCGCGAATAAGCGCGACATCCGCGTTGAATGCCTTGCGCAACGCTCGCTGCGCAGCTTCGCCGTCCGGCGAATGCGGATCGGTGAGATACCAAGGGCCGCTGTGACCATCAGTAATGTCAAGCGTCACGCCTTTGGGCAAATTCTTTCGCAAATGCGCTCTCGCCAGCTTCAGGATCTCGTCGCCTTCCTGGTTTGCTACCAGACGAAATGTCAGTTTCGCCATCGCCTGACTGGCGATGACCGTTTTTGTCCCCTTCCCTTGATAACCACCGCCGATCCCATTGATCTCCGCGGTTGGTCGCGCCCAAAGACGCTCAAATGAATTGTAACCGGCTTCGCCGAGAAGTTCAGGCGCGCCGGTTTCCTTGAGAACTTCCCGATCACCATCGATCGGAAGCTTGCGCCACGCTTCACGCTCCCAATCTTCGAGCGGTTTAACGCGATCGTAAAAACCCGCAATGGCAACATGACCTTCGCGATCGTGTAGCGTAGCTAAAAGGTGTGCGAGCGCCGTGATCGGATTTGCGACCGCCCCGCCGAAAACACCAGAGTGCAAATCCATCTTCGGTCCGGTCACTTTGATTTCGAGAGCGGTCACTCCGCGCAGCCCGTAGCTCAAGGTTGGCACTCCGCGCGTAATCATTCCGGTGTCGGACACGACTGCCACATCAGACTTCAGCAAATCGCGGTTGTGATTTAGAAAATTGCCGAGATTCGCGCTTCCGATTTCTTCTTCTCCCTCGATAACCAGATGCAGATTAATCGGCAATTCGCCATTTTCTTCAATCGTCTCCTGAATGCCCAGAATGTGCGAAAGAATCTGACCTTTGTTGTCGGTGGCGCCGCGGGCAAAAACGTAGCCGTCCTTTAGAACGGGCTCAAACGGCGGGGAGTCCCACAGCTCCAACGGATCGGGCGGTTGCACATCGTAATGACCGTAAATCAAAATCGTGCGACGCCCTTGTCGATGTTTGTTGCGAGCCCAAACGATGGGATGACCAGGCGTGGGAACGACTTGCGTCTCCAAACCAACCTTCGTTAGCTTTTTCGCGAGCCAATCGGCGCATTCGCTGATTTTTTCTGAGTAAGCATCGTCAGTGGAGACGCTGGGAAAACGAAGAAATGAATAAAAATCTTCAAGATAATTTTGGCGCATGGCGGAAATGTTAGACCAACTTTCCCGAATTTGCCTCTGAATTACGCGGCATAAATCCGAAATGGAGCTTGTCTCGTTTGTCTGTGTGTCGCAACGTGCGCCCATGCGCGGGCCTTCCGTACCGAAAGAAGAAGCCGGTTTGATTCGCGCGATTGGTATTCCGGGTCTCGCCGCCAACGTTGTAAATTCAACCGTCGGCGCGGGCATTTTCGCATTGCCGGCGGCAGTCGCACTTCAGCTCGGCGCGGCTGCTCCGCTCGCCTACATCATTTGCGCCCTGGCAATGTGTTTATTTGTCACTTCATTTGCGATGGCCGGTAGCCGGGTTTCGCTCACCGGCGGGCTTTACGCGTATGTCGAAGTCGCCTTCGGTCCCTATATTGGGTTCCTGGCCGGCGTGCTTTATTTCCTCACCGCGATACTCGCCATTTCCGGAATCGTGCAGCTTATTGCCACATCGGTGGGAGGATTGATCCCGCTCCTCGCAACGCAAACCGGACGCGTCGTGGTAATTTTGTTTGTTCTCCTGTTTCTCGCAGCGATCAATATTCGTGGTGTGCGGTTCGGCGCGAGTGCAGTCGAAGCGGTAACATTGATTAAGCTCGCGCCGCTAGTCATTTTCATCGTCGCGGGAATTTTTTTTCTTCGGCCCGACGCGCTGGCATGGCCCGGTTGGCCTAGCAGTGGCCCCCTTGGTAGAAGCGTTCTGCAGTTGCTCTTCGCTTTCGTCGGCGTGGAGGTCGCGTTGGTGCCGAGCGGAGAAATCAAAAGTCCCGCGCGTACTGTACCGCGCGCAATTTTTGCCGCACTCGGGATAACGACTGTGCTCTACATCATGATTCAACTCGTGGCCTCAGGTATTCTGGGCAACGAACTGGGAAAATACGGCGACGCGGCCCTGGCCGAAGCAGCGGCGCGATTTCTAGGGAATGCCGGACGGATATTAATGCTCGCCGGTTTGGCGGTTTCCGCATTCGGTTTTGCGACGAGCGATATCTTAAGTTCGCCCCGAATTATTTTTGCCTTCGGGCGCGACGGCATTCTTCCAAAATGGTTCGCGCACGTGCATCGGCGCTTTCATACGCCGAATGTTGCGATCATCACCTATGCGACGGTGGCGTTTGGGCTTTCGTTTTGGTCCACGTTTCAAGAGCTCGCGGTCCTTTCCAACATGGCGGTGCTATTGCTCTATATTCTTTGCTGTCTGGCCGCGTTGGAATTGAATCGGCGCGATCTTCGCAGCGATGGCGTGCCATTTACGTTTCCGGGCGTGACGCTCATTCCAATCCTCGCAATCGCCGTGATCATATGGATTCTGGCGCACGCAACGCGAAAGGAATTTGCGTTCACAGCGGCGTGCCTCGTAGCTGCGTCACTGCTTTTTCTCGTCCGCCAGTTTTTTCGGGCCAAAGCAGACTCAGCCGCTTAGATAAGCCCAATATAGTGTATTCGGGTGCTCGCCAACCGCTTCAGATTGTGTGATTTTTGACTTGTAACCCGCAGAACCTCCTTATATTCACTTCTTAGGGCCGATATTTCGGCCCGGGCATGCATTTACAGTCGCTCGAACTTTTCGGCTTCAAATCGTTCGCCGATAAAACGATTTTCAACTTTCACGAGGGCATCACTGCCATTGTCGGCCCGAATGGCTGCGGCAAGTCGAACGTCCTCGATGCCGTACGCTGGGTGCTAGGCGAGCAATCCGCCAAGTCGCTCCGCGGCGACGAAATGGCCGATGTCATTTTCAATGGAACCGATACGCGCAAGCCCGTCGGCTTTGCCGAGGTTTCACTCACATTTACCGATTGCGCAGCTGAGCTGGAGGTTGATTGGCACGACGTTCGCGTGACCCGCCGCGTGTATCGCGACGGCAATTCCGAATATCTGCTCAACAAAACTTCCTGTCGGCTGCGTGACATCCAAGCTCTTTTTGCCGACACCGGGGTGGCACGTGCCGCTTATTCAATGATGGAACAAGGCAAGATCGACATGGTCTTGAGCTCGCGTCCGGAAGATCGCCGCGCGGTCTTTGAAGAAGCTGCCGGAATCACAAAATACAAAAACCAGAAACGTGAAGCGCTGCGCAAGCTGGAAGCCACTGAGGCAAATCTCCTGCGCATCGGCGACGTCATTAAAGAGGTAAAGCGACAGATCGGCTCGCTGCAACGACAGGCGGGCAAAGCTCGACGTTACCAGGCATTGCTCGCGGATCTGCAAACGCTCGATACCCATCATTCGCGCAAGCAACTCGATTCGCTGGAAACCGAGCTTGCCCGATCTCACGCGGAGATAGCGCGTGTCAGCAAATCTGAGCACGAAACCCGCACCGAGATCGACATGAGTGAAACTGAACTGGCCGAACGGCGAAACGCCCTGGACAAGATCGACACGCAAATCACCGATGGCCGGAGCGATTTACAGCATTTGCAAACCGAAATTGCGGCCCATCAAAATCGAATTCAGGTAAATCGTCAACGCGCCGGCGAGCTAACCGAGTTGATTGAGCGGTTCCGAAAAGATATCGCCGTCGCCGAGGAAAAGCGGGCTCAGCAAGAAAAGGAATTACAGGGCGCGAATGCACTGATTAAAAAGACAAATACTATTCTCCAAACCAAGGAAGCGGAATTCGCGAAGCTTACTCAGCTGATCTCGGACCTTCGCACTGCGCGGGGAGAGCACGAAGCGGAGCTGGAGAAGCTGCGGTTGGCGGCATCAAAGAACGAAGCCCGCGTTGCCGAGTTAGAAGACGATCATTCTGGAATTGCGATCCGCCGGGAAGCAACGGACGAAAACCGACTGAATCTGGATCGCGCGATTTTAGATGCACACGCCACTCGCGATAAGATCCAGAAACAGATCGGCGCTGCGCGCGCAGCGACAGAAACCGCACGAAAAAAAGCCAATCTTCTGAAAAACAAGGCGCACGCCGCAGAGGAAAAATTCCGTGAATATCAGCAGCTTCTGGCGGGGACAGAAAAAAAACTCGTCGAAATTGAGCGTGCGCTGGCGCAAAAGGAATCGCGCCTTGAGATTCTGCGTCAGCTAGACCAGGAAGGCGAGGGTCTGGCGCAAGGTTCACAAGCGGTGCTTAAAGGTCTTGATAATCCCTCGCGCATCCAGCCGGCGCTCGCAGGCGCTCTCGCCTCAAATCTTGATGTCGATCCGGAATATATCGCGGCGATCGAAGCTGCGTTGGGTCAAAACGTGCAAGCGATCGTTCTGCAAGACGCTGATTTGGCGCCTGAAATCATTGCGACGTTAAAAGAAAGGAAACTCGGCCTCGCGGCATTAGCGATTCCGAAGTTTTCCAGTTCGTCCGCGCGAACTGACGCAGCGCTTCCGCGATCTGCCCTCGCCTGGGCGATTGAAAAAGTGAAAGCACCAGATTCACTTTCTTCACTTGTGACACGACTCCTCCATAACGTCGCAATCTTCCGAAGTCTCGATGAAGCCCTGGCTTTCAAAAAAAAGGGAACCGACTTGGCCGCCGCAACACTATCCGGTGAATTTGTTTCACCCGATGGAGTTGTTTTTGGCGGCAGCCGTGACGCGTCGGCTGATTCAGTGCTCGAGCGCAAAGCACGGATCTCTACCCTATGCGTAGAACATTCCCTTATCTGCCAGGAACGTGACGCGTTGCTCCGCGAGCGTAACGACGGAAGTACGCACCTTGAAAAGACAAGGCGCGATTTCGAAGAAATCCGGGCTCAGCACGAGATTGTCGATCGAGAGCAATCCGCTTCCGAAAACAAAATTCTCTTCCTCGAGCGGGAATCACACGAAATCGAACAAAAGATCGAGCACCTCCGCTCGGAGCAATCAACGCTTGCGCAACAAATCGAAGCTGCGGACGAGCGTATTACAAAGTTAGAGCAGGAATTGACAGCCGAGAGTGCGCAGCTGGAATCGCAACAGGAGCAACAGCGTGCGGTCGAAGCGGCTCGCGAAAAAGCAGCGGCCAGCGAGAAAGAAGCGTCTCACCAATTAAATGAGCTTCGTCTTGCGCTCGCCACTGAGCGGCAGCGGTACGAAAACCTTGTCGCACAACGCCAGCCGATGACTGACCGCGAAACTGAATTGTCGGACATGATCGCTGCTCGCCAGGCGGAGATCGCCAATTTCGAAAACCGGCTCGAATCGCAAGCAGACGAATCGAAGAACGCGGAAGCGACAATTCAGAAACAAACGGCGCAACGCGCTGAGTTGGAAGCAACCGTTGCCACATTTGCCAGTCGGCGGACGGAATGCTTATCGACAACGAATGAAATGGAGACGCACCTGCGCGCTCTGCGAAACTCGTTGAATGAGCTGCACGATTCGCGGTCGAAACATCAGGTTCGCGAAACGCAATTGCAGTTACAAATCGACAATGTGGCCGAACATATTTCTCGCCGTTATCAGCTCGACCTTCGCGAGTCGGCGCCCGATCAGGCCGCATTCGAGAAAACGTTGCGCGCGCAATTAAAACGGCGACAAGGTGGATCGAGCGCTCCGTCGTCCGATGCTAGTATTAGCGGTGAAGCGGTCGCAACTGCAGAAGCGACGGATGTCGATCTTAGCCGGATCGACCTCCAAAAGTTGATCGGGGAGCTTACGGCCCAGCTCGATAACATGGGCCCAGTCAACCTGGATGCCGTCCATGAGTACGACGAGCTCGAAGAACGTTACCGCTTTCTCGAAGGTCAAAACAATGATCTCACCGCCTCGCGCCGCGAGTTGCTAGACGTGATTGCGCAAATCAATTCCACGACGAAAAAATTGTTCGCCGAGACCTTCACCCGGGTGCGCGGAAACTTCCGCGAAATATTTGCTGAGCTTTTCGGCGGCGGACGCGCGGACTTGTCCCTGCTGGACGAGAACGATCCGCTCAACTGCGGGATTGAGATCAGCGCCAAGCCGCCGGGGAAACAACTGCAAAGCATCTCGTTGCTAAGCGGCGGCGAGCGCGCAATGACAGCCGTCGCATTGCTATTCGCGATTTACATGGTGCGACCGAGCCCGTTCTGCATTCTCGACGAAGTGGATGCGCCGCTCGATGAGGGGAATATTAACTGCTTCATCCGTGTGCTCGAGCGATTCGTTGCCCAGAGCCAGTTCATTATCATGACGCACAACAAACGCACCATTGCAAAAGCGGATGTGCTTTACGGCGTGACCATGGAAGAGCGCGGGGTAAGCAAGCTTGTTGGAATGAAGCTGACGCCGCCACGCGAAGCTCCGACAGAAGTGACGTCGAACGGAAACGAGCAGAACCCAACGCAACGCCGCTTTCCACTCGCAGAGTCAGAGACAAAGCGCAGTTTACTAGCTACGCGCTGAGGTGGATCGGCCGCTGCTCTGGCGATATTCTGGGTAGTGTACCGCCTCTCGCGTGTTGGACGATTGCGTCTCGCGATCGCGAACTTTCCTGACGCGTGCGCTACCTAAAGCGACTTCGGCGGAACACAAAAAAAATTGCGCGCGCTTGTCGATCTTGCGTAAAATTCCCGGATGCTTCAGACCGCGCCGCGCCGCAAAAAATCCACAGCATCGAAACCGGCACCGCATGAACGTTTCCTCGAAGCGTTTCGCTGGATGCTGCTCGCGCGCACGCTCGAAGAGAAACTCGTCAGTCTCTATCGTGGCGGTTTGATTACCGGAGGCGTCTATGTTGGCCGCGGTCAGGAAGCGGTCAGCGTGGCCTGCGGTCTATTTTTGCAAAAAGCCGACATCTTTGCGCCGTTGATTCGCGACCAAGCAGGGCGATCGGCGTTCGGCGAACCGCTTATCGATGTCACGCGCACTTATCTTGGTTCTCGGCAGGGGCCAATGCGCGGACGTGACGGCAACATTCATCGTGGCCGACCAATGGACAATCAGCTCGCCATGATTAGTCACCTCGGCGCGATGGTTTCGGTCACGGTAGGTGCGTTGATGGCGAAGCGATTCCACGGCGAAAAAAACTTTATCGGTCTGAGCTGCATTGGCGAAGGCGGAATGCAGACCGGCTCGTTTCATGAAGGCATGAACCTCGCCGCAGTCGAACAGGTGCCGCTCGTTGTCGTGGCGACGAACAATCATTACGCTTACTCAACGCCGAATGACCGTGAGTTTGCCTGCCATGATCTGGTTGATCGCGCGATCGGGTACGGCTTCGAAGGTTACACCGTTGATGGAACTGATCTGACAAATTGTTTGGATGCAATCGGCAGCGCGGTGAAACGGGCACGCGCTGGCCGGCCGCCACAGTTGGTTGTCGCTTCAGCCCTGCGCTTGTCCGGGCACGGCGAGCATGACGATGCAAGTTACGTAACCGATGAGATGAAGCGCCAGCCCTTTGCGCGAGATTGCTTGAAAGCCGCCGAGCAGACAATTGTCGATCTTAATTTGGTTGATGCCGAAACTCTGCGCGAATGGCGTGAAGAGGCGGCGGCGCAGGTGGATCAGGCGATTTCCACAGCGCAAAAAGAAGCCGCGCCTGAGGCCGACGAAGAAGATTGGTCCGCGATCTCCACGCGTGCTCTTGTCGATAAAATCGAATGAGCATCACGTATCTTGAAGCGATCCGGGAAGCGCAGGCGAAACTGCTGCGCGACGATGAGCGCGTTTTCATTTACGGAGAGGATGTCGGTGGAACATTCGGCGGCGCTTTCAAAGCAACCAAAGGGCTCGCGAAAGAATTTCCGGGGCGCGTGTTGAACACCCCGATCAGCGAAGACGCGATGGTTGGGGCTGCGATCGGAGCCGCTATTCAAGGGATGCGGCCAATTGTCGAAATGCAGTTTGCCGATTTCTCGAGCACCGCGCTGAACCAAATTCTAAACAACGCCGGAACGCATTATTGGCGGACGAATGTGCCGGTCCCAATCACAGTCCGTTTGCCATGCGGCGGGACAAAAGGAAGCGGCCCATTTCACAGCCAAAGCATGGAATCCATCTACGCCCACTATCCAGGGCTCATTGTGATGACGCCGGCGACTGTGGAAGATGCTTACACGATGCTGATTGAGGCGGTCACGATCGACGATCCGGTTGTTTACTGCGAACACAAATATCTTTATTACCATCTCAAGGCCGAGAAACTTCCGACCGAGGAAGGCTTGTCCACTGGTCAGGCGCGGATCGTACGTGAAGGACGCGATCTCACCATTGTCGCTTATAGCGCGATGGTGCACGAAGCCCTTGCAGTCGCTGACGAGTTGATTCGCGAAGGCTTTGAAATAGAAGTTGTCGATCTTCGCACGGTTAAACCGCTCGATACCGAAACCGTTCTCGCATCGGTTGCGCGCACCGGGCGTTTGCTCTGCGTCGGCGAATCGTTTCCGTGGGGCGGCACAACGGCGGAAGTGATATCGCGAGTCACGAGCGAAGGCTTTCATTTCCTCGATGCCGCGCCGCAGCGCATCAACGCGAAAGATACACCCATCCCATATCATCCAAATCTTTGGGCAGCGCACCGTCCCAATGCAAAAATGATTGCCGAGAAGGCTCGGGGGTTGCTTCGAGAATAAGATTTATGCCCCAGGTTCCCATCATTATGCCGCAGCTTGGCGAGTCGATCGCCGAAGCAACCGTCGTTGATATCAAAGTGAAGCCGGGCGAAGAAGTCGTGTCCGATCAGGAAATTATCGACGTCGAGACTAACAAAGCCGTCATGGGCGTGACTACGCCGTGCAAAGGCAAGATCGACAAGATCAGCGTGCAACTGAAGGAAACCTATCCGGTGGGCGCGGTGCTCGGATATGTGGAGGCAAGCGAAGAAGACGCGGCCAGGTTTAAGAAAACGGCGCCCGAACCTCCCAAAGGAATGGCCAGGGAAATTCCGGCGCGCGAAGAACAAACGGCCGTCGCTGCGCGGCAAAAGGACGGCGACGGTGTAAGACCTTCCGGAGGATTGCCGGTTCCAGCCGCGGCGAAAGGCGCCGGATTTTTGTCTCCCCGGGTGCGTGCGCGCATGGCGGAATTGCAACTCACCAATGCCGATCTTGCCGGAATACACGGAACAGGCGCAGGCAATCGCGTCACGATTAAGGACCTCGAAAATTTCCTGAACAAGATCGACAGCCAGCGAACAGAAGAAGCTTCCGCGATTCGCGCCGGCGTCGCCGATGCGATGCGTCGAAGCTGGAGCCGGCCACTTGCAACGATTGGCTCGTCCGTTTGCCTTGAGGCTGTTCTGCAAGATCGACAGTCGCGCGATCCAAAACCGGGTCCGGCGCTTTACGTGGTGCGTGCCCTTGCCCTCGCGCTCGCTGAAAATCCAGCCGCGGCTGCAAAATTGATCGGCGGTCGCGTAGTGCAATCGGATTCAATCGATGTAGGCGTCGCCGTGGAGGCCGAAGATGGAATCATGGTGCCGATTATTCGCGCGGCGGACAAAACGTCGCTTGCCGATCTTGCAGCGAAATACAAGGAACTTGTCGATCTTGCGCGACAGCGCCGCATCTCGCCCGACATGCAAGCTGGCGGTATCGCCGCGGTTTCAAATTTTGGAACGTTCGGCGTTGAATGGGGCACGCCGATTCCCCTGCCCGATCAGACGTTGCTCCTCGGTCTCGGCGTTGGGAAAAAAGTTCCCTCATGGGATGAAGAGAAAAAGGAATTCGTTCCCAAGACCGAAGCGCAGATCACATTGAGCTTCGACCACCGCAGCATCGATGGCGGCGGCGCTGGTCGCCTGATCAAACGCGTCATCGAACTATTGGAAGACCCAACGCGATTGTAGGACGCGCCTGGGAAGACTGGCGACGGGACGCTATTTCCGGTTCTTCCCGATCCCTTTGTCCCTCCTTTCGGGTCAGTGGAGCGCGAAAAAGCCCTCAAGATCTCTTCCGATGCCACCCATCAACAAGCAAACGCTCGCCTCGACTCATAATTGCAATCGCTCAGCTTTTCTTTCACAGATCGCAGCGAAGAAGCCAAGAACAACTACCAGAGCGCAAGCGGTGGCCGCGGCGCTTCCCCACTTTAGCCAAGATGGCTGGTAAGTGAGGGCGAGCCGTCCATGCGCGCCGACTGGAACTTCGACAACGGGAAATAATCCGCGATACGAACTGACCGCGAGTTCTTGATTCCCGAATCGCGCTTCGTATCCGCGGAAATAAGGGCGCGAAAAAGTCAGCAGCGCCGACCGATCGCCGCTGGGTACATCGACATCTGCTTCAACGCGATTTCGCGCTTCGCCAATTCGTGAAATCGTCGCGGCAACAAATTGCTCGTTAGGCCGCGAATCAATCGAAGTCACCGAACGCACTCGCGCAAACGGCGCACCGCGCCGTTGAAAGAGCCGTCCTTCACCTGCCGCAGTAATCAACTCCCATTCAGACGCGGGCTGAGGAAAGATATCCACTTCTCGCGCCACAACGATCCCGTCGACGCCCAGTCGCGCCAACTCACCGTTTGGGCCAGCTTGGTCATTGAGCAAATACATTCCCATTGCGGGATCAATTTCGCCGTGAATCGTGGCATAGAATTCGCGCGCGACTCCAGCGGGCCGGATTGGGCTATAACCATTGATGAAACGCAATCCAGCCCACATCGATGTGCTCCCGGGGCGCACAATTTGTCCGACCGGCTGAGGTTTTTTCTCGACTGCATATGTCTGCTCGGCCCATGGATAGATGCTGAGGTAAAGGCGTTGTGGATCGAGCGGTGCGGGTTCAAGCAGTTTTTGAGAGAGGTTATACTTCGGAACACCGCAGTTCGGCGGGATGCAGAGATACGTTATTAGTAGCGCGAGAAATGTGATCGCCGCAGGGGTCCATTCGCGAAGCTCGGAATTGCGGAAAAAACCATCCAAAAGAAACCAAAGCGCGGCGAGACCGAGAAAAATCCAAGTCAACGGGAAAGCATATTGACCGCCTTTGTTCAGGATCGACATCGTAACCGCGATCAGAACCACGATTACGAGCGCCGTTGTAGCCGGGGTCGGTGACCAAGGCCTGATCGAATCGTACAAAGATCGCAGCGCTTCCGCCGCGCAAATTGCGAGAACCAAATGGAAAAACGGAAGCCAGCGAAAGCTCCAACGAAAAACGCCGGCGGTCGGCAGCATCGCAAGCAAGAGGACGAACAAGAGCAAGATAAGTTCCCATTTAATTTGCCTAACGAGTTGGTGACCGCAAGCGACTAACCCGGCGAGGAGCGCCACCGGTGGCACAAGACCGCACGCCAGTTCTGTTGCGCTGTGCGGAACATAACGAGTATAAAAATCGGCCCAGTTTACGGTCCAACTGGGAAGAATTAATCCGGGCAGCGCGGCAGGCGGAACGAGCCATTGCCAGTGTGCGGATGCGGGCTGCAGCTCGCGCGCGGAACCCTGAATCAGATCAAGAATCGACAGCCATGCTGGCGCGGAAAGTCCCAGCCCAAGAAGCGTTCCGAAACACAATGGCAAAATCGAAATGATGCTGCGGGTTTCGCCTAATGACTTGATCGACAACCACGCGATCAAAAGCGCCAGCATCAAGACCGTGTAAGGAAACCCGCCTGTAACAACCAGGTAAACGAACGGCGCCGGCCATAGAAATCTCCATTTCGTCCGTCTTTGATCCAGCGCGCGTCCAGCTCCCCACCACGCCCACGGCAGCCAGGCGAACGCGCCGAGCGCGCCAAACCAGTCGGTCGCGCCCCAACAAATGATCCAGCCGCTCAAAGACGCGACGAGCGCGGCGAAGATCGACAACGCAATGGAAAATCGGCGGTCCCGCGCGAGCAAAAATGCGCCGATCGCAAGAAAACTCAGGTGCGTGATGGAAAGCGCGGCAGCTTGTTGCGCAAACGTGAGCGGAAATTTCCATATGAGAACGACTGCCGCGTTTACAAAAAGCGAAAAAGTTCCGTACTGAAATTCGCCGGCAAGATTCCCGCAGACCCAGGAATACGGACTTAAGAGCGGCCAGTGACTTTCCGACCAACTGCGCGCTACATCGGCGAACACGGGCAAGATCGACAGTTCATAGTCGTCATTCCAAAAAACTAACGGATCGTGGCAGACAAGAATGAGACAGAACGCGACGACAATTAAGCCAGCGCTGATCGCGCCGAAGAAATTTAGCCACGGATTAACACGGATTTTCACAGATGCAGAAAAAGAAATCTGCTGATCTGTGTTTCATCTGTGTTCATCTGTGGCTAGAAAATTATTTTCTTAAAGAACGACCGGCTTGCCCTCAGTCATGACGAGGACCTTGTCCTCGATGCCACGGGCACGGGCGCACGCGAGCAATCGCTCCGGCGGTTCGTGGAGCGGTTCAAAACCGAGGCGAAAAGTTCCGTAGTGCATCGGCACCAAAGTTTTGGCGCGAAGTTCCAGAAACGCTTTCACCGCTTCCTCCGGGTTCATGTGAGCTTCACGGCCGGTTGGCGTCTCGTAAGCGCCGATCGGAAGCAGGGCGATATCGATTTTGTAGCGCTCGCCGATTTCCTTGAACCCGGGGAAATAAGCGCTGTCGCCACAGTGGAAAATCGTGCGACCATCCATGGCGATGACAAATCCGCCGAAGTCGCGATGCGAGTCGGCGAGAAATCGCGCCCCCCAGTGCTGACACGGCGTCAGCGAAATCTTAATCGGCCCAAGCTCCACCGTTTGCCAGTAATCGAGTTCGTGCACAATGTGAAAACCGAGATCGTGGACCAGATTTCCCACTCCGATGGGAACTGCAATCGGTTGATCGGCCGCCACGCGCCGCAAAGTCCGCCGATCGAGATGATCGAAATGGGCGTGCGTCACCAGAACAAAATCGATTGAGGGCAGATGATGAATTTCAAAGCCGGGCTGCTTCAATCGCTTGACGACCTTGAGCCACTTCGACCAGATCGGATCAATCAAGACATTGACTTCGTGAGTTTGAATTAAGAACGAGGCGTGTCCAATCCAGGTAACGCAAATTTCGCCCTGCCGAATCTTCGGAAATTGCGGCCGCGCATGATCACCAGCGCGCTTGGTAAATAGCGAAGGGATGAGCACGCTGGTCAGGAAATTGCGCTTGTGCCAGTCCGGCGACGGGCGCAATCGCACGCGCGTGGAACGCTTGTTACTTGCACCATCCCCGGACGCCTGGCGAACGATATTCCTCCGGCTCTTCTTTGAAAAACGAATCGGCACGATCGAAAGAGCATATAAGCTCACCCGGGTGAAGCAAAAGCTTTTGCGTCGATGGGCGACGATGACTAACCGTCGGGTTGATTGAATGGGAATTCCGCGTTGAGTTGTGCGCGGTATGCGTTGTTGGAAAATCCTAATTCCGCTGGTATTGATTTGCTCGGCGGCAGCAGCGATGGAATCGCGCTTGCCATTCAGCACGGTTTTCAGAGGGCAGGACCAATTCAATCGGCTGGTTGCGAAGGCCAAGTCGGCGAATTGGACGACGTTGCCAATCGGTGAACGGACGGCCGCTGTCGGTCAGGCCCTCGTCGGCACGCGCTACAAACATTTTACCCTCGAAATCGATAATCGTATCGAGTCGCCGTCGGTGAATTTTCAAGGAATGGATTGCTGGACGTTTTTCGAAATCGCCCTCAGCTTTGCCCGGATGCTGAACGAGCCGGAGTCGAATTGGACTCCGGAACGTTTGCTGCATTACATCGAGATCGACCGCTATCGCAGCGGCGAATGCACTGGCGAATATCTTTCGCGTCTACATTATTTGGAGGATTGGCTTTACGACAATGATCGTCGCGGCCTGGTGGAAGATCTGACGCGCAGTCTCGGCGGCCGCAGCGTTCCACATTCCGCACGCGAGATGAGCGTGGGCTGGCGGCATTACCGTTATCTGGCGGCAAACCGCTCGCTGCTCGGGCCCCTCGCGCGGATGGAGGCGAATGTTTCGTCGCGTCCGCTCTATGAAATTCCGAAGAATCGCGTCGCTGGAATCGAACCAAAATTACGCAGCGGCGACGTCATCGGAATCATTTCGCGGGACCGAAATGGACTTTATTCAACCGCACACGTCGGGTTGGCGCTTCGCACCAACGACGGCGTTCTTCATTTCATGCACGCCTCTTCACCGGGAAATTCCGGCCGAGTCATCGTGGACGCACAGCCTTCGAAATATCTGTATCGCTACCGGACGGACAGCGGAATCCTGGTCGCACGCCCCTTGCGTTAGGCTTTTTCCCGCTCGTGGAATTCCGCGAGCAACTTTTCTAGTCGGTCAAGGGCCTCTTCGGCATCGACGCCGTGTGCTTCGAGCGTGGCGGTAGCGCCGCAATCGAGATTAGCACGGAGGATGTCGATGAGACTCGCAGCAGAATATCGTTTCCCGTCTTTCACGACCCAGATTTCCGATCGAAAACCATTCGCGCGTTTGACGAACTCAGCGGCGGGCCGCGCATGCAGCCCAAGCTCATTAGTGATCCGCACCTCGCGTTGCGCGGAGACGGACGCGCGTTTCTCGCCAAATCTCATGCCTGACTCGTGCCCCAGCG
>WNGK01003890.1_pt1 | contig 16091 bp, 16 predicted proteins | sample 5400601 | NCBI WGS metagenome assembly WNGK01 (sample SAMN13153376, study PRJNA577476) | soil metagenome | isolation source: 60 cm soil or saprolite under Garry oak tree replicate 1 | place: USA:California | collected 2016-06-15
CATCTTCGCGTCATCGATGGGTACGGTAGACATGGCTCTCAAACGAATTATAGCCGGTAGAACGCAAGGACACATGCCCGGTTTGTGATTCGCCCGTCAAAACCTATTCAATAGCCTCAGTTTGTTCGGCTGTTGAAGCTTTCGCGACGGCCTCTTCGGTGAGGTCCATTTAGTGTTAACCTTGGAGCCAGAGACAAGGCAATGAGTAAAACAATTCATGGAATCTACCGAAACGGACGGGTCGAACTCTTGGAGGAACCGGCGAACAACATTAAGGAAGGCCCCGTGTTGATCACCTTTCTCGAACGGGGCGAGATCGACTTGCAGACAAGAGGTGTTACAGAAGAACAGGCCGCAAACCTTCGCGCCAGGTTGGCTTCTTTCACGGAAGGCTGGGAGACACCGGAGATGGGTGTGTACGATGACTACGACACCTTAAAATCCAAACCATAGACGAGGTCACACTGTTCTGGTTCTCTTTCCACATTCGAATCTACACACCGCCAAAACGCGTCCCGCATTGGTTGTCCAACGCGACGATCTGAATTCGGGCCTGGCGCAGGTCGTCGTTTGCATGATTACCAGCAAGGGATTCCGCTGGAATCGAACAACCCGACGATCGGTTCTTCGATCGTGGAAGGATCATCGTCACGACTTATGATCAGCTTTTGAGCGGACTGCTCTGTGGTCCATACGGACTTTCAAACCGCTTGCACAACGTCAACGCTGCCGTTTTCGCTGGATCATTAGTTGTCTTCGATGAATTCCATTTGATGGAGCCCCACCGTTCATTCCTGACGGCGGTTTCCGGACTCCGCCTATTCAGAAATTTATGCCAATCCGTGTGGATGACCGCGACCGCGACACAGCCTCTGGAACGTTTGTTGCAGGAAGCGCTCACATCCGTGTCAATTCCGGCAAACGATCAGGCGAGGGACCAGCTATTCTATTCGCTTCCCAGCGTTACTGAAGTTACACGGCATATTTCCGTTAAATCCGAACCGATCTCTGCAGAAGCCGTGCTTGCACTGCACAACGGACGATCGCTTGTTCTTTTGAATACTGTCGGCCGAGCACAGAGCATGTTTGACTCATTGCAGCAAAGCATCCTGAAACAGAGATTAGAAATATCACTCATGCTTCTTCACTCTAGGTTTTTTAAGGAGGACCGGCGCGCTAAAGAAGAGAAACTACGGTCGCTCTTTGGAAAACAAGCCCAAGGATCTGCCATTCTTGTGGCGACTCAAGTGGTAGAAGCAGGGTTGGACATATCGTGTAACCACCTTCACACCGAGATCTGTCCCATGAACGCATTGGTGCAACGTGCTGGCCGATGCGCCAGATTTCCAGGCGAACGGGGCACGGTACACGTCTATGCACTTCCCGATGAGGAACGTGCTTGGCTGCCGTATGGGGACGTCCATTCCGAAGGTCGCACAATTAAGCCGCGCGCGGCTCCCCGATGAAGAGGGGACTGAAATCGAGCCACGCCGCCATATTGCCTTGCCCATCTCTGCATCAAAGTTGGCGTTGCCTTTCTCTGCGGTCTAAGATTCTTCTTCGGTCATGAAAGCGAAACGCAAAAGTCCGAAAGCCACGCGTCCGAATATCCCGGGCTATGGGCTGCCGAAAACGAAGAAAGGCCTGCTGTCATGGAAGTGGGCTGAAGACCGGCTGAGAAAAAGCCGCCAATACTGGATCGCGACGACCGGGCCGGAGGGGCGCCCACACGTCATGGTTGTCTGGGCTCTATGGCTAAATCGAGCGCTCTACTTCAGCACCGGCAGCAAGTCCCGTAAAGCGCGGAATCTCGCAAAGAATCCTTATTGCACGATGTGCACCGACAAAGCAGACGAAGCCGTGATTCTCGACGGCATGATTGAAACCGAGAAAAACGTGGAATTGATTCGCAGGTTCTTAAGCGAGTACGAAAAGAAATACAAGTGGGACATGTCCGGTATGGCGGATGACCTCCTAAAATTGAAAGAACCCGTGTTCCGATTGCGGCCGAGAGTTGGATTCGGGCTGGCGGAGAAAACATTTGCCACCAGCGCCACGAGGTGGATATTTTGATTCCTTGGACCGCCGCTACTACTCGATTTTCCAGCCGCCGCCCATGACAGGACTGCCGAGGAAATCCTGGAAGTCACCGGCAAAACCGTTCAGGCGGAGGAGTGTGCCGATCTGGGCCCAATGACGGATTTCGTGCATGACGACGTGAGTGACGATTTTCCTTGGGGTGGCGTTCACCACAAAGTTCAGAATCTTGAGTTCCCGAGGTACATCCCATTGTGCTGCCGGAAAAGTCTCCAGAAGTTCTTTGAGTTCCTTCCGGCTTTGCTGACCGAATTCAAACAAAGCTTCGATTTTGTCATTTGGGATAGAAGCCGTATCGGTTAATGCCCGCCCGGAGAGTCTCTCGACGTAACGTTTCTCGGCGGAGAAAATGTGACGGATCAAATCGCCGATGACTTCAAAACGGCCGTCGCCATTTGGTCCTGCGCCGATCTGCAAGACCTGCTCGCCGTGGTTGCGAAGCGAGTCATGCCATCGCTTTCGCTGCCATGCGGTGTAATCCAGCAAATGATTTAAACTCAGGTCCATTTTGAAATTCCTAGCTTTCGCCGGTTATTTAAGTAATGAGGCGTATGCGGCCCGCGCCGCGAACACAGCGAGCACGTATTTTTTTGTTTCGGCAAAGCCGATATCGGCTACGAACAGCTCGGGGTCCGATGCTTTGCTCCGCCACTTTTCAACGTTGTCGGCGCCTCCGTTGTAGGCAGCCAGAGCCATTTCCGGCGAGTTCAATTGGCCGAGAAGCGTCGACCAATATTTGGCGCCCAACTGAATACTGATGGCCGGATCGTAAAGCTTATCGGGCGTTACCTCCGACATCCCGGCGGATGCTGCGACCGCTTGGGCGGTTTCGGGAATAAACTGCATCAGGCCGCGCGCGGCTGCGCCCGATCTGGCGTTGGGGTTGTACTTGCTTTCCTGCCAGATGATGGCGTGGAGCCAGGCGGGATCGACGTTTTGAGCCATAGCAGCGTTGCATATGGTTTGCCTATAGCCTGCCGGGTACAAGAGAGGCAAAGTGGATTCGGTTTTCGGCAAACGGTCGGCGTAGAAAATCGAACGATTGTATCGGCCGGCAAGGTACGCTATTTCTGCTGCTGCGCGCGGCGGAATACGGGCGCCTCCAGGCCGTTCCATCCAGAATGCGGCTTCATCCCACAGGCGCAGAAAAACCAGCTCTGAGACGACATCCGAAGAAGGACCGATCTCGGAACGTACCGGGTGCCTCAAGTTTGCGAGATCGGCCTCGACAGCCACCGTGAGACCATCCGCCGGCAGACACGCGGCTGTCGAAGTCACAGCGAGCCCGCTTTGTGCGCGGCCTAGCTTTTTTGCGGCGCGCTGCCCGTAATAGGAAAACTCGTCGAGCGCGAGCTTCCGCCAGATTGCCTCGGCCGCGGCTTTATTCCCGAGTTTTGATTGCGACAGGGCCCGAAAATACTGCACTTCCTCGGAGGTCGCCGCGCCGGCGGCTGAGCGCAGCTTCATCTGCCCAAGCTGTTGGAAGATGGCGTTCGCAGCGGCGTACCGCTTTTCCGAATAAAGAATTTTGGCTTTCGTAAATAGAAACACTTGGCGCGTGACAGGCGACAGGCGGGTCATTAGCGCACGGTCGATAGTTTCAACACCTTTCCGGTTTTCTCCAAGCACCCGGTAAACATCCACCAGATTGCGGATGGCAGCTTCTTTGTCTCCGGCCGGTCCGTACTTGCGGATGTAATCCAGAAAGGCCGTCTCGGAATTGTGATAATCCGCCATTCTCCAATAAGACAGCGCGATCTGATATTCGGCGTCTTTTTGCCAGTCTGTCCCTTCGAAGTCCTTCGCAATGGCGCGATACACGGCGATTGCCGACCTGTAGTCCTGAAGCTGAAAGTAAACGCGGCCTGTTTCATATCTTGCATCGGCGGCGTGCGCCGGATCGGCCGCGGCTTTTTCGTAGAGAGGCAGCGCCTGCTCAAATTGGCGGTGAGCAGCGAAGACCTGCGCGACGTCGATTTCATCAACAGATGTGAGCACACGGGGTGCAAAAAGGCGAGCAGCCTCGAGCGCTACATCGTCGTCCTTATTCTCGCGAAGCAGGTCCCGCATGGATCGGATGTCGTTTTGCAGCTTCGCCTGCTCCAGGCGTGCTTCACGCGTGGACAGATCCTCATAAATCTTCACAGCGAGCGGTTGACCCGCTTCACGCGCGATTCGCATTTTGAGTTCTGCCGGAAACTCCCGGGGTAATGCAGCCAAAAGCTGCGCGGCCGATGCTTCATCATGAATCTGGACTGAAGCTCGCAAGGCGTGCCATACCGCAAGCGAATGCAGTGGATTGTCTGCGGCAATCTTATTGAATTCCTCTCGCGCGCGGATCCACTCGTTCTGATTTTCGGCAATTCGGCCACGGAGGTAATGAAGGTTGTTTGCATCAAACGTCTGAGGATTCTGAGTGAAGGCCTCATCCAGCGCCGCAGCCGCACCCGGCCAATCGTTCATTTTGGCCGCTGTGAATGCCCGATCGATGGATGATTCGAATACCGTGGAGAACAGCGCAACGAGCAGGGTCGAAACTAAATACATCCGCATCAGTGTATGATGAATTCCAGTTTTTGTGGGAGTCCCTCTCCCTCTGGGACAGTATTAATTTATGCCCGCGACATTCATTAACGGGACGAAAATCGCGGAACAAATCAAGCGGGAGGTTGCCTCCGAAGTTGAAACTCTCCGGCAACGAGGCATTCAGCCGGGGCTGGCGGTCGTGTTGGTGGGCGATGATGCGGCCTCTTCGGCATACGTGAACATGAAAGCCAAGGCCTGCGAAGAGCTTGGGATCTATAGCCGCAAGCTGACGATTCCAAGTTCGGTCTCGACCGAAGAACTCTGTTCCGACGTACGGAAATTGAACGAAGACGATGCGATCGACGGGATCCTGGTCCAGCTTCCGCTCCCTAAGCATGTCGACAAGCACACGATTCTGGAAGCAGTACACCCGAAGAAAGATGTCGACGGCTTCCATTCGGTAAATGTCGGATCGCTCGTCCTCGGACATGAGACCCTGGTTGCGTGCACACCTTCCGGCGTGATGGAAATACTTCATCGATCCGGTGTAACGGTCGAAGGCGCGAATGCGGTAGTCTTAGGCCGCAGCGACGATGTCGGTAAACCTCAAGCGCTTCTCCTGATGCACGCCAATGCGACGGTCACGATCTGCCATTCGAAAACGCGAAATCTGCCCAATATCGTGCGCCAGGCCGATATCGTCGTGGCGGCCATCGGCAAGACGGCGATGGTGACTCGCGACTGGGTAAAACCCGGCGCCGTTGTGATCGACGTCGGGACCAACAGAGTCTCGGATCGCGCGGAGGTCCAGCGATTGTTTGGCGATGATCCTGGGCGATGGAAAGATTTCGAGAAACGCGGTTATGTCTGGGCCGGCGATGTGGACGAGCGCGGTGTTAAAGACGTGGCATCGATGATGACGCCTGTGCCCGGCGGCGTTGGTCCGATGACGATCGCAATACTCATGAAAAATACGCTCAAAGCGGCCCGTATGCGGCGAGCCATCTGATGCTCTGGGTCGGGCTCACGGGCGGCATCGCCACGGGCAAGAGTACGGTGGGCATCATGTTCATCGAGCTTGGATGCCACCTCATCGATGCCGACCGGATTACGCACGAACTGTTTCAGCCGGGCCAGCCCGTGTATGAATCCGTCGTTCAAGCTTTTGGCGATCGCATTCTTGCCTCCGATGGACGGATTGACCGCAAGATTCTCGGAGAGATCGTCTTCAGCGATCCGCAGGCTCGTTCGAAGCTGAACGCGCTGGTGCATCCTGCCGTTATTCAACGCCAGCGGGAGTGGTTGAACGAGATGGAAGCGAAGGATCCCGGCGGCATCGGTATTGTCGATGCTGCTTTGATGATCGAAGTTGGGACTTACAAAAATTACGATAAAGTCATCGTCGTCACATGCCGCCCTGAAATCCAGAAGCAACGTCTGCGCGCGCGTTCCCGATTGTCCGACGAAGAAATCGAGGCGCGGATCCGATCGCAAATGTCCTTAGAAGAGAAGACTAAACACGCGGATTTCGTCATCGACAGTTCCGGAGATCTTGCGGAGACCCGCAGGCAAGTCGCCGAGGTTAATTCCAAACTCCGGGAATTCGCCGCGAACACTTCGCGCACGCGCCGCCCTTGACGCGCATTGCGCCGATTCGATATCCCGAGCGTTCGATCAATAGCTCCCCACAGCCAGGACAATAGGTGTTTTCCCAGTTGTGGACGCGGCCCGGCAGATTGCCGGCGTAAATGAAATTCAATCCTGCTGTCTTTCCAATCTCGGCTGCGCGGAGCAAGGTTCGGACCGGCGTATTGTCAGGATCCGTCATTTTGTAATCCTGATGAAATGCCGTGATGTGCCACGGAATATCGGGCGATACTTTGGCGAGAAATTCCGCGATGTCTCGAAGTTCCTCGTTGCTGTCGTTGAATCCGGGGATGACGAGCGTCACGATCTCCAGCCAGAATCCCATGGCATACAGCCGCTGGATCGTATCGAGAACATTCTTGAGCAATCCGCCGAGCTTACGATAATTCCGATCCTGAAAACTCTTGAGATCGACCTTGTAGAGGTCCACCCAGGGTCTGATGTACTCCAGGACTTCCGGCGTACCGTTCCCGTTCGATACGTACGACGTTTTCAATCCCTGCGCGCGCGCGATTTTGAAGATCTCGACAGCCCACTCGCTGGTAATCAGCGGTTCGTTGTACGTGCTGGTCACAATGCGCGCGCCGTGCTCCAGCGACAGCCCAACGAACTGTTCGGGCGTGAGCCGATGAGGCGGCGCCACCGCGTCGGGATCGCGCAGCGTCTGCGATGTCACCCAATTCTGGCAATAGGCACAATGGAAATCGCAGCCAAGCATGCCGAAGCTCATGGCGAGCGATCCCGGCAGGGCGTGGAAGAACGGTTTCTTCTCGACCGGATCGAGTTGAAGCGCGCCTACGTATCCGTGCGGAACCAGCAAGCGGCCGCCGCGATTGAAGCGCACCCTGCAGATGCCGTCCAGCCCGTCAAAAACGACACAACGGTGGCCACAGGCGAAGCAGCGCAACCTGCCGTTTTCCAGGCGCTCGTACAGTTCGCCTTCTTTGGTGTAAGTCTCGAGAATGTTCTTGATTGTGGGCGTCCCCGTTGTCATGACTCACAGAATCTGTTTTCCGAAAGCCGACAGAATCAACTCCATTCCAAAATGTGCGGTTTTGTTGTGCACGTCCAGGATGGGATTGATTTCCGCGATCTCGAAGGAAACCATCTTTTTCGTGTCCGCGACCATCTCCATCGCCAGGTGAGCCTCGCGGTAGTCGGCGCCCCCTCGAACGGGAGTAGCCACTCCTGGAGATTCATATGGATCGAGGAAGTCCGCGTCAAGGGTTACGCTGAAACCATCGGTATCTTTTGTAACAATCGAGAGGGCCTCGTCCATGACGGAACCGATGCCCCGCCTGTCGATTTCTTTCATCGTAAATACGCGGACTCCGGAACTCTTCACAAGCTCGCGTTCTTGCGGATCCACTTCCCGGATTCCAATCATCACGGCGCGCTCCGGCTGAATTTTTGGCGAAAAGCCGAAAATGCGGGTCAGTTCGATGGGACCGTACCCCATAATCGCGGCCATGGGCATGCCATGGACATTGCCGCTTGGCGAGATTTGCGGCGTATTGAAGTCGGCGTGAGCGTCAAACCACATGAGGCCGATTTTGCCGTTCTGCCGGCGAAAACTCTCGGCCATACCGGAAATCGTACCGACCGCTATCGAATGATCGCCGCCAAGCACGATGGGGGTCCTGTGGTCCGTATGGATTTCGAGAACGAGATTAGCTAAATGCGTGCACGCGTCCGCAATTTCTTTCAAGTACTTCGCGTGCGGATCGCCGAAATGCCGGGTTTCCGGAATAATGACATCCATGTCACCGAGGTCGTCTACCTCGTATCCTAAAGCTTGTAGCTTTTCGTTCAAATCCGCGTAACGCAACGCGGAGGGGCCCATATCTACTCCGCGGCGGTCCGCGCCGAGATCCATAGGCACACCAACGATCGAAATCTTGGACATAACTCAAATTGTACGCCTCTGCCATTGGGACTGATCTTGTTAGCTGGGTAGGGACCAGCGCCACTTGTCAACTGTCAAATGGCTTGTTGTGCGATGTCGAATGTACTTGGTGCGATTACCAAACAGCCAAATGGCGGTTTGGTCAGTAGGTCATTCAGTAATCTGGTAGTCGAAACAAGTACATTCGACATCCCACAACAAGCCATTTGACAGCTAATATAGGAGGGCCTCAGGCTCTCACGGCGTCAGTCTGGACAGCATCCGCGGGAACGGAATGGTTTCGCGCACGTGTTCCAGCCCGCAAATCCATGTGACGGCTCGCTCAATACCCATGCCGAAGCCTGCGTGAGGCACGGATCCGAACTTCCGCAAATCGAGATACCACTCGAAGGCTTCACGCGGCAAATCGTGTTCTTTGATCCGCCGGGCAAGCAGATCGTAGCTCGAAATGCGCTGTCCTCCACCGACGATCTCACCATATCCCTCCGGAGCAAGGACATCGACACATAGCGCCACCTCCGGCCGCTCGGGATCGGGTTCCATGTAGAAGGCCTTAACCGCCGTCGGATAACTTTGCACCATAACCGGCTTGTCGAATTGTTGGGAGATGATCGTCTCATCGCCGCCCCCGAAATCACCGCCCCACTGGACTTCGGAGCCGTGCTTCTGGAGCAGTTGGACCGCTTCGTCATAAGAAATGCGCGGAAACGGCATCGACACTTTTTCCAGTTTCGAAAGATCGCGCTCAAGAGCCTTCAACTCGTTGCTGCGCCGCTCGAGGCACCGCTGGACAACAAAGGTGATCATGCGTTCGGCCAGGTCCATCATGTCGTCCACCGTTGCGTAGGCGACTTCGGGTTCGACCATCCAAAACTCGGTCAGGTGCCGCCGGGTCTTGGATTTTTCGGCTCGGAACGTCGGTCCGAAGCAATAAACCTTGCCCAGCGCTTCGGCGGTCGCCTCGTTATAGAGCTGGCCCGACTGAGTGAGAAACGCCTTATCTTCGAAATATTTCACTTCGAACAGAGTCGTCGTGCCTTCGCACGCCGCCGGCGTCAGTACAGGCGTGTCGCAGAGTGTGAATCCATCCTCGTCGAAAAAGTCGCGAACGGCTTTGATAATTTCGTGGCGGACTTTCAGAATCGCTCGCTGGCGCATCGAACGGATCCAAAGATGGCGGTGGTCCATGAGGAATTCGACGCCGTGTTCTTTCGGAGTGATCGGGAACGGTTCGTCTTTCGAAACTTCCTGATAAATCTTCAGGCCCGTCACATCGAGCTCGAATCCAGTTGGAGCACGAGAGTCCGCGCGGACCTTTCCGGTCAGTTCAATGGAGGATTCGTGCGTGAGGCTGTCACCGTCGGCGAAGACTTCCGGGGGAACAGCGTTCTTGGCAATCACCCCCTGAATGTAGCCCGTGCCGTCCCTCAGAATAAGGAACTGGATTTTTCCGCTGGAGCGTTTGTTGTGTACCCATCCACGGAGGGTCACTTCCTGGCCCACGTGCTTTCCGACATCCTCGATGTACGTGTGCTTCATTATTCCTCGATTGGTTCCGGTTGAACTTCCAACCGGTATTTCAGGCGAAATTCCTCAATGGAGTGCTGTGCTTCATACCAAAGCTCTTCAAGGCGGCTCTTCACATCGCCACCCTTGGACAAGTCATCGCCGCGGGTTTCAAAGATAAAGGGCCCCTGATACTTGGCGACCACGAACTTGTCGATGAGTGCAGGCCAGACCAGCGACCCTTCGAATGGCCAGAGATGCTCGTCTTTTTCGCCATGGTTATCATGGACGTGCGTTGTGCGAGCGTACTCAAACCCGCCCGTGATTCCTTGTAGATAACCGTGTCCGGTATCGTAGCAAATTCCGAGGCCCTGAAGGTCCGACACTCGTTTGAATTCCTCGATCCGCTCTATCGTCGAAATCTCGTTCGGGATGTTTTCAATCATGACTTCAACGCCAGCGAAGGCGTGAATCTGCGAAATCGCAGCATAGGCGTAGTCGAACGCCACGGGGCTGAATACGTCTTTAGGATTTCCAAGGTGCATCACCACGTAAGACAGAGCAACATGATCTGCCAGTTCGAGAGCGCGTTTAATCTCATCCATGGCCGCTTCGCGGAGGCGTCGCTCGGGATCAAGGACTGACATCCAGATCTTCTCAAGAGGACCGGCGTGCTCAATGAAGGGCAAATGCAGCGATGGCGCCGCTAGGGCGTTCTCCGTAAACCAACGGCCAATTGAGCGCAGGAGCGCCCGGTTATGAAAATCCAAATGCGGCCTGTTGGCGAAAAGCTCGATTCGGACGTATCCCGCTTTCCTTATCGATTCCAGGAGATCAACCGTCACAGACCGGCTTCGATGGATCTGCGTCGAGATTCCGAACTCCATGAAGGAATTGTACAGGAGCGGAATGTTATGATTGGTGGCTATGTTTGTCCTTACCTTGCTGCTGGCTCTGCCCGCCTTGTTCCAGAACACGAATGTCACGGTTCAGCCGGACATGCGGCTGTTCACAACAATGGCGGCTTTGAATGCAGCCGGATTCGATGTGGAATTTGCGTCCGAGTACCATCCCGTGCGGCAGGCAGTCCGTAAATATGCGGCCGAAATCGACGGGGACCTGCTCACGCGATTGAGAGATTTTTACAGCAGTCATAAGGGTCAGGAAACGGATGACGCGCAACTTGCGAAATACATATCGCTGGCAGTCAGCGTCACCGATGCACCGGCTTTCAAACCGGTGAGCCGCGAGGAATTTCTTCCGCCCGATGCGCGCACGGTCTTGGGTTTTGCCGATCTTCTACGTGAGTTCTATGAGAAGGCCCATATTTCACAACACTGGGCGGAGGTCCACTCGGAATATGAACGCGCGATGGCGCGGATTGCTCCTACGCTGAGGCAATCGATTGTTCGGACGGATGCCTATTTGCATCTGGCGCTCGGAGGCTTTGCCAGTCGAAGTATGGCGATTTACATCGAGCTGGCCGCGCCGATCAACACAGTGAACGTGCGCAGCAATCAAGACAGCTACTTCGTCGTGATGGGTGATTCCGCCGCGCCGCGAGTCGACGACATTCGTCACGCCTATCTTCATTTTCAGCTGGATAGTGTCGTCGCCACGAATCTGACGAAGATTCAGAACAACGCGCAATTGCTGGCGCTGGTCAAGAAAGCCGACGGAGTCGAGCAGGCCTATACCTCCGAAGTGCATGTGCTGGTTACGGAGTCATTGATTCGCGCGCTGGAGCTGCGCATGGACCGGGCGCCTCCCGCCCGCGCGCGTGACAGCGTCGATATGTATTACCGGACGGGTTTGTTGTTGACGCCATATTTCTATGACGAGCTCGCGAATTTTGAAACCAGCGACCTCACTATTCGGGAAAGCTTCGTCAATATCGCCCAGCAAATTCAGCTGAAGACGGAGCAACAGCGTTTTGAGGAGAGGTTCTACAAGATTCCTGTGCCCCAGAAGGCAGCGGCGCGGCCCGAGATACCCCAACCTCCTCCCGAACCGCCTGCGAATCCCATTCGAGACTTGCTCAAAGAAGGCGAGGCGGCATTCAACGCGGGTGACATTGGGAAAGCAGAAGCGGCGTTTCAGAAGGTTCTTTCCGATTTTGATCGGGAGAACGGAGCCGCGATCTATGGACTCGCTCTGATCGCAAGCAAAAATGAGGACCGCCAGGCCGCTCTACAGTACTTCGAGCGCGCCATTCGTAGCGAGACAGCGGAGCCCTCCATGAAAGTATGGTCCTATATCTATCTGGGCCGCATCTTTGATCTGGAATGTAATCGCGGGCGCGCGCTCGAGTACTATCAGCAAGCGATCAAGGTCGCCGACAATACGCGAAAGGCGCAGGCGGCCGCCCGCGCGGGTGTTGAAAAGCCGTACGGCGATGCCTGCAAGTAAGAAGAAAGGCCACAAAAAAGGCACAAGAAACACAAAAAGTCGTTTGTGACCTTTTGTGCCTTTTTGTGGCTATTCCCCTTATTTCATCGTTCGTTCTAACCGATCCAGCACGCGCATGGCGGGCATGACCTGAGCCACGCTTGCGTTGGGTTCCCGCTTTTGCTGAATGGCGGCGATGAACTCGCGGTCCTGCAGCTCGATTCCATCGAGAGACACGTCCACTTTCGAGACATCGACCGGTTTCTCATGGCCGTCGACGAGCTCGTCATAACGTGCGATATAGGTACCGTTGTCGCAGATGTATCGGAACCAGGTACCTAACGGACCGTTGTTATTGAACGAGAGCGCGAGCGTGCAGAGAATCCCGGAAGGTACCTTCATCTGGATGCTCATGTCCATGGCGACCTTCAGTTCGGGATGCATCGGGCCTTGCATGGCGCAGGCTTCAGAGGCGACTTCGCCGGTTTGATAGTGAAACAGATCGACAGTATGGCATGCATGATGCCAGAGCAAATGATCTGTCCAGCTTCGCGGTTTTCCTTCCGCATTCATGTTCGTGCGGCGGTAGAAAAACGTCTGAACCACGAGATGTTGCAGTTTGAGTTCACCGGCTTTGATCTTCTTGTGGATCCATTGGTGGCTGGGATTGAATCGCCGTGTATGTCCTCCCATCGCCAGGAGGCCGGTCTCTTTCTGAACGGCGTGGATTCGTTCGGCATCGGCGAGCGAGTCGGCAATCGGGATCTCGATCTCCACGTGCTTTCCCGCTCGCATGCATTTGATGGCTTGTGCGGCATGGACTTGCGTCGGTGAAGTCAGAATCACGGCCTCCAAGCCGGGGCGCGCAAGTGCTTCATCAAAATTCGTCGTCCAATGAGGGATGCCGTATTTTTGAGCGACTGCTTCCGTTGTTTCAGCGGTCCTGCCAAAAATACTGATGACTTCTGCGTCTCTGATGCGCTTGAGTCCCTCGAGGTGCTTCTTGGCAAACGCACCTTGTCCCACCATGCAAATTTTCATTGCGTTCCTCCTTAACACCGTATTCCCTTCCTCGCAGAGGAGGGGAATACGCCTCGAAAAACCCAATATACTAGCGCGAAATTCGGGGAAACGGGCGCGGGAGTTGTTATAGAATTCGTCCATCCAGCATTGGAATGCGAATTAATTGGAATGCGAATCAAAAGGAGAATTGTCGAAATGATGGCGAAAAAGGGACCTGCAATTTGGGTAATTTTAATTGCCCTTATCCTGAGCTTGCCGGTATGGAGTGCTGGTCAACGCAGGAACCAGCAAAAGGAGCAACAACCGCAGCAGCCGGGACAAGGGCAACCGGGATTCGGCCCGCAAGCTAAAAATAAAGACGAAGCCGATACTTTCATGGCTTTGCAGAAGGAGCAAAACCCGGCGAAGAAAGTCGAACTCGCCGAAGCGTTCGTCTCGAAGTATCCGGATTCGGACTTCGTTGCCTATGCTCAGACATTCCGCGTGACCTCCTATAGCCAGTTGGGAAAGCACAAGGAATCGGCTGCCGCTGCCGAGCAAGCCGTCGACGCCACCATCAAATTTGGCGAGAAGCTTGCCGCCAAAGCGGATGCGGACGCGAAGTTGTCGGACAAAGATCGCGAGAACGTCAGGAAGAAAGACAAAAACGCGGTGTTTCTAGACAGGGATTCTCCTCAATTCCAGGAGTTCATGAACCAGAGCGAACAGCGAATCGTTGCGTTATATAAAAGCGTCATTCAGTCCTATCAGATGCTGAACGATGCGCCGCATATGATGGAGGCGAGCAAAAAAGCTCTTGGCTTGAAACCTGATGATGTCGATCTCCTCGCAACAATCTCGAATGTGATGGCCGAGCGGCCGCCCACCAATGACCAACAAATGACCGAGCAGATGAAGCAGGCCGAAGAATATGCCAATCAGGCCTTGACCCTGCTTCCGGCCTACTTGGACAGTCCGGAGAACGCCAGCTGGACACCAGCACAGAAGGCGGATGTGACGTCGCAGCTTCATTACACACTGGGCCTGATCTATCTGCGTCAAAAACGTCTTGGCTCCTCGCAGGCGGAATTCATGACCGCGCTGAAGTCCAAGCCGAACGATCCGATTACCTATTACAGGTTAGGAATTGCTTATGTTCAAGAGATGAAGAACGATCAGGCTATGGACGCGCTGGGAAAGTCCGTTTTCCTCAAAGGTGTCTCTGAACCGAATGCTCGCGATCTGCTGAAGCAACTCTATGTTCAGAAGAACAAGTCCGAGCAAGGTCTGGAGGACTACATCAAGAGTGCCGGCTCAAAGATCGGCCAATAAGCGGCGAATGCCGGCGTAGTAGAATAGAGGTTGGCAGGGGAAATTCGGCGAATTTCCCCTCCCAGCCTTTTTCATTATGGGTTCGGTCGAGGATCTACAACTCAAACTTGGATACATGTTTAGGGACATCCGGTTCCTCGCAAAAGCGTTGACACATAGCTCCCATGCCAATGAGCGAGCCCTCCATGCAGGTGACAACGAACAACTGGAGTTCCTTGGCGATTCCGTTTTGGGATTTCTCGTCAGCGATTTTCTTTTCCGATCCCATCCCCGGCTGACTGAAGGCGAACTTTCAAAGTTAAAGGGATTCTTTGTCAGCTCGGCGAATCTCGTGAAATACGCAGAACGAATCAACTTGGGCGAGTACCTGCAGCTCGGAAGAGGCGAAGAAAAAACCGGCGGCCGGACAAAACAAACTTTGCTGGTGGATGCGCTCGAAGCCATTATCGGTGCTATTTATCTCGACGGCGGCCTTGATGAGGCCCGCCGGGTAGTGCTGAATTTCCTTGAACCGCAGATGGAAGATGTTGGCGATTCCGATCGTCAGCTGCGCGATTTCAAGAGTGCGCTTCAAGAGGAGTTACAGGCGCAGTATCGCGGGCGCGCCGATTATGTTCTCAGGAGCGAAGAAGGACCCGACCACCAGAAAATATTTACCGTCGAAGTGCTTATTGATGGCGAGCCTGTCGCCGCGGGACTCGGTCTGACCAAGAAAGCAGCCGAACAAGCGGCGGCCCGGCAAGCTCTGGAGCGAGTATCCAATGGCTGAAGCGACATTCAAAAAATCAACGGCTCGCGAGTACTTTGAGTCTTTGGTGATCACGGTTATTCTCGCGCTGTTCGGGACCACGTTCATCGTTCAAGCATTCAAGATCCCAACGCCTTCTATGGAAGACAATCTTCTGGTGGGCGATCATCTTTTGGTCAACAAATTCGTCTTCGGAGCGCGCGGTTCGATCATCGACAAAATCCTGCCCTTAAAGGATATTAAACGGGGCGATGTGATTGTTTTTAAGTATCCCAAGGATTTAACGAAACATTATGTCAAGCGCGCCATCGGACTTCCGGGAGACCGTCTGAAAATCGTCGACAAGCAGCTGTTCATCAATGACGTGGCTCTCAGTGAACCATACAAAATTCATAAAAGTCCCCCGGGTTCTTACGCGGATCCGTTCCGTGATTTCTTCCCGCCGAAGCCGCACCCGGGCCGAGTCTTCCGCGGTGGCGATGAGGATCCGTATTGGTATGAAGACTACACGAAAAACGGCGAGATCGTCGTACCGCCGAACCATTACTTCGCCATGGGGGATAATCGCGACAACAGCGCCGACAGCCGGTATTGGGGCTTCGTTCCGCGCGAGCTCATCGTCGGTAAAGGGCTCATCATTTACTGGTCCTATGAAACGGATTCCGATGAATACCGTCGAACCGATGTTGTGGATCGGGTCCAGCAAATCACCGACCTCGTCACAAATTTCTTCACGAAAACCCGGTGGTCGCGGAGCTTTAGGATCATTCGGTAAGGATGGGGGGACCGGCCAAATAGCCATCAAGAAGTCGTACCGACGGTGGCTTGGCCGGTGGGCCCGATCCTAAACAAAAGGATGGGGGGACCGGCCAAATAGCCATCAAGAAGTCGTACCGACGGTGGCTTGGCCGGTGGGCCCGATCCTAAACAAAAGGATGG
>WNGK01009461.1_pt1 | contig 16091 bp, 10 predicted proteins | sample 5400601 | NCBI WGS metagenome assembly WNGK01 (sample SAMN13153376, study PRJNA577476) | soil metagenome | isolation source: 60 cm soil or saprolite under Garry oak tree replicate 1 | place: USA:California | collected 2016-06-15
TATTGCCCCGGCTGTGACGTCGGATTCATGACGACGACGACCACCTTGCCGTCCGGGTTCACGAAGGCAGTGGTGAGATACATGCTGCGGCTCGGCGCCGCGACAATGCGCCGCGCGCCCGGACGAATGAATCTCGAGAAGTGGCCGATGTAGTAATACGAATTCGTGTAGATGAGCTTGCCGGTCCGCGTATCGGCATGGATCGGTGCCATGCAGAAGTTCCCCACGTGGTTCGGACCGCCGCGCTCATCGAGCAGAATATTCCAGTCCGTCCACCCCTCGGCACCAGAATTGAAATCGTTGATCATCGAACGGCCATACGCCTCGCCGAGGCTCCAGCGGCCGTACGCTGTGGAGTCGAAGTTCGCTGGTGTCCCCTCGGTGAAGACGAGGTGCTTGTCGGGATAGAGCCGGCTGACGAGCGCGACGTTGCCGTACATCTGCGTCCCACCCGACCAGTCTTCGTACCAGTGAAATCCCATCCCCCAGGCGTACTTCGCGGCCGCGGTATCGCCGAAGATCGTCAGCGCGCGCTCGATGATCAGATCGCGGTTGTGATCCCACACCATGATGTTGACATCGCGCATTGCTGCGCGGGTCATCGCCGGACCAAGGTGGTTCTTGAGAAAGTCGCGCTCGTCCGCCGCCTGATAGATGCACGATTCCCACGTCTGCGTGGCCATCGGCTCGTTCTGAATCGTGATGCCCCAGATCGGCACGCCGGCCTTGCGGTAGTGCTCGATGAACTTGGTGTAGTAGCGCGCCCAGGAGTGTGCGAATTCCGGACGGAGATGCCCGCCGTGCAGCATGTCGTTGTTGTCCTTCATGAATGCCGGCGGACTCCAGGGACTCGCGAAGAGCTTGAGACGGTTCCCGCTCGTGGTCATCGCGCGCTGGATCAGCGGAATCTTGTAGCGCAGGTCGTGCGCGACCGAGAACGAAGTCAGCGCCGAGTCGCCTTCCGTCACGTAGGTGTACATGTCGCTCGAGAAGTCGCAGCTGTTGATGTTGGTGCGACCCAGCGTGTAGCCGATCCCGCGGTCGGCGCTGTAGTACGCCGTCATGACCTCTTCCTGCGCGGCCGCCGGCAGCTTCGCGAACGTTTCCGCTGCGGCATCAGTCAGCGCCCCCCCGATCCCGATGAGTGGCTGAAATGTTATTCGGGGATCGACGAAGACGTACACCTTCCCTTCCGACGTCGGTTCCGACGGCCTGAACGTCAGCGTGTCGGTCGGCGTGAGACGGAAACTGGTGCTCTCAGCTGTCGTGTAGACGATCGCGCGGTGTTGAGCCAGGACCAATAAAGCGAGAAGAAGCACGTTAAGCCTCGAGTTTCGAAAAACGCCACGCGCCGAACATCACGAACAGGATCCCCACTCCCAGTAGCACGGCAATGTCCAACGTCACGCCGAAATGCGTCCTCCCGATCAGCACGCCGCGCACGCCGTCCACGCCATAGGTGAGCGGGTCGACGCGCGTGAACGCCGCGAGGACCTTGGGAAGTCCCTCGAGCGGGTAGATCGCGCCCGAGAGAAAGAAGAGCGGCATCACGAGAAAGTTCATCACCATCTGGAAGCCCTGCATCTCCTTGATGCTCGAGCCAATCGCCGTCGCCAGCGCCGAGAAGATCACGGCGATCAGCGCGATCACCAGAAATGCCAGCGGCACCGCGAGGAGACTCGCGGGGCGGAACCCGACGATGAGCGTCACCACGAAGATCAGCGCGCCCTGCAACACCGCCACAGTGGCGCCGCCGAGGGTGCGACCAATCATGATCAGCAATCGTGGCACCGGTGCGACCAGTGTCTCCTTCAGGAATCCGAACTGGCGGTCCCACAGCATCGCGATTCCCGAGAACATTGCGGTGAAGAGCACCGTCATGCCGATCACCCCGGGCGCCATGAACTGGATGTACTTGCCCTCGCCGGCCCGTTGAAAGACCGGGCCCAAGCCGAAGCCGAGCACCGCCAGGTACATGAGCGGCGAACCGAGCGACGCAACGATTTGGACGCGCGAGCGCAAGTACTTCTTCACCTCGCGCAGCCAGAGGATGTAGATCACGCTCATGCGGCTAGCGCCTCCACACGCGAGAAACCTGGCGCATCTGATCGGCGGCCGTGGCGCTCTCGTCGCGAATCGTCGTGCCGGTGAGCTTGAGGAAGGCCGCTTCGAGCGAATCGGCGCCGGTTTGTTGCTTGAGCTCGGCGGACGAGCCGATAGCGACGATGCGTCCGTGGTCGATCACCGCGATGCGGCCCGCGACGCGGTCGGCTTCGTCCATGTAGTGGGTCGTGAGAAACACGGTGACGCCCTCCGCCTTGTTCAAGTTGCCGACGAGGGTCCACATCTGGTTGCGGCTTTGCGGATCGAGCCCGAGCGTCGGCTCGTCGAGAAACAGCACCTTGGGGGTGTGCAGGAGCCCGCGGGCGATCTCGAGGCGGCGTTTCATGCCACCGGAGAACGTTTTCACCAGATCGTCGCGCCGGTCCCACAGCTCGAACATCTTGAGCAGCGTCTCGGACCGCTCCCGCCGGATGTGCCGCGGCACGTGATACAGCACGCCGTGGATGTCCAAGTTCTCCCACGCCGTGAGCTCGCTGTCGAGACTCGGATCCTGGAACACGACGCCAAAGCGCCGTCTCACCTCGGTCTGATGTTGGGTGGGATCGAGCCCGTCCAGCTCGAGCGTCCCGCTCGTGGGGCGGAGCAGGGTCGTGAGCATCTTGATGGTGGTCGTCTTGCCGGCGCCGTTCGGACCGAGAAAGGCGAAGATCTCGCCGGCACGGACCTCGAACGAGGCGTCGTTGACCGCGGTGACTTTTCCAAATGACTTGACGACATGCTGAACGCGGATGATCGCGCGATCGCTCACAGTCAGTAGCTCCTGCCAAAGCCGAACGGATACAGCGGCCGCGTGCTGTCGTGGGGCACGTCGGAGCGCTGCGTCTGGACGGCTTCCATGGAAGACGGCAGCTCGAAGGGCAATTTGCCCGCGGGCCGGGCGCGGCCCACCAAGACGTCGATCAGGGCCGCATCACTCACCCCAAAATTCGCGATCAGCGCGCGGGCCTTGTCTCTGAGTGGCGTCAGAATCGCGGGGCGCTCGAGGTAGACGGTCGCGATGGTCGGCACCACGGCGCTTACACGCTTGAACTCATCGAGGTCCGGGTCATCGTCCTTGAATGCGAGACTCCCCTCGTGGAAGAACTGGCCGAAGACGTACTGCGGGTGCAGACGCTCGAACGGCGCGCTGAGCCGCATAATAGCGATGTCCGCCTTCAACGGATCGGTGACGACCGTCCAACCTTCGTGCGTCGCCGCATCCGCCGAGACTCCGCGAAGATAGACGTGGAGCGGACGAGATGAACGTAATGGGAGGATGCCCCCCTTGTTCTCCAGCAGCACGAGTGCGCGGCGCTGCGCATCGAGACCGGCAGCCAGGAAGGACGGATTCCCGACCAGCCGCGCCGCGGTATCCGGACTGACGAACGGATGCTCGAACAACCCCTGGGCGAACTTCTGGGTGAGGATGCGGACCACGGAGCTGTCGAGCCGCGCGACTGTCAGCTGGCCGACGCGGATCGCCTCGACCAGCAGGTCGGCGCGCTCGGTGCCGCCGAATTCGTCAACGCCCGCCTGGACGGCTTTCGCGAAGCGGTCGCGAATCGGGAGATTCTCGACGCCCCACGGCATCCCGACGTCGGCGAACGTCGGTCGCTCGCCCGGAGGCGCGCCGTTCTTGCACCGCTCGGCGCAGTCCGAGGTGATCGCCCAGTCGGTGACGATCACGCCCTGAAACCCGTAGTGCACCCGCAGCATGTCGGTCAGGAGCTGACGGTTAAACCCGGCACCGACCTGCTCGATCGGTTTGCCATCCCAGGTCGCATGCTCGAGCACCGAGTACGTCGGCATGACACCGGCGGCATGGGCGGCAAAGGCGCCCAGGAACGGTCGGATGTGGTACTCGAGGTTCGGTCCTGTAAACGTCGCGAATCGGCCGTAGTAGGTATGACTGTCCCAGCCGTCCTTGGCTGCGCCATAGCCCACCCAGTGCTTCACCACCGTTACCACGCCGTTCGAGTCGACGCCGTTCGGGCCGTGCTGAAACCCGATCACATAGGCTCGCACCTGGCGGCCGGCCAGGTCGGCGTCCTCGCCGAACGTACCGGCAACGCGAGGCCAGCGGGGCTCGGTCGCGAGGTCGGCCTGAGGCGACAAGGCCATGTGGATGCCCACGGCGCGATACTCCTGCCGCGCGATGTCGCCGAACGCCCGAGTGAGTGCGGTGTCGTCGATGGCCGCGAAACCGAGCGCTTCCGGCCACTGTGAGAACGTGGTCTGGCTGCTGACGCCGGGCAGGTATTGGAAATAGTTGCGCGGATCGGTGCTGATCGTCAGCGGGATGCCAAGCCGCGTGCGCTCGGCGATCGCCTGCAGGACGTTGTTCTGCGCCGCGAGCGTCCTGGGGTCGGTGTTCAGACGCGTGATCAGGTTGGTGACCTTCACGCTGTCGATCAACGCCCGGATCGCCGCGGTGTCGTACTGGCCGCCCATGCCGGCTGCGGCCATTGGACCCCCGACCGAGCGGGCGGTGCCGTGCATCATGGTGCCCGCTTTCTCTTCCAGCGTCATGCGCCCGACAAGATCACGCGCGCGTTGCTCGGGGGAGAGGCGCCAGTCCTCATAGGGATCGACGACGCCGTTCCGATTCAGATCCTTGAACTGGAGCCCGTCTTTTATCAAGATTGGCGCCTGCACGAGCAGCAGTAACATCACGACGGCATGCATGCTCTAAGCCCTCGGCGCCGCAGGTTTGGCCGCGTAGATGAAGTCGTAGTAGTCGCGCATCGTCAGCCCGGCCGCGGCTTCGTCGTCCACGATCACGATCGCGTCTCGGTGCAGCTGCAGCGCGCTGGCCGTGACCATACTGGTCACCGGCCCTTCGACGGCCTGCGCAATGGCCTTTGCCTTGGTCTTGCCGCTCGCCACCAACAGCAGCTGGCGCGCCTCGAGGATCGTGCCGACCCCCATCGTGATGGCATAGACCGGCACGTCCTCGCGGCGCTCGAAGAAGCGCGCGTTGTCATCGATCGTCTGTTTGGACAGGGTCTTAAGCCGGGTGCGCGAGCTCAGCGAGCTCGTCGGCTCGTTGAACCCGATATGCCCGTCCGTCCCGATGCCGAGGATCTGCAGGTCGATGCCCCCGCACTCCGTGATGCGTTTCTCATACCAATCGCAAAAGGCCGGATAATTGCTGGTGGTACCGGAGGGAATGTTGATGTTGTGCGGCGGGATGTTCACATGCCGAAAAAAATGCTCGTGCATGAAGTAGTGATAGCTCTGCGGGTGATTCCCGGGCAGGCCGACGTATTCGTCGAGGTTGAATGTCGTCACGCGCGAGAAGTCGAGCTGCTCCTTCTTGTGCAGCCGCACGAGCTCCTGATACAACCCCAGAGGCGTGGAGCCCGTCGCCATCCCGAGCACGGCGTTCGGCTTGGTGTTGAGCAATTCCGCAACGATCTGCGCCGCGATCTTGCTCATCTGGGCGTAGTCTCGCTGAATAATGACTTCCATCGGTCTCTGAGGTAGGGGCGCAGTATGCTGCGCCCCTACCGGTGAGGACTACATGCCCGTGCGGCGCTGCGCCGTCGGCGGCAGCACGTTGTTCAGCCGCAGGTAGTTCGCTTCCTGGCTGTAGTGATCGGCCCAATCGCCGACCGTGATGAGGACCGCAGTCGCGCGCGACAGGTTCATGCCGAACATCGAGACCGACTCGGCGAGCTTCGAATCGTCCATTTTTGAGAACGCCTGCTCACAGAACTGGAACGTCTCTTTGAGCCGAGCGACGAGCTGCTCCTTGGTCGCCGTCGAATCCACGGCCACGCGCTTCGGCGGCTCGACGCCCGCTGTCTTGCCACAGAGAACGTCATTCCCCTCGTTCGCGAGGTGCACCTGGATCTGTGCGAAACTCATTTGCGCCGGCGTGGGCCGGTAGTTGTACTTCTCGGCCGGCATAGCCTCAGCGGCGGCAATCAGATTACGCCCGGAACGTTGCTCCCAGGCACGCAGCGCGTCGCTGACCGGATTGGCCGACGGGGTGGGGGCGGGGGCGGGGAGGGGCAGCGGTAGGGCGGCAAGGGCGATCAAGAGAATAGAGGCTCGTGGTTTCATCGTAAAACTCCAGTAAAGGGAGGCGTGGATTTTGTCCCAAACGCGCGCGCGGCGCTAGTCGAAACGTCGCACCGTGACACGACCCGCATGTTGACACGCGCTCACGTGTTCCTGGGCTCTTCCCCGTGCCAGTACCGCGTCGGATCGGCCACACTGCCATAGCGGCTGAGCAGCGCGTCAATCTTCTCATTGATCGGTGGGTGTCGGTCCGGCGCCTCGGCCCCAGCCGCCATGAGTGCTTCGATGATCTCCGCGCACCGATCGGCATTGCCGCCATGCCCCGCCCGCCAAATCGGCGCTTGGCCCACGACGCCATACCTGGTCCGGGCCCCGGGCTGAGCCCCACGCTCGAGCAGCAACCGCACGACCTCGACGTGATCGCCGAGTATGGCATAGAAGAGCGCGGTTTCGCCGTCGCCGGAATGCGCGTCCACCGGGAGGCCACGTTCGAGTAGAAAGCGCGTGGCCTCCAGCTGCCCAAATCCGGCTGCGTACCGCAGTGCGCGCTCGCGCGTCTCGGGATCAGCTTGGTCGAACAGCCTTTCCACGACGTCACGGCGGCCGATCCCTGCGGCGCCGACGATGTCGAGCTGCGCGCCATGCTCGGCGAGATACCGCGCCGCTTCAGGACAGCCGTTGGCCAGGCAGGCGTAGACCGCGCCGTGGTTGTTGCCCGCCAGATTGGGATGCTCGACCTGCGCGCCATAATCCAGCAGCACCTGGATCACGGGGATCTGGACACCCGCGTCCCGCGGCGGCGAGCTCGTCGCGACGAGACCCAGCGCGGTGCAGCCACCACCATACACATCCGCCTCGGCTTCGACATCCGCGCCCGCGGTCAGCAATAGCTGCGTCATGCGAGCCGCGTTCCGAGGAGACTTCTGCCGATATCCCTCCACACCGTTCGCCGAGACGTAATGCAGCAGCGTGGCGCGATGCTCGCGCGTGGCTCGTGCCTGAATCAGGCCGGGATGCTCCCGCAGCAGCTGCTGTAGCGTTGCCTCGTCGCCGCGCACGATGGCCTCGGCCGCGGCCTCGAATGCGGCGGTCTCCGTATCACTGTGGGCGAGCGCGTCGAGGTGCGTGGCGAAGGCGGGCCAGCTCCAGAAACCGTGCGAGCGCGCGAGGACGAACTGCGCATCGGCCAGCACGCAGCGGCGCTCTGCACGCGTTAGGGTTTTGACCGCGAACTCCTCGACCTCCGTGGCGGCGCGATCGACGCTCTTCCGCTCCCAGGTTGTGAGCAGCGATGCCATCCAGCGATCGGCCCATGCCGCGATGGAGCCCGACTGACAGGCCTTGACCAGGTCCTTGGCGAGCTTGCGGTACTGCTCGAGGTTGGGACGGGGAGGAAGCGGCAGTGCGTCCTGCGGATTGGGAAACACACGAAGCTCCTTTCAGTGCGCGCCCGTTGTCCGCCTGTTTCGGGCTGAAAGAAGTTCGTCGATCGATTGTACCTGCTCGTGGGTGGGCACGGCCCTGTCCGCGGACTGGATGCGCCCCTAGCGCACCTCGAACGCTAGCAGCCAGAATTGCTGGCGCAAGGCCAACCAAGGGGAGCTATGAGCATCGACCGCCGTGCTTTTCTTCAGAACGCAACCGCGGCCGCCGCGGCCGTGACGTTGCCGCCCTTTATGCGAACCCAGCAATCCGATCTCGCACCCATCTATGCGCAGATCGAGCGCCGCCACGACGAATCGGTGCAGCGGCTGCAGGAATGGATCCGCCAGCCGTCGATCGCCGCCGAGAATCGCGGGATGAACGAAGGCTGCGACCTGACGATGCGGATGTTGCGCGACGCCGGCTTCCAGCAGGTGACGAAGATTCCCAGTGACGGCCAGCCCGGTATCTTCGCCACGCTCGACGCGGGCGCGCCCAAGACGCTCGGTCTCTACTTCATGTACGACGTCAAACAGGTGGATCCGGCGGAATGGTCGTCGCCGCCGTGGGACGCCGCGCTCGTTGATAAAGCGGGACTCGGGAAGGTGGTGATCGGGCGTGGGGCGGTGAACCAGAAGGGGCCGGAGGCCACGTTCCTTGCGGCGCTGCACGCAATTCGGGGAGCCAATCGCAAGCTGCCGGTAAATCTCGTGCTGGCGGCGGAGGGTGAAGAAGAGATCGGCTCGCCGCACTTCCCGCAGATCGTGCGGCGGCCCGAGGTGCTCGCGGCGCTGCAAAAATCGGCCGGCATCTTCATGCCGTCCGCGTCGCAGGGACTCGATGGCCAGGTCACGATAACGCTGGGCGCCAAAGGCGTGATCGAGGTCGAGCTTGTCTCGAGCGGCGAAAAGTGGGGCAGGGGCCCGCGCACCGACATTCACTCGAGCAACAAGGCGCGGGTCGACAGTCCGGCGTGGCACTTGGTGCAGGCGCTCGGGACCCTGGTCTCGCCGGACGGCAACGATCCTGCGATCGACAACTTCGCCGACAAGGCACGGCCCCTCGCGCCGGACGAAAAGGCGATGATTGCTGCCGCCGCCGCTCGCCTCGATGAGGCCGGCGCGAAGCGCCTACTCGGCGTCGAGCATTGGGTGCGCGACGTCAGCTGGACCGAGGCGCTGGAGCTGTTGATGTCCCGGCCCACCGTGAACATCGAAGGACTCGTCGGCGGGTACACCGGTCCCGGCGGCAAGACGATTCTGCCGCATCGAGCGGTCGCGAAGCTCGATCTGCGTCTCGTGCCGGACATGACCGCGGCCGACGCGCTCGCCGCGCTCAAAGCGCATCTCGCCAAACGCGGCTTTGGCGACATCGAGGTCAACATGTCGGGCGGCTACGATCCCACGAGCACGCCCCGCGACGCGATGGTGATTCGGGCCCAGGAGGCGGTGTACCGCCGCGCGCGGATCGACCCGATTCTGCTGCCGCGGAACGCGGGCTCGTGGCCCGGTTATGTCTTCACCGGGGAGCCACTGAAGCTTGCGGCGGGGCACTTCGGCCTGGGTCATGGCAGCGGCGCGCATGCGCCGGACGAGTACTACGTCATCGAGTCCGCCAATCCGAAGGTGCAAGGAATTGACGGCGGCGTGCGGTCGTATGTCGAGTATCTGTTCGAGGTGGCGCGGACGCGCGTCTAGCTCAGGGCCAGCGTCGGCGTGAAGCCGGGCGCTCGACGCGCCTTGGTCGCCTGCTCGAACGCATACGCCACGCGAAGCAACACCGGCTCGCTCCAGGCGCGCCCGTAGAACGAGACGCCGAGCGGCAGGTCGAAGTGGAAACCCGCCGGAACCGTGATGTGGGGGTATCCCGAGACTGCGGGGAACTGCGAGCTGCCGGGGCCGCCCCCACCACCGCCGCCGCCCGCGAGGTCGACGAGTGACGCGATACCGCCCGAGGGGCCGAGCATCGCGTCGAGCTTGTACTTGTCCATCGTGGCATCGATGCCCTTGGTGCGCGTCAGCTCGATGCACTTGGCGCGCGCGTCGATGTAGGCCTGATCAGTGAGAGGCCCCCGGGCTTGCGAGGCGATGAACGTCTCCTGCCCGAAGTAGGGCATCTCGCGATCTTCGTTCGCCGCGTTGAACGCGATCAGGTCCGCGAGCGTACGCGGCTTTACCGTGGCGGGCATCGTGGCGAGATAGGCGTTCAGATCCGCCTTGAATTCGTACTGCAGCACGTCACGCTCGTTCATCCCTAGCTGGCCGGCCGTTTCGATGGGGGCGGGGTCCACGACCTCGGCGCCCTGGGCCTTGAGCACCGCGATCGCCTGCTCCAGCACCGTGTCCACGATCGGATTGTTGCCGGTGCGCGCCTGGACACCAATGCGCGCGCCCTTCAATCCACTCGCGTCGAGAAACGCCGTGTAGTCCTTCGCGACATGGCCTTGCGCGTCCGCGGTCGCGGGATCGCGCGGGTCCACACCGGCGAGCGCCGTGAGCAGCGCGGCGGCATCGGCTACGGTGCGTGCCATCGGTCCCGCGGTGTCCTGGCTGTGGGCGATTGGGATGATCCCCGCGCGGCTCACCAGGCCGACCGTGGGTTTCAGACCGACGATGCCGCAGGTATTCGCCGGGCTGATGATCGACCCATCTGTTTCGGTGCCCACCGCGACCGCGCAGAGATTGGCGCTCACCGACACCGCCGACCCGGAGCTCGAGCCCGACGGCGTGCGATCCAACACGTACGGGTTCCGGCACTGGCGCCCGCGGCCGCTCCAGCCGCTCGACGAGCGGTTGGACCGGAAGTTGGCCCACTCCGAGAGATTCGCCTTGGCGAGGATCACGGCGCCCGCAGCACGCAAGCGTTCGACAATGGATGCATCCCGCGCCGCGACGTTGCCCTCGAGCGCGAGGGAGCCCGCGGTCGTCTGCATCTTGTCGTGGGTGTCGATGTTGTCCTTGACGATGACCGGGATGCCGTGGAGGGGACCGCGCACCTTGCCGCGCCGCCGCTCACCGTCCAGCGCGTCCGCGATCGTGAGCGCCTCGGGATTCGTCTCGAGCACCGCGCGCAGTGTGGGTCCCTGGCGATCGAGCGCAGCGATGCGGTCGAGGTAGGCTTGCGTGACGCCGCGCGCCGTGAGGCGTCCGGCTTTCATGCCATCCTGGAGCTGGGCGATCGTCGTTTCTTCGAGCGTAACGGCCTGTTGCGGTCTGGAAGGCAAACCGGGCAGCATGGCACCGGCGACGGCGAGGGAGGCGAGTTCCGCGAATTCGCGGCGCGACAAAGAGGCCATGGAGGAGCTAGAACGCCCAGCCGGCGAGAATGGCGAACGAGCGGGTCTTGTAGCTCTCCGAGCTCGTGACCGTGCTGAGCTTCAGGTCGGTGAGCCCGTAGATGTAACGACCCTCGAGCGTGAAGGCGCGTGCGGCGCCGAGCCGGACGCCACCGCCGATCACCCCCGCGTAACTCGTGGAGGGCCGATCGGTGTTGGGACAGGCGCTGCCACCCGCGCGGCACCGCAGCTCAAAGGAGATTTGTGGGCCGGCGTACGCGTAGGGCGCGATGCCGGGTGTTGGAAAGAGGGCGCGCAGGAAAATCGGCACGTCGGCGTAGTCGAGCTTGCGCTCGTCGGTCGTGCCGGAGTTGGTGACACCGCGCTGCGCGTAGAGCGCCTCGACGCCGAACCCGAGCATGTTGCGGCCGGTCCCGAACGACAGACCCACCGCGAACCCCGTGCGTTCCTGCAGATTGCCCGGCAGGACGCCGCGGTTCGACACGTTGCCGTAGGAGAACCCAGCCTTCAAAGCCACGCTGCCTTGCGCCGGCGCCACGGTCGTGACGCCGAGGGCGGTGGCGAGGAGACAAGCGAATGTCCGTGTCATGGTCAAACCCTCCCTTCTGTTCCCGAAGCTACACCGGGGCGAGAAGGGCGGTTCCCATGATCAGCGTGATCGGATGTTCTCGAACGGGACGTTCAAGATCTGATAGCGTTGCCAGTCCCGAAAGTCGAAATGCCACCACTCGCTCGGATTCACCGTGAACCCCTGGGCCTCCAGCACGCGACGCAACAGGGCGCGATGCCAGCGTTGGCGCGACGTGCCGCCCGGATAATCGGACAGGGCGCGCGGCGTCGCCTCGTCGTACGTCGACGGCATCTCGACCGGCAGGCCGGTCGCCAGATCGTAGAGCGTGAGATCCACCGCGGCGCCACGATTATGCTTCGAACCGCGGGCCGGGTCCGCCACGAGCCAGCGGGACTCGGCGGGCGTCGCGTCCCAGAATACCTTCGTCACATACCACGGCCGGTAGGCGTCGTGGATCAAGATCCCAAGCCCTAGGCGTCGGAGCGCGCGCGCCGCCCGCACGAGGGCGAGGGCCGCGGGTCGCTGCAAGAAGGCACGCGCCGAGGAGTAGACGACGGTGCCGAGGAAATTGTTCGTCGTGGCGTAACGGATATCGAGTCGGATCGTGGCATCCAGCCTGGAGGGCTCTACCAGATCGGGCGCGAGAAACGCGCCGCTCTCGGCGGGCGGCGTCAGCCCGCGATCGACCCGCAGCAGCTCCGCGACTGATCGGACGGGCCGCAGACGCAGCTGCCCGCCGTCTGCCGGCCCCATCTGGAGGCGCCGCAACACGACTTGCCCCACCTGGATCTCGCCCCGCCGGAAGACGATGCTGTCGGCGTCGTACGGTCCGCGACCGAAGAACGTGAAGACTGAGTCCGCCGCCTGCGCGAGACGGGCGGGAACTGCGGGCCCGAGCAGCGCGACGAGCGCGCCGCCATCTTCATAGACGTACAGCGTGTCGTGGTCCGACGCGTAGGCGCCGATCAGGCTCATCCACGCACTGGGCGGCGCGGCGGGCTTCGACGCGAGCGATTCACTGGGGGGGAGCTGCAGCAGCAACGCGAGGACGTACTTCATCGAGCCACCCCGAACGTGAACACCGTGCGCGAGCGATACGTCGCGCCGGGGCGCAGGATCGTCGAAGGGAAGTTGGCGTGATTGGGCGAGTCGGGAAAATGCTGCGTCTCGAGGCACAGCCCGGACCGGCGCGCGTACACCCGCCCGCCCTTTCCTCTGATAGTGCCGTCCAGGAAGTTGCCGGCGTAGAACTGCACGCTTGGCTCGGTCGTGCTCACATCGAGCGTGCGACCGCTCGCCGGCTCCAACACGCGCGCGGCGTGGACCAGGCCGGATCCGGCTGGCCGATCGAGCACCCAGTTGTGATCGTAACCCCGGCCAAACCGTAACTGCTCGTTGTCCTGGCCGATCCGGTCGCCGATCCGCGTCGCAGTTCGAAAATCGAGCGGCGTTCCCGCCACGCGCGCGATCTCGCCCGTGGGAATCACGGCCGAGTCGACAGGCGTGAATGCCGACGCGTCGAGCGTCAGCACGTGATCGAGGATGGTGCCCCCCCCGACTGCCGTGCCGTGCAGGTTCCAATACGTGTGCTGTGACAGATTCAGCGGCGTGGCCTTGTCGGTCGTGGCTTCATAGTCCACGACGAGCTCATCGTGCGGCGTAAGGGTGTAGGTCACCCGCGTCACGAGCGTACCCGGGTAGCCCTCTTCACCGTCCTTGCTCGTGTACTGCAGCGTGACACCGGAGCCGCTGTCGGTTTGGAACGGCTCGGCGGTCCACAAGACCTTGTCGAACCCGCGGACGCCCCCATGCAGCGTGTTCTCTCCGATGTTCTTGGCGAGGTGGTACGTCGTGCCGTCGAGGGTGAACTGCGCATTCCGGATGCGATTGGCGTACCGGCCGACGATCGCGCCAAAGTACGGCACGTTGTTGAGGTAGCCCGCGAGACTGTCAAAGCCAAGCACGATGTCGTCGAGGCGTCCGGCGCGGTCCGGGGTGCGGATCGACGTGATGATGCCGCCGTACGTGATCACCTGCACTTCGATGCCGTGCGCATTCGTGAGCGTGAACTTTTCTACCGTCCGACCATCGGGAAGCTGTCCGAAGGGCGAGTGCTTCATCGTGTCTCGCAGTGCAAAGACCACTGACGGATCAATCGGATACCGCCCGAACCGTGCGCCATAGATTGCGAGTCCTCCGGGTAGGGCCGCCGCCGCATCGACCTCCAACCTGACGACCATCGTTGCAGTGCGGGCTCCCTCGCGGAGCGCCGCCGCGGGAATCGGCACGCGGAGCAGCTCTCCGTACGATCCGGCTTCGTAAAGATGCCCATCATGCGGTTGCGCGTGCCAGCTGAGGATGCCGCGCGAGTCGGCAGGATCATCGGGCAGATCCCAGCGGCCCGCCGATTCCCCGTTCACGCGCACCGTGACCGCGCTGCGAAATGGCGTGGCCCCGGTCATCGGATAGCTGTTCGGGTTGCGGCTCGGATCGTGGAAGCCGCCGCCGCGCATGTAATCGCCGTTATCCGCCGCGGTCGAATCGCGATCCTTGCCGTTCAACCGCTTGGCGGACGCCTCGATGAGAAATGTCGCGCTCGCGACGTCGGTCACGGCGAGCCCCGCGGGCCAGGGAATCGCGTACTCGAAGAATCCGCTGCCCGCGCCATTCAGCTTGCGATCGCCGAGCACGGTCCACTGCTTGAGTGTCCAGTGGCCGTCGCGCACGGCAGTCGCCGGGACCCGGGCGACTCGCACGTTCGGGCGGTCGGGCGGTGTGCCCTCGACTACGAATGTCGTGAAGTTGCGCTGCAACACGGAGTCCTTCTCGTCAACGAGCCGCGTCGCCAGCACCACCGTGGCCGGCTCGTTCGGCATGGTGACGGCGAGCGGCGGCAAAGCTTGCGACATCCACGGCCGGTATGGGACGCGCGTCACCACCGTGTCCCACGTGCGCCGCTCGCCGAGGGCATTCCAGCCGTACAACTCAGACCGCAGGGTGAGCGAGTCGCCGAATTTGGTGCTGCCCGTCAGGAATGACGCGTAGAGCGGCACATCGACGTGCTCGCCGGGGCTCGCGGCGCGGCTCAGCTCGGAATCCCCGACCACGATATAGAGCGGCGCGTGGAGATCGCGCAGCGACATCCCGGGCACGATGTCGCCAAATCCCGTCTCTTTCCACGAGCGGTCGTAGCGCCAGTAGCCGTTCCACTCGTTGATCACGTCGTGGTGCTCGGTGTACAGCCAGCCGCAGATCCTGGGGTGACGCCGAAATGCATTGATCGCGCGGTGGTAGTCCCAGCTCCAATCGACGTCGCCGGTACTGCCCTCGTAGCCCCACACGTTGCCGAACTCCGAGTTGCACATCGGTTGACCGGCCTGGTGCCAGCCGGTCCTGAAATTCCACGTCGACCCCGGGAGGGTGCTATCGCTGACTCGCTGGTCGTGGGTCTCCCAGCGCCAGCCGGGCAAGTAGTCGTGCCAGGTGTTGAGGTCGGTCTCGGTGTGGCCGCTGCCGCAGCACACGGAGTTGTCTTCGACGAGGCGCGTGGGATCGAGCGACTTGGCCAAACGGTAATCGCGCACGACCCGGCGCTCGGTCGCGGGCAAGTACCGATCGTGACCGTCGACCTTCGTCTCGAGCCCCCACGTCTCGTTGAACAGCACCCAGCTGAACACGGACGGATGGTTGTAGTCCCGGGCGATCATGCCGCGCAACGCGACGTCGTGCTCGTGAAATGCCGCGGAGTCGGGAGGACCCCACCAATTCGGCACGTCGGCCATGATGAGCACGCCCAGCCGATCGGCCCAATAGAGCTTGCGTGGCGCTTCGATTTTGACGTGCTCGCGGAGGCCGTTCAGGCCGATCTGGCGCGCGCGCAGGATCTCATCGCGCAGCACGCTGTCCGAAGGAAACGTGTAGTAGCCCTGCGGGTGGTACGCCTGGTCGAGCGCGAGCTGCAGGTAGATCGGCGTGCCGTTGAGCGCGACGTAGCGATTCGTCGTGCCGGGGACCGTCACTACACCGATCGTCCGCATGCCGAAGTACGTCTGCACCCGGTCCTCGGCGAGTCCCGCGCCGTTCACGCGCACCTCGACCTCGTGGAGGAAGGGATCGTCGAGCGACCAGCGCCGAGCCTCGGGCAGCGGGATGTCGAGGCGCGCGGACCTCGCACCGCGCGGGATCGTATGGGTCACGACCGGTCCACCCGCGCGATTCGTGAAGGCGAGCCGCAGCGTGAGCGCGCGCGGGGCAGGGTCGTGCAGTCGCACGTCCACACCGACCCCGGCGAGGTCGGCGCGCGGCGTGAAATGCACGAACTCGAGCGGATCGGTCCCCCGGGCCTCGAGATACACGGTCTGCCAGATGCCCCGCGCTTTGCCGTAGCCCTGTTTGCCCTCGAGCTTGAACGGGTGGGGCGTATCGTCCACGCGGACGACGAGCCGCTGCGACGCGCCGAGCCGCGGGTGCTTCAGCTCGAACGAAAACGGCGTGTAACCGCCCTGGTGCTCACCGAGCTTCTGGCCGTTGAGCCACGCGGTGGTGCGCCAGTCCGACGCGCCGAACACGACAAACACGCGTCGCCCGCGCCACGTGTCGGGTATGGTGATGTCGCGGGCATACCACCCGATGTCGCCGCTGTCGGGAACGCCGGAGAGCGGTGAGCCCCAGGAG
>WNGK01011689.1_pt1 | contig 16085 bp, 14 predicted proteins | sample 5400601 | NCBI WGS metagenome assembly WNGK01 (sample SAMN13153376, study PRJNA577476) | soil metagenome | isolation source: 60 cm soil or saprolite under Garry oak tree replicate 1 | place: USA:California | collected 2016-06-15
GCTCCGGCTCATGCCGATGAGGTGCCAGAGGAGGCCGAGGCCGAAGATGGCCGGGATGCCGTCCTGGATCTCGGGCATGCCGTACTTCGCGGTGGTCGACGAGATGCGGATGTCGGCGAGAAGCGCGAGCTGGCAGCCCGCGCCCATGGCCCAGCCGCTCACCGCGGCAATGACAGGCACGTGCAGGGAGCGGATCAGGTCGTAGAGGCGCTCGAACTCCCGCACCCACTCCTCGGCGTCGGCCCCGTCCATGTCCTTGGCCTCGTTCAGGTCCTGGCCCGCGCTGAAGGCCTTGCCGGCGCCGATCAGGACGACGGCGCGGATGTCCGGATCCTTCGCCACGCGCCCGAGCGCATCGGAAAGCTCGCCCTTGAGGGCCCGGCTGAGCGCGTTCAGGACGCGCGGGCGATTGAGGGTGATCACGGCGATGCCGGCCTTCCGCTCGAAGAGGATGCTCGAGTACATCGCGTCTAGCGCTCGACGCGATAACGCTTGAGCGCGTCGGGATCGATCGTGGCGCCGAGGCCGGGCGCTTCCGTGAGGCGGATCACGCCACCTTCGAGGTTGATCGGATCTCTGACCACGTCGCCGGCCATCTTCAGCGGCCCGACGGCTTCGCACCCCGGCATGACCGCGTCGCACGTCGCGGCCACCGCCGCCTCGGCCAGCGTGGAGAGGGTGAGGCCGAAGCCGTGGCCGACGACCACACGGAGGCCGGCCGCGGCCGCACACTCGATCATCTGCCGCGTGCGCAGGAGCCCCCCTTGCTTCATGACCTTGACCTTCACGATGTCCGCGGCTTCGCGGCGGATGATCTCGATCAGCGAGGCCGGCCCCGTCACGCTCTCGTCGGCCATGAGGGGGATGTGGATGGCTCGGCGGATCTCGGCAAGGCCGGCGAGATCCGTCCGCACGATCGGCTGCTCGACAAGAGTCAGCGCGTACGGCTCGAGCTGCCGGATGAACGCCACCGATTCGGCGAGGGCGAGGCTCTCGTTGAAGTCCACCCGGAGGGCCATGCGGTCACCGACCGCCGCGCGAACGGCGGCGACGCGGGCGATGCCCTCAGGGCCGGCGCCCGATATCTTGATCTTCGCGGTGGCGAACCCGCGGCGCAGCCACCCGGTGGCTTCGCGCGCCGCCTGCTCGGGCGGCACGGTGCCGATCCACGCGTTCAGCGTCACCTCGCGGGTCAGGGCGCCGCCGAGCAGTGAATGGACGGGAAGACCCAGCGCCCGGCCCTTCACGTCGAGGAGCGCCATCTCGATGGCGGCCTTCGCCTCGAAGCCCTCCGCGGTCTCGCCATCCATGAGGGCGAGCGCGCGGTGCAGGTTGAAGGGATCAGCGCCGATGAGGGTGAGGGCGAGTCGCGCGACGGCGTCGTGGATATCGGTCGCCGACACGAGCGAGTAGCCCGGGGTCGGATCGACGTTGCCCCACCCCTCGCCGCCTTCGTCCGTCGTGACGCGCACGAGCACGCTGCGCTGCACAGCGGTCGTTCCGTGCACACCCTGAACGGCGCTCTTGAGCGGCACCTCGACGAGGATCGGCGTGATCGCGGCGACGCGCATGGCGTGCCGAGTATACCTCTGCCCCACGGTTGACTGCTCCCCCTCACCCTGCCCTCTCCCCCACTGGGGGAGAGGGATCTGGAAAAAGACGGCGTGCCGACATCGCTCTCAGCTCCCTCACTGGAGGAAAGGGATCTGGAAGAACTCGATCTTTTTGTCCCTCTCCCCCATCGGGGGAGAGGGCAGGGTGAGGGGGCCGTCGCCCACCGTGTGCTCCCTCGTTGAGCCACGGGCCGCCGCGAACCGCATGGGCGCGTTTCTGATGATAGCCGGCCCCTTGACGGTGCCGTGGTCCATGGCTAGCATGGCGCGTGATCATCGGACCGCGCGTGGTGCGTCGGAGTGTCCGCAGTGCCCAGACAGGCGGCTGACGGCGTGGGACGCTACCGCCTCGGCATCGACATCGGCGGCACGTTCACCGACTTCAGTCTCCTGGACGAGGTGACGGGCGAGCTCTCGAGTTTCAAGTCCCCGACCGTGCCCGACGATCCCGGCCGCGGCGTGCTCGACGGCCTCCGCGCCCTCGTGACCGAGCGGGGCTTCGACCTCCAGGCCATCGACTACCTGGTCCATGGCACGACGATCGCCATCAACACCGTCATCCAGCGCAACGGCGCCTCGCTGGGGCTCCTGGTCACCGCGGGCTTCGGTGACCTGCTCGAGATCCAGCGGCTCCGGCTCGCCAGCCCGGTGAACTTCACGGCGACGCGCCCGCTCCCCCTCATCCCGCGCTACCGCGTGGGTGAGGTGACCGAGCGCATCCTGAGCGACGGCACCGTCGACACCGCGCTCGACCGCGAGGAGCTCCTCCGTGAGGCGACGCGCCTCGTCGAGCGGGAGGGCGCCGAGGCCCTCGTCGTCTCGTTCGTCAACGCGTACCGGACGCCCGCCCACGAGGCGGAAGCGCGCAAGGTGCTGGCGGAGCGCTTCCCCGGGCTCCACGTCACCTGCTCGCACGAGGTCTGGCCCCAGATCCGCGAGTACGAGCGCACGATGGTGGCGATCATGAGCGCGTACGTGCGGCCCCGCGTGGACCAGTACCTGGGGCAGCTCGAGCGGGAGCTGGGCGGGGTGGGCGTGCGCGTGCCGCTGTACATCACGAAGTCGAACGGCGGCGTGACGACCGCCCGCGATGCGCGTCAGGCCACGGCGGAGACGATGCTCTCGGGCCCCGCCTCGGGGGTCATCGGCGCCACGTCCGTCTGCGTTCGGGCGGGATACCGAGACCTGATCACCTTCGACATGGGCGGCACCAGCGCGGATATCGCGCTGGTGCGCGATGGCCGGCCCGTGTACTCGACCGACGAGACCGTCGGCGACTTTCCGATCGTCATTCCTGTCGTCGGCGTGTCGTCGATCGGAGCGGGCGGAGGCTCGATCGCCTGGCTCGATCCTGTCGGAGTCCTGAAGGTCGGCCCGCGCAGCGCGGGTGCCGATCCCGGGCCGGCCTGCTACGGTCGCGGCGCCACCGAGCCGGCGCTGTCCGACGCCTTCCTCCTGTGCGGGTTCCTCAACCCCGACAACTTCGTCGGGGGGCGGCTCCGGCTCCATCCCGACAGGTCCGCCCTCGCCATGCGGCCGCTCGGCGAGGCCCTCGGCCTCGATCTGGACGCGACGGCCGAGGCGGTGATCGAGGTCGCCACCGCGAACATGTACGCGGCCTTCTCGAACGTGCTCGCCCGTCACGGGCTCGACCCGCGCGACTTCGCCCTGGTCGCCTTCGGGGGCGCCGGTCCCATCGAGGCCTGCTTCCTGGCCGAAGAGTTTCACATTCCGCGCGTCATCGTGCCGCCGTCCCCCGGCACCCTCTGTGCCCAGGGCGCCATGATGGCCGACGTCAAGAGCGACTACGTGAAGACCATTCACCGGAAGCTCTCGGCGACCTCGGGCAAGCTGCTTGCCGCCGAGTGCGCGGAGCTGTCCGTGCGCGCGAAGCGCTGGCTCGGCGAGGAGGCGCCCGCCGTCTCGGACAGCACGATCGCCCACAGCGCCGACCTCCGCTACGTGGGCCAGGCGTTCCAGATCGAGGTGCCGATCGACCCCGCGTGGCTCGAGGAACCCGACACGGGCAGGCTGCGCGCCGCTTTCCACGATCGCCACGAGCGCCTGTACGCCCACGCCGACCGCGCCGCCGACGTGGAGCTGATCGACCTGCGCGCGACGATCACCGGCGCCACGCCGAAGCCCGAGCTCAAGGCGGTGCCGACCGGGCGCGGTCCGGCGACCCCGGCGGGGAGACGCCCCATTCACTACCGGAAGCAGCGATACGACGCCGCCGTGTACAACCGGCGCGACCTCCTCGCCGGCCAGCACATCGATGGCCCGGCCGTCATTGAACAGGAAGATACGACGACCCTGGTGCCGGCGGGTTTCCGCGGGTCCGTCGACGCGTTCGGCAACCTCGTGATCGAGAGACGCTGACCGTGGCCATCGATCGGGTGACCCTCGAGGTCCTGCGCAATCACTACCAGGCGGTGGTGGAGGACATGGCGCGGATCATGGAGCGCACCGCCTACACGACCTTCGTGAAGGAGACGGCGGACTTCTCGACCGGGCTCGTGTCCAGCGGCGGGGAGTACGTCGCGTATCCCTGGAACCTGGGCGCCTCGTCGTATCTCGGGCTCAACATGGCCCACACCCTCGCCTATTTCGACCACTACGCCGAGGGCGACATCGTCATCTGCAACGACGCGTACCTGTCGGGCCCGCTGTGCACGCATTTGCCGGACATCCACATCCTTCGTCCGATCTTCCACGCGGGGCGCATCATCTGCTGGGGCTACGCCTTCGTTCACTCCTCCGACATCGGGGGGGCGGTGCCGGCCAGCGTGTGGCCGCGGGCGACCGAGATCTTCCAGGAAGGGCTCCGCCTCCGTCCCACCAAGCTCTTCCGGGCACGTCAAGAATCTGATCTCGGACAACTGCCGCATTCCCGAGGTCAACTGGGGCGACATCAAGGCGATGGTGGCGGCGGTCAGCTCGTGCGACCGGCGCATCCAGGAGATGATCGGCAAGTTCGGTCACGCCACGGTGGTCGAGGGGATCGACGCGGTTCTCGACTACGCGGAGCAGCGGGCGCGGGCGGCGATCCGGAAGATCCCCGACGGCACGTACCGGTTCACCGAGTACATGGAGGACGACCTCCGCTCGGAGGTGCCGATCCGCATCGAGGTTGCGCTGACCATCGAGGGCGACACGATCCATCTCGATTTCACGGGCACCGATCCCCAGGTGAGCTCGGCGCTCAACATCGCGAGCCACGGAGTGACGCACCCCTTCCTGTGCCAGGCGATCAACGCCTACCTCGTCACCGAGGACCCGGGAATCCCCAAGGCCTCGAGCATCCTGCGCCCGGTGCGGGTGACGGCGCCGCCCGGCTGTCTCGTCAACGCGCTCTTTCCGTCGCCGATCGGCGTGCGCTACGGGACCGTGCTGAGAGTCTTCGACGCGGTCCTCGGCGCGCTCGCCCAGGCCCTCCCCGGCCGCGTGCCCGCCGCGCCGGCGGGCGGCATCTCGCCCGTCGTCGCCTCGGTCCTGGACCTCATGACCGGCCAGCGTCAGGTCCAGGTCGTCGAGCCCATGCTGGGCGGAGGCGGGGGCCGCCCCGAGATGGACGGGATCAGCGGCGCCGATTCCACCGCGGGCTTCCTCCGGAACACGCCGGTCGAGAGCATCGAGGCTGAAGTGCCGATCGTCATGCGCCGCTATCATCTGATCCCCGACACGGGCGGAGCGGGAGAGTATCGCGGCGGCCTCGCCGTCCGGCTCGACTTCCAGGTGTTTCACCCACACGCCATCGTGACGGCGCGCGGGATGGAGCGATGCCGCCTGGAGCCGTGGGGCGTGGCGGGCGGCCGCGCGGGCACGTCGGGAAGCTGCGTGGTCAACCGCGGGACACCGAGAGCGCGCGACATCGGCAAGGTCGACGTGCTGCACCTCGAGCCCGGCGACGTCGTCAGCTTCTTCTCGCCGAGCGGGGGCGGCCACGGCGATCCGCGCCGTCGGGATCCGGTGGCGGTGCAGAATGACGTGCGCGCAGGGTTCCTCAGCGTCGAGCGGGCCCGCGCCGCGTACGGGGTGGCGCTGGTGGGCGGTCAGGTCGATGCGAAGGCCACCGCAAGCTTGCGCGCGGCCATGCCCGCCCCGCCCAACGGGGGATTCGACTTCGGCGAGCGCCGGGCCGAGATGGAGCGGCGCTGGCCACTGGCGATCCAGGATGCCGCGTTCCGGGTCCTCGAGAGCGTCCCCGCGGCCGTGCGCGACTGGGGCAAGCACCAGATCTACGAGCGGATCCGGGAGATCGCAGCCGCGCGCCCGCCCACCACGGCCGACGTGGACGAAGCCTGGGCCGACATCCGGGCGCGCTTGGCGCGCGCGCTGGGGGAGAGTTGATGCACGACTGGATTCGCGATATCGACGAGGCCATCCTTCCGCGGAGGTGAACATGAAGACGTGGAACCACCGCTTCACCGCACTCGGACTCGCCCTGCTGCTCTCGACCCTCGGGTCGATCACGGCCCGCGCCGACAGCACGCAGGGGATCACCGACACCACCATCAGGATCGGGAACATGGGGCCGTACACGGGCGACGCCTCGAGCTTCAGCGCGCTCAACTACGGACCCATGGCCTACTTCCGCTACATCAACAGCCAGGGCGGCATCCACGGGCGAAAGTTCGAGATGGTCACCGCCGACGACGCGTGCAAGGAGACCACGGGCATCGCTGCGGCCAAGAAGCTCATCTACCAGGACAAGGTGTTCATGGTCCTGGTCACGCCGTGCAGCGGTGTGGCCATGGCCATCAAGCCGACGCTCCTGGAGGACGGGCTGCCGTGGATCGGCGTCTCCGCCAACCCGAAGCTGACCACGCCCACCGTGCCCAACATGTTCCACGTCACCTACACGGGCGTCTACTCGGGGCGGGCCATGGCCGGGTTCGCGCTCTCCAAGCCCAATACCAAGAAGGTCGTGCTCGTGGCCCACACCAACGACTGGGCCCGCGGCTACTGCGATCCCGCCACCGAGCTCATGAAGGAGAAGGGCGTCGAGCCGGTGATGAACCTCGCCCTCGAGCGGGGCTCGACCGACGCCACCGCCCAGGCGCTCCGCATCAAGGCCGCCAACGCCGACTTCGTGCTCGGCTGCCTGTACGAGGCGGAGCTGGCCATCCTCCTGCGCGATCTCCACAAGTACAGCATCTCCGTGCCCGTCATCGGCGCCCTCGGGGCCGACTTCGAGAGCACCCACAAGCGGGTGAACAATCCGGCCGCCGTCAAGAACTTCTACCTCCCGTACCAGTTCAAGGCGCCCATGGGCAGCCCCACCATGAAGAAGTGGGAAGAGATGTTCGTGAAGTTCCTGGAGAAGAGCGAGCTGCCCGAGAACGGCGTCCCCACGAACTTCTACTACTTCGGGCTTCCCCCCGCCATCGCCACCGTGGAGGCCTTCCGCCGGGCCGGCCCCCAGCCCACCCGCGAGAAGTTCATCGCGGCCATGGAGACCCTGAAGGACTTCGACACCGGCGTGCTCGCCGACAAGGTCACCATCAACCGCGACAACCACGTCGGCGTGCACGTCATGTACGCGGTGGGGCTGAACGAGCAGGGCAAGCAGACCGTGTTCACGGCGTGGGGGAAGCCGCTCCAGTGAGAGAGTCGCGAGAGGGCTGAGCCCGCCCGCATCGCCGTGCTCGCTCAGCTCGTCGTGAGCGGTATCGCCCAGGGCGTGCTCTACGCCCTCGTGGCGCTGTCCATGACCATGCTCTACCGGGCCACCACCGTCGTGAACTTCGGCCACGGGGACCTGGTCATGGGCGGCGCCTTCGCCGTGTACGCGTGGGCTACGCGCTCCGCGGGGGAGCGCGCATGCTGTGGGGGCGCGAGGTGCTGCCCTTCCCGCGGATCTTCCCCGACCGGGCCTGGGCCATCGGTGACGTCGTGGTCACGAGCGACAACGTGATCGTCTCCGGCACCGTCCTGGGCCTCATGGTCGTCCTCCTCGTGCTGTTCAACGTCACGCGCATCGGCCGCCTGCTCCAGGCCGTCTTCCAGAGTCAGCGCGGCGCCGCGCTGATCGGGCTGAACGTCGATGGCGTGCATCGTCTCGTCTGGGGGGCCGCTGCCGCTCTGGCCGCCCTCGGGGGCGTGCTGCTGGCGCCGATCACGCTCCTGTACCCGGACATGGGCGTCTGGGTCCTCGTCCGTGGATTCGCGGCCATGACGCTCGGCGGCTTCGGCTCGCTTCCCGGCGCCGTGCTCGGCGGCCTGATCCTGGGCGTGATGGAGCTGGTGCTCGGCGCGTACCTGTCGACCGCCTTCATCGACATCTCCGCGTACGTCATCGTGATCGCCGTCCTCCTCCTTCGTCCCGACGGGCTCTTCGGCCGGCAAGTGGTCGTCCGGGTCTGACCAGCCCGATGCCCGGCGCGGCCCCCGTCTCCGTCGTGAGGGTGCCGACCCTCGGCCGCTGGGTCTTCCTGCTCGTCCCGCTCCTCGTCTTGCCCGTTCCCTTCCTCGTGAACCGCTACATCCAGTACGTGCTCAACCTCATCCTCGTGTACGTCCTCGTCGGCGTCGGCTTCAACATCGTCATCGGCAACCTGGGCCAGCTCGCCTTCGCCAACGTCGCCCTCTTCGGCCTCGGCGCCTACGCCTCGGGGATCCTCGTCGTCCACGCGGGCTGGCCGTGGTGGACGACGATCGTTCCCGCCGGGCTGATCGGCGCCCTCGCGGGCATCCTGGCCAGCCTGCCCGCCCTGCGCCGGATCCGGCTCTTCTACCTGGCGATCATGACCATGGCCTTCGGGGAGCTGCTGCGATGGATCTATATCCGGGCGGAGCCCCTGACCAACGGCTCCATGGGGCTGGCCGTGCCGCCTCCGGTGCTGCTCGGCCTGCGTCTCTCGAGCGACCGGAGCAAGTTCTACGTCTTCCTCGTGCTCGTCGTCGTCGTGGTGCTGCTGACCTCGAGCCTGCTGCGCTCGCGATTCGGCCGGGCCTTCATGGCGATCCGGGACAACGAGCTGGCGGCGGCGGCCATGGGCATCCCGACCGATCGCTACTTCGTCCTGGCCTTCGCCTGGAGCGGCTTCGTGGTCGGGGTGGCGGGGGCGATGTACACGGCGCTGGTCGGGCACGTGACGCCCGAGGCCTTCAACCTGCTCGAGCTGATTCTCCACTTCGCCGTGGTCATGGTCGGCGGGCTGGCGAGCCTGGCGGGATCGGTGATCGGCGCCATCGTGCTCACCACGACGCCCGAGCTGTTCCGGAGCTTCCCGGGGGTGCAGGAGCTCGTGCTCTCGTTCGTCATCATCGGGGTGCTCCTGTTCCTGCCGCGCGGGCTCGTGAGCCTGCTCGCCCGTCGCTGGTCCGTCTTCCACGAGCGGTACTACCGGGAGTAGCCGTGGCCCTCCTCGAGCTGGACGACGTCACCGTGCGGTACGGCGGGCTCACCGCCGTCGCCGGCGTTTCCCTGAGCCTCGACCCCGGCGAGGTGCGCGCGATCATCGGGCCGAACGGCGCCGGCAAGACGACGCTCTTCAACGCGATCACGGGGCACGCGATGCTGGCGGCCGGCTCCATCCGCTTCCGCGCGGAGCGAATCGACGGCCTCGCGCCCTACCTGGTGTCCGCGAAGGGCGTCCGGCGCACCTTCCAGAACGGCGGGCTCTTCGGCGAGCTGACCGCGCTCGAGAACGTGCTCGCCGGTCTCCACACGCAGGTGCCCACGGGATTCTTCGGAGTGCTGTTCGGCATGCCGGCGGCCCGCGCGACCGAGCGGGCGGCAACGAGCCGCGCCCGCGGGCTCCTCGAGCTGATGGGCATCGGCCATCTCGCCGACCAGCCCGCCCGCGAGCTGTCGGGCGGGCAGCAGCGCATGGTCGAGATCGTGCGCGCGCTCGCCACGCGCCCGCCCCTCCTTCTCCTCGACGAGCCCGCCGTCGGGCTGGCGCCGGCCGTCCGCGAGCAGCTGCTCGGCGTCATCCGCCGGCTGGTGCGGGAGGAAGGGATCGCCGTCGTTCTCATCGAGCACGCGATCGAGTTCGTCATGACGGTGTCGGACCGGATCGTCGTCCTCAACGACGGCAAGGTCATCGCCGACGGAACGCCCGCGGAGGTGCCGCGGAATCGCGAAGTGCTGGAAGCCTACCTTGGCCACTGAGGCCACCCCGCCGCTGCTCGCCGTCGAGAGCCTGGTGGCCGGGTACGGGCACATACAGGTCCTGCGCGGTGTCGACCTCGCCGTCCGACGGGGCGAGATCGTGGCCCTGCTGGGGGCAAACGGGAGCGGCAAGTCCACGGCGCTCAACACGATCAGCGGCTTCATCCGGCCCATGGCAGGCCGCATCCGCCTCGACGGGCAGGACATCGCCGGCCATCCGCCGCACCGGACGTTCCGGCGCGGGATAGTCCAGGTCTCCCAGGCTCGCGATCTCTTCCCCGACATGACGGTCGAGGACAACCTGCAGCTCGGCGCCGCCATCCGTGGAGAGGCGCGGGCCGGCCTCGCGCGAGCGTACGAGCTCTTCCCGCGCCTGGCCATGCGCCGGCGGCAGAGCGTGCGCTCGATGTCGGGGGGCGAGCAGCAGATGGTGGCCCTCGGTCGCGCCCTGATGGGCGATCCCACGCTCTTACTTCTCGACGAGCCCTCGGGCGGGCTCGCGCCGGTGTTCGTGGCGGAGATCGGGCGAGCCATCCAGCGCCTCAAGGGGGAAGGCAGGACGGTCCTCATGGTCGAGCAAAACGTGCGCCTGGCCCTGGCCATCGCCGACCGCTTCGTGGCGCTACGCGACGGGCTGGTGCTGGCCCAGGGGCCCGTGAGCGACCTGCAGGGCGCGTACGAAGACCTGGTGCGGCGCATTTATCTCTAGCTCACGCGGGCTCCCGCTCTCGCAGGACTTCACGGCGGTCACTAGTGGTACGCTCGGAAGGCCATGAACCGCGCGCTGGAGGTCTTCGACCGAGCCATCATCTGGATTCTCGTTGCGATGATGGCCCTCGCGATCGTCGCGGCGACGGCGGATCTGGTGTGGGTTTTCGCCATCGGCCTGCTCAGCTCTCCGTTCGACTTTCTGACCGTCACCGAGCTACTCGACGTGTTCGGTGCCTTCTTGATCGTGCTGATCGGACTCGAGCTGCTGGCCACTGTCAAGAGCTACGCCAAGGAGCACCGTGTGCACGTCGAGGCGGTGCTGCTGGTCTCCTTGATCGCCGTCCTGCGCAAGCTGATCACCCTCGATCTCAAGACGGTGCCACCGGCCACCGTGCTCGCGGTGGCCGGACTCGTCGGTGCGCTCGCCGGCGCATACTGGTTGATGCGGAAATCCGTGCGCGGCGCGGAACACTCCGGCGATTCGACCAGGGACCGGTGACGGACCCGTGCAGATCGGCGTCGACATCGGCGGCACCTTCACCGACATCGTGGCCCTCGACGGGCAGGGCCGCCTCGTCCTGACCAAGGTCCCCACCACGCCCAAGGATCTCCTCGAGGGAGTGGCCGTCGCCGTGCGCCGCGTGCTCGCGCAGGCGGGCGCGCCCGCCTCGACCGTCGAGCGCTTCATCCACGGCACCACCATCGCCACCAATGCCGTGCTCGAGCAGAAGGGCGCCGTCACCGCCATGCTCACCACGGAGGGGTTCGAGGACGTGCTCGAGCTGGGGCGGCAGAAGCGCTCGCGCATGTACGACCTCGACATGGATCCGGAGACGCCGACCTTCGTGGCGCCCCGGCGGCGGCGCCGGGGCATCCGCGAGCGCCTGGACGCTCGCGGCGGCGTGCTCGTGCCGCTCGACGAGGAGCAGGTGAGGCGCCAGGTGGCCGCCCTCCAGCGGGACGGCGCGCAGGCCATCGCGGTGTGCTATCTCTTCTCCTTCGTCAATCCCGCGCACGAGCGGCGCACCCGGGAGATCTGCCGGGAGGTCGCGCCGGAGATCAGCGTGTCCCTCTCCTCCGAGGTGGACCCGACCTTCCGCGAGTACGAGCGCTTCTGCATCACGGCCTTCGACGCGTACCTGGGGCCGGTGGTCAAGCGCTACCTCGCCGGGCTGGCCGAGACGCTGCGCGGGCTCGGCGTGCCCGGCGTGCCCCTCGTGATGCGCTCGCGAGGCGGGCTCGTGTCGGCGGGGCTGGCCGCCCGGCAGCCGGTGACGCTCTTCCTCTCCGGGCCGGCGGCCGGCGTGGTCGGCGCGCGCTTTGCCGCCGAGCGCTCGGACGTGCGCGACTTCGTCTCCCTCGACATGGGCGGCACGAGCAATGACGTGGCGGTGGTGAGGGGTGGGAAGCCGCTCATCACCTCGGGCGGGTTCATCGGCCCGTATCCGGTGCGGGCGCCGATGGTGGACGTGAACACGATCGGGGCGGGCGGCGGGAGCATCGCGTGGATCGACGGGGCGGGCGGGCTGCGCGTGGGCCCGGTCAGCGCCGGCGCCGATCCCGGCCCCGCGTGCTACGGACGCGGCGGGCATCAGGCGACGGTGACGGACGCCAACCTGCTCCTGGGTTACCTGGACCCGGAGCGCTTCGCGGACGGGCTCATGACACTCGACCGGGCCGCCGCCGAGCGCGCAGTAGGCGCCGTGGCCGACAAGCTCGGGCTCGAGACCATCGCGGCGGCCGCGGGGATTCATCGCGTGATCAATGCGCGGATGGCCGACCAGATCCGCCTCGTGACGATCAAGCGCGGCTACGATCCGCGCGAGTTCGCCCTGGTGGTGCTGGGAGGCGCGGGCCCGGTGCACGGGGTGGCCCTGGCCGAGGAGATGGGGATGGCCGAGGTGATCGTGCCGGAAGCCCCGGGAGTGCTCGCGGCCTTCGGGTTGCTGGCCGCGGCCATCGAGCACCACCACGCGCGCACGCTCCACAGTCGCGCCGATGACGTCGACCTGGGCGCGGTCAACCGCTGTCTCGCCGAGCTGGACGAGGCAGGCCGGGCGTGGATGCGGGAGGAAGGCGTGCCGCTCGCTGGGGTCGAGGTGAGCTACGCGGCGGACATGCGCTACGTCGGCCAGGCGTACGAGCTCGAGGTCGCCATCGAGGCGCCCATGAGTCAGGCGCGCGTGGCGAGCGCCGTGCGCGGCTTCCACGAGACGCACGAGCGCGTCTACGGCTACGCGCGCGCCCAGCAGCCCGTCGAGCTCGTCAACTTCTCGGCCGTGCATCGCTACCCGCTGCCGCGGCCCGTCCTTTCTCCTCCCGCCTCCGCCGTCGGGGCGGTCGGAGACGCGCGGATCGGGGAGCGACGGGTGTACTTCGCCCCGGCGGGCTTCGTTCCGACCGCGCTCTACGATCGCGCGCGGCTGCCCCGGGGGTCTCGGCTGGCCGGGCCGGCCATCGTCGAGCAGGCGGACTCCACGAGCGTGATTCCCCCGGGGTACGTCGCCCTCGTCGAGGCCTCGGGCAACCTCCGGATCAGGAGGGCGTGATGAGCGGGCATCGTGCCGTCGACCCCGTGCTCCTGGAGGTGCTGCGCAACCGCCTCGAGGCCATCGCCGACGAGATGGAGCTGACCCTGCTCAAGAGCGCGGCGTCGCCGATCGTCAAGGAGGGCCTCGACGCCTCGGCGGCCCTCTTCAACATCCAGGGCGAGACGATCGCCCAGGCCGCGGCCATCCCCATCCACCTGGGAGCGCTCCAGTGCGCGGCCCAGCGCATCGTGCGCGCGTTCCCGCCCGAGCGCATGCGCGACGGCGACGCCTTCCTCCTCAACGATCCCTACGACGGCGGCACCCACCTGCCGGACATCACGCTCGCCCTGCCCGTGTTCTCCGAAGGGCGGGCGGTGGCGCTGGCGTGCACCATGTGCCATCACCAGGACGTGGGCGGGCGCACGCCGGGCAGCGTGCCGACGGATGCCACCGAGCTCTACCAGGAGGGCATCATCATCCCGCCCACCCAGCTCTTCCGCGGCGGCGAGCTGGACGAGAACCTCTTCGATTTGATCAAGCGAAACGTACGGCTGCCCGATGTGTTCAGCGGCGATCTCATGGCGCAGGTCGCCGCGGGGCGGCTGGGGGCCATCCGGCTGCGCGAGCTGTTCGCAGCGCACGGGACGGAGAGCGTGCTCGACTACATCGACGAGCTGTTGAACCGCGCGGAGATCCTGACGCGCCGGCAGGTGGAGTCCATCCCGGACGGTGACTACTCCTTCGAGGACTATCTCGACAACGACGGCATCGATCTCGACCGGCGGGTCAAGATCGCGGTGACGGTGCGCGTGCGCGGCTCGTCGATGACGTTCGACTTCACGGGCACGGACGAGCAGGTCCGGGGGCCCTTCAACTCGGTGCCCGCCTCCACCCTGTCGGCGGTGTACTACGCGATCCGCGCCATCTCGGATCCGTCCATTCCGAACAACGGCGGGTGCTTCCGCGCCGTCGACGCGGTGCTGCCGGAAGGCTCGGTGGTGAACCCGCGCCCGCCCGCCCCCGTGAGCTGTCGCACGGCGACCATCAAGCGCATCGCCGACGCCATCCTGGGCGCCTTCGTCCGCGCCCTGCCGCAGCGGATGCCCGCCGCCAGCTCGGGCACTCTGCTCGTCATGGCCCTCGGCGGGCGAGATCCCGCGACGGGTGACACCTTCGTGGCCAGCGAGCTCGCCGCGGGAGGCATGGGCGCGCGGCCGCGCAAGGACGGGATCGACGCCATCGAGACCGACGTCTCCAACTGCATGAACATTCCCGTGGAATCGGTGGAGATGGGCTTCCCCGTGCGCATTCCGCGCGCCGGCCTCTGGGCGGACTCGGGAGGGGCCGGACAGTTCCGCGGAGGTCTCGGACTCGTGAAGGTGTTCGAGGCCACGGGCACCGACATCATGATCTCCCACCGCGGAGAGCGCTTCGCCTCCGTCCCCTGGGGGCTTCATGGAGGCCTGCCCGGCCGCTCCGCCCGCGCCTTCATCCTCCGCCGCGACGGCCGGCGAGAAGAGCTGCCGTCCAAGCAGATGATCGAGCTCCATCCGGGTGACCAGCTCTGGGAGTACATCGCGGGCGGCGCCGGCTACGGCGACCCGCTGGAGCGCGATCCTGCTCAGGTGCTCGCCGACGTGCTGGACGGCAAGGTGTCTCACGAGTCCGCGCGGGAAACCTACGGCGTCGTGCTCGTCTCCGAGGGCCATGCGGTGGACGAGCTGGGCACCAAGGAATACCGCGAGGCGATCCGCCGCCGCCGCGGCCCGATCACGTGGACCTTCGACCGCGGAGTCGACGGGCGTCGCTAGGGCTCAGTTCCAGCGCAGCAGATATTTCTCCAGCCGGCCCGCGAGGGCGAAGATCACCAGCACGACCACCATGATCAGCAGGACGATGGCCATCATGAGCGCGGAATTGAACGTGCTCTGCGCGAACGAGAGCAGATAGCCGAGGCCGCGGCTCGCGGCGACGAACTCGCCCACACACGCGCCGGTGAAGGCAAAGCCGACCGCGACCTTCAGATTGCCGAGCACCCAGGCCGCCACGGAGGGGAGATAGACGTGGCGCACGAGCGCCCAGCGCCCGCCCCCGAGCGTGACGATGCGCTCGACGAGCCGCCGGTCCACCTGCCGGATGCCCGTGAAGACGGTGAAGAAGATCAGCACGGCCACCAGGATGAAGGCGAGGGCGACCTTCGAGGCGATGCCGATGCCGAGCCAGATGACGAAGAGCGGCGCCAGGATGACGCGCGGGATGGCGTTGAGCAGTGTCATCACCGGCTCGAGCAGCTCCGCCACGAGCGGGATGAGCGCGCCGAGGACGCCCAGCACGATGCCGGCGACGATACCGAGGGCGAGGCCGACGAGGGCGGCGGTGAAGGTCGCCTCGAGATGCGTCCAGATACGGCCGCTCCCGAACAGGTCGACGAGCGCGGCGCCGATCTGGCTCGGGCGCGGCGCATAGAGCGGGTTGAGGAGGCCGGCCCGACCCGCCCCCTCCCAGATCGCCACCAAGACGGCGAGGGCCGCGAGCTGGCGCGCCCACGCGTGACGCGGGCTCATGGCCGCCGGTCGACCTCGCGCGACAGGTCGTTCCAGATCTTCTCGTAGAGCGGCGCAAAGGCCGCGTGCATGCGCGCGCGCACCGGATCACGCGGCCGCGGCAGGGGCGTCGGATAGTCCCGCGTGACACGCGCGCGCGGCCCCTGGGAGAGCAGGTAGATGTGGTCCGACAGGCTGATCGCCTCCTCGAGGTCGTGGGTGACGAGGAGCACGCTGATGCGCTCGCGGTCGACCAGGGCCGCGACGTCCTGAATGATCCGCGCGCGCACGATGGCGTCGAGCGAGGCGAAGGGCTCGTCCATGAGGAGCAGCTTGGGCTCTCGCGCGAGCACCTGCGCGAGGGCCACGCGCTTCCGCTGGCCTCCGCTGAGATGCCGGGGGAAGCGATGGCCGAAGCCGGCGAGGCCGAGCCGTTCGAGCCAGAGATCGGCCTGCGCGAGCGCGGGGCCGCGCGGCACCCCGTTCAGGGTGAGGCCGAGCGCGACATTGTCACGCGCCGTCTTCCACGGCAGGAGGGCATCGTCCTGGAACAGGATGGCGACGTCCG
>WNGK01011765.1_pt1 | contig 16082 bp, 19 predicted proteins | sample 5400601 | NCBI WGS metagenome assembly WNGK01 (sample SAMN13153376, study PRJNA577476) | soil metagenome | isolation source: 60 cm soil or saprolite under Garry oak tree replicate 1 | place: USA:California | collected 2016-06-15
CGGAGGCCATCAGCGCGGAGAGTTGAGGCGGGCCACCGTGATGTCCACCTGCTGCATGCCGGAGCCTTCGGTCACGGTGACGCGGCAGTAGTCGTGGCCCTTGGCGAACTCCGCCCAGGCTCCGGCGAACTTGTCCCCGTTGATGAAGCGCTCGCTCTTGGTCTCGGTCCAGCCCGCTCCGCTCAGGAGCCCGCGCGCCTGGCTCAGGGTGGCGTCCACCGGCGTTTCGGCAAAGTAGACGATCTTGCCCGCGGTGACCTTGGGCGACTGGATGAGGACGGATTCGCGGGTCTGGACACGCCAGTCCGACGGCACGGGAATGTCGACAAAGGGCTGGTTGGATGGCGCGCCCCCGGCCGCGCAGGCGCCGCACAGCAGGCTCGCGGCGATCAGGAAAACGCGCACGCGCGGATTGTATCATCATCGAGTCCATGGACCCGAGCACCCTGCCCCGGCTCCGCGCCTGGCTCGAGCGGCCCGAGATCGTTGCCCTCGACGCGCCGCGCATCGAAGCGCTTGTCCTCGCGTTGGACGAGGCGGATCCGCCCGTCCGAGTGGAGCGCTGGGGCACCGTGGTCGGCTACGAAGCTGGGCCGCCGCGTCGGCGCCTCGTCCAGTTCGACCGTCACGGTCACCTGATTGCCGCCTGCCACTGGAAGGCCGATGGATCGCTGCGTTGGACGCGCTGCCGCTCGGCCGACGGCCGATGGGTCGGCGTCGAGCCCGCGGCCGATGAGCATCCCGCCTGGGGATCGTCGGACCGCGTGTGGCTTCTCGACGGGGAGGAACCGTGGCGTCCCCTAGAGCGATTGAGCGTCTTCCGCGCGCTCGACTGGACCCAGCTCGATCACATTCCCCCGCTGGCCGAGCCGCGGCGCCTCCCGCCCGGCGCGGGCAGCGCGGTGCTGAACCTCATTGCCTCTCTCATGAAGGATCAGGGAATCGCGCGCGTGCGCTATCGCGGGCCCTTTCCCTCCGAGCAACTCTTCACGTCGCTGCTCGAGGCGTTCCGCCACGATCCGACCCAGGCGCTGCCCCTCGAGCGCTTCCTCGCCGACGGGGGGCTCGACTGGCTGCCCGCGCCTTTCGAAAGCCATCACGTGGCGCCGTGGGTCACCGTCCAGCTCCGCCAGGACATCGACAAGGTGGTTGCCGACGGCGTCATCTTCTACCGTCCTGAATGGCAGGGTATCAAGCGACGAGAGCCGCGCGTGATCCGCGACGAGGGCGAGCGTGTGATCTGCTCGCTATGGGCGCTGGGCGGGCCCCTGGAGGATCGGCTCGTCCTCGATCGCTCAGGCGAGATCCTCGAGGCGCCGCCCTCCCGCGCCCCCGAAGTTCCTCCCGCACCCCTCCCCCCGGTCTGGAACTCCGCCCTGGGTGATCTGATCTCCCGGGAAAGCGCTCCCGCCCTCGGCCCGGCGATCGTAGAGGTGCTCCGCGACACGGAGCTCGAATGGGGAGCGGTCCCGGGCGACCTCGTGCGGGCGTGGGAAAAGCGCATCCGGTTGAGCGCGCGACTTCGAGAGGCGGCGTCGGCATCGCTCGGAAGCGCGGCGCCGGGGCGCGAGCGGGCGGAGCAGGCCCTGCGCTTCGTGCTGGAAGTGGCCCGGCTCCTCGGCCCCGAGGTGCGCGGGCGGGCTCAGTCGGTGCTGGAATCGCTGCCGGAGGCGGAGCAGGCGCGACGGCTCGAGGCCGCGGTCGAGGAGTCCGAAGCGCTCGACGAGTCGGTGGGGCGCCTCATCGCCCTTCTCGTCCGCTGAGGGCTAGGCGTGCTTGGCGGAGAGAATGAGCCAGGCGTTCAGGCCCACGAACGCCGCCACGGAGAGCAGCGACATCATGAAGTACGAGACATAGACGACTTCCTGCCCGCTGAGGCCCCGCCCCGTGGCCAGCCGCGTCCAGAGCGGGCCGCGCACGAATTGCGAGGATTCCTGGGCGAGCCGCGGCATACCCACCGCGTCCTCGAGCACGTGGTAGCCGTCCATCTCGAGGAACGAGAACGGGTAGATGCAGATCAGGAACGACTGGAGCTGCAGGACGGCGGAGGCGGCCACGCATGCCTGCAGCAGTCCCGGGGACAGCAGGCTGGCCCAGATCACGCCGAGGAAACCCAGGACGAGATGTACGGTTGGCCCCGCGAGGGCATTGACCACGCGGGCGCGGCGCGAGGCCATGAAGAGATCGGTGACGTCGGCATAGAAAGTCGGCACCACGAGGTGATGGATGATGAACCCCACCTCTTTGACCCGGCGACCATAGTGGACGCACGCGAGGGCGTGCACGAGCTGGTGGAGCGCCACCGTCAGGAAGAAGGCCAGCTTGAGGGCGATGATGGCCACGATGGCGTGGTGACCCAGGGCCGAGCTGATCGCGCCGAGGTCGTTCCAGAGATTGAGGAGCGCACGGACGCCGAAGATGGAGAGCACGCCCATGCCGAGGACGGCCATGGGGGTGAAGAGGAGCCACCCGCCGAAGCGGTGAATGCGCTCGAAGAGCTCGTTCCACCGCCGGCTCGAGACATTGAGACGCTCGATGGCGTGAAGGGTGGCGGCCATCGCGCGCGCCGCGGGATTGCGCCGGTTGCGCTCCAGGATCTCCCGCAGCCGTGACATGGGACGAAGAGTCAGGAGATCCGCGAGCAGGAGCTTGTTCATGAGCTGCGGGATCTTCTCGAAGTCGAACGATCCGTAGCGCATGACATAGGCCACGGCGATGTCCTGCATGTTCGCGCGCCCGTCCATCTGGTGCCAGAGAAAGCGTTCCTCCTCATCGAGGAGCAGATAGTTCTCCGTCTTGCGGCTCTTGAGGACGTAGCTCTTGGTACCCGGGACACCCGAGGGAAGCTGGGCCAGCTCCCACTGCGCGTCGGGGAGGCGCTGCGGGCGAAGCTGGAGGTAGGCGCCCGGGCTCGAGATCTCCCGCGTCTCGAAGCTCTCCCCATCCTCGGAGCGGATGAGGAGATTGAGCATGGCGGGCGGGCGGCGCTGGGGGGCTCCCGGGGCGCCGGCCCGCGTGGTAGGAACGGGCTCGCTCATTGTGGCGGCCCTCCCGCCTTGCGCTCGGCGTCGAGCCCGGTCGCCTCGAGGCCCCAGCGCGTCACTTCTCGCACGAGATCGCTCGACTGCACGAGCCGGCGGATGAGCACCCGCGCCATCTCCTGGAAGAAGCGCGCAGCAGCCCGCGGGTTGGCGTCGATGAACTGATTGATGCTCACGCGGTCCAGGGCGAGGAGCGACGTTTCCACGTCGGCCTGGATAGTGGCGGTGCGCTTGGCCTCGTCGCCGAATACGCTCATCTCCCCGACGATAGCCCCTGGCTCGAGCCGACTCAAGATTTGTTCGACTCGCCCGCTAACTTTTTTGGACACGAGAACGGCGCCCGACCGTACGAAGAACATCTCCTCGCCGGGATCGCCCTCGCGAAACAGCACCTCACCCTTGCGGAGCCGACGCTCGCGCAGACGCGGCCAGAGGGCAGCCAACTGCTCTTCGTCCAGGTCACGGAGCAGATCCACCTGTCGCAGGAAGACAATGTCGTCCGGCTTGGCCACGGGGGTCGTGTCCCCGCTACATGGCCCAGCGCTTCATCATGACGGTCTTGACGGCCCGAAGGCGCTCGGCCGTCGGCGCCTGACCCTCCCGACCCACCGCCTGGAGCACGGTGTTGCGCTCGTCGGCGGACAGCGTGTACTCGGCCAATACCGCCGCGGGGTCGCGCACGAGCTCGGCGAGGAAATCCGGGTCGGTCATGATTCGCCCGACCAGATCGCGGAAGCCCAGAGACTCCATACGCCCCCTTGGATCAGTGGTGACCCCGGCGGGATTCGAACCCGCGGTCTCGACCTTGAAAGGGTCGCGTCCTGGGCCAGGCTAGACGACGGGGTCTAAACCTCTATCACTGCGCGAGAAACCGACAATTGAGATTAGCAGAGCCGGTCGGGGATAACAAGGAGGGCGTCCCCCCGGGCAGATTCGGGGTCGGACAACGGGTGGATGTTCAGGTCAGCGGGACGTAGTCGTACTCGCCAATACCCTGTAAAACGAGGAAAGTAGCCGAGCTTTCGCCCCCATTGGTCACCAAATGGGGACGGCCGGGCCGAACCGCATAGCTCTGGCCAGGCTCGAGCCGTATCTCCTCCTTTGGGTCCCGTACGAAGATCCGGAGCTGGCCCTCGAGGACATAGAAGGTGTCCTGGATATTATTGTGATAGTGCCAGGGCACCTGCTGCTTGGGCCCGATCTGAAGCTCCGAGATCCTGAAGCCTGGGCGCTCGGCATGACGGGCACGCCGCTCGACCTCGTAGAGCCCACTGGAATCCTTGACGGCTTTGCTTGCGCTCACGACGTCACGAGACCCGCGACTTCCCGGAGATCACCCACCAGAGCGCGCCGGCGATGAGAAGCCCAATCCCCACGAGCAACGGGTTCCAGTAGGACGGAATACCCATCTCGTGCCTGATCACGATGAAGAGCCCGATCAGGGTGACGATCAACCCGGCCAGCATCAGCTTGTTGGGTCTCATGGTTACCCCTCCGTTCGCACGAGGTTCCCACCGTGGACGCGGCGAAGTCAAGCCCGGGAAGCATGGATGCCAAGGTCGAGCCCGACGGCAGGTACACGATTAGGGGAGCGACCAATTCCGTCCCGGGTCCCTACTTCATGAAGGGGCAGTTCAAGGTCCAGCCTTATTCCGAGTGGGCCAAGACCCAGAAGAAGTAGCATCGGCCGCCCGGCAGCGCCCAAGGTGTCGACCGCGGAATGATCCCGGGTCGGTCGAGGCGAACCGCTCATCGCTGGGTGCTGGAGCCTCCGCGCCGGCCAGGCTTTGTGACGGGGCCGAGCAGGGTAGATCCTACTCCTGCGGGCCAAAGTTCCCGGTTCGGACATACCGGCAATACGATCTTCCAGCCGCAATCCGGGCCTGATGAAGTGGACACCGAGCTGTCGGCTTGTGGCATCTCCTTTGCTCGTGACAAAGGCATCATTCAGGCATATTGCCGCACAGCGATTCCAGGATGTAGGAGAAACGCGAATGAAGATCGTTCCACTTCGGCCCGCCGGCTCTCACGATGCCGGACCCACAGAGCTGGACTTTCCGCTTCCTGTGGCAGACCCTTCCGTGCGGCCAATGCATCGCGAATGCGTGCTGAAAGGATGTTCGTACCGGAGTCGTTTCCTGTTTGCGGCGGGGTGGGTTCTTGCAGCCCTTTTCCTGGTGACAGCCCTTGCCATTGGTCTCAATGGCACACGTTCGCAGGAAGCCTTGTTGAAGGAGAATGCGTACCTGTACCAGCAGATCGCGACCCAACGCGAGCAGAGGGTGACGGGACCTCCTGCTCCTGATCCTGCCGAAAAGGAACCAGCACAGGCGTCCGCTCCGTCTCCTCCGGCCAAAGCGGCGGCTCCCACGCTCAGGAAAAGCGTGCCGCCGAAAACCTCCACGGAGCTGCCCGTGGTTCCAGAATCTGAAAAGTGGTGGAATCGTCCCTGAGTCGATAGCCCGCCGCGCTGCTGATACCAGCCCGCTACCCCCAGTTCGAGGTCCCCGCTCGGGAGACACAAAAGACGCGGGCGGGCTATTCGCGTTTCGCCACATGCGATCAGCGGCTCGACGAGCTACGGTCCAGCACTCCTCGGACACGTTGATACAGGAATCGCTTTCCTTTCGCTCCAATGGGTACGAGCGATGACGGTTCTGCTAGACTTTCCCCGGCCTCCTAGGAGGGCTCATAGGATGGACCCGATCCGATGGCCGCGCGCCCCGTATTCTCTCGCGCCCGGCGCGCAGACTGTCTGCGGGAAGGCTCAGTGATTCAGCGGCGCACGTTCCTCGTTGGCGGTGGAACGATGCTCCTTGTTCTGCCCCTCCCGGCCGAGGCCCAGCACCAGACGGGGAAGCTCCCACGAATCGGCTGGCTAACGAGCAGCGTTGTCCATCCAAGAAACGTCGATGCGTTCCGGGAAGGGATGCGTGCTCTCGGCTATCGCGACGTCAGCATGGAGTTCCGAGCGGCGGCGGGGCAAATGGATCGGCTGCCGGCCCTCGCCGCTGAGCTCCTGGCGCTCAATGTCGAGGTTATCGTGACCGACGGCGGCCCGGCGGCCGTGGCCGCCAAGCGGGCTACAGCGACGATCCCCATCGTCATCGGTGCGACCGCAGCTGACGTGGTGCAGCAGGGATTGGTGTCAAGTCTGGCCCGCCCTGGCGCAAATGTCACGGGCTTTACGCTTTCCACGGGCGTCGAGCTCTACGGCAAGCGATTGGAGTTGCTGCGCGAGGCACTGTCTACCCTCACCCGAGTAGCCATCTTGTGGAATCCGCGCAATGAGGTAAGTCCTCCGGCTCTGGATGGTCTCGAGAGGGCCGCCAAGACGCTAGGGGTTCGCCTTGACGTGATCGAAATGCGAGACGCCGAGGAAATCGAGCGGGCTTTCAGCGGCGCGCGCCGGAGCCGCGCCACCGCGATGCTCACGGTCGCGGACGCGTTTCTGTGGAGTGAGCGGGCTCGCATTGTGGCCGTGGCGGCCCAGCATCGCCTTCCCAGCATGTATCCAGAGGAGGAGTTCGTCGAGGCGGGCGGCCTCATGGCCTATGGCCCACACGTCCCCGACAACTTCCGACGCACCGCCGGTTACGTGGACAAGATATTGAGAGGTGCCAAGCCAGCGGACTTGCCCGTCGAGCAGCCGACGAAATACAAGCTGGTCATCAACCTCAAGACCGCCAAGGCCCTTGGCCTGAAAATCCCGCCGTCACTTCTCCAGCGGGCGGATGAGGTCATCCAGTGAGGGACCGGCGTGACTTCACCGCGGCGGTCGCCTTGGCACTCGTCGCCCTGCCGTTCGCGGCCCGTGCGCAGCCGCCCACGACGAAAGTTCGGCGCATAGGGTTCCTGGGGGTCGCTTCGGCGGCCATCACCGCGGGCCGGGTGGAAGCCTTCCGGGCTGGGCTCCGGGAAATGGGCTACGCGGAGGGCAAGAACCTCTTCATCGAATTCCGCTGGGCCGACGGGAACTACGATCGCCTTCCCGTCCTCGCAGCCGAGCTTGTTCGCCTCAAGATCGACGTCCTCGTGACCGCGGGATCGCCGGGAACCCTCGCGGCAAAGCGCGCGACCACGACGATCCCCATCGTCATGGCGGTCACCGGTGACGCGGTGAGTGCGGGACTTGTTGCCAGCCTGGCGCAGCCTGGTGGAAACGTGACCGGGTCTACAGTCTTCGGCCCGGAGCACAACGTTAAACGGCTCGAGCAACTCAAGGAGGTCATGCCACGCCTCGCCAGAGCAGCCTTCCTCTTCAATCCGGACAATCCCTCATCCGTGACGGAGAACAGGGACATAGAGAGCGCGGCCAAATCGATGAAACTCGAGATTTCGTACTTCGAGGCGCGCAAGCCCGCCGAGTTCGACGCTGCCTTCAAGGCGATGGCCAAAAGACAAGCCGGCGCCGTTGTCGTCACGGATGACGCGATGCTCAACTCTCATTCGAAGCGCATCGCGGAGATCGCCGGGAAGAGGCGGCTCCCGTCAGCAGGCAATACAGATCTCGCGGAAGCGGGCGGCCTGATCGGCTACGGCGTGAACGTGCCCGCCATGTTTCGCCGCGCGGCCTACTTCGTGGACAGGATCCTCAAGGGTGCCAAGCCGGCCGACCTCCCGGTCGAGCGGGCCACCAAGTTCGAGTTGGTCATCAATCTCAAAACGGCCAGGGCGTTTGGACTCACGATCCCGCCCTCCTTGCTGGGGCGCGCGGATCAGGTCATCGAGTGACTCACGAGGTTGCGCCGCTCGAGGCCCGTCACGAGCGAAGTCACAACCCCCGTGCCAGGATCAGTCGTTCATATTCCGTTGCACGGGACACACACCCACTTCACACAGTCACCGCATCCTGTGAGCTAGATCGAACTCGACCACGTCGCACTCACCGCCCCTTCGGGGAAGCAGATGGTGCGAGAGGAGGTGACAAGCATGAAGCTCCGCACACTTGGGCGCCTCGCGACCGTCCTTTTGCTCATGGGCACCGTCGCCGTCTCTGCGTCAGGATGCGTGCTGATACCGTATCCAGTCGGCGGCCACGGACACCCTCGCCATTACGGATATTGAGGTCCAGAGCGGACGCTGGGCATCGCTGGCAACGCGGAGGGATGCTCGCCCGGCGGGCGTAGAGAGTCATCTCGGCGCCCGCGCGGACGCCCCCCCAAGACTGGGCCAGGCTGCGTCTCGGCAATAAGCCCCGAACTCAGGCTGCCCGGCGCGGCTGTGCTCAGGCGGCGCGCCGAGACCTCCGAGGTGTCACGACGAGGCGGTCTTCGATCCGGAAGGTGTCCGTCAGAAATGCCGCCTCGAGTTTCACGAACTGGAGCACGCCTTCCCGGAGCGCGGGGGTCGGGACCACACCTGTGAGCATGATGACCGCCTGGGGGTACCCCCCAAAGGGGACGCGGACCGTGGGTATGATGGGCAGACGCGATAGCGAGGGCTCGGTCACCAACGCGTCCGAGAATCGTGCCTGCAGCGCGATCGCCTCGTCCTCGCGCTTCCTTTTGATGCGACGCAGGCTCAATACGAACCCAGCGATAGCCAGCGAGGCGATCACGAACACGAGTGCAAAAAGCCAGTAGCCCGGCTCACGCTCAGCAGCCAGTCCAGGAGACATTGACTGCGGCCAGGCGACCTCGACCAATGCCAACAGCACGAACAATCCGGCCAAGGCGGACCGAATCAGTCCCTGAGATGATCTCATGTCCGATACCCCCCGCATGAGCGGGGTGCATCGGATATGCCACTCGGTCGTGAGGGCAGATCGGTCAATGTTCTCGACAGTTGGGACGAGCAAGTATCGAAAAGGGCAAGAGAGTGCAAGCCCAATCTGGATCGGTGTGTAGAAAGTTCTATCCATTCAGACCCAGCGTGCTGTGGCGTCAGAGAGCACGGCAATCACGATCGAGGTAGTTGGAGACCGGCGTGTCGAGGCGAGGCCTACGGCTCCGCCGTCCCGCAAAGAGCGCCGACTCGATGTAGGTCCCTCCGAAGGGGCCGCCTGCGTCCCGTGAGTTCCGGACGCTGACAAGTCATCGACGTGTTCAGCCATGCCTCGCGAAGGCCGCGGCCTAGTCGGCACCTGCGCCGCGGCGTGCAAGTCCTCCGTGGCGTCGCCGGTACCACCGCGCGGTGGCTGTCCCGACAGGAGGCCGCCGTCCTCGTGGCGGTGCTGGTGGTCCTGCTCGCAGTGTTCGGCTTCGTCAAGATCGCGGAAGAGCTGGGCGAAGGCGAGCTGGCGAAGCTCGACGAGTGGCTCCTGCTGCTTTTCAGGGTGCCCGGGCAGCCTCATGTTCCCATCGGGCCGCCGTGGTTGGTGGAGGCCGCCCAGGACATCACCATCCTCGGCGGGCGCACCATGCTGATCGCCGTCACGCTGTTCACCACGGGATACCTCGCCCTCGAGCGGAAATACGGGGCGATGTGCCTGGTGGTGCTTGCGGTAGGCAGCGGAGGGATGCTGAGCACGGCGATGAAGCACCTATTTGGTCGCGGCCGACCCGACCTCGTCCCCCATCTCGTCGCCGTGACCTCTCCGAGCTTTCCCAGCGGTCACTCCATGCTGGCCGCCATCATGTATCTCACCTTGGGAGCTCTGCTCGCCCGCTTTGCGACGAGGCGCCGGACGAAAGCATACCTGCTTACCGTAGCGCTCTTCGCCACATTCGTGGTGGGTAGCAGCCGCGTCTATCTCGGAGTCCACTACCCGAGCGATGTGGTCGCCGGCTGGTGCGCCGGCCTCGTCTGGGCCCTGATCTGCTGGCTCGCGGCCCGGTATCTGCAGTATCGCGGCACCGTCGATAGATCCGGCCGAGTCTGACCTCCGGCGCGACTCAGGTCATGCGCCCTCTGGACCGAAGAGCCACGAGGCTACCAGTCGACTCGATCCCCGAAGGACTCACAACTTTTTGTGACGGTATTCGGTTTGCCTAGGAAGCGGCCATTTCTTGAGATTCGACTGTGGGGGCCCGTCAGCACCTCGCCAAGGCCCTCGGCGTCCCGCTGACGAGGCTGCCGGGCTAAGCCGAAACAAGGAGGAGGACGATGGCTCGAAAGAAATCTCGGGGGGTGCCTCGCAAGCTCGCAGACACGGATGTGCAGATCCAGAGGCTCTGGCACAACATCTCTGAACAGTGCGTTTCGATCGCCTCGAGCATCGACACGACCCCGTCCGGATTGATCCCGCGTCAGATGCGCAAACGATGGCTCCAGGAGTTGCGTAAGACAGGTGTCGCCTTGGGCTTACTGGTCGAGCGGCTCGCCGGGCCTACCGCCGAGGCCTATCGCCCCCAGGCGTACGCCGGGTTGGTGACCGACAAGGCACACGAGGAGATCCTCTTCCGGGCGGCGCAGGGCGTGCTTCAGAGTCTCGCGCCGTATCCGCGGGCGCAACGAATCGCGCTGCTGCCGAGCGTCGTGCGCGTGTTGCTGGCGACGTTTCTCGAGGACGTGGCGGGCCAGGCGGGCGACACGACCATGACAGGGCTCCCACACGGAGGATAGACGCACCACGGCCCCGGCCTGCTTTGAACACGCCGGAGGGCTGGCGCACTTCCCCTAAAGGCCGCGCCTTGACGATCTCCTGGACGGCCAGGCTCGTAACGGCGTCGTTCTGCTCTCTGCGCTCGCGAGCGGGGCCGGAGAAAAAAACGCGCGACGTCGTGAGACCCGACGTCGCGCGTCCTCTCTGGCGTAGCTGTCCGCTCGGGTCCCTGCCTAGCGCTTTCGCAGGTCGCGAACGTAGATTGTATCGGCCGACACGGTGTTTGCCTTGATCTCGTCTGCGTAAATCACCGAGGCTACAACCTCCGGCGCGCGGATGCTGCCTCGAGCGTCGTTGATCTTCACGCCTCGGGTCTGATGGACGGTCCCTATTACCTCATCAGCCTCGATCTTGTTCGCATAGATGGTAGAGGCCCGAACCTGACGTGCGGTAATCTCGTCGGCCTGTACCGTGCTCGGAGCTACCGTTGGTTGACCTGGGACCACCACCGCGCTCCCTGGTGGTGCGTAAATGACGCCGGGGGAAGAATCATTCCCTTCAATCCGAACATGATTGGCCATCACCAAGCCCGCGGGTACCGCAAGTGACATCAAGCCGACGAGGAGAGTGCCCGTCCATCTTTTATTCCATCTCATCGTTGCTCCTCCTTTGACGGGGGCCGGTAGTATTTGATGGTCCTTCCGGTCCCGGTATTGGAATGCAGCGCCTGTCTTCCGAATGAAGCATCGAGCATGCCAGCGTCGACAGAGCGTCCACCATTCGACACAGGGAGCGTCCCCGCGAGCCGCTCGACAGGGGTCTGGGAAGAAAAGGCCACGACCACGTGTGACACTTCGGATCACGCTAAGGAGAGTCTTCCCTGATCCGATGAAGAAACTACGGCGGAGAGATGACCGAGCAGTCCCGTATGACGCGGCCGGAACGCCAGAAGAAATCTATCGGATCAGATGCTCAAGACGATGACGGTACATCGGACGCTCTCGAAAGTCAGTCGCTCAAGCCAAGTTCGCGGAAGTGCTCCGACGTCAGCGTTACGTTCGGGATCTTGTGGTGCGGTTCCGCCATCAGGACTTGAAGTGCGGTCCGCATGGCGGGACTGGGCACACCGAGTTTCCGCAGAAGCGAAGTCAGGGAATCAAAGCCGCTTGCCTTGCCGAGGTAGAACGCGCCTACCCCGTCCTTGTGGCCCCCAAAGCTCACCAAGTACTCCGACGGTTCACCTGCGTGCTTGCGACATTCGATGTGGATCACGCCCTTCGCCCCGTGGTTATCGTCTCCGTCGACATCAGAGGCACCGGCAATCCACCACGCCCGATTGAGGAGCCGATGGCTGCGAGCGAGCAGGCAGCGAGAGGCATCGAGGCGCCCCTGACTGGAGCGGCAATGCCTAATCGCCTCACTCACCAACGTGCGGGTCATAAGGATGGGAGGGTATCCTCATAACCGAGCCAACGCAAGGTACGGGGTGCTGGGACACGCCGTCCTTGTTCGCAGCAGCTTTGCCTCATCGGCCTTGAGGATCAGCCAGTTCACGAACGCCGAGCAGGCAACGATCATGAACCGCGCGTCCGCCGCTGGCAACGCTGCGGGCGCTGCTACGGATGGCTCACGAACGTGGGAAGGACTGGCCAAGGCACCGCACATCAAGCTCGAACGGGAGAGCGGGTGCGGCTCCGCTGGCTGACCGCAGAGGAAGCCGAGCGGCTGCTCGCCGCTTGCCGGGTGTCGAAGGAGGCGGACCTGACCGACGTCGTCGAGTTCACTCTGTTCAGCGGCCTTCGCCAAGGGAAGGCAACCGAACAGGGCCCTCCCTGACAGGGTATCCAATGGACTTTCGCGATTGCGCCGCAGATAATCGGCACTCATGGGTGATGTAGGCATCAAGACGGTGGACTCGGTCGAAGCGCGCTTCACGGAAGTGCGGAACGATCATCGAGCCTGGACTAAGGTGAGAGGGGGGGCGAGCTGGTTCGCGCCAGATTCGTCGGAGATCCTTACGGTTCGATTACGCGCTCAAAAGCCGGTAGTCACAAGACACTGACAAGACACGCTTCCTGATGGTGGCACATGGATTGCGTCGATTGGTCAGACTCGGCCTATGGCATGTCAGGGGAGGTGTGCATATGTGCGATGTATCGAGCACTGAAGGCAGCATCCGAGTGACATTCCTCTCTCTCTTGATCGCTTCCCTGCTCCTCCTGGCGCCCGCTGGCCCTGCCCTTGCCTCGACAGTAGACGTGACGTTCTCGGGAGCGTTTACGGCAGGGCCTCTCACAGGCTCGAGCTATTCGGGAACCGTCACGTACGACACCAATGCCGCGATTGTCTTCACGGGTGCCAACTTTCGCCAGTTCGCTCTGGCCACCGGCGCGCTCACCGTGACCATCGGCAGCGACACGGTGCACAATACCAATGGCAATGTGAACCTCCCGGACATCATCGAGGTCGCCGACTTCGGCCGGATTGAGTTCGATGGCAACACGATGGCGGGAACTGGTCCGCTCAACGGACATAATGCTTTCCCGTCCTTCCAATTGTCCAGCGATCCCGCGCTCGCCGCGCTGATGCTGCCCTTCCCGTTTCCGACGGACTTCAACATCCCCACGTTCGCGGTCAACACGGCTGGAGGGTTCAGCTCTGGCCCCATCAGGGAGTTTTCCGCTGTGAACATCCCGTCTGGCGTTCCGGCACCTAGCGCGGCCTTCCTTTTCGCCAGCGGGGCGACCGCCCTCGCGCTCCTTCGCCGCCGTCTTCGCAAGACTCGCTGAGCCGAGCGGCGGGCACGCCACCGTCGCCGCGCGGCCGCTGGATCGGTGAGCGGCGAGAGGAGCGCGCCTAGCAGCTCTCTGGAAGTCCATTCTCACGCGTATTCACGCAATAGCGCCAGAGCTTCTCGACAGTGAGCTCCCGCTAACGTGGTTCAACGCGCCTACGGATCTGTGAGATCGGAAGGAAGCGTTCGTGTGGCCTCCTGAATAGTCATCAAGGGTGCGTCTATGAAGCCGTTGGACTCCGGAGCATAGGGGGGCCATACTCGGCGGACCATGCGCTCAAACGACGGTGCGCATCTTTGTAGCGCGGCCCGCATAGTGTCTCATGTAGAGGGGGGCTCAGTGCGCGAGGGGCCGAACACTCGCGCGTTCGCTGCGCGCATCGTACGTTTCGTGGTGGCCGGTGCGGCCGCGCTGAGTTTCGCCGGGTGCGCTCCTCAAACTCAGCCAGCGGGCGAAATCAGCAAGGTCTGGGCTCGCGAGGGCACGTCCTCCGAAACATTCAACCGCGATCAGTACGAGTGCCAGCGTGACGCCGCGATGCTCCCGCCGATCCCACTGCCGGCTCCCCTCCCCACAGCCCCACCGCAGCCGTGGCGCCCCGGCGGATGGGCACCCAACGTGGGAGCCGAACAGGGCGCGCGAGCAGCTCAACGTGCGTATGAAGTCCAGCAGAACGCCAACGCCAATCAGGCTCGACAGCGAGACTGGGTGAATCAGTGCCTGGGGTCAAAAGGCTATCGACTCGTGGGTGAGTAACCAAGAGCCACGGTCGGCGATTGCTCGTTGCGACTCAGCCGTGAGAACGCTACCGGCGGTCAATTTCCTCGTTCGTGCCCTCGTCGATGGTCATGCCGAGTCATTGGGCCAAGGCAGTTTGGAGGAGCTGTACCGCGATGCACTCCCCCATCCACAGTCCACTCTGCTAGACTCCCGCCAGCCTGGAAGGAGGGCTCGTATCATGGACCCGACCCGATGGCCCCACCCCACACCCCGTTCTCCCGGCCTCGGCGCAGCAGGAGCCCTGACGGTTCCGCCGTCGCTTCTGTCGCGAGCGGATGAGATCATCCAGTGACTATCAAGGATTGTCCGAAGCGTCGTGACGCTCGCCGCAGCGGAACCCAGAAACCGTGAGATACCCCTTGATGGTACTCGTGCTGATCCTCGGAGCCTTCGACTCGCCGGCAACCGCGAGTGCGCAGAAGTGGCTTCTGTTGGAGCCTCCGGTCGAGGGAACATCAGAACTGGGCAAGGTGCTGGATGAAGCCCCTCTTGCCCAATGGAATCGCATTGGAAGGTATGACACTGAAGGCACTTGTGAGGCACGCCGAAACGAAGCCGTCAAGGCGACGAGAGAAGAAACGATGCGGATGTCGAAGTCATCGCCGCTGCCATCGATTGACATGTGGCGCGCCGCTGATCGAGACCGACGGCGCGCTGAGGCTAGTGACTGCATTTCCGCAGACGACCCTCGCCTCGCGCCGAAATCGCCGCGGTGAGGACAACATGACGCGACAGTGCTTGCTATGCGAACGCCCTCGGCCTGACGATCCCGCCGTCGCTGCGGGGACGGGCGGATGAAGTGATCCCCTGATGGATCGGCGGAGCTTCGTCAGCGCCATTAGCATGTACCTCCGTGCCTCAGTGTTCGCCGCGGAGGCGCCGCAGGCAGGGACGGCCGTCGGGCCACTCCTCGCCCTCCTGCTGCTCTGCGCGATGCCGCACAGCGCACACGCTCAGGTCTTCATTGCCTCGCATCCGCAGCCGGAATTTACCATTGGACCCTTGTTCGTGTCGGCGTCCGTGGGGAAGGAGAATACGGGCCAGGTCCCTGCCCCGCTGACCGTGACGGTGTCGTGGAGCCTCGCGCTGCCTCCACAGCGCCGCGCCACCGACATCGCCCAGGACCTCTACCTCCTGTGGCCAGCCGAGGTGGCGGGAACCGCCGGGGCCGCCGGGGCCGATCCCATCCTCGTCCGCCAGGTGGAACCGTTGGGCTTCAGGATCAAGGAGCATGGCAGTCTGCGCCTCTCCGCGCGCGCTCGAACCGAGATGGGAACCGCCGCGGGCCTTCGCCAGTTGGGCGAGGCGCCGTTCGTGACGTTTGGTCGGGAGAGTGGGCTGGCCGCGGGGGCACGCGGCGCCACCTTCATTCGCATCCCCTGGGTACCGGAGTCGGCGAGCTTGGACTGGCTCGTCCGGCTTGAACTACCGTTGAGAGGCGTCATTGCCACCAGGCGCGTGAGCTGGCTGGAGGAGACGTTCTGGGGCCGGCGATACATCATCACACTCAGCTTTGGCAATGTCGGCTCCGTGTCACTCTATCCCCTGTACTTCGGCGCGCGTGACCGAGTGGTGCCGCTCGCCCATGATTTTTCCATGCTCCTTATCAATTTTGGCGACGCTGATCATCTCAAGATTGACGAGGTGGTGCCTCCCTCGGCGATCAGGCGCATGAGCGAGACCCGGAGCAATACGGAGGCGTTCCAGCTTCCCCTCCTGGTGTCCGAAGGCTTGGCGCCCCAGCTCTTGAAGGTCCAGTTCGCCTACTTCTCGGGGCAGCTGCCGTGGCGACCCATCCTGATCTCTGCGCTCCTCCTCGGGCTCGGCAATCTCACGGGGCCGCTGGTCGCCGCGCTGCTGAGACGGCTTTCCCGGACGCTCCGGGCGCGCGTGCACGTGGGTCGCGGCGAAGCGCCCGGCCGAGAGAAAGGCGCGATTCCTTCGAAGGAGGCGCTGGAACGTATCCGAGTTGGTGAGACG
>WNGK01007888.1_pt1 | contig 16074 bp, 13 predicted proteins | sample 5400601 | NCBI WGS metagenome assembly WNGK01 (sample SAMN13153376, study PRJNA577476) | soil metagenome | isolation source: 60 cm soil or saprolite under Garry oak tree replicate 1 | place: USA:California | collected 2016-06-15
ACGCTTCTTTGTTGCTGAAGCGACACCGGCCAGGCGTTCCAGGTCATACCACGAGTCGCACGAGAAATGCGTCACCCCGGCAAGTAACATCTCGCGAACGAGCGAAGCAGTCTTGCCCGGGCCAGAGCACATGATTCGGTCAGGCGCGAAACCCGCTTCGCGCACAACCTCCAGTTCCAGCAGCGATGCGATTTCGACGCGACAGCCGGCTGTTCCCAAAGCCGCGCACAACTCTGGAAGCGGATTCGCCTTTACCGAGTAGAGCACCTGTGCGCCTTTCGGAAGCAGCTCAAAGAGTGCCCTAGCTTGACGCTCGGCCTCGTCGAGATCGTAGACGTAGAGAGGCGAGCCGTATCGCTCGAGCAGTTCTCGGCCAAAACTATGTGCGATCATGACGCCCTTCCGATGGATGATAAGGCGGCGATCTTTTCCATAGATAATCGGCGGGCCAGGGCGCGATCCACCTTTCCTCCGTTGCCGGTCGCAGGGAATGCCTCCATATGGACGAACCAGCGAGGCACCATGTGATGGGGCATCCCAACCCGAAAATGATCGGCCAGTGCATCGGATGCGAGCGGAGTTCGGTCCGTTGTGGCATAGACCACTGCAATGTCCTGCCCGATTTCAGGGTTGTCGATGCCGAACGCCACGGCGTCGCAGAGCCGATCGAATCGACGCGCGTGCTCTTCAATTTCGGTCGGACTGACTCGGAAGCCATAGGTCTTAATCATCGAGTCCATACGCGCTAGGAAGTATAGGTAACCTTCTTCGTCTCGCTTCACGAGGTCGCCGGAAAAAACGACCGTTTCGCCAGGGAACCGATCGATCTGCCGGAATCGTTCCGCTGTCGCTTCGGGCGCGTTCCAATACCCCTTGGCTACGCAGCCACCGCGATGGACAAGCTGACCAGGCACACCCGGCGCGCAATCTTGTCCCTGGTCGTCCAAGACGTAGAGCTTAACTTCGGGAATCGCCTTTCCGATCGAAGTCGGCCGCGCCGAGAGTTGATCGGGCGGTAACCACGATGAGCGAAAAGCCTCGGTCAATCCGTACATGAGAACGATATCAGTCCCTGGGAACGTTCTCTGGAGTTGGTCAAGCATCCTTGCAGTTACCGGTCCGCCCGTTGTGCTCACGCAGCGCAACGCAGAGAAATCCAGATCGGCTTCAGGACCCGGAACCTGCGGATCAAACATACGCGTGATGATGACCGGCATCAGTGGCAGGGCCGTAATCCGCTTCGTAGCAAGCAGGCGAAAGAGATCGCGGGGAAAAATCAGATCGTGCAGATAGAGCGACGATCCCGTATACAGGGTCTGCCAAAGCTGGTTCAGGCCGTGATCGAAATTCAGCGAGAGCACACCTGCAATCCGATCCGTAGCTTTCGTTCCGAGGTAGCTCGCCACGATTCGCGAGCCATCGGCCAGGTTCCGGTGCGATATCATGATGCCCTTGGGCTTGCCCGTGGATCCTGACGAGTAGATGATCGCGGCAGTGTCTTTCGGTTTAGCTCGGAAGAAAACGGGAGCGTTTCGACATTTCTGCCGAAGCTCCTTGAGCGAGGGCATCTCTTCTTCCGCCGGGCCATGCCCGACCACAATACGCCCATGTGTTGCGTCACGGAGTTCGGTAATGCGGGTAGAGTCCGTGATCAGGAGTTTCATATCGCAGTCGTCCACCATATGTCCGATCTGCTCGGCGTGGAGCACCGGATGGATAGGAACAAAGATCGCATTGGCCCAAAGCACTCCCAGAATGGCGATGACCTGATCGAGATTCTTCTGCATACAGATACCGACGCGGTCGCCCGCTAAGACTCCAAGCGACGCGAGAGCTTGCGCGGTCGCCGCGGCCTCAGCGTGAAGTTGCCGGAACGTTAGCGATTCGTCTCCGCCAAATACAGCAGTCTTGTCGGGAAAAGCCGAGAGCGTCTGCTCGAATTGTGCGGGTATCGTGGTCATCTGTCTAGCAGCTACTAACATCGTTCAATGTGGGGTGTAAACAACCTACAAGCCCGCTGCAGTGATGCCGCCCCGACCGGCAGCAATAGATCTGCTGGAATGTTTTGAGATTGCACGCTGCGTGAGACCACCCATCGCAGACGCTTTTCTCACGAAATTCGGCGTAGAATCAAGAAAAAAACCGCGGTTTCTCGTTGTCCACCAGACAGCTCGCTGCAATTCCACCTTGCGGCGAAAGGGGTTGCATTCTTTCAGCCTGGTCCGCGCGGCGCACGCTCGGGTTGCCGCCGTGAAGTTTCGGAAGCTGCATCGAGAAGCAAGCGACCGGACGGATCGACGGTCGATACCGTGGTCGATAGTGCCGGCAGCAAATAACCTTCGCACTCGCAGCGGCTCAATTGCCGTCAGCCCCTTTTTGACGCTGCCCGCGCATCTTGCGTTTCCCTGACGACAGTTTGGTCGCGCCGGCTAACTGACACGGCACATAAACCCGTTGAACTTGGGTCCGCTCCAAGGACTGCAAGGCGAATTCCGAGGTAAGCTCGATCAGATGTTTCGTGAAGTAAACCGTTTTGCCTCCTTGGCGATCAATCCTGCTTAAGGCGTAGCGGACCGGCTCAATCAGCACGTTTGCGCTGGCGGCTTCGAAGGAACCGTCATTTCGGTTCAATCCACCGTAGAAACATTGAAGCAGGTCTGCAGGACCGAAGACGAAAAAGTCGACGCCCTCGTAGCAATCCAGCTCAAATAGGTTCGCCGGCAATTCGAGCATCATGCCTAGTCTTCGCGGCCGCTTGCTACTGGCGAATCGGGTTCGCAGACGATTCACCAGAATCTCCAATTCCTCATGGAACCGCACGTATGGGATCAGGACATCGAGCGGAATGTCTTCCGAGAGAATTGCTTGGATGGTTCTTAAATCAAAATCGAGCAGTTCGTCCTGCGCGATCAACCGCGCCGCTCCCCGCGAGGACGGCGACGTCTCTTCGATAAAGTGAAAATCGGTCGAGTTGTAGTCGCACAGCCTGTACATCACGGCTCTTGGCTTGAATGCGGAGATGTGCCGCCGCGTCTGATCAATGATCGTATCGATGTCGCTGAACATTAACCGGCCGTCGCCGACATGCCACAAAAGTAGAAATTCACTGCGGATCAACAGATTTGTCGCGGTGAATAGTTGACAGGGAAATGAATTCAGTATGAAATCGTCGCCCAGCTGTGCTATCTGCCTCCCCAGGGAGTCCAGGTCATAATCGCCATCCAGGAGGGCTTCCTTAAGGATCGCGTCGCAATGGCTGTCGCGTACCGCCAAACTCCGCAGGGCGTGGATCTCTTCCAAGGAGAACTCGGCGCGACCGATTTTCTTAACAAAAGAGTAATCAATCCCAACTGGCATCGTGCGACTCCTGTTCAGATTATGTTCGAGACCTCTGTGTTCATATCAAATGCCTGATGCAGACTGCGTAATCATCAAACCTGATTACGAAAGGCCCACAGCGCCGTCTGTATGTGGTGCTACTCTTTTTAGGTTCTCGGCAACAACGTTAAAATGCGAATTCCTAGGTCCATTTCCTGCCTTCTCTGCAGATCGGGGTAACGCCTTCGAAACTCGCCGGTTTCCAGATCCTTCGCCAGCCGCCGGAGCCCGTCTTCGACGGAGCGCAGTGAGACTGAGGTCAATGACGACCAGCACGAGCGGAAAGTTGGGGAAAGGCAGGCTTGGGGGCGACTCCAGGCCGCGCCGCAAAAGAGGTCGGCAAAATCGTGTGGAATATGAAGCGGCGTAATCCATACCCGGCGGCGGGAAACGCGGCGCAGCCGTACGACGAGGTCATTTAGCGGCTGAAAACGTAGCAGATTGTTATCGAAAACGTCCGGAAAATAGTCGTTGAACCAATACGACTCGGCGAGGCGCACGTCCGCCGTCAGAATGACGATTCGGCCCTCATTGCAGACGCGATCCATCTCGCGAACTGCTCTGTCAAGATCGCGGAAATGGTGAATGGCATTGACGCAGATCATTGCGTCAACCCCTGCGTTCTCCAAAGGCAGTTCTTCGGCATATCCCTGCGAATATTGAACCTGCGGGTGTGGCCTCGCTTGACTAAGCATCACCTGCGAGGGTTCCACAGCACGAACATGATAGCCTCGCTCCGCTAATGCCAAGGCGTAGTTACCAGTGCCAGCACCGACATCCGCGATGCATTTTCCCGGTTGCAGGGCAAGTTCTCGCAAGAGCATTTCGGTCACACGCGGATCTGCCTCGCGGACCTGGGAATATTGCCGTCCGATGGTGTCGTAGAAATTCAAGGACTCCGTCAAGAATCCACGAATCCTAGCTAATGTCTCCCGTGAAATCAAATCTAGTCATCGTGACGGTCGCATCAATCGCAGATGTAGTTTCGGATCCGAACAACACGTTGCGGTTAGTTCTCGGTTACCGCATAATCGCTGTTCAAAGTTAGTGCGTGACAACACCTTTTAGTTTCGTGGTTGTGGAGGGCGTTCACGGCGCAGGCAAAACTACTGTCTCGGAAATGCTCCGCGACAGGTTCGGCGCTGCGCTGCTCCATTTCACTCCAGAATTTGGACGGTTTCGACAGGATGCGGAACTGGACGTGAAGGTCGCACCCCTTCCTCGGCTTCTTCATTACCTCGCCGCCACGATGCAAGTGTCGGATCTGGCGAAAGCACATCTAGAATCCAGACACGTAGTCTGCGATCGATATCTCGTCAGTTCACTGACACTCTTGGCGAGTGATCCGTCTGTGACGGCTCAGGAAGTTGCGACGATTGTTGCAACTTACGAGCCGTACTACTGTTCCCCTGACTTGACCTTGCTTCTAACCGTGGAACACTCGGTGGCCACGACTCGCCTGCGAGGCAGGGCGGACCGTATCGTGACTAATTCACAACGCGAATCGATGGAGTCGCCGGCGTTTTTTCAACGCTGGCAATTGCACATGAAGAAAGAGGTGACGAGGCGCGGATCCTATGTAGAAATCGATACATCGGATCTTTCGCGCAGCGAAATGCTCGTCTGCGCTCTTGATGCGGTTGTTGACCGCTTGGGGTTGGGCGAGAGATGAGGGGCACCCCGCTGCTCATCGAATTCCGTCGATTCATGCGTTGCGGCGATCTCAGATCAACGAATCGCAGGCGTAAGTCAAAAACGTAAACGATTTACCAATCGTCGGAACAAATCCGTTAAGAAGCCCACGTCAAACGGACAGAACCAACGACTAGAAAGCTGCCCCAAATGAGCAGCCAGTAACTCGGCCAGATTCGGCCAGCAACTTCCATCCAGGCGTGTATCCAGGTTATGTGTGAAGAAGCTGTGCGCGTTTAATTGGCGTCTTCGCTCCTGGAAACGTCATAGCTCGCTTCTTACGCGAGCTTTGATTCTCTGTTAATCCCCAACTTTCCTTGCTGTTAACTTTGCGATTGTTGGTTGATTCGTCTCCAATCCAGACTTGGGTCTTCCAAAAGACAGCTCCCTGGAAAATCCAAATACCAGGCATCGGAATGATCGATTATTAGCAAATGCTATTTTCGATCCGCACAAGGGCGTTGCGCTTCGCTCTTGGTTGCCGCATAATCGCGATTCAAAATCAGCCATGGCAACAGCTCTTAGTCACACGCAGTATATTGAGGTGCTCGACGCCGGCGCAGATGCGGCCGATCCGGGCCGGCTCGGTGGGAAAGGAGCTTCTCTGTGCCGGCTCATGAACCTCGGACATCGCGTTCCGGCCGGTTTTGTTATCACGCGTGAGGCCTTTCAAGCCGCGCTGAAAGAGATGGGGCTCGCTCCCACGCTCGACACGCTCGACTCGCTTCTCGCTGGCTCCGGCGATACGATCGCAACTGGCGAACAGATTCGTCAGAGCATTCTTTCCCGCCGGATTCCTGCGCGAATCCTCGAACCGATCACGGAAATGTTCGAGAAGTCGCGCCTCTGGGAGCCGCCTTCCGAGGGCCTGATCGTTCGCTCTTCAGCCACCATTGAAGACGGCAGCACCCATTCTTTCGCGGGTATTTTTGAATCGGTCCCGGTCAGCACGCCGGAAGAGTTTGAACCGACCGTTCGGCAGATTTGGGCATCGGTGTTCTCGCCGCGTGCTCTCACTTACTTCCGTGAGATTGGCGTTCACCAAGTACCGGCGATGGCAGTCGTGGTGCAACGTTTCCTGCGTGCCGAGCGCTCGGGAGTTATGTTCACGCGCTTTGCCGGGCCAGATGGAAGACAATCCATTCTCGTCGAGCACGTCGAGGGAGATTGCGAAAAGCTGGTAAAAGGTGAGGTGACGCCCGAGAGGCTTTGGTTGAACGAGGCGCAAGATGTCCCGGAATCGCTTGAAGGACCACTTCGCCCCAGGCATGCGCGTGCATTGGCTCAAGTCGCCAAGCGGCTGGAGCAAAGTTTCGGCGCACCGCAAGACGTCGAGTGGGTCATCCACGATGATGAGCTACATATCGTCCAATCCCGACCGATTACTGCTGCATTCTCCGGCGACGCGACTGCAGGGCCGGCATCGCCTTTCACCACTGCCCCCATTCTCAGCGGAGTGCCTGCCAGCTCCGGCGTAGGATCGGGCCCCGTCCACCTGGTGTTCAACATTGAACAAGCGCTTCAACTCCAGTCCGGATCGGTGCTCGTAACGCCAATGACAAATCCCGACATGGTGGTGGCTATGCGAAACTCGGCGGCCATCGTTACGGACGTCGGCGGGATCATTTGTCACGCCGGGATCGTATCGCGCGAACTCGGTTTGCCTTGCGTCGTCGGAACCGAAACCGCGACGACTACGCTGGCTGAAGGAGAGCTGGTCACCGTGGATGGATCGATCGGCCGCATCTATCGAGGTCGCATGGAGACGGAACGTGCGGCGAAGTCATTCGAGCAGGTGCAGTGGTCGGACATTTGGTCCGCATGGACGGAGGCGACAAGAGAGAGACCAGACCTCGTGCCGATCGTCTCTACAGCGGAAGCATTGAAAGTGATCCCTCCCGCCGTCACCAGTGTTGTCCTCATGCCGGACCTCGACCTCAGAACAAACAAGCACGGCCTGTGGAACGACCTCGAAGCGCTGCCGGCCAATGCTCGCGCGGCCGCACTCGAAAACTATGTCACCATGGTTGCCGGTATCGTTTTGGAACGGCCGACCTCCAAGTTATGCCTCTTGTCGTTAGGCAGCTTGCCCCGCCGCGAACTCGGTCAAGCTATCGCGCGGGTAGCAAATCCAGCGGTTACGCTTTACGACAACGATCGCCCCCCTTTTCCGTTGGTATTCGATCCAGGAGTAACGTGGCCGAACGGATCCGCCGCTGTTCCGCTCGGCTGCGCGAGTGCCATCCGCACAGAAACACGAATCACGCGCCAAAAAATCGGCGGAATGGCCCAAGCGGAAGCCGCCGCACTCGACACAATCAAGTTCTTTGGCCACAAACCAGCAAGCAGGATCGCGACCATGCCCGCGCCCCAAGCGCGCGCGACGTGGTGGGCTCTGCTTCCGGAGTACGGTCGGTTCCACCAGGAATTTGCGACGACGGCAAGGACCGGGGACTTCGAGTGGCTGGAAGTGCGTCCCGAACTTGTTATCTCTGCTCTTTTGAAGTCTCTGGTTCAACCCGGCTTCGAGATGGTTCCACGTGTCCTCGGGTTTCGAAACATTCCCCCGCTCCACATCAAGTGGATGAAATGCCGGTACCATTTCCGCTCCGACACTTTTGCTCTGGTGTGGCAGTCGATTGTGCGCGGGACATGGAACGAAGCGTTCATGGTCGATTTGATACGGCGGGTCCGCGCTTCCTACGATCGACTGGCTGAAGTTGTCATTCTATTTCCCACCTCTGACGCGGAGTTGAAGGCGATCTCGGGCGATCAAATGGTCGCATTGATTACTTCCTGGTGGCCACGCTGGGTGGAATTTTTCGCCCTGTGCTGGTTTATTCAAGCTCAGGGCGATGACATTTTGTTCCCTTTCATTGACGAAACGGTGAACCACAATCTGAGTAATCTCGGCTCGCCTCCTGCCGGTCGGCTGTGGCCCGGTCCCGCTGATTTCATCGTGCCGACTACTCCCGTTCTGAGTGGCGCGTACATGGCCGACGTGGCGAAGCTGCGCGAAGCGCTGCTCGCGGCCGGGCTTCGAACGAAAGAAGAAGCCGAGTCCGCTCTGGATGCGGGACGACATTCCGCCGTTGCGCAGAACCTGGACGGGCATCTCCGGAAATGGCATTGGATGCGTGACCGCGACCTACTCTTCGAACCGTGGGACACACGTGGGCGTGTCATCGAGACTGCACTCAAAACCGAGCCGCACGGCGTCATGCCTTACGAACTCAATCTGCGGCGCAATATGCTCGCGCTAAGTTTCCATTTTGATCTCGCCCACAGCAGCGGCCGCGCGCTTGGGCTTAATCACGCCGCGCGTTTCGTCCACGACCTGAATGTCGAAAGGGAGAATCACCACGTCCTATGGCTAAAGTATTCCTATCCGCTGCGACAGCTTGTGGTCGAGCTGGAGCGGCGCTTGATCGCATCCGGCAGCCTCGACAAGGGTGATATCTTTTTCCTTCAAGGCCCGGAGCTGATTGAAGCCGCGCGGAATCTACCAGCTCCGTTGCCACCGGATCTCATCGCAAAGATGAAAAATCGGCGGCGAGGCTATCTCATCGAAGCGCGTCTTATTGGGTCGGATGCCGAACCGGCGTTACCTGAAGACGATTATTACTGATGCCATCACAATCGAGATTCCTGGTTATTGAAGGTTGTAACGGCGTCGGCAAGAGTACGATTGTAGAATATCTAAGCACCCGGCTCGGCGCTTCCACGTTTCACTACCCGCCCGAGTTCGTGAGCTTCCGAGGCAAGGTGCATCTGGACGAGTCTGTCGCGCCACTTCCCCGGCTTATCTACTATTTGGCGGCAACATTGCATCTGTCGGACCTAGTGCGCGCTCAACTGAAGCAGAGTCATGTCGTCTGCGATCGTTATCTGGCAAGTCCCCTATCGCTGATGATTGGCGTATCGGCGATCGAAGAGACGGAAGCTCGCGACCTCATTCAACCGTTCCTGTCTTACCTGTGCATGCCTGATCTGACTGTCCTCCTTACGGCGGAGCATGCGGCCGCCGGTGCAAGGATTAATAAGCGTTCGCGCGAGTCAGGCAAACTCACGCCGGTAGCGCGAATGGTCCTCGAATCAAAAGAGTTTTTTCATAAGAGGCAAGATGCTTCTCGCCGATGGGCGATGAGACTAGGTCCTGTCGTGGAACTGGATACAACTAACCTTTCGCCCGAAGAGATGTGCAACTCCGCCTGGTCGTTGTTAACGCCCAAATTAACTGGATTCGGCTAGTTTCGCACGACACAATTCTGGCGCTGAGATCGTTCCGCTTGGCCAAAACCAGGTAGTGGGTTCCCATGGCTAGACCGCTGACTAGCATTACGTTGTGAGCCGCTGTAAACTACGTGAACACTCGGATCTGCAGCAACGATGGCATTCCATAGCTTCGTGGCACCTAACGAACCCAGCCGCGAGAAGTCCATCCCGTACGTGCTTCTCGCCACCGTCTTGCGCGTACTTATATCTTGGTGGGGGCGCGCCTTGACTGCGCTCCGCTGGTTTCGCCGGAGAGCCCGACGATCGCTGTGGCGGCTCTGCTCTCCCGGGGTACAGAAGACCGAAGCGTGGATCCCATGGCACAAGGATCTGTACCGGACCCTCGGCGACCGCGCCCGGCAACGCGGTGAGCCTGGCGAACGCTTGCCCGAGTTAATACTCCATGACATTGCAGGCAAACATCAGCAACTCAGCGGCTGCTGGAATAAACGACCGGCGCTGCTCGTGACGATGTCGCTGAGTTGCGGTCAGAGCCGGCGACATGCCCGGGCCCTGCGACGCCTTGCGCGGCGCTTTGAACGCTACATCAATACGGTGATTATCTATATCCTCGAAGCGCACCCGATTGATGCGCCTTCCCCCTACGCAAACAGGATATGGATCACGGCTAAGAACGAGATAGCCGGCATCCGCTGTGCTCAATACCGAACTCTTGAAGCACGCATCGAGCTGGCGCGCCAGCTAAGGCGCCGTTATCGTCTGTCTAACTCCATGTTAATAGACGCTTTGGATGACCGCGCCTGGCGCGCGTTCGGCAGTGCGCCAAACGTCGCGATATTGGTCCATCCGGACGGAAGAATCGCTGTCAAGCAAGGCTGGTTCCAGTCTAAGGAAATGTCACGCGCAATCACTGCGCTGTTGAAAAACTCTCTTATCAGCGCCGACTACCGAATATCAAGGCATGAGTGAGAAGAACCACGGCTTGGTGGTGGTGCCATTTTGAAAGAACTCGAGTAACATCGTTGCCACTTTCAACACACCCTGCGCGGAGGGATGGACGCCATCAGGTCCAAAATCGCTGCGCTCCCATGTAAGGCCATCACTGCGTGGCGTCAAGCCATCGGCCCATAGGTAAGGGCCCCATGAAACCCAGGGTACCGAACTGTCGGGACCAGAATTGTTGATCCGCTCCTCGATCAACCACTTCACCGCGAATGCCGACTCGTACGCGATGGGCTCCGGGCTCAAATCCGTTTCCGAATACCCGCCATAGATACGGCTGGAGACGTATACAAGTTTCAGTTGCGCAAACTTCGTACTGAGAATCTCCACGATTGAGCGCAACGTCCGCTGCAGAAGCCGCGCACTTTCCGGAAAACCGCGACGCTCGTGAGCGAAGGCAGTCTTGAGCCATACAACCTGCACCTGTGCAGCGGAGACCTCGCAGGGTTGAAGCTGGCTGTCCACGTGTTTCCAGTAATCGCCGAATGGCAAGGCAATGTCTGTTGCGGCCGCCCCTTCCAAAGCAGCATCGATCATTAACAAACCAGGGTTTTTGCGTGCGTCAGCGTCGGCCAACCGGATGAACTGCGAAAACTCAGAAGACGCGTTGGACATGCCGATGCAGAGCATGACGATTTTTCCCGAGGTCGACGGTTCGCCGGCTGTGTCCAGAGCTTGAACTGTCGCAGCAAGCGCGATTCCAGCCTGCTCGTAAGCAGAAGGTGGTGAGTTTTTCCCATTCGGGTAGAGACCGCCCGCGAAGCCGAGATACTTTGCTGATCCAAGATCGGTTAAAGGAGTCACTTCGCCGGTGTAACCGTCCACGTCTAACAAGTCACCGTCGTGAAAAAGACTGCGAGCATCCCGAATTCCCACTGCGGCCGGAATCCCGCACTCGCGAGCAAGCGTGGTGGCGTGCTGAAGAATGGCGCCTTCCTCGACCACGAGTCCGGCGACTCGCGGGAGCAATGGCGCAAGATGTGGATGAAGGATGCGCATAACGAGAATAGAACCTGCCGGAACGGCCATAACGTCTTCGGCGTTGCGTATCACATATGCTCTCCCGCTCGCACGTCCCGGCGCTGCACCCAAGCCCGAGTAGATTTTCGCTGATTTTTCGGCGCTCATGGATTCCTCATCATCGTTATGAGCCGGCTCGGCTCCACGCCGCGTACTGACAAGTAATCGGTGTTTTCCATGTAACGATCACGGCGCTTACAAATCATCGCCGGATCGTTAATCTCCGTAGTCAGTTCACGAATGTCGAGAAATAACAAATCCACTGGTTGAAGTGTGGGAATTTTCTGGAGATATCCCGCAGCCAGTTGCTGCAGAAGCGGGACCATGCCGACATAGAAAGCGCGGCGCACATACCACGTCTCCCGTTCCAGAAAATCCAGCCAAAACCCAAGCACACGCCTGAGAGCAGAGACTTTCGTTCGCATACCGGCAGGGGACGCAGCAACTGCGGGTCTTTTTGCGAAAGATAAACGCCGGCGAACTTGTTCTACATCGACGTCATCGAAGGCCGAGTGGAGCAATCGGACGACGTAATCCGGATCTTCGTAGCCGGGCGAGTCCCACGCGAGTGGACCGAAACCTGTTTGCCGTTTGCAGAATTCCCTAATGAGGTGAAAGACTTTCGGCGATACGCGGGGCCACTCCCGGTGCAATCGTTGCGGAGTATAGTCGAGGGCGCAGCAAGCTTTATACAATCCGAACGTGTCTTGCATAAGTTCGGCCCCGGCACTTTTCTCGGGAAAAGGCGGCGGCTCAACATCCCCGGCATCGGCGAGAGCGCGCAGAAGAAGATCCGGTACAAATTTGCTCAAGATCCCATAGGCTAATACGAGCGCCATTTTGTTCGCGAGATTTTCGGACAATTTCCTCGCCGAGGCGCTCTCAAGCGAAGCGGCTACGCGCGCGGCATTCTCGGTCGCATCAACCAAGGCATGGCAGGCGGTGGCGTGCGTCGCGTGCATTTGTTCGAGAGTTTCCGGCGTGAACCACGAGCGTAAAGCTTCGGTCAGCACGGCGACCTGTGACCGGTCCAAAAAGAGGTCGCCGTTTTCATCCAGCTGCGCTGGAAATTCCTGCTCCGATGTAAGGCCAGGCAAGCCGATTGTCGTCGCGGCCCGGGCTGCCTGACCGAAGAGCGAGCGCTGCAACGGCAATCCGACGATGTGCCTGCGATATGGTTGCCCAGACATTGCGGCCGGCTGCATCATGTTGCCGGCTTGCCGGACTTCATCACGCCTCGCCCAATTCTTTCGCGGTCAGACGCGGGAAAGCGCCACGCAGAGCGGCCTTTCGGCCTTCCGGGCCCAGCGCGGCCATTCCAAGGCGATCTGCATCCTGCGGATCATAAGCAACCAGATGAATAGAAATCGGCTCGATGACCGCTCCGGGAAATTTCAACATTAGCGTGACTGTCTCGGCACCGGCGGCAAGCATCTCGTCAGGAACGCCGAACTGGTACACTCCAGGCAACAATTTATTGTCAATTTCAACAAAGCTTCCGGCTCGATGTTCACCGACCTTTCCTTCGACAAGAGGTATCCGCCGCACTTGAGTTTCTCCTTCGCGAATGTAGGCGGCGCTGGAGTCCGGAGTCTTCGAGCTCAAACCGGTCTTGCCTGAACGCATGTCAGCCGCATCGATAGCGTAGACGAGCAATATCTTCGACGTGGTTCCTTTCTTCAGTGCGTACGACATACTTACGATTTTTTTTCCGCGTTTAGCCTTGCCTTTAGTTCTTTCTCCCGTTGCTCGCCCAACGCCAGTTCCATTTCGGTAAACCGCGGCAATGCCCGCCGAAGAAATTCATGCCGCTTGTGACCGGCCAGGCTCCACACGCCAATCCGCTCCGCGTCCTGCGGGTCGTATGCGACGAGATTAATTTCTACGGGTTTGATCACCGTGTCGGGAAAACGAAATTTCTACGGGTTTGATCACCGTGTCGGGAAAACGAACCAACAGAACAGCGCGCGCAGAGCCTTCGGCAAGCATCTCATCCGGCGCTCCGAACTGATACACCCCGGGCAGCAACTCGGAATCGACTTCAGCAAAGGCCCCCGCTCCCCATTCACCGGCGCGACCTTCCACGATGGGCACTCGGCGGGCTGCAGACTCCCCCTCCCGAATGTAAGCTGCGCTGCCGGCGGAAACATTCCTGGCCAGCCCCGTCTTGCCGGACGTGCTGTCTGCAGATGTGGCGTAAACAAGAAGCAGCTTGGACTTTGTTCCAGCTTTCATCGTGTAAGCGTGCTGTACCGGCATGATGATCCTCCTATGAATGTAGCTCCGAATGTTTACTCTCGATAAACTTAATCAACGCTCGTAGCGTTCGAAAATTTTCCTGCATGAGATCGGTATCCTCGACTTTGATGCCGAAACGTTCCTCGACGAAAACGATCAACGGCCACATGTTCATCGAATCAATGGCTCCGCCTGCGGAGTCGAGCAGCGGTTGGTCCAGTGTCGGCAATGGCTGCCCAGTCTTCGCAACGATCTCCCTGATGTAGTCAGTTAAGACTTCCTGAACATTCATGAGCCACTCTCTGGTTTCGGCCCTTATCATTAATGGCCCGCATCGCCACGAGACCGGGTAAAGGAGTTTCTTCGTACACCCTGCCGGCAAACATGTGGATGACGTCTTCCGGGTAACGATGGTGCGCAAGCAGTTTGAATGCGTAGGGATGTTGCCAAAATGCATCGATAAGCTCCTGAACACTGTCCTGACCACGATCACAGACGCGCTGGTAATCGGCAAATGGGTTCGGCTGCTCTCTCTTTGAGTCAGCGAAAAATGACGCGATAGAAGCAGCGGCATACTCGGCTTCTTTCATGGCGAAAAAGACTCCAAACGAAAAGACCGGATCAATGAAGCGGTGGGAATCGCCCACGCAGAGGAATCCCTTCCCGGTGAAATTGGAGATACGATAGGAGTAGTTGGAAATACCGCGCACCTCCTCGACAAACTCGATTTGCGGAAGACGTCGCGTTAGTTCCGGGTTCAGTTGGTCAAGCTCGCGCAACAGGAACTGATGTTTGCTCTCATTTTTCGAGCGGTAGTAATCGGCAGGCACCACGACGCCAACGCTGGTGACCTGGTCGTCTAGCGGAATAAACCACGCCCAATGATGTTTTTGGCGATAAAAAATCAGCGTGTTCCCGCCCGCTGCACCCGGATCGCGGATACCTCCAAGCACCTGCGAGAAAATCGCCACTTGCCGATCGTAGCTGCCGCGAACTTTTTCACCAATGACACCGGCATTGGAAAAAAAGGTAGCCGGCCCTGAAGCATCGACCAATACTTCTGATGCGATGTCCTCGACTGTGCCGCCGTTGGCGCGGACACGCACTCCGCGAACCGCATCACCGTTCAAAAGCGGCGCGACGCCCTCCGCTTGCACCACCCCGACACCTCGCGCCGCAGCGGCCGCGAAAAGCATGTGGTCAAAATCACTCCGCCGCACCGACCATGTATGCGTATCGAACAGGCCCGACTCCCGACGCCATCCTTTGACGGGAACGAAGAAGGCATTTTGCCCCCGCGGCCCATACACCGTGACCCCGTACTTCACAGGATGCCGGCGCGTGGTCATTTCTGCCTCGAGCCCGAGAGTTCGTAGACAATTACCGCACTCGCCGGTGAGGGATTCGCCGATATGGTAACGAGGGGATTGTGCTTTCTCGATCAACGTTACGCGCAGGCCGGTTTGAGCGAGGAACATGGCGGTGGCGCTTCCGCCGGGACCGCCCCCGATAATGGCGACATCGGTTTTCATCCAACCATCCTGCTAAAACAATTGCTCGAGGCGATTGATTCCATTTGAAGTTTCTGCAAATATTGAATGAGCTTTGTCAACAAGATCACCTGGAAAATATGTGCTCTTTCGGTGCCTCGGTTTTGTTGTTCAACAATGATACAAGTCTCAGATCTGGCAAGAGCAACCTCTCATCCGTAATCGGTGATCGATATCTCGTCAGTCCAGTAACACTCTTGACGAGTGATCCGCATGTGACGAGTCATTGCAGACCAAGTAATTCCATCGATCCAAATCCGATAGGAACAGGCGAGCCTTTTTACTTCTGATTTCGCTATCTGGGCTCTTCGTCTTGACAAACGGTTTCTCTTTTTAGTAACTCAGACAGACAAAGAGGCTATTTAAGGAGGTTTTCTTATGATGATTAGTAGGATTGTGCTGTGTTTCATTCCGTTAATGATCGCGCCAGCGATCCTCGCCGACAATTGGTCCCCGATCACGATCGTGAATGCTCCCACCGCGCGCGCAGCGCATTCGGCAGTCTTCACCCGGATCGACGGCACCGATCAGATGATCATTTGGGGCGGCCAGGACTCTCCCCAAGTTCCCTTCGCTAACACAGGAGGTCGCTGGAAACGCTCGTCGGATACGTGGACGGCCACAACCACAACCAACGCTCCGTCCGGACGCGAAGGCCACCCTGCGGTGTGGACAGGCCACGAGATGATTGTCTGGGGCGGAGATGATGGACTTAACTTTCTTAACACCGGCGGCCGCTACGATCCAGTTGCCGATACCTGGCGACCGACCTCACTCACCGGCGCACCAGACGGGCGGTTTGGGCATTCCTTCATCTGGACCGGCGATCGGCTGATTGTTTGGGGCGGCGCGGTCGGCTTCGGCGGTGATGTGAACACGGGCGCGCTCTACGATCCCGTCACAGATACCTGGTCGGCGACAACAACTGTCGGCGCGCCGTCTGCCCGTGACGGTCAAG
>WNGK01003897.1_pt1 | contig 16069 bp, 19 predicted proteins | sample 5400601 | NCBI WGS metagenome assembly WNGK01 (sample SAMN13153376, study PRJNA577476) | soil metagenome | isolation source: 60 cm soil or saprolite under Garry oak tree replicate 1 | place: USA:California | collected 2016-06-15
CTTATGGTGGCGCGGAACTTCCGCACGGCGCGTCATCATGGAGAGATTGAGTTCCGGAGCGCCAATTTCCCGAGCCGCCGCAATGGCGGTTTGACGTGATCACTGTCTATTACGAAGGCCGTCCCGAGCATCCAACTTTTGAGCTATTCCAGAATTCCGTGCTCTCGTCGTAAAATGATTGCACCCCGGGTGGCAGCGGGCTGGAGGAAACGATTACTTGCCCGAACTCAGAAAAGACCCCATCGTCGGCCGCTGGGTCATTATTTCGACCGACCGCGCCAAACGCCCCACTGACTTTACGCGCGATGCCGTAAAGATGAAGGGGGGCTTCTGCCCCTTCTGTTCCGGAAACGAGAGCAGGACTCCCCCGGAGATTCAGGCCTACCGGCCCAATCAGAACGGCGGATCTCCGCCGCAACGCGACGCTCCGGGCTGGACCGTGCGTGTGGTACCGAACAAGTTCCCTGCGCTTGGGATCGAAGGCAACCTCAACCGCCAGGCCGAGGGTATGTTCGACAAGATGAACGGCATCGGCGCCCACGAAGTCATCATTGAAACCAACGACCACAACGCGACCCTGGCCACGCTGCCGCCGAAAAAGATCGAAGATGTGCTGTGGACGTTTCGCGACCGCATTCTCGATCTGAAAAAAGACCGGCGCTTCAAGTACATCCTGATTTTCAAAAACCACGGAGAGGCGGCGGGAGCGTCACTGGAGCACGCACACTCGCAGTTGATCGCGCTGCCCATCGTGCCCATCTATGTGGCCGAGGAAATCGAGGGCGCCAAACAGTACTACATCTACAAAGAGCGCTGCGTTTTCTGTGACATTGTGCAACAGGAAACCGAAGCGGGGATACGAGTGGTTGCCGAGAATGAAGACTTCCTCACTCTTGCGCCCTATGCACCACGCTTTCCGTTTGAAACCTGGATCCTGCCCAAGGAGCACGAGTCGGCATTCGAGAACTCTTCGTCGCACATGTTCGAGAATCTGGCGAAGGCAATCCGGGTGCTACTGAACAAGGCGGACCAGGTGCTGGATAGTCCTCCGTATAACTTGGTAATTCACAGCTCGCCGACGCAGGACTCGGCCAATGAGCATTATCACTGGCACATCGAGTTCATGCCCAAGCTGACCAAGACAGCGGGATTCGAGTGGGGAACGGGATTCTACATCAATCCCACGCCACCGGAAGAAGCGGCGAAGTTCTTGCGGGGTGCGACGGTAGAAGAGCCGGAGGCCGCGACGGCGGGGTAAGTGAAAAGCATTGCACCGCCGAGTACGCAGAGGTCGCAGGGAAAATTTAGGGTTAGATTTTTTCGGATCTCTGGGCGCTCGGCGGTGAACGACCTAGTGCGCGTCCTCATATTCTTCGTGCCAGGCCATCTGAATGGCTTCCAGCTTGCCTTCACTCGACTCTTTGGGATCGTCTTTGAAGTCAGACAGTTCTGTCACGTAGCGATGCAAGTCGGTGAAGCGGACGGTGAGCGGATCGGTCTCCGGATGTTTCTCGGATAAAAGAATCCCGAGGTCTTCCGCGTCGTCCCAGGTGAGATCTTTCGGCATGAGGGCTCCTGAAGTAGGCATTCAGCAATCAGCGAAACCCACGCTAGCTGAGGGCTGGGTGCTAGTGTTCTTCCGAAATGTAATTCCTGTTCCACGCCGGAATTTCCACGACAACTTTGCCTGGCTTGGTGATCACGGCCTGGCATCCCAGGCGCGAACTGAGTTGCAGGTCGGCAGCCATGTCGAGCCGGTCGGCTTCTTCGTCGTCCATTTCTGTGAGATTCTGCGCGCCCTCTTTCACCCACACGTGGCAGGTAGTGCAGGCGCAATTGCCTCCGCAGGCGTGGTCGAGGCGAATACCGTTGTTCAGCGCGACATCGAGAATGGATTGCTCTTTGCCGTGGTCTTTGTAAGGCAACTTACCGTGCTCGAATTGCACGGCTTTGCCTTCGGGAAGAAACACGACTTCGACAGTGTTTTCCCCCGGCGCATCCATAGTTGCGGTTCCCGCCGATTGTGTTTTCTCTTCTGCCATTCATGCTCCTACTATGTGTGCCTTGTTCCGTCTGCGGTCACAAACTTTTGCCACAGGGGACACAGAGGGTCACAGGGAACTATTTGAACTCTGCTTTGCCTACTGGATGCGGCGCGCTGGGGCCTTCGCCCAGATCGGCCTCATCCATATTCTTGCCTTTTAGCGCGGTGGTGACTGCGCTGTCCATCATCAATTCGGCGAGGCGCATGGTGCCCTGATTCAGGGCGTCAATTGCTTTGCGAATCTCCTGGTGGTCTTCGGCTTGCTCGGCGTCACGCAATGCACGTTCCAGTTTCGCGATGCGCTGCTTCTCGTCAGTTGTGAGCTGTCCCCAAGCCGGACTCTTCTTGCCTTTTTCGAGCGCAGCAAGAATTGTCTGCACCTCATTGCGCGCTTCGATTATCTGCCGCTGGCGAAAATCTTCCTCGGCCTGATCGAAGGATTCGAGAATCATGCTTTCGACCTGATCGTCGGTGAGACCGTAGCTGGGTTGCACTTCGATTTCAGCCTCTTTGCCGCTGCGCTGCTCGCGTGCGGAAACGTGCAGGATTCCATTTGCATCGATCAGGAATTTGACTTCAATACGCGGCATGCCCGCAGACATAGGCGGAACGCCTTTCAGGTCAAAACGCGCCAGGGAGCGGCAGTCCTTCGCCAGTTCCCGTTCGCCTTGCAGAACGTGGATGGCGACGCTGGTCTGTCCATCAACCTGAGTGGTGTAATGCTGGGTCGCGGACGCGGGGATGGTCGAGTTGCGCAGAATGATTTTGTCGGCAACACCGCCTGCAACTTCAATGCCCAGCGAAAGCGGGGTCACATCGAGCAGCAGCATGTTCTCCGTGGCCTCGGACCCACCGGAAAGAATGTTGGCTTGTACCGCCGCTCCCAGTGCGACCACTTCATCGGGATTCAGGTCCGTATGCGGTTTGCGCTGGAACAACTGTTCGACCAATGCGCGAACTTTTGGAATGCGGGTTGAACCTCCGACCAGGACGACTTCGTCAATTTGCTCCGACTGGAGGGCAGCATCCTTCAGCGCCTGTTTGCAGGGAGCAACCGTTCGATCAATCACTGGTGCAGCGAGCTGTTCGAATTGCTCGCGGCTAACGTCACGCTGATAGCGTTTCCCGGCCGGAAGTTCGACATCCAATTTCGTTGATTCCTGAGCAGAGAGCGCGATCTTCGCCTCGATGACTGCCTTGCGAATTGCAGCAACGACCTCGCCATTGCGGGAAACGTCCATTCCTAGGTCGCCGCGAATATCATCGAGCGCGATGCGGATCATCAGATTGTCAATATCGTCGCCGCCGAGATGGGTGTCGCCGTTGGTGGCAATCACTTCGAAGATGCCGTCGTGCAGGCGGAGAATGGAAATATCAAAAGTCCCGCCGCCAAAATCGTAAACTGCGACAATTCCGTTCTGCTTCCGGTCAAGGCCATACGCCAGCGACGCCGCGGTCGGTTCGTTCACCAACCGGAGAACTTCGAGCCCAGCAATACGACCGGCATCTTTTGTAGCCTGGCGCTGCGCATCGTTGAAGTACGCGGGAACGGTGATGACTGCCTTCGTGACCGGCGCGCCAAAAAAACGCTCCGCGTTGCGTTTCAACTGCCGCAGAATGTAAGCCGAAATTTCGGGAGGAGTGAAGCTCTTGTCGCCAAGTTTGATGCGTAGGACTTCGCCTGGGGCAAGGTCCTCCGCCAACCGGAACGGAAACAGGCTCAGCTCGTCGTGAATGTCTTCAACCCCGCGTCCCATCAGGCGTTTGATCGAGTACACGGAGCGTTCCGGAGTTTCGATCAAATATTTTCGCGCCGCATTCCCGACGATGATCTTGTCGGCTTCATCGAGCGCGACTACCGAAGGCAACAGGTTCACTCCGTCCTCGCCCGGAATTACGACGGGCGAATCCCCCTGCATGAACGCCACCAGGGAGTTGGTGGTGCCGAGGTCGATGCCGACGATGTGATCGGAAGTCATTGGGTAATTTTGTAATTGGGCAATTGAAAAGTCGCTGCCCCTAGAAATGCAGGCACAGGAGTTTCTCAAATTACACAATTACCCGATTACCAATTTACTCAATCCTGCAGTACTTCATTCACGTCTCTCACCAAATTCCTGATGTAGCTTCTCCTGTTCAGTAAATCCACCATCTGGTCGCGGACCCGGCGACTCTCCGCCCGGTTGCCTGAATCTGCCGCAGCATCCCAGGCATTCCAGTGGCCCTGCAGTTCATCGAACAGCGATCTGAATTTCGCTTCCAGCACCGTTTTGTGCTGCTGCAATTCTGCGATCAGCGCTGGATCCTCCTCACCCAGCTTCTTATTTGCGCGAAGTTCTTCGAGTTGCATGTTCAACTCAAAGACTTCTTCCAGCAGGTCCGGCGGGACGATCTGTTTTTTCTCGCCCGTCTTGCTCCCGCGCCCCGCTTCGGTCGAGGCTTTCGACTGGCCTTCGAGATCTACGCCTTCGAGTTTCATCAGATACTCCGTCCGGCGGATCGGATCTTTCAAGGTACGGTAAGCGTCATTCAGCCGCGAACTTTGCTGCAAGCTCCATTCTTGTTCCTGCGGATCGTGCCCGGCGTAAACATCGGGATGCAGCTTGCGGCTCAACACATAGAACTCGCGCTCGAGATCGGCGGCGTCAATATTCAGCTTTCGCGGCAAAGCGAAAAACGAGAAATAATCCACCGGCGCCGGAGGCTGCACCTTTCCGCATGAAGTGCAAAACTGCGCAGCCCGCATATCACCGCATGACCAGCAGTTTTGTTCTGCTGCAAACGCCGTCGGGCTGGTTCCAGTATCCATCAATCAATCACTTCGCAGACACATGCTCCCGTTCAATACGCGTATCTTGGGGGCAGAGACCTCGCGGGCGAGGGCGCCCGCGCCACACAAACGCTATGAGAATGACGTTCCACAGCCGCACGATTTATTCGCATTCGGATTCACGAAAGCGAACCCTTGCTGCATCAGGGTCTCCTGATAATCGAGGGTCATTCCATGCAGGTAGATAAACGATTTCGGATCCACGAAGACCCGCACGTCGCCGAACTGGAAAATGCGATCACGCTCGCGAGGCTGGGAATCGAATCGAATGTTGTAGCTCAGGCCGGAGCAACCACCGCCCTGCACGCCCACACGCAAACCACCCTGCTCCGGCGACACGCCTTCCTTCGCCATGGCCGAGCGGATCTTAGCGATCGCCCGGTCGGTGACCTGGATGGCTTTGGCTGGCGCCGTTTTCGCGGGTTCTGCAGTGATCGTGGTCATGTTTTTCTCAAACGAACACAGTTCCACCTGGCCCTGGCGGCCCCCTTGCGAAGGGCAGGAAGCAGACTACTTCGCTTCTGCGGCAACCGGCACTGCCGACGTCTGCTGCTTCTTCTTCCAGTCGCCAATGGCCGCGCGAATCGCGTCTTCCGCCAGCACCGAGCAGTGAATCTTCACTGGAGGTAGCGCCAGTTCCTTTACGATCTCCGTGTTCTTGATCGTCAGGGCCTGGTCGATCGTTTTGCCCTTGACCCATTCTGTCGCGAGCGAAGACGAAGCAATCGCCGAGCCGCAGCCGAAGGTCTTGAACTTGGCATCTTCAATGACGTTGGTGTCGGGGTTGACCTTGATCTGCAGCTTCATAACGTCGCCGCATTCCGGTGCGCCCACCAAGCCGGTGCCCACGTCGGCGCTCTGTTTGTCCATGGAACCAACGTTGCGCGGATTGTTGTAATGATCAATTACTTTTTCGCTGTATGACATTCGCTTCTCCTGAAATTCAAATTCGAGGATCGAATCCTAAAACCATGCAGCCGCCGCTTCGCGGCCTACTCTCCTGCCCACTTTACCGACTTCAAATCAATTCCTTCTTTCGCCATTTCATAGAGTGGCGAGAGTTCGCGCAGCCGCTGCACCGTCTCTGTGACGCGTTCGGCAACGTAGTCCACTTCCGCTTCCGTGTTGAAGCGACCGAGTCCGAAACGAATCGAGCTGTGCGCCAGATCATCTCCTGTGCCCAGAGCCTTTAATACATAAGATGGCTCAAGCGTGGCCGAGGTGCACGCCGAACCGCTGGAGACCGCGATGTCGTTAATACCCATCAGCAACGACTCGCCTTCGACATACGCAAAGCTGATGTTCAAGTTTTGGGGCAGCCGGTGCTCCATGGAACCGTTGATATAAACCTCATCGAGACTCGACATGACCTTGTCGCGAAGCCGGTTGCGCAATCCCGCCATGCGGCAGGATTCCTGGGGCATTTCCTCGTAACAGATGGCGCAGGCCTTGCCCAGACCGGCGATACCGGGGACGTTCAGTGTCCCTGACCTCATGCCGCGCTCGTGTCCGCCGCCGTCAATCAGGGGCGCGAGCTGAACTCGGGGATTCTTGCGGCGAACATATAGCGCTCCTACACCTTTCGGTCCATACATTTTGTGGCCGGAAATCGAAACCAGGTCAAGGTTCTGCTTGATGACGTCCATCGGAACCTTGCCGACGTATTGGGTCGCGTCGGTGTGGAAAATCACGCCGCGTTCATGACAAAGCTTGCCAATTTCGGCGATCGGCTGCACTACGCCAATTTCATTGTTGGCCGCCATGATCGTAACTAAGATGGTTTTGTCATCCATGGCGCGCTTGAGGTCGTCAAGATCAACCAGTCCGTCTTTCTGCACTGGCAGATACGTCACGCGAAAACCGTACTTCTCCAGGCGCTTGCAGGTATCGAGCACTGCCTTGTGCTCGGTGACCGCAGTAATAATGTGGTTGCCCTTTTCGCGATACATTTCAGCGACGCCCTTGATCGCAAGGTTGTCACTCTCGGTGGCGCCGGAAGTAAAGATGATCTCTTTTGAGGTCGCGCCGATCAGCTTAGCAATCCGCTCGCGCGCAGTCTCGATCGCCTCTTCACCCGCCCATCCGAAGGAATGGTTGCGGCTGGCAGCATTGCCGAACTTGTCGGTGAAATAGGGCATCATCTCTTCGAGCACCCGCGGATCCACAGGCGTGGTCGCGTGGTTATCCATGTAAATGGGCAACTTCACGCCATGGCCATTGGTTAGCTGCGTCTTCACTTGTACTTGTACTTCGGCTTCTACCTGGGGGAACGTCGTCACTTCGGTGCTCATGATTGCCTCTTCGTTAATGCTAGTTTCTGATTCTTACCAATTCCGTTTTCATCTCGATCACAGGTTCGCTGACTTCCTCTTCTTCTTTCATGTGCGATATCTTGATGCGGCGCAACACCTGCTCAATGCTGTCGTTGACTCTGCGCAATGGCTCGCGAATGGTGCAGCGATCGGTCTGATCACACTCGCCGCGGACCGTGATACACGACGTGATGAATAGCGGACCATCAATGGCCCGGATCACTTCAAACGCTGAAATGATTTCCGCACTGCGGGCCAAAACGTATCCGCCGTTGGTTCCGTGCTGCGATTGCAGCAGTCCGGCTTTCACCAGTCGCTGCAGAATCTTAGCCATAGCCTCGGGCGGGATGCCATAGCTTGTCGCCACATCCTTGGCGCTGCACGCCCCTTCATAAGCGTGCTCGGCCAAATGCTTCATGGCCATCAATCCGTAGTCGGCCTTCTTTGTTAGTTTGAGCATGTCAGCTTTCAGCGCGTCGTTAGTTTGAGCATGTCAGCTTTGGCGCACCGTCTTCAGCATCCAAATCCGACCTTTATAGTCGGATATTTAAATTGTACAGAGCTAGGCTGCTCGGCACAAGCCTAGCCAGCGAATGGCGGTAGAAAGCAGTGAATAGTAATCCCAAGCAGATGAATGGGTTACGCGTTCACGACAATTCTGGTCGGATATTAAGATTGTCCGCAGGCGGAGCGACTACTACGGTTTCCACAGTGGAGGCGTCCCTGTGAATTTCAGGGCTTGACAATCGCCCGTTTCCGGCTAAGAATACCGCCAATTCCGGCTGCGAAGCGCTCAGAAGGACTTAGGCCTGTTGAGCCGAGGCTGGAATATATGATTCCAGTCCGTCCGTCCATGAATCCATCCCGTTCTACTCAACCTCCCGAAAAAAGCGCCGAGACCGCAGCGTGTAAACATCCCCGCGTTCGCGTCGTGGCCCGCGAAGAAGACGCCGAATTCGTCGAATGCCTGGAATGCGGAGAAGTCTTCGACTCGAGCGAGTTCAAAGATATGGTTATTGAGGAGAGCAAGGCAGAGAGCAAGCTGGAGGAGATATAGCTTTTCAGCGACATCTATCTCAGCGCCATTCCTGCTTCTGCCGAAAAATCCGTCGCGGCAAAATCACCCGTCAGAAACTTCGGATACGCGGCGGCAGCGATCATGGCGGCGTTGTCGGTTGAAAGCGGACGCGACGGGAAAAACACCGGCAATCCTTGTTTTGTTGCTTCCCGCTCGGAGGTCTGGCGGAGTTCGTTGTTGGCGGCCACGCCTCCGGCTACAAACACCGTCGCCACGTCGAATTCGCGCGCTGCGGCCAAAGTCTTGCCAACCAGGTCTTCGACCATCGCTCTCTGGAAAGACGCAACCAGATCGAGAGTGTGCCGATCGCAATTCGCGAGATAGTCTTCGAGCTTGGGCTTAGAGATCGCGAACAGAGCTTTGCGCCGTGCCTCGATGGATTCTTTCAGATTGTGCGTTTCCACATAGCGGAGAACAGCGGTCTTGATGCCGCTGTAAGAAAAATCAAATCGAGGATGAACGCGAAAGGACGGAATACCCGCATCACGGGTTAGAACGCTCGAAACCGTTTCTTGCGATGGGGTGGGAGTTCTTCTGTCGGGATGCTTGATTTGCGAAGGCGGGAACTTCACCGCCCGCGGGTCTCCGTGCGGCGCCAGCCGGTCGATCACAGGGCCGCCGGGATATCCCAGCCCAAGCAGCTTGGCGACTTTGTCGAAGGCTTCGCCGGCGGCGTCGTCGCGGGTGTGGCCAATGTTTTCGTACGACCAGCTTTCGCTGCGCTGCTCCGCTAGATAAAGATGGGTATGTCCGCCAGAAACCACCAGCGCTAGCAGGGGAAACTGCAAATCGCGGTTTCCCTTTTGCCGCTCTTCTAGCAATACCGCATGAATGTGGCCTTCGAGGTGATTGACAGCAATCAGCGGTTTCTCCAGCGCGAAGGCGAGCGCTTTGGCGTAGCTGATTCCGACCAGCAGCGCTCCGGCAAGCCCCGGCCCCTGGGTAACGGCCAGCGCGTCAATCGATTCGTAACTTCGACCGGCATCCGCAAGCGCCTGCCGGACCATGGGAACGATAGCGCGCAAGTGTTCGCGCGAAGCCAGCTCCGGGACCACTCCGCCGTACGGCTGATGAACGGCAATTTGCGACGCGACCACGCTGGACAGAATCTGCTCCCCCGAGCGCACTACGGCCGCTGCGGTCTCATCGCAGGAGCTTTCAATGCCGAGGATGTAGGCGTCGGGCATCTTTCCCCAATGATATTGACTGCGCCTTTCTCCTGCTACAGCGACGCTTTGCACCATCCGGACATTTGCGCAGCTGACCTTCGGTGCATACTTTCGCGGTTCTGGCTCTTGTAGAATTCGTTGAACATTCAGCCCTAGTTTTTCGATCTCAATGGCATGGCGAAAAGGAATCAGGATGCCAGTCGAAGCCCCAACCCAAATGGAAAGATCAGAACCACCAACCGACTTTGCCCGCTACAATCCAATCGAATGCTGGAGGTCCGCTGGGGACGCACGCTTGTGCTCTCCAACGTCTATGACCAATTCGGCCGACTCGTGCAACAAACGGACCGCGACAGCAGGAGGTTTTCCTACTCGTATGACGCCTCAAACGGCCAGATGGACATGGCACATCTCAAGCTCCCAGACGGATTTGTGACACATTTCTACTTTCAATCCGCGGGAGGCGTCACGCAGTCCCTACCCGTGCGCGACCATAATGCCTCTCTGATTCCGTGACCCATCTGCCCTCGTTCTCCCGAAACCCGTGATCCCGGCATGAATACTCAGTTCCAAGGCATATTCCCCTCTTGATCCAGACCTTCCTTTTGTACTATTCTGCGTTTACACCGGAAAGGAGGTGGTCTGATGATAAGTTCTGACTGTAGTGGCAGTAGAAGCAAAAGACCAGGTGAGGTGGCTGCGACTTAGGGCGGTTGCTCTGAGAAGCTTCGCAACTCGACCGGTGAGTTGGATTGATCGCGTCCGGCGTAAGGTCGCGCCGGGGGCTTCAAAGATTCAGACCCGGAGTTCGTTGAAGTGGCCACGCTTTAGCGCGGTCCCCAGTCGCGAAAGTAGCCGCGGCGGGGCACATAGAGCGACCACCTCTTGGTCAACCCAAACAGTCCACCGGGCGGCCCGCGAGTGAAAGCTTGCGGGCCGTTCTCTTTTGTGCGACGTTCTTTCTTTTACGGCTCTCTACGGATATGATTCGCCTCTGATGATGCCGGACAGCTCAAGAGATGAGCAGCGGATATTCGCCAGACACTACTCTCAAATGAGTGATGGCGAGTTACTGAACATCGCACTCCAGCCCTGGGCGTTGAGCGACGCCGCATGGGAAGCGCTTGACGACGAATTAGATCGCCGAGATCTGGAACTCCCTGAGCCGGAACCGGCACCGGTTGCGCCACAGAAGAGAAACCTGGTCCTGCTACGCAAGTTTCGCGACCTGCCAGAAGCTTTGCTGGCCAAAGGAAGCCTTGATTCTGCCGGAGTTGAATCCGTCCTGGCCGACGACAATGTCGTACGGGTGGATTGGTTGTGGTCGAATTTACTGGGAGGAGTCAAATTGCTGGTGGATGCGGAAAACGCGGAGGCAGCGAACGAAATCCTAAATCAACCTATTCCGGAGAACTTCGACATCGAAGACGTCGAGGATTATCAGCAGCCGCGCTGCCCGCAATGCCGCTCGCTGGATGCCAGTTTTGAAGAACTGTACAAACCCATCGCGTACGGTAGCCTCTTCCTGGGGTTACCTCTTCCGGTCCATCGCAAAGGTTGGATTTGTCATTCGTGCCGCCACACCTGGCAAGAGGACGACGCGGAGGATAACGCCGAGTCTATCTGACTACTTTCTCTAGTCCCATCCGGATCACGCTTGCAGTGTCTTCGGATAGTGGCAGTTCGCTTATTTCTTCCACTTTGAACCAGCGGGCATCGGCGGCATCTCCGGCGGCATGTAAATCTCCAGAAATTCGTTCGCACAGGAAATCAATCAGCACGTAGTGATACTGGCATTGCTTCTCATCATCCAGTAGCACGCGATCGAATACGCCCAACAGTTCGGTCGCCCGAACCGCGAGGCCGGTCTCTTCCAGCGCTTCCCTTTCCGCACCCTGCCGAAGAGTTTCCCTCAGTTCCAGCATGCCGCCGGGGATGGACCATTCCCCGAGCAGCGGTGCCTGGCCGCGCTTCACCAGTGCCACCCGGCCGCCGTCCACAATAATGGCGCCGACTCCCACCATCGGGCGGTCCGGATATTCGCGCTTAATCATCCTTAGAACCTCGGCACCTTCTGAGAACACGCCAAACCTCTCGGCAAAACACCTTACCTTGTGCAAGACTCCCCTCCAAAACCGGACTATAATCCGCTGGTAAAAGCTTCCCAGTAAGACAGGGGCGCCCGAGTCTCCCGCCGCAGGCTGTTCGTAGAGCTGCTCGGCGACGGGCCATGTCTTTCACCTTGCAGCCATGCGAAAGGAGATCGCTATGTTTACCCGCATCGTGGAATGCTACGTGAAACGGGAAAAAAGACAAGAATTCACCGACACACTTCAGAACCACGTGTTGCCAATCCTGCAGTCGCAAGCCGGCTTCGTGGATTCACTGAACCTCAGCGCAGAGGAAGAACCCGAGCGCTTCGTCGCCATCAGCCTGTGGAAGTCGCGGGCCGATGCTGAACGCTACCATCGTGATCATTTCTCAGGAATCCTGGAAACGATCCGTCCTTTCCTGAGAGATGAGCCCACGGTCGAGTTCTATAACGTGGAAACCTCCACTGCCCACCGGATTACAGCGAAAGCCGCTTAACGGCAATCGGGTGATCGGGTCATCGGATCATCGGGCGATCTGCGAACCCGACGATTATTCGATCACCCGATAACCCGATCATCCGATTTACAATATCCTCGTGGCCCTCGAGGAATATCAACGCAAGCGGCGCTTTTCCGAGACTCCCGAACCTCCGCCCAAAGTGGGAAAGAAGAAGGGCAATCGCTTCGTGGTGCAAAAACACCGCGCCACCCGCTTACATTACGATTTTCGGCTGGAGATGGGCGGGGTGCTGAAATCGTGGGCCGTCCCCAAAGGCCCGTCACTCGATCCCTCGGACAAGCGTCTCGCGATGCAGGTCGAAGACCATCCGGTTTCGTATTTTGATTTTGAAGGAATCATTCCTGAAGGCAATTACGGCGCGGGCACGGTAATGGTGTGGGACGTGGGTACCTGGGAACCACTGTCGCCTCAAACTGTTGACGGAAAGTATGTTCCGGCAACCGACGCCGAGGCTGATGCCATGCTCGCGAAAGGCGATTTTAAATTCCGCCTGCACGGCCAGCGATTGAACGGAGATTTTGCTCTTATCCATATGAAGGCCCGCCGCCCCGGAAGCAAGGGCAACGAGTGGCTGCTGATCAAGAAACATGACGACTCGGTCCAGACCGGCTTTGACATTGATGGGTACGATTCCTCCGTGCTGAGCAAAAGAACCATGGCGCAGATTGCTGGAGACGACGGCTCTGCCGAGTGGAAGAGCAGCAGAAAAGTCTCGCGCGGTAAGGCGAAAGCGCCTTGGTTGGCGGAAAGTCTCGCCAAGGCCGAAAAAAAAAAGAGACTAACCGCCGAGGACATCGAGAACGCTGAGGATAAATCGGCGAAACGCAGTCGCGGCAAGAGCGACGCCATAGCTGCCGCACCAAGAAAGAAATCACGTCCCTCGGCGATCTCGGCGGTGAAATCTTCCTCTGTATCCCCTCTGGTCCAAGATTTAGAGGGCGTCGTCAAGCGCCCCATGCCGACGTCTATTCACCCCATGCTGGCCTCGATCGTCGAAAAGCCATTCGACGATCCCAACTGGCTGTTCGAGATCAAATGGGACGGCTACCGTGCCATCGCGTTCCTTGAGAACGGCAGCGTCCGCCTCGTCTCCCGCAATCACAATGATCTGACGCCGCGCTACCCCGAGTTGTGCGAACTCACGAAATTCGTCAAAGCAAAGGCCGCAATCCTGGATGGCGAAGTGGTTGTGCTGGATGGGCAAGGGCGCTCGTCGTTCAGCCTGATGCAGCAGCGAACCGGTATCCGCAAGCATGGCCGCCAGGCGACCCCGCGATCTGAATTACCGGTCTTATATTATGCGTTCGACCTTTTGTATCTCGACGGCTATGACTTGCGGCAGGTCTGGCTCGAAGAGCGCAAGCGCGTCCTCATGGAAATTCTTACTGCGGGTGAAATCGCGCGCTACTCGGACCACTATGCCGGGCAAGGGATGGCTCTGTTTGACGCGGCCAAGGAGAAAGGGCTCGAAGGCATCCTGGCGAAACGCCGCAATAGCTGCTACGAAGAACGCCGGAGCCGCGAATGGCTAAAGATCAAAATCACACAGACGGTGGACTGTGTCGTCGGCGGCTACACCGATCCTGACGGCACACGGCAATACTTCGGCTCTCTGGTTCTCGGCCTCTACAACAAGAAGAAAGGATTGATTCACGTCGGACAAGCCGGAACCGGTTTCGACCATGGCACCCTCAAACAGATCGCGGCAATCCTGAAGCCGATTGAGACCAGCCAGATTCCTTTTACCGGCCCGGTCGATGCCCGCAACGTGCACTGGGTGAAACCGCAGCGGGTTGCGGAAGTGAAATTCTCGGAGTGGACTCACGAAACGGGCGAAGGCGGCCTCAAACTACGCGCGCCCGTCTTCATCGGATTGCGAGAAGATAAGAGTCCCGAGGACTGTACTTTTGCAGGACAAAGCAGCAGCCTGCCTTAGCGATCTATGCGCTACCTTTTGCCACCTTTGCGGTTAAGAGCTTCTAGCCTTTAACTGCAAAGATCGCCGAGGCACGCTAAGGTCGCGAAGAAAATCAATGCACCGGCTGCTTCGAACGGGAGGGACCCATGCAGCACGCTCCGCGCTTTCTGAAAATCGTTGACGAAGCCCGTTCCCGCATCCAAGAAACCAACGTGGACGAGGTGAAGCAAAAGCTGGAAGGCGGCGAGAAGTTCGTGCTGGTGGATGTCCGCGAGGAAAGTGAATTCGCCAAGGACCACCTGCCCGGCGCAATCCATTTGGGCAAGGGAGTGATTGAACGCGATGTCGAGGCCCGCGTTCCCGATCTCAACACTCCAATGGTCCTTTATTGTGGGGGCGGATTTCGTTCCGCCCTGGCCGCTGACAACTTGCAAAGAATGGGCTATACCCGCGTGTTCTCTATGGATGGCGGTATCCGCGTGTGGCGCGAAAAAGGCTTCCCTCTCACTCGCCAATGAGGCCTCTCAGGGGCGGAGCACTTCCGTAACTTGCCGCTCGCGTTTCCAGCCTTCAGCATGAAACTTGCAGGGGATGTCTTCCTCCTGCAGGAGGCGTATGTCAAAATCTGTGGCTACTTCTGGGGCTGGTTCTGCGGCCGCTGCGGCGCGCGCCCTTGCGCCTCATGCCCGGATGGAGCAGAGCCTGGCGGGCTCGGCTACCCTTGAAATTGCCTGCGCCACCATGTCCGAGTTGTTCAACGTCAGCAAGGCTGAAGTCGCGCTGCTGCGAGTGGAAAACGATGTTTTGAATTTTCTCTTTCCCGTGGAATTGAAAGCAGCCGGCTTCATTCCCCTCTCCAGTGCTTCGGCGGTCGCCGCCCGCACCGCAAGCAGCCGCAAAGTCGAACTCTTCAATAATTTTGTAATCGTGCAGCACGCGAACGTTTTCGAAACTATTAAGCTCGGCACCCTGGGACAGTCCGACAAACCCGGCGCCAACACAATCCAGAAGCTTATGACCACGCCGGTGATTGATCTGCAGCAACATGTGCTGGGTGTGATCCAGATTTGCCGCAAAGGTCTTAGCCAGGTCGATGCTGGCCCCGATTTTACTTTGGACGATCTGCACAACCTAGAGACCGCGGCTCGCGTACTCGCCAAACTTCCTTTCATGAATTCGGCTTCGACCTAGCGGCTGCCTTGTCCAGCGCGGCCTTTTCTTCCTGCGTCCAGCTCACGAACTTCTGCTTTCCACAGCTTGCCTATTTGCAGTGGGCCTGCAATGGCTTTCTCATCGCTAGCGAAGGGTGAAACTGCCGCGCCGCTTCATCACGAAATAGAGCATTTATCTCCGAATGGCTATAAAGTGGCGGTTGAGCAATGCCGAATCGCAGTTATTGCTTAGGTCTCTTTGCAGAATTTGATGAAACAGCAGGTTTTTGACGAAAAAACGGCGGCGGTACTTTAAAAACTTCTTTCCTTGCATCAGCTCTGGTGCAATAATCCGTGGGCTTTGAATTAGGTTTTCTACATCACAACATTAAAACTCTGGGATGATATGCATCATGTGGCTTGAAAAACTCTCCTCTGGCGTTCTACGAGTTCTTACTCCTCTAGGGCCGCGCTATCTGAAGCCTTCCTTCCTGCAGCGTTTGTATCTGCTCTGGTTGTTCCGCAACTTCCAGACCTTACCGGTAAAGGTCCTGAGCTTGCACCAACAGCGCCGTATGGAATCCATGTGGGCCGAGAACAGGTTTGTTTCTTTCGGCATTGGTGTGGACGATGCTCCGCTTTTGGGCACGCTCGAGCAGCGCCCTCCAGCTTCTTCGGGCATACTGCCGCCCCGTCGTCCGAGCAGTTCAGTAGCGGATTCAGTCGCACCCTTCGCGGCCGACGCGCAGCGGCGATAGAGCGGTGAGGGCTAGAAGTCGCGATAGCGGTGCGAGCCTCCGCCGCTCGCGTCCGCACATGTTCGATGCCGATGAATCCATTCCGGTCGCGCCACGCGCTAGAGCCGCCATCCACGATGCTATAATTCAATCGCTGTTCTTCCTATCACGGTCCTTCCGGGCGCGTAGCTCAATTGGCAGAGCAACTGACTCTTAA
>WNGK01007565.1_pt1 | contig 16064 bp, 18 predicted proteins | sample 5400601 | NCBI WGS metagenome assembly WNGK01 (sample SAMN13153376, study PRJNA577476) | soil metagenome | isolation source: 60 cm soil or saprolite under Garry oak tree replicate 1 | place: USA:California | collected 2016-06-15
CCTCCAGGCGGCGGCGGACCGTAACGCGCAACCTGATCTTCTTGGATCGCCGCGCCAACCAGGGTGCCGGCCGCTGCGCCTGCGGCTGCGCCAATCGCCGCGCCGCGAACGTGACCAGTGGCAGCTCCGCCGATGATTGCGCCAGTCGCAGCCCCCCAGCCGGCACCCTGACCAACTGGGGTTTCGCACGAACTGACAATGAAGGAACAAAGCGCAACGACGAAAGTAACTGCAAAAATTTGCTCTTTCATATCTTTTAAGGTTGCGGAATTGAACCGCGTGCCTCCACACAGGTTGCGCGGTTTCAAGACATGGCTGGTATGTGAGATGCCACTAAGGTCTCACGAATACCTTGTTCATGTGCGGATCCAGGACAAGCCCACCATGCGGGACTTTCGAGCAGTCGAACTTCTGGTGCGGCGGATACGGGCTCATGACAATACCGGAGGATTGATGCGGATCTCTTTCCCCGGTCGGATATCCTGAACTTGGCGGCGGATATTTTTTCTCCGCTTCTGCTTTGCTGATCGGCTGGGCTACGATCACCTGGCCGCTTCCACTGCCTGCCGTAGCAGGACCAGTCTGCGCCCAAACAATCGTGCCCAGGACAAAAAGCCCAAGCACTGCTGCTGATATGATTTTCAGAGAACTTGTTTTCATATTTCGTTTCTAAAGCTTCGCAACAGAGGAGTCAGACGGATGCGTAATGCAGGGCATTCAAATATTTTTGAGTAGCTGCGCTGCGATCTGGCCGACTTTCTCCATTTTGCTAAGCCGGTATTCTTTTTCGAAAACGCGAAATTTGTCCAGCTCCATTTGACGAAGCAGACCGCGGTAAATGGAGCTCATGATCTGAGCGGGCACCATTGCTCGGCGGTCTTCAGACGGAAGGGCCGCCGCCGCGCGAGAGAAAAACTCTCGTGCGCGCCCCGCTTCGAATTCCATCAGACGAACGAAACGCTCATTGTATTGTCGATCTTGCAGCTCCGCTTCGGAATAATTGAAGCGCGCCAAATCCTCCTGTGGCAGGTAGATACGGCCGTACCGCAAATCTTTCCCGACGTCACGAATAATATTCGTCATCTGCAAGGCCAACCCGAGCTCAAGGGCATACTCTTTACAGCGCGGATTCCGATATCCAAAAATCTCGATGCTCACCAGACCCACTGCGCTGGCGACCCGATAACAGTAAACACGAAGCTCCTCGAACGTGGCATATCGTGAGATGCTCAGGTCCATCTCCACTCCGGCGATAATTTCCTCGAGCATGGCGGTGGATAGCGAGTACTTGTCGATCAAACTCCGTACGTCATGAGCAAGCGGCGCCTCATCCGCACCCGCAGCGCGGAGCATTTTGCGCCACGCCTCTAGCCGCACTCGCTTCTCCGCGACGCTGAGCTCCGAAGAATCGGCAATGTCGTCGATCACGCGGCAAAACGCGTAGAAAATAGTGATGTCGCGCTTACGCTCGCGTCCTAGTGAAATAAATGCCAGCGCCAGGTTCGATTTGCTCTGGCGCGTAATTTTCGCCGCATTCACGTGCGTCTTCACGGGGTCGCTTAATACTGGATCCATCTCTCCTGGTTAACGCGTCCGGTTTCGCATTGGCGAAATAAACAGACCCATGAAGCCAGAAGCCAGCCAGTGATAATCCCACGGAGACAAGCGAAGATGAATTTCCACAGAAAGAGTGCAGCCAAGCGATCAGCGATTGCGCGCCGCACGATGGCGTCGCAAATCATGATGCAGAAAAAATGCATTCCGCAAATGATCAGAAACCACCCCAGAAGACTGCCATTTTGCCGGACGAACTGGCTGTGCGCGTGAATGGCTTTGCCCAGGCTCTCATTATGTAACGCGAGCGAGATTTGGACCGAGCAGAAAGCGATGATTAAACCGCTCATGAGCGCGCGCTCCATCGGGAGGTAATCGAGCACACCGGGAATGTTTGTGAAGTAGGCAAGGAGGAGTGGCAGCCGAACGATCAACATGCTAAAGAAGACGACAATGCCAGCCCACTTGAGAACATAACTGAAGCGGCGCATGGCGAAGCGAAAGAGTTCTCCTTCTTCAAAACTCACGCCCTTTATCCAGGCCAAACAGACGGTGATCAGATACACCTGGATGTAAACTCCAAAAAGGTATTCGAAAATGAATGCGACCGCATCCACTGTGGCCGAAATTCGCAGCAGCCCGGCGGCCGGGACAAGACCGCCCCACTCAGGTAATCGCCAGAATACAATCGGCTTCAAAAGCGACGCCAAGGCGCTCAACAGCAGGATCAAGTAGATGAAATAACTCCACAAACGATATCGCTTCCGCAAGGCGCGAAGCAATGCGCCATGCAGCCCACGCCAGTTGGTAATCATGAGCACAGCAGCCACGACCGAGAGCGGATAGGTGGTAGTTGCGTTATCGAAAATTCCCGCGACCCCTTCCACAGCAGGCAACGGCGTTTCCCTCCATATCTCCACAAATCGGGGCCAATGCCAGGTCGGTAGTGAAATGACCTGATTTAGATCGAGATCGCCGAAATTTCGGATAGGCGTGAAGGTGACAAATTGGAAAAGGAAGTAGCCGAACCCAAGAAGGGCAAAAGTGAGCCAGATGCGTTTATAGCGGCCGATACAACGAAAACCGTCCCCGAGCGCTTGGCGCACCGGATTAAAAAGCATCACCAGCGCATATCCGCTGCAGAGCCCAAGCAGAGGATATACTCGCGGGAGGCTCGATAGCATGCGGCAGAAATTATCCGTCTACCGAATCAAGCCCCAGTGCCGATTGAACGGCCAGTAAACAAACAAGCCACGCCCAACGAGGTTTTCTTCCGGCACCGGTCCCCAATAACGGCTGTCGTAGCTGTTGTAGCTGTTATCGCCCAAGGCAAAATAACCATGCCGTGGCACGGTGAACGAACGACTAGGTTGTGCTAGATAGTCACGGCCCAAGGCATAGCCGCGATAGGGAGGCTTGGCCGCCATGACGCGCTTGAATCCAAAGCTTTCCGCTTTCTCTTCATTGATATAAAGAAACGGCGGGTCGATGCGTAAACGATCTCCGGGCAGGCCGGCTAGCCGCTTAATGTAAAACGGTGACCCGGTTCCCGGGTCCTCCCGAATGCCGAAGATATGATTCGTCCGGAAAACAAAAACGTCGCCGCGATACGGTTTAACGAAGTTGTAGCTAAATTTGTCCACAAAGACCTGGTCGCCTGTGTCTATTGTGCCTCTCGCAATAATGTCGCCGCGGCGATAAGTCCGACCGGGGAAAACGTTGAAATCGCGAGTGAGCGTCTCGGGTGGCGCGTAGACAAGAAAATTTTGGTGCTCGCAGACCAGCCGCGAAAACGTGAAGAAGAAGAGAAGTTTTTTTTGCTCGATTTCAAAAACTTGATCATCCTCACGCGAGACAACGTTGATGTAATTGCGACCGAGGATAATGAACTCGCTGATCTGTCTCAGGATGTTTGGCGCTGGCGCGCTGCTGGATTGACCAATGATCCCATTTAAAGTCGGTTGCATCGAGCCGGTCGGAATTTTGAACGGCTGCAAGAAATAGGAGCGAATCCCCACTGCCACCACGATCGCCACCATGCTGTGCACCCTCTCGTGGTCGCGCCGATGTAAGGCATCGCGGAGATTTTCTATTCCAGCGACGATCTCTTCGCGGTCCGAGCTACTAAGCAGATCATTCTTGTAGCGCAGATACTTGCGGGCATGCCGCAAAAGCAGTTTGCTGTGCTTGACGTGGCGGGGCGTGAACATAATTCAGGATGCTAGATGATTCCTCGACTTCGCTCGGAATGACAAAAACAAATCATTGCGCCTTTAACACCTCGATAAACGCTTCCTGGGGGATGTTGATCTTCCCGATGCTCTTCATCCGTTTCTTTCCCTCTTTTTGTTTCTCAAGCAGTTTCCGCTTGCGCGTGATATCGCCGCCGTAGCATTTCGCGGTTACGTTTTTTCGCAATGCCGAAACACTCTCGCGCGCAATAATTTTCCCGCCAATGGCGGCCTGAATTGCCACTTGGTAAAGCTGTCGCGGGATCACTTCCTTCAATTTGGCTGCTAGCTGGCGTCCCCTCGCCTCCGCGCGGTCTTTGTGCACGATCGTCGAAAACGCATCGACCGGCTCGCCATTTACGAGCAGGTCGAGTTTTACGAGTTTCGCCGGGCGATAACCGGCATGCTCGTAATCCATCGAGCCGTAACCGCGCGTAATGCTTTTGATCTTGTCATTAAAATCGACGAGAATTTCGTTCAGTGGCAGTTCGCAATGCAACATCACGCGACGCGTATCGAGGGACTCCGTATGTTCCATCTGGCCGCGCTTCTCGAGAATTAATTGCAGGATATCACCGATGTTTTCATTCGGGCAAAGCACGTACGCCCTTACAACCGGCTCTCGAATTTCCTGGATCATGCTCGGATTCGGCAAGTGCGCGGGGTTATCGATCAAGAGTTTTCCCCCGCGCGCGGTCAACACTTCATAGACGACGCTCGGACTCGTCGCGATGATGTCCATGTTGTATTCGCGCCGGAGCCGTTCCTGGATGATTTCCATGTGAAGCAGGCCCAGAAATCCGCAGCGAAATCCGAATCCGAGCGCAACGGAACTTTCCGGTTGATAGACGAACGCAGCGTCGTTCAAGCGCAGTTTTCCGATGGCTGCTTTCAAATGTTCGAAGTCGCCGGTGTTAATGGGATAAATCCCGCTAAATACCATCGGATGAACTTCCTGAAAACCTGGCAGCGGCTCGCTCGCCGGATGACGCTGGTCCGTGATGGTGTCGCCGATCTTTATGTCGGCAGTCGTTTTGATATTTGCGATGAAATAACCGACGTCTCCGGGATTTAGGTTCGGCTGGACAAGCATTTTCGGAGTAAAGACACCCACTTCCTTGATCTCGTAACGTGCGTTGTTGCTCATTAACGTGATCGCGTGGTTCGATCGATCTTGTTGATGATCGGGACAATCGTGAGCCCCTGTTTGTGGGCGAGATGAACGTTGGCCACCGTTTGCGCTTCAACGCCTTGCGCGGCGTCGACTACCAACAGCGAGCCTTCGCATGCGGCGAGACTACGCGAAACTTCATAGGCAAAATCGACATGCCCTGGGGTATCGAGCAGGTTCAGTTGATAAGTCTCGCCCGACTTGCTGGTGTAACGCATTGTCACCGGATGCGCTTTGATCGTGATGCCTCGCTCCCGCTCCAAGTCCATTGAGTCGAGAAGCTGGTCCTGCTTCTCTCGCTCGTGGATCGTGCCCGTGCACTCGAGCAATCGATCGGACAATGTCGTCTTGCCGTGATCGATGTGCGCGATGATGCAAAAATTCCGCGTCAACTCAATCGCCATGGAAGCGCCACTATGCGAGCGCGGCCATGCGCGGTCAATTCAGCCCGCTTGTCATTTCGAGCGCAGCGAAGCGAAGTCGAGAATGGAACGGTATAGCAAACCGCGACATAAACGGGCGAACCGTGAGGCCGAGTTGAGCGGGAAGCCAACGGCTCAAATCTGTTCCGATTAACAATGAGATATGTCTCGACTCTGCTCGACATGACAGCTCTTAATTCTACATTAGAAGGACAATATGCCGAAGCTAGTCATCAGCGGAATCGCGCATGATCTCGTAGAAGATCTGGTCATGATCGGGCGCGGCCCGGACAACACGATAATCATTAACGACCCATCGGTCTCGACTCGTCATGCGCAGTTGCAGCTGGCAGGCGAAACCTACCAGTTGAAGGATCTCGATTCGACCAATGGCACACGCGTCAACGGTATCCAAGTCATGGAAACGACGCTGCGCTTCGACGATAGCATTCGATTTGGCGCGGCCGAAGCCCGTTACGAACCGGACACGAGCGGTTCGCAACCACTGCCTCAGCTCGAGGAGATTGGAGCTAAATCGGCGGGATTGAGCACAGTACCGGTCGATTTTGCCAATGCATTCCCGTTCGCGCGCCAGAAAGATGAGAAGGACCCAATCCGCACTGCTTTTTTTGTCGGCGTGGCGGCTGTGCTGCTCATATTTCTTGGCAGCATGATCGCAGTGCTCATGATGCACGCGCCCAGTTTGTAGCGGCGGTCCATGACCGTTGCTCGAATTAGTGCGATGCTCGGAGAGCGCCGCTACAGAAAACATTCCGCAGTTGTCAGTTCGCGCAAAACGCGGGGCTTCATTGGAGAGATGTCTCGACCCCACTCGACATGACAAAAGTGCAAAGGCGGCTCCTTCTTTTCGACATCGATGGCACGCTCATCCATTCGGGCGGCGCCGGCGTGCACGCGCTCAAATCCGCGTTTAGAGAGCGCTTCGGCATTGCCGATGACCTACGCGGCATCGAAATCGCGGGTATGACCGATTCGGGCATCGTCGTCAGCATATTAAACAAGCATAAAATTCCTGCGACGAACGAAAACATCAGTGCGTTTCTGGACAGCTATGTGCATTTTCTTTCGCTGGAATTGCCACGCCGCAGAGGCAAACTGCTTCCCGGCGTGCTCGAGTTGCTTCAGAGACTAAAGTCGCGGCGACATCTCGTGCTCGCGCTTCTCACTGGGAATGTCTCGCGCGGCGCGCAGCTCAAGCTTGAACACTATGGCGTCTGGCACTTTTTTGAGTTCGGCGCCTTTGCTGACGATCATCACGATCGCAACCGGCTCGGATCATTCGCGCGCGCGCGCGCAAAGGAAAAGCATGGCCGCGGATTTTCTGCATCCGAGATCGACGTGATCGGCGATACGCCGCGCGATATTGCCTGTGGCAAAGCGCTTGGCGCACGCACCATTGCCGTTGCAACCGGCATATGGAGTCGCGACCAGCTTGCAAAATACCAGCCCGATTTCTTGATCGACGATCTGTCGAATGTAAAAGGCATAATCGATACGCTCGGATGGTGATTCATCGACGATTGAAGGTTTGAATGAAAAAATCCGCTTCGCCCGGCGTTCCAACGCCCCGTAAAGACCGCCCAAATGTGCTGCCGCTCGAAGGCGAAATCGATCTGCACGTTTCACCCACCGTCACGGCGTCCCTGAACAGAATGGTCGAGAAAAAACCGAAAAACTTGGTTGTCGATCTTTCCCGCGTAACCTACATCGACAGCGCGGGACTGGCGGCACTTATCGAAGCAATGCAGAGGGTTGAAGCCTACGGCGGCAAATTCGCGCTGGCTGGTTTGCAAGAGACGGTGCGCTCGATCTTCGAAATCTCGCGGCTTGATCAGGTATTTCAGATTTTCCCGGATGTGGATGCCGCGTTAGCCAGGGCCTGAAACGAAACCCGCCGGCGATTCGAATCAATGTCTTTCACAAAGACAAAGGAGACACACGGCATGTCACGCAAGTGTTTAGTTTCGATAGGGACAGCCTTAGTAGCTTTACTCGTTAGTCGTGTAGGCTTGAGCCAGGTCGGCTTCAAAGCGACTCCGCTGATCCAGACGACAAAGACAGAGGTTGGTCAGGATATTCGCTACCCGAGTGCTCACGCTCAAATTACCACGCTTCTCCTAGAGATTGCCCCCGGGGGGACAAACAGGCCGCCATATGCATCCGGTCCCCAGCGCGAACTATGTGTTGGAAGGAGAAGTAACCATAGAGCTTGACGACCACAGACAGCTGACGTACCGGGCGGGACAGGCGTTTGTTGGGGCTGTGCAGACGTGGCACAATGCCTTCAACCGAGGTACGATCCCGGCCAAAGTGCTCGTCGTGTTTGTTGGGCAGGAGGGACAACCAGGGACCATCTTTCCGTAGGTGGTACATTGGGCCGAGGACAAAGGGGCATTCCGCGCTCCGAAAGTGGTCGCGAGCACACAGGCTACTAACGCCTGACCTCTGACTCTGATCTCTGACCATATGAACCCTGTTTATCGCTCTGCAACGTAAGCGGCCTACGATGTACGCGCGGCCGCAACTTGAAGTAAAATCTTGAGCGTTTGGTCGACGCTTTTGGAAATGTCGAACTGCGCCGCAAGCTGGATGTTTGCCGATCTTGCAGTGGCGCTGCGCGAAGGATCAGACCAGAAGCGAATAGCGTCACGCAAACCAACTAGATCTCCTGCGTGATCGACGATCGATCCGTGTACGCCATCCTCAATTATCTCGCTGAAACCATTGTCACCAGTTGTGATCACCGGAAGTCCGCAAGCGAGAGCTTCCAGGCAGGCGTTAGAAAATGGATCATAAATCGTTGGCAGAATGAAAATGTCCGCCGTCGAGTAAATGCGCACAATATCCGCAAGTTCGCCAAGAAACTGGACGCGCTTTGATTTGTAAGACCGCTCGCTTCCCCGACCGGCGACAAGCAAACGCATTTGTCGATTGTGGCAGAGCGCCATCGCCGCGATCGCGAACCGCAAACCCTTGCGTTCCCAACCCGAGCCCGCGAAAAACAACGCAATTTCGCCCGCCTTAACCTTCAACTCGTCACGGGATTTTTCCCGCAGCTTAGGGTCGAAACGAAATTGCTCGAGCGGAACGCCATTGCGGACGATGTCGATGTTCTCCGCGGGATAGCCATACAGATCGACAATCTCGCTTTTGATCATTTGCGAATTGACGATAACTCTGCCCGCGCCGCGATTTACGAAGAGAGCTTTTTCGAGTTGCAAAATGTCGCGATGCTTACGATTCAGCCCTCGAACAAATCGCTCCAGCGGCATTTCAAATGTTCTTTTGCGAGCCAACCAGGCACGATGGACACCGTCGCCGGCACGGTAAACGTCACAACCCCAGAGGCGCTCGAGGCTCACCAAGAGATCGCAGCGAATCTGCGGTCGCATTTGCTCTAACTCGTTGGCAAACCCGATTGCCGATGCGGACTGCATGCGGCGGATTGCACCGAATGGCCACTCGGTCTGCGGCCATTTGTTCGTCGTAATGAGTTGTACATCGTGTCCGGCTTCCACTATTCCGCGCGCGAGCCGTCTTAAGTACGATTCCGCGCCGCCGGTCTGCGAATAGCCGCGCCGAACAAAAGCGATGCTGAGTTTTTTTGTCATATCGAGCGGACCTTTTAAATGCATCTTGTTATTTCGATCAGAGCGAAGCGCAGCGGGAAATCCCTTTCTGTTTAAAAGAACCGCTGCGTCGCAAACTAAACGATGATCCCGCAGGAGCGGGAGGCTCCGCTGGACACGACACAGAACGACACTTTACTTGCTCCACGTTCGCCAGAATAGTTGTAACCGGATGCCTGGTGAAACTTTAAACGCTCCTCCACCAGTACGGTCTGCCTCACCCCCAACGCGCACGTTGCCCAAACATTTGCTCTACTCGATCTTCGCGCGCATCGGTGGGTCGGGTCTCGACACCGACGCATTTGAAACCCTGCGCGCGTCGTATCGGGGGGGATTTCTGGCAAAAGCAATCGCTTACGACAACCGGCAGAAGGAAATTCCCGCGTCGCTGATCCATTCTCTACGCTGGCATCCGGTGCGTCTCATCTCGTTTTTCGACCGGCCTTACTATTACGGCGCGAAAAAGAAATATCTCGATTGGATCGCATCCCGGCACCTGGCGACCGGACGTTACGATTTATTTCACAGTTGGTCGGGTGACTGTTTGCGCTCGCTTCAAGTTGCCAAACAACGCCGCATCCCTTCAATCCTCGAGATTCCAACCTGGCATCGCGATGGCGGGAAAGCGAAAGTTGGTCGGCCGGAAATTGCTAAATCGACAAGCAGTGCTTCGGGGTTCCAAAAGTGGAAACAGGGATTGCTGCTCAATCGAAAGCGTTTCGTCGAAGAATACAAACTAGCCGATCTGCTGCTCGTTTTATCGGAGATAGCAGCTGACACGTTTCGAGCACGCGGATTCCCGAAGGAAAAACTATTTTACCTCCCGCGCGGAGTGGATGGGGGGCGCTTCAAGCCGGGCCAGCGCCCAGCAAAATTCCGGGCGGTTTTTGCCGGCGCATTAATTAAACGCAAGGGCATTCACCATGTGCTCGAAGCATGGCATCGCCTGAATCTGCCAGACGCCCAGTTGTGGCTCGTCGGTTACGTCCACGATGAAGCGAAGCCGTATCTCAAGCAATTCTGGCGCGATGACATTCGCGTTGTGGGATTTGTGCACGATCCGGAAAATTATCTCAGCCAAAGCACGGTTCATGTTTTTCCGTCGCAATGGGAGGGTAGCGCCAAAGTCACATATGAAGCAGCCGCCTGCGGGTTGCCGCAAATCACCACGCGCGAGGCGGGCGATGTTGTGCGCGATGGCATGGATGGAATTATCGTGCAACCGGGAGATGTTGAGGCGATCGCCGCAGCGCTCGAGCATCTATATCGACATCCTGAAATCGTCGAGCGGATGGGCAGCGCAGCAAGGCGCCGCGTAGTTGAAAATTTCACTTGGGATCATTTTCGAACGCGATTGCTGGACGCTTACGAAATTGCGATGCAGAAAGCGACGTAAACCTCCGGTCTACCTCGCAACTACAGTCGCAGGCAGAACGCTTGTGCTAGTCTAGCAGCGCAATCTTATTCGTGAATATTCTGCTCCTTCAACTCAAACGGATCGGCGATCTGATCCTGACAATCCCAGCCATTGCGACTTTGCGCGAAAATTTTCCTGACGCGCGCGTGACGCTCGTCGTTTCCAATGAATGCGCCGCCTTGCTACCGGCCATCTCGAATGTGGACCGAGTCTTGCTAGCGCGGCGTAATTTGCGCGACCTTGCCCTGTTTCTTGCGATCGCCTGTGAGAAATTTGATTGCTGCATCGATTTCACACGGAACGATCGCTCCGCGCTTCTTGCGTTTTTATCCGGCGCGCGGCAACGCATCGTGTCCTATCGGGTACGCGATCAGTCAAAAAGACGGGCCCATGTTTACAACAATTTTGTAGCCGTCCGCATGCGGGACATGCACACCGTCGAATACCATCTCGCTTTACTTGCGCCACTAGGCATCCGCCGGGCTTCCCACGCGCTACATCTGGAATTGCCACGGACAGCATGCGAAAAAGCAAATGCGCTTCGGCGCGATTCGAAGATCAATGAAGCCTATGTCGTTTTTCATCCAGGGTCTGCGCGCGTAGAGAAATTTTGGGAACCGCAACGTTGGGCTGATGCAATCGATCATGCTCAATCCAATTCGCGCATTAGCGCTGTGCTTACTGGAGGAGGTTCAAAACTCGAACAGGAACATCTTGGTGAAATCAAAAACAGATTACGGCAACCGGCTGTCGATGTTTCTGGAAAAACAGATTTGCTCGCCCTGGCAGCACTGATCGGGCAGGCGCGACTTCTCGTCACGGTCGACTCCGCTCCGATGCATCTCGCGGCAGCAACGCAAACACCGCAAGTGATTCTTTTCGGCCCCACGAATCCATTTCACTGGCGACCTCGCGGGAGCCCTGCACTGATCTTACAAGGAGAATCCAAGGCTCCATTGACCGAGTTTTCAGCGGTTCGGCCACGTCTCCCAATGAGCCAAATCTCGACGGATGCTGTTATCGATGCTATGGATTCGCTGCTGTCGGCTCATGCTGCGGCACAAGGTTCATGAGCAAGCGCAAAACTACAAAGAAAAGGCTATCATTTTGGCAAACCCTTCAGGCGGCCTCGGGTCCGTACCGCCGCCTGTATGGCTACGTCAAACCGTACAAGGCGCGTTTTATCCTGGGCCTCTCATTGGGTCTGGCCTACGGCGGGGTCAGTTCGCTTTTCCCGCTGGCGATTGCTCGCGTGACAAGCACCATCTTTCACGGGGTCGCTCCCAACCCGATGGCCTTGCGCTCAAATCTGGAAGTTTTGGACACTGGCCCCAAAATCAATTCGATCGTTCTGATCTGCCTCGCCATTCCAGCGATCATGACTGTGCGCAGCCTTTGTTCCTACGGAAATACCTATTGCATGCAATGGGTGAGCAACAAGGTCGTCACCGATATTCGCACTCAGCTTTTTAGCAAAATGGTTCGGCATTCGATGGATTTTTTTAACAAGGCGCGTTCCGGCTTTTTGATGTCCCGCATCACGAATGATACCCGCATCATGCAGATGGCTTTGACCAGCGTCAGTAGCGATGTTTTCAAGCAACCGATCACCATTGTCGGCGCAATCAGTGTTCTCCTTCTCATGGATTGGAAATTTACCGTGGTAGCGCTGATTCTTTTCCCGACCTGCTTGCTACCGATTCGCATTTATAGCCGCCGCGCACGTAAAGCCGTGCAAAGCGAGCAGGCAGGCATGGGCGAAATGGTCGTTACCATGCAGGAAACCTTCGCAGGCATTCGCGTAGTCAAGTCGTTCGCCCGTGAGACACATCAGGAGAAGGCATTCAAGCGGAGCAACCAATTGCAGTTCTCAAACATGATGCGCCTGATCAGGTCGATGGAAGCGGTCGGCCCACTGGTCGAGACAATCGCTGCCATCGGCGTCGGTATGGCACTGGTTTACGTTTATGCCGCTAATCTAAGCGCCGGCCGATTTTTTGGACTGATCTCAGGAATTTTCATTCTCTACGATCCGGTCAAAACGCTTGGCAAGATCCACATCGTGATGCAGCGATCAATTGCAGCGACAACTGGGATCTTTTCGATCCTTGATTCCAAGCCGGCTGTGAGCGATGCGCCAAACGCCGTCGCGCTGACTTCGTCGTCGGGCCGGATCGATCTTGAAAACGTAACGTTCCGCTATGCGAACACAGTCACGAATGCCGTCAGCAATCTGAGCTTGCGGATCGAACCGGGGAAAACCTACGCGCTAGTCGGCGCCAGCGGCGCCGGCAAAAGCACGATTCTCTCGCTGATCTTGCGCCTGTACGATCCTACATCTGGAGCCGTTAAGATTGATGGCCACGACCTGCGCTCGATCACGCAGAAATCATTGCGCGAACAGATCGGTCTTGTCACTCAGGAGACGTTTTTGTTTCACGACACGATCTTCAAGAATATCCAGTTCGGCCGTCTCGAAGCCACGACGGAAGAAATTTATGAAGCGGCGAGAGCCGCGTATGCGCACGATTTCATCATGGCGCAACCGCAGGGCTACGAAACGGTGATTGGCGACAAAGGCTGTCTTCTCTCCGGTGGCCAGCAGCAGCGCCTCGCGATTGCGCGCGCTGTCCTGAAAAGTGCGCCGATCCTTCTGCTCGACGAGGCGACATCATCGCTCGATTCCGAATCGGAAAAGCAAATTCAAAAGGCGCTCGAAAAACTCACTGCCGGACGCACGGTAATCGCAATTGCCCACCGGCTCTCCACAGTTTTATCGGCCGACCAAATCGTGGTGATGGATTGCGGCCGCATCAAGGAGATCGGCACACACTCCGAGCTGCTGGAGAAATCCGGTTACTATCGCCGGCTGTACGACCACCAGTTCAATCGCATTCAGGAAGAAAGCACGGCCGAGCAGGGTCTTCTCGTCGAAGAGCTGGTTTAACCGCGTGCTGCGAATGCTTCTGCGCGCTGAATAATCTCATTAAATTCATTCCGGCGCCGCGCGTGTTCGGCGTTATCCAAAACCAGCTCGAAACGCAGTTCCCCTGCCGGTTCCGGCAATTTCACCCAGGATCGACACCCGCCGTACGATTTTTGATTTGGAAACGTCCAGGGCGGTACGACCCGAAAAACGCGAACAAAACCGACCTTTAGCCCCGGCACCTTATCATATTCGAAGCGCTCTCGAACTACTTCCCGTTTCAAAATATGCAGCGGCTCCAGCGCCTGCGCCGTTTCCCAAGAAGTGATCGTTTTTACAAGCTCGAGCTTGGCGAAAAAGCCGATGTCGATTTTGTCGTCCGATCCCGCTGGAAACTCAATGTCGGTCTCGCAACGGGACGAGTCCGTGCTGCCGCGCCGACCGGCCTCGCGGACTTTCGCTGGTTGCTCGTGGAAGAACGTCGGGAATAGAAAAAATTCGTGCTGCCGAAAACTGAATCCGCCCCGGCCTTCAGCGATTCCGCCTTTGCGCAGAATGATACTCTGCCTGCCGCATCCCAGCGCCTCGCAAACTATGCTCCATTCCTTGAAACCAACGCTTTCCATTTTGCGTCCTCCAAATTAACCTCCTGACAATGCCGTTCAATATCGACCTGCACACGCATTCCTTTTTTTCCGGGGACGGTGTTTCCAGTCCGGAAGACTTGATCGCCGCCGCGCGCGCCAAAGGGTTGCACGGGATCGCGATCACCGATCACAACACGTGTGACGCCATCAATTACCTCCTTCAGAAAGGCCTGATGCGGCTGGACGGTTTGCCCGTCAATGATTTCCTCGTTCTCCCCGGAGTCGAGGTCACGACCGCCGACGGTCACCTTCTTTGCATCGGCGCGGAGCTTCCGTATTTGAAAGGAAAACCGGCGCGCGCGGTCTGCGACATCATTCGCGAGCGCGGCGGGCTGGCGATTCCGCCGCATCCCTACGACCTGTTTCGCGCGGGAATCCGTTTTTCCATACTGGAGACGCTGCCGGTTGATGCCATAGAAGTGTTCAATGCGGCGACCACGTTGCGCCGTTACAACCGCTATGCCTTCAAGTATGCGCAAATTCGCGGCTTGCCCATGACCGCCGCCAGCGATGCACATCACGCCGCTGCCGTCGGGACTGCTTACACAATTGTGAACACTGACGATTTTTCCGTGAAAGGCATTCTTGCGCAGATCCTCAAGAGCAACGAACTAAACCAAAAATACCAGACGCCACGCGATAGCCTCCGTAAAACTTGGAACAACTGGCTGCGGCTCCGGCGCCGGAAAAGAATTCCCGAGTTAGCCGCAAAAGACCGTACTAGCAGAAACGGACGCTGACCTGTTACGTTGCAATTTTTCTTTCTTCCTTCTCACTTCCTAAGATGTCTGCATACGTGATCGTTGAAATCGACATTCTGGATCCCGCCGGTTACGAGGAATACAAGAAACTCGCAGGCGCGACCGTCGAGAAGTACGGCGGCAAATACATCGTCCGCGGCGGTGCTACTGAAGTGCTTGAAGGCGATTGGGAACCGAAGCGCATCGTTGTGCTTGAGTTTGAATCCATGCAGCGCGCAAAGGAGTGGTTGAATTGCGAGGAGTACCGCGAACTGCGCAAAATGCGCCATCGCACCGCAAAGACAAATATGATCGTCGTTGAAGGTGTGTAGCCGGTGGGGCTCGACTCTGTCGAGACGACAAACAAAAACCGAGCGCGACAATCCAGAGCGTTCTTGACGCTCCCAGCGGCGTCCATAATCTCAAATCCACGCACCGTTCGCCAGGGCGCACAAATCCAGCGTGAACATTTTAGCGGCCTTTTATCGCTCATCGGTTGGGAAGAAGATGATCGTCGCGATCACCGGAATCATTCTGATCCTCTTTGTCATCGGACATCTGCTCGGTAACTTGCAAATTTTCCTAGGACCAGATTGGCTTAATGGTTACTCGCAACACCTGCGGGATCTCGGCCCGCTACTGTGGCTGATCCGCATTTTCTTGCTCCTGACCGTCATCATTCACATTTATGTAACGATCCACCTGGCGATCGAAAATCGTCGCGCCCGACCCGAGCCGTACATCGAAAAGCAATACGCGAAAGCAACGTTCGCCTCTCGTCACATGGTGATGAGCGGGCTGATTGTGCTGGCATTTATCGTTTATCACCTCGCACATTTTACCGTCCGAATCACCGACGCACGCTTCGCGCTGCTCAGGCCTGATTCGCTCGGCCATTACGATGTTTACTCCATGATGGTTTACGGTTTCCAAAGTTATCTCGTGTCGGGTTTCTACGTGCTCGGCCTGTTTTTGCTCGCACTCCACTTGAGCCACGGATCATCCAGCTTTTTTCAATCGCTCGGACTGAATGACAAAAAGCTCACGCCGCGCCTTGCAGTCGGTGGTCGAATCTTCGCCTGGCTGCTTTTTGCCGGCTACACGTCCATCCCCGCCGCCGTCTTGCTTGGACTGGTCAAACCGGCACAACAGTTATAAGCGGCAGAAAATCCGAAATCCGAAATCCGAAACAAATTCGAATATCGAAAACGTTGAGTGCTAATCCCGAAAACGCAAAGCCGTATGACTTAGAAGAGCGCACGGCTGTGTTTGCTGAGAAGAGTCGCGAGTTTGTCAAAAGATTGCC
>WNGK01024142.1_pt1 | contig 16063 bp, 13 predicted proteins | sample 5400601 | NCBI WGS metagenome assembly WNGK01 (sample SAMN13153376, study PRJNA577476) | soil metagenome | isolation source: 60 cm soil or saprolite under Garry oak tree replicate 1 | place: USA:California | collected 2016-06-15
CCATAAAAACTTACTCGTCGGCGGGACATAGACACGAACATAGTCACGATAGGTGTCATAGCCATACACTGGCCCAAGCTGGTTATACACGAGACGTATTTGCATGACATGCGTAGCGCCGCCATCCGCGTTCAGGGTAACGATGTCATGCATGATGGTTCTTACAAACTGAGAGGCTTTACTGGCGCTGATATTCGCCTGGACAACGTATAGACCATCATGCGCCGTTGAACGATCTACCTGAGCAGCATCTCCAAATTGTACAAGCAAGGCCTCTACCTGCTGATTCGACACATAAATCTGCAAATCCTTCGTCTTCAAATCATAGAGCATCTGGCGAGCTATGGCGATAATCTCGTCAGGGGGAGCATGACGCACACGGTTTACCAATAACTGCGCTAACAGCGAGGTAAAACGCTTACGGCTGGACGTTGTGGTATCTCCTGGTTGATTAACAACCTGTTTGGCCAGGCCGGTGTTATCCTGCTGGTAGTAGTGCAGGCGTTCCTCCAGGTTTTGTGCTGTAATGGTGTCGTTATAACCGGGCACCTGAATAGGACCAATGATCTGTAAGATATGTTCAATCAAAAATGGCGTGAACATAATCACTCCGTCAACGTGGTGACCAATCTCGCTTTTGTATTTATTGATGGCGATCTTGGCGGAAGTCGGAAAGTCAGCGGACAAATTTGAGTCACGCAGCCCCCAATTAGCAAAAGGCCACCAGTCGCGGTACTGGGGCAGCGCTACCATTCCAAGGGTGGGGCTATTATCGACATACTCAACCAGAGAGATATCCTTGAGTGAGAATGGGGCAACGCGCCCACCCTTAATAGAGAGTTCGCCGAATTGCCCGGTAAATCCACCTGTCGGACGAAGTTCTGCTCGATCCATGGTCTGGACAAGAAATGCGCGCGGTTCGTTTACGCCCAGCATCCATGCGGCGGCGCCCAGCAGATCACGCGCCTGTATCAAGTCAGCTTGCGCCTGCGGAAGAGCCTGGAGCAATTGCTCTAATTGGGCGCGTTGATGGGCGCTGACATTGACCGGCAGTGCCTCCAACGAAAACATGTGACTCTGCGCCTGGATATCGCTCAAGATCGGCAGAATATGGTCAATAGTGGCGCCTACAAGCTCAAGCAAGGCAGGAGTGACCAGCGGCTCGTTGGCCGCGTTGAGTAGCGGCCCGCGGAAAGTTGGCGCGAGTATCGTTGCCGAGTGAATAAGCTCCTGTCCGATGTTTGTAATATCAATGCCAATCTGGCTGATGGCGTGAACTGTGATAACCTGGCTGCGATACTGGGGAAAATATTGCACGACTGTGGCAATAATAGCAGCATGATCGAGGGTAAACTGGACCTGCTGAAAATCTTTGTGAGCGGCGTTAAACTCTTTTTGCGCGAGATGCAATTTACCTAGATCGAGAAAGCCCGTTGCATGGCTATTGAGGCCAGAAAAAACGGTTTTCACATTGAGCAGGTGCTGAATTCCATCATAGGCTTCGCTGCGCAGGGCTGTATACGTGGTATAGGCGCCCATGCCGTAGTTAAAAGCCATAACGGCAGGAATGATCGCAGCGCTCAAAAACAACAGGAAAAGGGGAATAGCGATCGAGCGGATCAGCTTCGCGCGCCGGGGACGGGGAACAGGCACAACAGGTTGAGCGCTTTCACGAGGTAACTCGTCTAACGACTTACCTGCTTCAACAGGTATTGTGTCCCGCGCTTCCTCATCTACTTTCACCTGGTCCTCTAGAGAGATTGAACTCTGTAACTGACCTTCAGGTGGCATACTGTCCCCATCGCTACTCTCTAACGGCGCCGATATAGCTGATGATACACTATGCTTATCGGTTGTTTCTTCGTCTTCGCTATCACCGGCAGCTGGTGTTGCCAGTGACAGAATAGCCCATTTCACGAAAAACCTTGCGAGTCGATCGACGCAGGCGACCCTTCTTATAATTTACGCGTCGCCCTTCCCCTGGCACGCGCGGGCGGCGGATAGTACGCCTGCGTCACTGCCACAATATCCCCAATACGCAATTGCACCTGCAAGTAGCGGTTAGCCGTACGGTGATAATGCGCAAAGAGCATCAAGGCATGATTAGTAATCACATCAGCCTCGTCTGTATGGCGGGAGAGAATCATTTGACCGCCGATTGTTTCTTCAGCGACAGTGACGGCTACCTCTTCACCCTCCTCACTCATCAGCAGCCTGCGCGTATCCCGTCGCACGTAGCTATTGGGCCAGAGCATCAATGCTACCGTCTGACCCTTCAGTCGCTGCTCTCTTAAACGCTCACCCAGGTAGTTAGCAAGCTTGCGAATGGCGGCACAGGTTTCGTCGGCATCGGCAGGCGCGTGAAAGCGCACACGCGCATTCTGGCTCATTGGAGGGGCATCTGGCACGACCAGGCTAGTATCTTCACCGGAGGCAACGTGATACAGCCACATACCGAGACGGCCAAGGCGACGATGCAAGCCCTCTTCGGTCAGCGCAGCAACCTGGGCAAAGGACGAGACACCAAAATCTCGCAAATGCGCCACCAGTTCAGCCACTGCAACCGAGTCGACCTGTTCGCTCTTTCCCACTACTTCGGGCGGACGCGAGCCAGGATTCTCTGCTTGTTCTCCCAGGTCTGGTAACGCACTGGGGGTACCGCTGCCTGCCGCACGCAGTTGCAAGAGCATCGAGAGGGGCAACGTCTGCACAAACGATGCTTCGCGACCAGTGGGAATATACAGAACACCCTGGCGCCCCTCTTTGCGGCTCATCAGCGAGGCGAGTTCAGCAATGGCCTTGCCATTGGCGATCCCAATCAGCGCGGTCAACCCCATCTGCGCGACCTCTGCGCACAGCCGTTCTGCCAGTGCGACAGGCGAATCAAAGGGAATTTCACAGCCGCGCAGATCAATAAAGGCGTCGGCAATAGGTATTGATTCAATGATGCGAGAATATGCCCTGTATCGTTCACGCAGGCTTTGCAGTACGGGTTGATAGCGATCATATGAGGCGGGCAAAAAGCGAGTACGCGGAGCAATGCCCTTCGCGCGCCGCAAAGGCATACCAGGACTGAGGCCCAGGCGCAACGCAGCAGGCGATACATCGATGACACGCCCCGGTTCATTTGGACGGCCTGTACCAGTCCCGACGACAAAACACTGGCCATGCAGTGAGGGATCGAACATCTCCTCCAGGGTGCAATAAAAGTGGCGAATACGCACATGCATAATGCCCTGTCGCAGGCGCGCTCGTTCTGCCGCGCGAGCAGCCTCCTGCATATCCACAGGAAGACCTGTAGATTGAAGTTCACGAGAGGTACCGTTCGACGCTGGCAAAGGGCTGCGTGTAGAAGTGTTGATGTTATATTGTTGCATATGGTGGTAATCTTCTGCTTGTTAATCTCTTGCGCGATACTCTATTCTCTTACCTGTACTATGCCTCTGTCAAGTCGCCTAAAAAACTGCCATTGCCAAACAATACATACGCGTGCTATGCTTGTACTGTCTACCTCACCGGTCTTTTCGTTACTTTATTTTGTACATGCAGCGCCAACACCCTGCTGCAATACTACCACCGCAACCTTGTATCGTAATAAACGCAACTTGTTCTCTTAATCAGGCACGAAAAGCATCATTTCCAGGCTGTATCCTTAAAAGAAAGGTATTACACAGTGGACAGCAGAGACAGGTTTAATAAGTTTACAGAGCGCGCTCGCAAGGTCCTGACGCTGGCCCAGGAAGAGGCTCAGCGCTTCCAACATAATTACATCGGCACCGAGCATCTCTTGCTCGGACTGGTGCGCGAAGGCGAAGGGGTCGCTGCCAAAGTTTTAACGAATCTCGGCGTACAGTTGAGCGATGTGCGTAGGGCTGTCGAATTTATTATCGGTCGTGGTGATCGCATCGTGGAAGGCGAAATTGGGCTTACTCCCCGCGCCAAAAAGGTCATCGAGCTGGCTGTTGATGAAGCAAAGCTTATGAAACACCAGTATATTGGCACCGAGCACATTCTCTTAGGGCTGGTACGCGAAGGTGGGGGTATTGCCGCGGGAGTGCTGGAGAGCATGGGCGTGAAGCTTGAGCAGGTGCGCGCGGAAACACTGAAAGTGCTTGGTCAATCTTAGTTACAAAGGAGTGAAGATACAAGCAATTGAGCAAAAAGATAATTTCGATAAGTTCACAGAAAACGTAAGCCTTCTTTCATTGATAAATCCACTGCTCACTTTAAGAGCTTCGGTCAGGCGCTGCCTGGGCAAAGCAAGAATAAATCACCATAGATGTGACTTAAACCCAAGAAAATACAACAGATCCCCCAACACAAAACGCACCCGTATGAAATGTCCGTGCTCCAGCGCAAAATCATACTCCTCCTGGCTGATTGGCGGCTCCAGGTTCTGTGGAAGCAGCGGCGCTCCTGCTTGAGCGAGAATAGCGCGCACGGTTTCCGGCGAGCAGACCAGCGAGGAGAGCTTCGGGCGGTGGATAGCCCGCCAGTCGCGACAGAATTGCTCAAATTGCGCGCGGTTCTGACGCCATAACTTCAGTTTATGGCGATAATCACTCCAGCATTCCCGCGCCATCGCGCCGGAAGGATCAATTTTAGAGAAGAGTCGTTCTATCCGCGCTTGCAATAAAGCGTCATCGGGGTAGCAATGATCAAGGTCAACCTTAGCCGGTTCAAAACTATGCAGAAAATGCTGGTAGAGCCGCGTCGCGCTAATGGTGGGGATTGAGCTATACCAGCAAGCAGCAAGGCTTGAGCAACAACTTCCTCGCCTTCGAGCGAACGTTGGCCGATGCCTGCCGCGTGCTGCATGAGCCTGGTTTCCAGTTTGCCCAGCAGCGCCAGAGGGACTTCGCTATAAAAATCAACCATGCCGAGGGCACTGGCGAGGTACCAATCGCCGTAGGCGACGAAGCGAGCGCAGCAATCGCCAAGACCTGCCAACGTCAATGCTCTGGGCGCCGAGGCAAGTACTCTCAGGTCAGCGATGATCGCTGTAGGATAGCGCGAGGGAATAGTGCGTTTGACGCCATCTTTCAGCAATACTGCCATATTCGCGGCAAAGGCTGTGACTGAATTGGCCGTCTGGCAACAGATGTAGACAATGTTTTTGTGTCCAGCTTGTTCCTGGTCATAGAGATGGGCAGCATGTTTGACAATATCGGTCACCGTTCCAGAGCCGAGCGCGATCAGCGCGTCTCCCGGCACAATAACATCGTGAACACGCTGCGCTTGCTCAAAATCAGCATGAACAAGACCGTAGCGGTCGCTTGCGAGCCAAAGAGGAACAACACTGTAACCGGCGTCGCGCAGTAATGCCTGGACATAGGGTTTGAGGTCCTGCTCTTCGCGGCGCATGGGTGTCTCGTCCATCACCAGCAATGTCCGCGTTCCCGGAGTTGCCCCCGCGCGTTGTAACACCAGCGGCAGTTGCAGCAGCGCATCCTGGGTGATGAGAATCTCGTCGATGTCAACGGCGCGAAGGGTCGACTGGTCGTCTCGCGCAGCCAACCAGCGTTTCAATGCAGGTATATCGCCAGGGTTGGCTGCAAACTCTGAACCACTTTTCATAACCATGATAATCATGCCCCTATTCGAAGTACACGCTTCTTAACCTCATTTGCAGAGTCTCAATGGAAATGCAACCGCATTGTTACGTTTTTCTCAGTGCTGCTTGTGTACTATTGATTGTAACAGATTTCACACAAATTCAATCAGATTGAGGAGCCAGGGATGGGCAATGAAGCTGCGTCTCCCCTGAAAATTGAACATACAACGCCTTTGTATGCTTATGAGACAATTGAAACAACTGATACAATTGTAGCAGCAATGCAGCATATAATAGCGACGCGCGTTGACCAGGTCGCCCTGGTGACTATTACGCTTTTCTTTGGAACTGACGCAAAAACTAACACAAATCACCCGGTCTATACCGACCCGCTTGCCAGCGCGCACCACTTGCTAAATAGCCTGCGCCCACTAGTACGCAGAACCGACGTGGTCTTTCTCCTTGACAACACGTTCTACTTCCTCCTGCCTGGAGCCAACATTCAGGGTGGGCAAATTGTGCAAAGCCGTCTGTGGGACGCTCTGCTCTGGCGTATTCATAATACTGATAGGGAGATCACTCGTCCGCTCGAAATAACTATCGGCCATAGCGCCTACCCGACGCCGTGTCAAGCCTTCGATGAGTGTATAGAGGCGGCAAGCGAGGCAAACCTGCGCTCCAATTTCACCTCCGAACGCTCTACGCGCAAGACTGTTGCGCGCCAGGCACACGACGCCCAACACCAGACCGCGGACGACGAGTGGCCAGTTCTTGCCCGCAAGTTGGGCATTCCCTACCTCTCGCTCTTGCCCAAAAAGCCCCCCGAGCGTGTTCAACAGCTCGTCAATACCCGGCTGGCCCAGGAGCTTCACTGCTATCCTGTTGGCCGCGAACGCAACATACTGACCGTGGCGATGTTAAATCCACAGGATCACGCGGTGCTTGAACGTCTTCAACGGGAGACTGGTTTTACTATCTTTCCTGTTTTAACGAACCCTGAAGTTTTGCAGACGGCGCTCGAGCAAATGATTTGATTGTGTGTGTACCGGACAGAGCTGTCATGCTGAGTGTAACGAAGCATCTCAACGCCCAGCGCGAGAGACCCTTCGCTGCGGCTCAGGGTGACATTCTGAAGCGGCTCAGGTTGATGCCTATTGGGCACAATGATGTTCGATCGCTTACCTGATTAATTTGTTCATGACCATTATCGGGTCCCTACCTCAAATATAGTATACTGCATAGAGTTCGCCACTAATTCCTGCCTGACTGCAGGGTCTTCTGGCGGAATTCCTAAAGAAAGGTTCTATATTTCTGATGAACATATTAGTGACTGGTGGAGCGGGTTTCATTGGGTCTCACATCGTTGACCAATGCATTGCAGCAGGACACGAGGTTGCTGTCCTGGACAGTTTGTGGGAAGAAGGCGGCGGGAAAAGCGCCAACCTGAACGCGAAAGCGCGGTTCTTTCAAGTCGATATCACAGATGAAGACAGCCTGAAGCAGGTTTTCGATACAGTACGCCCAGAAGTTGTCTGCCACCAGGCAGCGCAGCACAGCGTCGCAGTTTCAACCAAGAATCCCAAACTTGACGCGCGTGTCAACGTATTGGGTCTGCTCAACGTTCTGACCAATTGCACCCGCGCGGGCGCACGCAAGATCATCTTCGCCTCGTCTGGCGCGACGTATGGCACCCCCGTTCGCCTGCCCATCGATGAAGAGGTTGAACAACACCCCGAATCGCCGTACGGCATTACCAAGATGGTCGCGGAGCACTATCTGCGCTACTGGCAGGAGGCACATGGGCTGACATATACGATACTACGCTACGGCAATGTCTATGGTCCGCGCCAGGATCCCAATGGGGAAGCAGGGGTCATCGCTATCTTCGCCAGGCGGTTTCTCAAACACGAGACCATACGAATCGACTGGGATGGAGAGCAACAGAAAGATTACGTCTACGTGGGTGACGTGGCGCGCGCAAACCTCATCGCCATGGAACACGGCGACAATGATATTTTCTGCGTCGGCACAGGCACAGGCACCTCGGTCCACGAGATCTACTACGCGCTGGCAGAACTGATCGGTTACAAACCAGAGATTGTGCGAGCGCCCAGACGTCCCGGCGATATCCACCTGGCCTACTTCGATTGTAGTAAGGCTGAACGCGTCCTCGGATGGAAAGCGGCTGTGAACCTGGAAGAGGGTATTCGGGCAACGGTTGAGTATTTCAAAAAAGCGGAGTAGGGCCGATCAAGCGGGCGATCTCCCCCTCTGTCACCCTGAGCCGCAGCGAAGGGTCTCTCACGCGGGGCCGCGAGATGCTTCGCTGCGGCTCAGCATGACAGGGTGGTCACCCCGACGGGTGTCCGGATGATTTCGTTCATGACCATTATCGGCCCCTACAGATTACCGGCCAGCGTCAGCGCCCCGGCGTATGAGCGCACCACATCGCGCATATGGCGCGTGATTACATGCGCCAGTATCATGTGCGCATCCTCTTCCTGCTCGATATTTTGGCCGGGCGCCAGTACATACGCATCGACCATGTCTTTGATCTTGCCGCCTTTGGCCCCCAGCAAACCGATGGTAGAGGCGCGGTACTGCCCGGCCAGCAGCAGCGCATTAATGACGTTGGGTGAATTGCCGCTGGCGCTGATACCTATTACCACGTCACCTGGCTCGATCATATTTGCCAGTTGCTCCGCGAAAATATGTTCATAGGCGGTATCATTGCTCCAGGCTGTGATGAGCGGCACGTGATCCGTCAGCGAAATAGCTTTGAGGCGCGGCGCCCCTGGTATGATGGTGTTCTTCGCCAGGTCAAGCGCAAAATGAGAGGCAGTAGCGGCGCTCCCTCCGTTGCCCATGATGAAGATACGGTTTCCATTGCGATAGACGTTTTCGAGCAGACTCAGTACGCGTTCAAGGTCTGGCAGGGAGATGGCTCCCAACATCTGCTCAAGCTCAGAAAAGTAGCTGTTAATTGATTCCAATTTCTAGTACCCTTCTTCTTTACTACATAAAAGAGATTTTAATGAGTTTGAAATGCATCAAGGAAGTATTTGAAACTGCGGTTCCGGTTCAGCATATGGCGCTACCAATAAATTATCGAAACTGGCGACATTTAATAAGACGGTCGCGCCCTGCTGGTCAAAATGGAAATTCATGCGCTTTAATCCGCTCTCCTCCAGTGCCACGGTCACGGCGTCCTGTGCTCTTTCAAGACAATAGAGCATCAGGAATCCTCCACCACCGGCGCCGGTGATCTTGCCAGCGGATGCTCCTTTTGCCAGCGCGAGAGTGTACAGCTCATCGATAAAACTTGTGGAGAGGCCGGGAGCAAGGCGGCGCTTCTCCTGCCACGAATAATCCAACAGCCGCGCGAACTCATCCAGGTCTCCACGCTCCAGGCAGGACTGTACGTCTAGCGCAACCTGCTTAATATTGTGCAGGGCCTGGAGGACCGACTCGTCGCGATCCTGCGTTGACTTACGCTGGTGCTTCAGAATGGAGGTCGATTCGCGCGAGCTGCCCGTAAAGAAGAGCATCAAACGTTGCTCTAAGGTCTTGCGCACTTCAGGGTCAATTTTTACCGGCTCGACGGTGACGCCTTCGCCGGTAAAGGCAATCTTGTTCAATCCTCCAAAGGCGGCTGCGTACTGATCCTGTTTGCCTATGGGCATACCCATCTTGCCAATCTCAATATATGAGGCTACTTCTGCTACCTGCTGTTTGGTCATTGGCTGTTCGACCATGGTCGAGATAGCTCGCACCATAGTTACCGCGGCAGCGCTTGATGATCCCAGACCTGTTCCAGGTGGCACCTCGCTGGCAACAAAGAGATTAATACCACGGCGTATACCGAAATGATGCAGGACGGCTTTGGGGAGAGCGAGATCCCCATTCCAGAAGAGATCATTGTAGGGTGAATGACGGAATAGCGAACGATAATCCGCGGAAATGACCTGCAGGTCGTCAGACTCATCAGTGGTGATGACAGCATAAAAGTACTTGTTGATCGCTGTGCTGATTACCAGTCCACCGTATTTGGCATAGTATGCCTCCAGGTCCGTCCCCCCACCTCCAAAGCTGATTCGCATCGGTGCTCTAGCAATTAACATCTTCTTCTCTTCCAGGGCAACCACGTGGGTCACAGAGCGATCGCACATTTCCTGGGCGACCCAAGGGTCGCCCCTACGATATACGGGACGATTCGTTGCATCGTCCGAACAATGCGGGACGATTCGTGATTCAGGCTACGGGTTGGCGCATAGCTTCAATCAATATTTTGGCAACTTCTGGGCGTGAGAATTCGCGGGGAGGAATCTCGCCCGCCAGCAACATCTGGCGCACTTTTGTGCCGCTCAATGTTACGTGATCTTCATTGCCATGCGGGCAGGTCTTTGACGAGGCCATTGAGTCACAGGCGCGGCAGAAGAAGGTGTGGTCGAAGAACATGGGCGTGATACCTAGCTTCGCCGGATCGAACTCGGCAAAGATATAGTGCGCATCATACGTCCCATAGTAGTTGCCGACGCCGGCATGATCGCGTCCAACGATGAAGTGCGAACAGCCGTAGTTTTTGCGCATCAGCGCGTGGAAGATGGCTTCGCGCGGACCAGCGTAGCGCATGGCGGCAGGCAGCACCCCGAGCATGACGCGATCGGTTGGATAGTAGTTCTGCAACAATACTTCGTAGCAGCGCATGCGCACACCGGCGGGGATATCATCACCTTTGGTATCGCCGACCAATGGATGCAGGTAGAGGCCATCCACCGTCTCCATGGCGCATTTCTGAATATACTCGTGTGCCCGGTGTACCGGGTTGCGGGTCTGGAAACCCACCACACGCTTCCAACCTCTCTCCGTAAACTGTTGGCGGGATTGCGCCGGTGTAAAGCGATAGCTGGCAAAAGCCTGATTCGGCAAAGCAACGACACGCACTGGCCCACCCAGGAGCGTGTCGCCCTGCTGGTATACGACCTTTACGCCTGGATGCGCCTCCTCGGTCGTACGATACACTTTACTTGCTTCGCGCTCCTTATCATAGCCATACTTCTCTTCAACCAGCATGACGCTTGCAACTCTGCGCGCTCGGCATCGCCTGCCATATTTAGGACGAGTTCCCCACCATGAGGAGCAATTAATTGATTTTTCATTGTTGAAAGATACCCATTTCTATTGCTTTAAGTATGTTACGCCGCTTTGTTAGAGGTAACCCAGCGCTGCCAGCCGCTCGGTGACAACCTTCGCCTCGTCTTCAATGTTTCCCTCGTCTTCGAGGTGTCCTAACTCGACAAGTTTCGCGAAGATGCGTGAAACGCTCTCCTCAATGGTCTCTTTATCTGTCTCGATGACCAGCTCCGGGTGCTCTGGCTCTTCGTATGGATCGTCTACACCGGTGAAGTTCTTGATTTTCCCTTCATCGACCAGTTTATACAGGCCCTTTACGTCACGCTGGCGACATACTTCGATGGGGCACTTGATATAGACTTCGACAAAGTTTCCAATCTCCCGGCGCGCCCAGTCGCGCGCCTCGGCGTAGGGAGCAATGGCAGCAGAGATGCAGATGACGCCGTGGCGCGACAACAGGCCACAAACAAAGCCAATGCGCTTGATATTGGTGTCACGGTCCTCGCGGCTAAAGCCCAGGCCTTTGCTCAAATGCAAGCGCACGATATCTCCATCCAACACTTCAACGTTGCGCCCGCGCTCTTTCAGGCGCCGCTCGATGATCTCGGAAAGGGTACTTTTACCAGCGCCTGAAAGGCCAGTTAACCAGATAGTAAATCCTGAATTTGCCACTTATACTTTCTCCTCTATGTGCTATTTCACTTAAAATGCTTTTCCCTGCATATCGGCGGGAACAGGAACGCCAAATTGTTCCAAAATTGTTGGCGCCATATCCATCAATTGCAGGCCTGTCAGCTCGCGCCCACCGGGACCCTCGGTCTCATCGGGGTCATGTTTAATCACGATGCCAAATTGCGCGTGATTGCAATCGTCTGGCCCGGTATCGTTATCGAATGTGTATATGGAGCCGTGACCCACCGTGCCAACCGAACGCCACAAAAGGTCGCCAAAGTAGACGATCAGGTCAGGTGGAACACCGCGTACTTCTTGATATATTTCTTCGGGTTTGAAGACCTTTGTGCCAATATTTACGCCATTGTGATCGACTAATGCTTCAAATTTGGCAATAAGCTCGTCGCGCAGCGCCTCAACTGCGCCAGGCTTGACGATACCCTGGGGTTCACGTCCCTCCACGTTGAGGAAAATGCGCGCATAATAGCCCCCGTCGCCCCAAACTTTCGTCTTGTTCCAGTCAATTTCGCACCTATCGATGGCCGTCAATGTACTCGGCTGCGTTTTTAGAGTGAGATAGCCCTCGCGGCATCCATCTTCTTGGCCCCGTGATCGGAGACGATGAATACGGTCGTGTCATCATCCACCAGCTCCAGGATTTGACCGATCTCGCTGTCGATATAGCGATAATAGTCATGAATGCTTTCATTGAGCCGCGGATTGACCTCGTACTTGTGGTGTGTCGGATCGTGGTACTTCCACAAGCCGTGATGAATACGGTCAGTACCCATCTCAACGAACATGAAGAAGTCCCAGTCCTTCTCCGCGATCCACTTCTTGACCAGTTTGAAGCGCTTCTCGGTCATGGTGTAGATCTGGCGCAGCAGATATTCTTTATCATCTGTGCGGAAATTCGGCACATCCACCAGATATTCACCGACGATGGCCTCAATTTCCTTCATCGCCGAGGCTGGATAGGTGTAGGGTTTATCGGGGTTCTTCGTCGAGGGAGAGAGGAAGCACCCTACCTGGATACCGTTGACGGGCCTCGGCGGATACGTTTGCGGCACACCAACCGTTATGACCTTCTTGCCTGCGCGCGAGAGGACGTCCCACACGCGGTCAGTCTTCACTGAACTTGAATTCGCCAGCGTGTTTTTCTCATACGAGTGATCCCCACGGTTGCGAAAACCATAAAACCCCAACGTCCCCGGATCCTTGCTCGACATCATCGAACTCCAGGCGGGAACGGTAATCGCAGGAATACAGCTCTCTAGCTTACCCCATACACCATCATCCATTACCCGTTTGAAATTCGGCAATTCATCGCGCCATTGATCAAAAACCAGCTCCGGCGGGGCGCAATCCAGTCCTATTATAAGGACCTTTTTTCGCCGACTCATAAACAATTGCCTTCCTATTGTGTTCAAACATGCCCGGTTGTTGTGAATACTCAGCACAGCGCACAGATTTGCTTTCTTGCTCAATACAGAGTTTGTGCTTTCAGTATAACCCAGACAGACAAGTGAACCAGCACTATATACTTTTATGATGCCCAATATGTACTTTGCTTTATGAGTTTGCAAAGTTCGCGGTACTGAGCATATCACCTTACGTGATGGAAAAACGTTAATAAAAAGTAAAGAAGTGGTTACAAACCAGGGATCACCGTTATAGTTACACAACCTCATCATAACTTTTCACTCATCTAAATTTGTAACGACCGTTGCTATTCTTCATAGTCCTTTCAGCCTAAATGGGCTATTTTCGTTGAAAAATAGAAACAATAGTTACATTGATATACCTGTTTTCTGTGTTATTCAGGAATAACTTTCACGGCATGAACGTTGCGATAAGTGTATATCTCTATGGGCAGCCACACCTGAGCAACATGGAGATGTACATGGTTCCCACAACTTTATCCATCTTCCAAAGAATGGAGATACCAGGATATTTCATGAAAGGAAATGAAATAGCATAATGGCACATGCAAAGAAAGTGCGCGTGGCCGTCATCGGCGTGGGCAACTGCGCCAGCTCGCTCGCACAAGGCGTCCACTACTACCGCGATGCACAGGCCGAGGATTTTGTCCCTGGCTTAATGCATGTCGATATGGCAGGCTATCATGTCAACGGTATAGAATTTTCAGCGGCCTTTGATATCGACCAGAACAAAGTCGGTAAAGACATCAGCGAGGCCATTTATACCGCCCCCAATAATACGTATCGCTTCGCCGATGTCCCCCATCTTGGAGCAAAAGTCTATCGCGGCATGACCCACGATGGACTCGGGAAATACCTGGCGCGGATCATCAAAAAAGCGCCTGGTCAGACAGATGACATTGTAAAAATACTGAAAGACACCGGCACGGATGTCGTGGTCAATTACCTCCCCGTCGGTTCCGAGACGGCCACCAAGTGGTACGTAGAGCAGATTCTGCGAGCAGGGGTTGGTTTTGTCAATTGCGTGCCCGTCTTTATCGCCCGTGAAAATTACTGGCAGCAGCGCTTCAAAGAGGCTAACCTGCCGATGATCGGCGATGATATCAAAAGCCAGGTTGGCGCTACCATTGTGCACCGCATGCTGGCGCGCCTCTTCCGCGAACGAGGCGTCAAACTGGAGCGCACTATGCAACTCAATGTTGGCGGCAACACTGACTTCTACAATATGCTTGATCGCGACCGCCTGGAATCGAAGAAAATCAGCAAGACCAATGCCGTTACCAGCCAGCTCGACTACGATCTCGGCGAAGATAACGTGCATATCGGCCCCTCCGACTACGTACCCTGGCTCTCCGATCGTAAATGGGCCTACATTCGGCTCGAGGGGCGCACATTCGGCGATGTGCCGCTCAACGTGGAACTCAAACTGGAGGTATGGGACTCGCCAAACTCTGCCGGTGTTGTGATTGATGCTGTGCGTATGGTCAAGCTAGCTATGGATCGCGGCATCAGTGGCACGCTGGAAGGCCCAAGCGCTTACCTGATGAAATCCCCGCCTGTGCAGCATCCAGATGACCTGGCACACGAAATGACCGAGGCGTTCATTCGCGAGGAGAGCGTGACCAGCCCTGGAGCAGGGGATGTACTGGAGCCCTCGAACGGACATAAAATGCAAACGACGGTAGACTGACACGAAGAAGCGCTCTTTTTTGCTCAATGATTAGTGGTTGTGGAGCAGGGCTAAACGGTTGGGGCGGCAGGGCAGGCTGCTCAAGGGTGTGATATTGTGCTTGCTATAGCCTGAGAGATATGCTATACTCCGGCGTGGAGAGATGTCTGAGTGGTCGAAAGTGCCGCTCTCGAAAAGCGGTAGGGTGCAAGCCCTCGTGGGTTCGAATCCCACTCTCTCCGCTCCCGGAGGAGTCTCATAGTGGTCTAGTGAGCACGACTGGAAATCGTGTAAGGTGCAAGCCTTCGTGGGTTCAAATCCCACCTCCTCCGCTGCATTGATAATCCCCTTCTTGTCTCGACCGGCAAGAGCGGGCGGCTGCGTGGCGACCCTTTCTTGCCGGTAGCTCCCTTCCACGCGGGTAGGGTGTCTGAAACCTGGCGACGCTTATCCGACCACCAGCGGCCGCATCATGTCGTGTTCTTCATGCTCCAGGATGTGGCAGTGCCACACGTACTCGTTCCCGCCGGTCCGCGGGCTGGGAGGAACGGTGAATGGCACCGTCGGCAGGTCGAAGCGCATGATTACCGTACTCACTTCTCCTGGATTCATGCGCACTGTCTCTTTCCACCCCAGTTCGGTCTTGCCCGGACCACGCGCGGGACCGGTGTAGCTGGGCGTGCCGTTGTAGGTTTCCTCGTCGAACGGTTGGCGTCCCAGCACCTGGACGTTGACGAGGTGGAAGTGGATCGGATGAGTGTCCGCAGTCAGGTTGGCGATCTGCCAGACCTCGGTTGAACCAGCCGCTGGCGTCTCGGTGGTGGGGTCCATATAGGCGCGCCCGTAGCCGCCATTCACGAGCTGGTTTGTCCCGAGCAACTGGATCAGGCGGCCGTATCCATCAAAGGTCTCGTTGAGAGTCAACTGCCGCACGGGCACGCCCGGCGGCAGGCGCAGCACGCCGTTTTGGACAGCCGTGCCTGGCGGCACAAGGAATGGGTTGAGGTCCGGCTTCAGATCGGTATCTTCGGAGATGAGCAGGGGCGCGTCCTTGCCGGTCGCCTGGACGACCTTGAAGCGCAGGATCTGGCGAGTGTTCGGCCCGAAGCCTGGTTGGGGCTGAGTTGGGTTGTCCGGAGCGCCCGGGAAGTAATCGTTGAGCGGGTCACCCCCCGGGAACGGAGCGGGGGCGTCATTGTAGAGGATGACCTTCTTCCCGGCGAACCGGTTGAAGTCGACGATGAGATCCCAGCGCTCTGCCGGGGCGGTGACGAGGCTGCCGCCGAGCGAGTTGGGATCAAACGGCTTGTTGGAGGGAACGTGTACCGGATGTGGCAGGAAGCCGCCCTCCGTCCCGAGCACAAAGAAATCGGGGCCTGGGTCATTGGTGGGCTTCAAGTGGTTGTTGAGGGTGATGCCGTCCGGACTGCCATCATCCACGTACAACTGCAGGTTCAGGAAGCGGGCCTGGCAGGCGTTGAGGACGCGCAGGCGGTAACGCCGGGCCTCGACGGTCGCCTCGGGATACACGGTGCCGTTGCCGAGCATCGTGTCGCCGAACATCTCGGGGATAACCGAGGGATCGGGAGGCAG
>WNGK01008002.1_pt1 | contig 16058 bp, 15 predicted proteins | sample 5400601 | NCBI WGS metagenome assembly WNGK01 (sample SAMN13153376, study PRJNA577476) | soil metagenome | isolation source: 60 cm soil or saprolite under Garry oak tree replicate 1 | place: USA:California | collected 2016-06-15
TCGGAGCCGATGCTGCTGGATTGACCGCTGAACGGATTGCCGCCGTCGACGAGCGCCTGGCCGAGGCCTCCGAACCACTGGCCCCACTGAGCCATGATCTGCTCGCGCTCGGCGTCAGTTGCGGCCATAGCGCCGCCGCCCTTATAGACGAGAACGTAATTCGCCATTGCGTTTGACTCTCCTTTCCCGCCGCCCAGACTAGAGCCACAGCCATTGGCGAAGTCTGAAAATCGCATTGTTAAATTCCACAAAGTTTCGAGCTTTAACGTCTTTATGTGGTTTAGGGGGAGCGCTGCGCGCGGTCTCATGTGGGTTAGGGGGAGCCTGCGGCCCCCCTGGGGCCCCCTCAGGGCTTTTCGATTCTGTGCCGGGTTTGTGCTGAGCTGAGCAGCACAGGGGACTACCGGTTTCAGAGCAATTGCGAGAGGCTGGAGCAATGCCGGCCGGCTCGCCAGGGCTCACCTCGCTGCTGATCGCTCTGGCTGCCGTGCCGGATCATCGACGCGCAGCTGGTCGACGGCATGCCCTGCCGGCTGTACTCGCGTTTGTCTGTTGCGGCATGCTGTGCGGCGGGCGAAGCCTCCTGGCGATCGCCGAGTGGGGTCGAGCGCACGAGGCGTGGTGCTGCGCGGTCTTCGGCTTCCGACGCTGCACGCCGTGTGTCAGCACGTTGCATCGCATTCTCACCGGGCTGGAAGTGGGTGCCTTCGAGGCGGCCCTGCGGACCTGGATTGAGCCGCAACTCGAAGCGCCAATCACCCTTGAGCCGGTGGCTATCGATGGCAAAGCGGTGCGCGGCGCCAAAGAACAGCACCTACCTGGCGCCTACTTGCTGAGCGCCTTCGCCAGTCGCCGTGGGGCGGTGCTGGCGCAACTCGCCATTGGCGAACGGGAGAACGAGCTCACCCAAGCACTCCCGCTGCTGCGGCAGATCGATCTGAATCATGTCGTGGTCACCGGCGACGCACTGTTTGCACAGCGTGCCCTATGCACCCACATCGTCGAGCAGGGTGGGCAGTATCTGTTCGAGGTCAAGGACAATCAGCCGACGCTCCTGCAGGCGCTGCAGCGTTCCTTTCGCGACGACGCTCCAGGTGCTCGAGGGCGCGCGAACGATTGACGGCGGGCATGGACGCATTGACGTTCGGACCCTCCATGCGCGAGCTGGACCGGAGTCTGAATCGGTGATCTGGCCTGGTCTGGCACAGGTCTGTCGACTCGTCCACCAGACTCAACGGCAAGCGCGCTGGCACACCGAGGTGCACTACAAGATCACCAGCTTGCCGCCGGAGCGGGCCGGACCAATGGACTTGCTCCGCTTGAGTCGAGTGCACTGGGCCATTGAGAACCAATTGCACTACGTACGAGACGTCACCTTCGGAGAGGACGCCAGTCGCATTCGGAGTGGCGCGGCCCCACAAGCAATGGCAGCCATGCGCAATCTCGTTATAGCTATTCTGCATCGCGACGGGGTAAGCAATCGTGCCGCGGGCGTGCGCCATTTTGCCTGGCACCCGGACCAGGCGGCTCACGCACTGGGGCTGACTTGCCCGTCATTCGTGGCCGACTCGCGCGTGGCCTGAGCGAGCGCTGCCGTCCACCAATACGGAGTCGCAGGTACGGATACGGCCCGTAGATCTTGTCGCCGTGCCGAATCCGCTTCCACTCGATCGAGCCGCCGCCACGTGGTCCCTGCGGGAGACCTCCTAGGACCGGTGGTCGTTCCGGCTTCGACTTGACCACACGCGCAGGTGTCGGCGGGCACGACGCCGCCAGCAGGGCCGCCACCTGGTCCCGTAACTGTTCGAGTTGCTCGCGGTCAAGTTCGGTGGCCGCAACGAGAGCGGTTTCCAGCGGATCCGCAATCGGAAACCTGATCACCCGAGCCGTCATGGCATGCGCGCGCCCTTATTGCCTACGCGCTCATCCTATCGCCTCACGCCCTCGCCTCGAGAATCGAAAAGCCCTGGACGGGCCCCAGGGGGCGCAGCCCCCTAAACCACATAAGAAACTCGTTGAGGAAATATTGTGCGCGCACACCCACTCCCGTTGACCTCACAATGAGCCGCCGCGACTGACAATAAAAGTTTGTGGAACGTGTACTTCTCGTCGAAGACGAGGTGACCTTCCGCCGTATCATTGCCCGCAACTTGTCCAGCCGCGGCCTGCAAGTGCGAGAAGCCGGGTCTGCCGCCGAAGCGGTCGCTGCCGTCAATCAAGAGGCGCCAGACCTGATGCTCCTGGACATCAATCTTCCAGACCGCACGGGCTGGGACGTCCTGCGTGAGCTCAAGAAACAAAGGTCCGAAGTCCCGACCATCGTCGTCTCGGCAGTCCGCGTCAGCCAGAGCCGGCTCGACGAATTCCATCCCCTGGCCTACCTGCCGAAGCCGTTCCCCCTCGAGGCGCTGCTGCGCCTGATCTTCGGCCTGCCGGACCACAAAGAGCCCGCGTTCGCCGACCGCACCTAGCGCAGTCGGCCCGGCTCGCGATCGTTCGGCGAACCGCAGGTTCTCCTCGAGCGCCCTGCTCCGCTCCGGCGAAGCAGAGCCCCAGGCAGGCGTCTCGACAAACACCGCCAGCAGCTCGGTCCGGTACCGATTCGCCATTCGCCAGCCACGTCGCACCAGGTTCTGCGCCTGTTGCTGATCGTCGACACACACCATCACCCGCTCGCCCGCCGCCCACGCGGCGTCGATTTGATGATCGTGCATGTACTCTTCGAGCTCCTGCTCGCACACCTGAGCCATCTTCCGCAGCGCCATGTCGCGCAAGGCCATCAGGTTGCCTTCGCGGAAAAAGGACTCCAGCGCCCGCTCGGCACGCTCGGGCGGATAGATGTTGCCGTGACGCATGCGTTGGCGGAGCGCATGCGGCGCCATGTCGATCAGCTCGACCTCGTCAGCCCCGTCGATCACCCGGTCAGGCACCCGCTCATTGACCTGTACGCCGGTGATGCTCGCCACGATGTCTGCCAGGCTCTCCAGGTGCTGGATGTTCACTGTGCTGATGACGGTGATGCCGGCCGCGAGCAGATCCTCCACGTCCTGCCAGCGCTTTTTGTGCTCCGAGCCAGGTGCGTTGGTGTGCGCCAGCTCGTCCACGAGCGCAACGGCCGGATTGCGGGCAATCACCGCGTCCGTATCCATCTCTTCGACGACCACGCCTTTGTAGGGAATCTGTTTGCGCGGCAGCTGTTCGAGGCTTGCAGCCAGATCGGCCGTGTGCTTTCGACCGTGCGTTTCGAGGAAACCGATGACCACATCGGTGCCCCGCTCGGCGCGCCGGTGCAGTTCCTCGAGCGCGGTGAACGTCTTGCCGACGCCAGGTGCAATGCCCAAATAGACACGGTGCCGACCGCGCGCTCCAGCGCCCGCTTCGCGGCGCACCCGGTCGAGCATTTGCTCCGCGCTGGGACGGTCAGTGCCGCGCACCAGCGGTCCGGCAAAGATGCGGCTGGCGCCAGCCTTGCGCGCTAGCTGTCCCGAGCGAAATGCACCGAAAAGGACCCACCCCTGAGCTTGATTGTCGCATCCAGTGTGTATTCCTGCGCAATCGCCTCGACCAGGTCGAGGAGAGCGTCCTGATCGTCTGGGCCGAGCACGCCGATCACCGTCGTACCGGATGCATCGCACTGACGCGCGTTGCTCAGCGTGGCCGCCGCGACGCGCACCGATCGCTCGAACGGGAGCGCGTTCGGCCGCGGTTCGTCTCCGATTACTTCCAGAACCTGTCGGGTGAGTAGCTGATTCACTACTTAGAGTCTCGGACGCGCGGCGTCAACACACGATCAATACGGCTGGGCAATTGCTCAACAGTTCCTCAACGGCCGTGGTGCTCAGCTCCCCTATGGGATACTGAGCCGCGTGGTGGGCAAATGGTGGCGACCAGGTTCCCGTACGGCCTGGATCGGCGGCTACGTCGCGGCCCTCGGCGCGGTCACGCTCATCAGCCTGTTCATCGGCTTCGTCATGGGCGTCAACCACGTGGCGAACATCTCGATTCTGTACCTGTTCGCTGTTCTGGCAACGGCGGTCGCCTTCGGTCGCGGTCCGGCGATCTTCGCCTCGGTCGCCGCGTTTCTGATCTTCGACTGGTTTTTCGTCCAGCCGCTGCACCAGTTCACGATTGCCGATCCCGAGGAATGGGTCTCGCTGCTGCTGTTCATGCTCACGGCGATCGTCACCGGGCAGCTCGCCGCCGGCCAACGTCAGCGTCGACGCGAAGCGGAGCAGCGCGAGCGCGAAGCCGTAGTCCTGTATGACGTGGTGCGCCTGATGAGCGAGTCGCCGCTCGAGGACGGGCTGCACGCGGTTGCGGAGCGGCTGCGCTCTGAGCTGCAGGTACCCGCGCTCGCGGTGGAATACTGGCGCCCGACCGGTGAGCTGGTCCGGATCAGCGCTGGCGATCCACCCGCGCTCGAGGCGCTCAACCGCTCCGCCGCTCCATCTCGCGTCCTCCACAGCGGTCGTGGCGCCTCCTCCAACGCGCACGCCGCGCCGGGTCGCTGGGTGCGCATCGTGCGCACTGCGCGCGCGACCCCGGACTCCGGCGGCCAATCGGGCACTGTTGACATCGTGCCGATCAAAGCGGAGGATCGCCGCATCGGCGCCCTGCTGCTGCTGCACCCGAGCGAGCGATTCGACGCTGTCGACAATCGGCTCGTTTCGGCGGCGGCTACTCAGATCGGTCTGGCGGTCGATCGCAACCGACTACAACGCGAGTCGATGGAAGCGGAGATCCTCCGCCGCACGGACCAGCTCAGGGCGGCGCTGCTAAATGCCGTCTCGCACGATCTGCGCACGCCACTGGCCGCGATTATGGCCTCGGCGGGCAGCCTCCGCCAGGACGACGTTCCGTGGACCGAACAGGAGCGCCAGGGCTTCGCCCAGGCAATCGAGGAGGAGGCGGAGCGACTCAACCGGCTAGTCGGGAACCTGCTGGACCTGTCGCGGATCGAAGGTGGCAGCCTCCGTCCGGATATGAGCTGGCGCGACCTGGGTGCGCTGATCGATGACGCGGTCGACCGACTGCGACCGGTCACCGCGCATCACCGTCTCCAGGTCTCGGTGCCGCGAGGCGCTGTACAACCTGATCGAGAATGCGGCGAAGTACTCGCCGCGCGGCACCGACATCAATCTCGACGTGCACGCTTCCGACAGACTGATGGAAATCTCTGTATCCGATCGCGGTCCGGGTATTCCACCGGCGGCGCTGTCCCATCTGTTCGATCCGTTCTACCGCGCCATCGACAGTGCCGGCGCGCCGCGGCCTGGCGGGCTCGGACTGGGCCTCGCGGTCGTCAAAGGGTTGGTCGAGGCGCACGGTGGCCGGGTCTCGGCGGAAAATCGCGCCGGTGGCGGCGCGCGCTTCAGCTTTACGTTGCCGCGTTCGCTGGCTGAGTCGGACGTAGCGTCGGCGACGGAAATCAACGCCGCGTGACGCAGCCCACCGGGGCACGGGTACTCGTCGTCGACGACGAGCCCGCGATTTTGCGGGCGGTCCAGACCAACCTCAGTGGCCACGGATTCAGGGTCGATACGGCCACCACCGGGCAGGAGGCGCTCGACGCAACGACGCACGTCCGACCGGACCTCGTCTTGCTGGACCTCGGACTGCCGGACATGGACGGTATGGACGTCATCCGCGCAATTCGCGAGCGGATGGCGACGCCAATCGTCGTGCTCTCGGCGAGGGGTGCGGAGCGCGACAGGGTTGCCGCGCTGGACCTCGGCGCCGATGACTACTTGACGAAGCCGTTCGGCGTGAATGAGCTGCTGGCTCGGGTCCGCGTGGCGCTGCGGCACACCGCCAGACCGACGTCGGGGACCGAGCCGATCATCCGCATCGGCGACATCGAAGTGGACCTGGAACGCCGCCTGGTGACCTCGAGCGGCCAACCGGTCCACCTGACGCCGACGGAATGGGACCTGCTGAAACTGTTCGTGACCTCAGCCGATAAAGTGCTCACGGATCGCATGATCCTGCAAGCCGTCTGGGGCTCCGCCTACCGTTCGCAGGCCCACTCGCTCCACGTCTACGTGGCCCGTCTGCGCAGGAAGCTAGAAGTAGACAACACCGCCCGTCGCCACATCCTGACCGAGCCAGGCGTAGGCTACCGCTTCGTCACCGACGGCATCGCTCTTTCAGCATAGTCCGGGTCGGGGGAGCCCACGCTGCGCGGGGTACACCTACGGCACCTACGGCCCCCCCGCCGCCCGTCGCGTAGCGGGCAGTCATCTCCGACCCGGACAAAAAGACGTGCTCAACTGAGCGGTAATAAACTAGTCGTCGCATCGGCGCCGTTGTAGAACAGGACGCCGTTCTGGAACCGCTGATACATGAACTGCGGATTATTCGGATCCGCTTTCGGCGCCGACGTCGGCAGGCCCAGCACATCCACGCCCGTGTCATTCAGCGTGGATAGAAACCCAACCGGCTGGCCAGCAAACTGGTCCGGCACGGTCGCTGCCAGGAACGCGTCCAGCCGCGCTGAATAATTCGGCTGATCTGGCGTCGGCGTAATAAACGCGAGCGCCGGATCCGACGCCGGAATCGTCAGCCCATCCAGCGGCCCGGCCGCCATCGCCACTCCAGGCACCAGCACCGCGAACACAATCGCGCCCGCCACAACAAATCTCTTGAACGATCGCATCAGATGTATCTCCCTTTCACACAGCCCAGCTCAGGCAGCAATCTCTTCACTATCAATCTCGACAGGCCAGTCGCGCAGCGTCGCCGCCGCCGACTGCGGCCGTGCATTCGCCTGGTCCGACAGCACCGCGCCGTCCTTGAACACCACGGTCCGCGAGCAATACGTCGCAATATCCGGCTCATGCGTCACCAGCACAATCGTCGCCCCGGCCCGGTTGAGCCGCTGCAGGATGGCCATGATCTCGACGCTGGTGCGAGAGTCCAGGTTGCCCGTCGGCTCATCCGCGAGAATAAGGCTGGGTGCATTCACCAGCGCCCGAGCAATCGCCACACGCTGCTGCTGGCCGCCAGACAGCTCGTTGGACCGATGCCGCATGCGCGACCCAAGTCCCACCGCTTCCAGCGCCACCTCAGCCCGCTGCTGGCGGACCTGCTTCGGCATACCCGCGTACACCATCGGCAACATAACGTTGTCGAGCGCATCCATCCGCGGCAGGAGGTTGAATCCTTGAAAGATGAAGCCGATCTTCTGATTCCGCAGATCTGCCAGCCGGGTGGGGCCCAGGTGGGTGACCTCCACTCCGTCCAGCTCGTACGAGCCGCTGGTCGGCCGGTCGAGACAACCGATCAAATTCATGAACGTGGATTTGCCCGAACCTGACGGACCCATCACCGCGACGAACTCGCCAGCTGTCACGCTCACCGAGACTGACCTCAAAGCGTGCACGACGCTTTCGCCACGGCTGTAATCCTTCACCAGGCTCGTGACTCGAATCACCGGTTCCATGACTAGCCTCCTCGCTGCGCAGTTGTGGTGGTCGACGAGCCAGAGGTGGTGCTCGGCCGGTTGTTGGTGGTTCCGCCGCCACCCGGCGCGCCGAATCCGAAGATGCTGGACCCGCTCGACGAGGACTTCGAAGAAGAAGTCCCAGTCGAGACACCTGTCACCACCTGGTCGCCCGCCTGGAGTCCAGAGACGATCTGCGTATTCACGCCGTCAGAGATTCCAGTCTGCACCGGCACCGTCACCGGATTCCCATTGCGCAGCACGCGGACGTTACCATTCGAAATCGCCGCGCTCGGCGCGACCACCACGTTGTCCGCTGACTGGGTAATGATCGTGACCGTGGCGGTCATGTCCGGTAGCAGCTGGACGTTGGTCTGGTCCACTGCGATCAGCACCGTGTAGGTGACGACGTTCGAGGTCGTTGTGCCCGCCGGCTCGATCGTCGCGACCGTGCCGGTGAAGCTCTGGTTGGGATACGCCGTGACCGTGAAATTCACCTTCTGTCCAGGCTGGATCTTGCCGATGTCAGCCTCGCTCACCGCCGCACTTACCTCCGGAGTGTTCAGGTCACTCAGCGTGATGAACGCGCTCGAAGAAGTCGAGGTGGTGCTCGTACTCGACGTGGACGTAGCGCTGGTTGCTCCGCCACCGATGTACTGACCGACCGAGCCATTGATGCTCGCAATCGTGCCATTCGCCGGTGCGGTCAGGACCGCCGCTGCCAGGTTGTTTTGCGCAGTCTGCAGCGCGGCAGTCGCTCCAGACATCGATGCGTTGGCGGCGTCCAGTTCGGGCTGCGTCGCACCCGCCGTTGTCGATGCGAACGTCGCCTGTTGCGTCGTCAGGCCCGACTTCGCCTGGTCTATTGAATTCTGCGATGTCTGCAGCGTCGCGTTCTGCTGCGCGATGGTGTTTTGCACGCTCGTCTGCGCCTTGGTCAGCGCCGACATCGCCTGATCCACCGAGTTCTGAGACGACTGAACGCTGGCTTGCTGCTTGGTCTGATCGCTGGACAGTGCGTCCTGCGCCGTCAGCACGCTGCCAAGCGCCGAATCGACCGTTGCCCTGGCGGAGTCGAGCCCTTGCAGGTTCTTCGCCTGATCCGCCGCGAGCGCCGCCTTCGCCGTGCTCAGACTATTGGTCGCACTGGTGACTGAGGACTGCGACGACACCAGGCTCTGCTGGTTCTTCGCCGCGTCGGACTGCTGCGCCGCGGCTGCCGAATTCAGCGCGTTCTGCGCTGTGCTCACCTGCGCTTGCGCTGAAACCAGGCTCTGCTGGTTTTTGGCCTGATCGGACTTCAGCGCCGCCTGTGCCGAATTCAAGGCGTTCTGCGCCGACGTAATCGCCGCCTGGGCATTCGCCAGTGTCTGACTGTTTTGCGCCGACGTCAGGTCCTGCTGCGCTTGCGACGTCGCCACACTTGCACCGGTCGACGTCGCCGAGGACTTTGCCTGACTCACCTGTTTGGCAGCCACGTTGTTGCTCGCCGACGCGACATCCGCCGCGTTGTTCGACGCCGCCTCAGCCGTCTGCACGTTGGTTTGCGCATTCTGCAGCGCAACCTGGTCCGCCGCTTCGGCCGCGGCGATTTGTTGCTGGGTTGCGGTGAGCGCTGTCTGCGCGTTGCTGAGCGTTTGTTGCGCGTTCTGGACCGCGACGTTGTCGACCTGCGTCGCACCGTCAGCCGATTTCTGTGCCGCCGCCAGGCTGGCCGTGGCGTCGTCGAGCGCCTTCTGGGCGTTGTCGACCGAGACCTGGTCCTGGTTGAGCTGGGCCTGAACCTGATCCCAGTTCGCGTGGAAGCTCAGCAGCTGGTCACTGTAGGCGGACTGGACGTTGCCCAGCGCCGTTTGATCGGCCTGGAGCGCAGCCACAGCCTGCGCCTGCGTTTGCGCCAGGATCTTTTGTGCCCCGGCGAGGTTCACCTGGGCCGTGCTGACGTCAGCCTGGGCGCTGGTGACCGTCGTGTTCGCGGTAGCCTGGGTCGCCTCGAGAGACTTCTGGGCGTTGTCCAGCGTCGTCTGCGCAGCGTCGACCTGCGCCTGAGCCGCGGCGATCGCTTCAGGCGTCGCGCCCGCTTGCAGCTTGGCCAGTGCGGCTTGCTGTTGGGCGAGCGTCGCCTGGGCCTGGTCCACCGCGGCTTGCAGGTCCGTCGTGTCTTCGTGAGCGAGCACCTGGCCAGCCGTCACTGTCTGGCCGACGCTCACGTCGACTTCAGATAGCTTGCCGGAGCTCTTGAAGCTCAGCGGGACGCTGGCCGGCGCGACGATCGGACCCGTCGCACTGACCGTGATGGCCACGTTGCCGACCGTCGCCGCGCTCGTTTGATACGTCGGCGCGGCGGTGGCTCGGTTGAATGGGTTGCCGGCAATGGCTGCATACGCCCCACCAAGGGCGACCGCCAATGCCAGGCCGAGAGCAAGCAGTCGAAAAGGAACGCGACCCGGACTCCAGGACCGGGTGCGTGGAGCAGTAACAGCCATGTACGCACTATGCGCGGCGAACCTTGGACGTACCTGTGAAACGCGTGTGCTTAGACGACTGGCCAGCGGCCGCGCCTCACGCGCGTGCCCGTGCGCGCCAGCAGCGCCTCGCCCAGCTCCTGCACCCGCTCCGCCACTTTGCCCTCGTCCGCGAACACCACCCGCCCCTCGTCCACCACGACGCGCCCGTCGGCCACGACCGTCCGTACGCTGTGCCCGTCGGCGCTGTAGACCAGGTTGTTCACAGGATCGAGCAGCGCTCGCCACTCAGCACGGCGCGCATCAAACAGCACCAGGTCCGCCTTCTTGCCGACTTCGAGCGATCCAATGTCCGCATCCATGCCCACCGCGCGCGCGCCGACTAACGTCGCCATTTCCACCGCCTGCTCCGCCGGCACCACGTGCGTATCCAGCCGTCCATCCTTGAAGCCCAGCGCCGCGGCATTCATCATCCGCACGCCATCCAGGTAGTTCGAGCTGTTCGCAGAATCGGCCCCGAGCCCAACCGCCACGCCGCGCGCCAGCAGCTCCGGCAGCTTGCGCCGTCCCAGCCCACTGCCTTCTTTTAACGTCGTGCTCGGACACATCACCACCGTCGCGCCGCTGCGTGCGATGATCTCGACCTCCGCGTCGTCGATGCCCGCCGCGTGCGCCAGCAGCACGTTCGGCCCGAGCGCGCCACTCTCCATGAGTTGGGCGGTGGTCCCTCCGGCGTGGTGAATGGTCATCCACGTGCCAAGTTTTGTGGCCACTTCTCGAGCACCGCACAGGAGCTCCATCGAGCAGGTCTCCGCCGAAAACGGCATCGCCCACGCGCGGATTCGTCCCCCCAGTCGCCCGTCATACTTCTGAATGAACGCCGCCGTTCGGTCCAGCGCCTTCGCTGTCGGGTAGCGTGGCAACGCCAGCTCCGACTCCACGTCAGTTACGCACGCCCCGGTGATCACTCGGACGCCGGCGTCGTCATACGCCTGCATGCACGCGTCGATATATTTTGTGGAGCCCGGATCCACAAACGTCACCGTCCCGGATCGCACAAGCTCGATGACTGCCAGCAGCGACGTCCAGTACTCCTCTTCTTCGGTCATCGCGCTCTGCAGACGGAACACCATTCGCAGCCGCTCGAGACCGACGACATCATCCGCGAACAGCCCACGCGCCGCGTGCGCATAGCTGATGTGCATGTGTCCGTTGACAAAAGCAGGCGTCAGCACGCCACCCGCCGCGTCGATGGTGCGGTCGGCGCGAATGTTTCGCAGCTCGTCCACCTTGCCGACGTGTGTGATCCGCTGCGCGTCAACTACTACGGTCGCGTCGCGGATCACCCGCCGCTCGGCATCGAGAGTGATCACAAAACTCGCGCCCTCGATCTTCAGTGTTCCAGCCGTACCTGGCTCCACGCCGGCCCCCTTGTCACCGTCACGTCCACCTCCCCGGCGCGCGTCGTGCCGAGTGGAACATCCGCCATCTGCCAGACGGACAATACGACGACCACGCCCGCCGCAAGCTGGACCAGCCCGGCCGTCTGGATCGCACTCTCCATGCCAGCGGCCACCACCGCCGCCACGCTCGCGCCGACGATTGCGCCGATCAACGCCGTTCCCACCGACGCCCCAAACTGACGAAACAGTGACAACAAGCCGATACCGGCGCCGAGCTGACGATGCGGAATTGCGTTCTGGTAGGCAATCATCAGCGACGGTCCGGTGAACCCCGTGCCGACTCCAGCAACGGCGAACGACGTCAGCACCCACAACTCCGCCATGCCCGACGGAACGTATAGCAACATCGTCAGACCGATCAGCATCGTCGCGGCGCCGATTCGACTCGTCAGCCGCGCCCGTCCGCGACGACTGAGAATTTGCCCGGCCACAAACGCGAAGACCGGCGATAAGACGATGCCTGGCGTGAGCAATGCGCCAGCCTGCGTTGCCGTTGCGCCGAGGACCAGCTGCAGTCGCAACGGCGCAAGCAGGATCATCGTGAACCAGACGAAAAAGGTCGCGAAGTGCCCCAGACAGACCCACGGCACCACCGGACCTCGGAGAATTCCGGGCGGAATGAGCGGATCGGCGGCGCGGCGCTCCGCTCGCCACAGGAAGTACGTGGCGGCCACTGTTAGCGCTACCAGAGCGACGATCTGTGGCGAGCTCCACGAAAATTCGCGGCCGCCCCAGGTGAGCGCTAACAAAATGGCGACGATGCCAATGATGCTCCAGCTCGCGCCCGCCCAATCGATCGCGCGCCGCGGTCTGCTTCGTCCGGATCGTCGCAATCCATACCACGCCACGCCGAGCGTCAGCAGGCACAGTGGCACGTTGATGAGAAAGATCCACCGCCACGACACGGCGTCCGACAGGATGCCACCCACCGATGGGCCTACCGCGCTCGCGGTCGCAAATCCGATGTTGTTGATCGCCTGCCATTTTCCGCGTTCGCGCGCCGAGAACAGGTCGGCCAGTTTGCCTGCCACCGCGACGGTCGCCGTCGCCGACAGGAAGTAGGCCGTGAAGATCCATCCCAGGATCGTCGCGCCCTGAAGATCGGCGATCATGTGCGGCAGGGCCGTTGAAACCACGGTCTGATCAAGCGCCGTCAGCACTGCTACCAGTGCAACGGCGACCAGCGTCGCGATGAATTTCGGGCCGCGCCTCACCCTGGCCAGGGTACGCCATCATCGCTGAGCTAGATCGCGCGCCAGACCTCGATGCGGCTGCGCCAGTCAATCCGCGCTTCGTCTGGGGACACCAGTTCTAGCGGAATCCCCGCGCCCATCAGCGCCGCGCCGGTGCTCTCCGCGCCGTCGTGCTCCCGACGGTAGCGCTGTTTCGGAGGCAGCCCGCGCAGCTGCGCTCGTCGCACGCCTGCGCCGCGAAGTCCTCGCACTTGATACGCGAAAACCACGGTTGCGTCGGCGGACTCCGAGACGTATTGCACCGCGCACGGCCCGATCGGCGCCGGCGGAACCAGCCAGTACTAGCGCCCTCGCTGCACAAGCGGCCGGAGTCGCTTGTACGTCTCGATGAAATCGCGCGTCGCTGCGAGGTCCACCACTGGCCACGTCAGGATATCGCCGCCGACGCCCAACACGCCCTGCATCGCCACATGGAAACGGAACTCCAGTGGCGCGACACGGCCGGTCTGATGATTCGGCACATCCGTCACCCAGTTCACCATCGTCCGCGGGCTGTGCGCACGACTGTATCCATACTGGATTTGCAGCCTGTCTGCCGCGTCGGTGTTGTCCGACATCCAGACCTGGTCCGTCCAGCGCAGCATGCCCAGGTCGGACCGTCCGCCTCCGCCCGCGCACGATTCGATAATCAGGCGCGGGAATTCCTCACGCAACTGCGCCATCACCTCGTAGACCCCCCGCACATGCCGCACCCACACTTCGCGCTGTTGGTCCGGATGTTCCGGCCAGCCGACTTCGGTCCACGCGCGGTTGTGGTCCCACTTCACGAATTCGATGCTGCCGTGGCTACTCAGCAGGTCCCGCAGCTGCGCGTGGATCGCCTGGCGGACGTCCGGTCGGGCGAAGTTGAGTACCAGCTGATTGCGGCCCAGCGTCGCGCTGCGACCCTCCGCGTGATACGCCCACTCCGGATGAGCACGATACAGGTCGCTGTCGGGGTTGACCATCTCCGGCTCCACCCAGATACCGAACTGCATACCCAGTTGATGGACTCCGTCAACCAACGGCCGCAGCCCGCCAGGCAACTTGGACAGATTGACCGCCCAGTCGCCAAGTCCCGCTCGGTCATTGTTGCGCGCGCCGAACCATCCGTCGTCCACCACGAACAGCTCCACCCCCAGCTCAGCCGCATTGCGCGCGAGTTGGAGCTGATGCTCGAGCGTGACGTTGAAGTTGGTCGCCTCCCACGAGTTGTAGATCACCGGCCGCAACAGATCGCGCTGCTGCGCGGGAAGCTGGACCGACTCCTCGTAGGCGTGGAGCAGCCGCGCCGCGCCGTTCAATCCGCTGTCCGAGTAGCCCATCACCACTTCCGGAGTGACGAACTGCTCACCTGGCTGGAGTTTCCACTCGAAGTCGAACGGCTGGATCCCCACAGCGACGTTCAGCGCGTCGTTGCGCTCGGTCTCGAACACCGCCATCCAGTTGCCACTCCAGGCCAACGATCCGAACCAGACGGAGCCGTCATGCTCGGCGGGTTCTCCACGCCGACCAACGGCGAACCACGGGTGGGCTTCATGGCTGCTGGTACCGCGGCGGCTGTCCGTCACGAACTTGCCGGCCTCGAGGGGTCTGCGATGCAGCTCGAACTCACGGCCCCACTGGCCGTGAAGCGTCCAGGCGTCGTAGTCGCCTGGCGGTAACGGAAGGGCCGCGCTCAAGACTCGCTCGAGCGTCAGCGGACCCGTGCCTTGGTTGTGCACCGCCACCGAGCGCGCGACGACGTCCAGCTCCTCGAACACCTCAAATCGCTGCTCCAGCCGCAGTCCGATCACGTCGTCGCGAAAGACGAGCACCAGGCCGCGGCGTTCTTCGCGCTCCTCGACGCGACCCTTCACGAACTGGAGCCGCACCACCCGCGAGCCGTCCGCCCGGCTGACGACCAGGCACGGCTCCTTGAACGATGCCTCGCCATACACGGGATACGCCAGCGGCTGCCCGTCAAGGAACTGCCGCTCGGAGCGTCGGTTCGCCTGACGAAACGGCAGATACGCGTTCGGGTCGTCGGTCAGTCCGTCCGGGCCCCAGTATGGCAACAGCAAGCTCCGATCGTCGCCGACACACACCACCACGGCCGTACGCCGCGTGCGCAATACCCACGCCGGCTGCCCATCGACATGCCCAGCGCTGACACCACACGTTGCGTTCAACGTCGCCTCGCCGGGCGATTCCGAGGCCAAATGCCGTACCTCCGCACCCGCGGCCGCATCATGTCACACTTGCCCGAGCACTGGCGAGTCGCACTAGCGGCTGTCCAAAGCGCAGCGGCGCAGCGTCGTTGCATACTCACCAGGTGCGTTTCGCGGTCATCGGCGTTGGCGCCAACGTCTTCAACCTGCATCAGCGTGCGCTCGAGGCGAACCGCGTCGAGCTGGTCGGCGTCTCGGACATCAACCTCGCCGCGGCCGAGCAGCGTGCCGAAGACCTGGGCTGCCCGGCCTTTCAGGACCACCGAGAGCTGCTGGCACAGACGCGTCCGGACGCGGTCGCGGTGGTCGTGCCGCACCCGTTTCACGCGACGATCGCGATCGATTGTCTGCAGGCCGGCGCGCACGTGCTGGTCGAAAAGCCGATCGCCGTCGAGGTTGCCGAGGCCGACCGCATGATCCAGGCTGCGGCACAGGCTGGCCGTCTGCTCGCGGTGAATCTCCAGCACCGAACGCGCGACGAGATCCGCGCCGCCCGCAAGCTCATCCAGGACGGGCGCGTCGGCGACCTGCAGCGGATCCAGATGACGGCAATCTGGACCAGGACGGCGCGTTACTACCAACAGGCCGGCTGGCGGGGCACCTGGCGCGGCGAGGGCGGTGGAGTGTTGATGAATCAGTCGCCCCACACGCTCGACGTTGTGTGTCACCTGGCTGGTCAGCCGAGTCGGGTGATGGCGTGGAATCGTACGCTGTACCACGCCATCGAGACCGAGGACACCTCGCTGGCGACGTTCGAGTGGTCCTCAGGTGCGCTGGGCAGCCTCTTTGTCAGTACGGCGCAAGCAGGAGAGGCGGAGCGCCTCGAGATCGCCGGCACCCGCGGCGTGCTGCAGCTCAGTCGCGCCGGCCTCCAGTTCTGGCAGTCCGACACCGACCTGCGCGACTTCCTGGCGACGAGCCAGGACCCGTTCGGCAAGCCTGCACTCCAGGAGGTGCCAGTCGAGATCGAGCACCAACCTGGCAGCGGCGAGCACACGGCGATCTACGCGAACTTCCTGGCCGCGATCGAACACGGCACGCCCCTGGTTGCCGACGGCGCGGAGGGCCGTCTTTCCCTGGAATTGGCCAACGCGCTGATCTACTCCAGCCAACGAAACGAACTGGTAGCGCTACCACTGGACCGCCCGGCCTACCACACCCTGCTCGAAGACCTGCGCGCGAGCGCGAAGTCCTCGGCGCTCATGCCCTGAAGGTGGAGAGCGGCATTAAATTTCTAACCGGTGACG
>WNGK01004292.1_pt1 | contig 16051 bp, 11 predicted proteins | sample 5400601 | NCBI WGS metagenome assembly WNGK01 (sample SAMN13153376, study PRJNA577476) | soil metagenome | isolation source: 60 cm soil or saprolite under Garry oak tree replicate 1 | place: USA:California | collected 2016-06-15
GTAGGCGATGACGACGATCGCGGCCGCGAACGTCAGGGCCCGGGCGACTTGGTGCGCCTCGGTGGTGCCGCGCATCACGTCGCGCCTCGGCCAGGCCAGCCATCCCAGGAACCACACCAGCAGGATCAGTCCCAGGACACCGGTGTCGTAGATCGTTCGGCCGTACAGGACCTCGATGTAGGCCGGCGCCAGGTAGGGCGAGGTGAACGGCGACGGCCTGAAGTTCCGTTCCCCGTAGGAGTCCGTGCCCAAGCCGATGACCGGGGAGGACGCCATCACCTCGCTGTATCCCTTGTTCAGCCGGCGAAGCCGGGCGGCCGCGGTGTTGCAGCCGTCGCAGGTCGAGGTGCTGGAGAAGTTCAGGGCTGTGCCGATCTTCTGGAAGGTCGTCACGACCAGACCGACCACCGGGCTGGGAGCCTGCACCTGCCCGGCCTGCGTCGCCGCCCACAGGCCGCCCAGCCCGATGAGGCCCACCATCGACAGGATCACCGCCGTTCGGACCATCCTCGGAGGCACCTGCCGGCGATGCCGCCTCGACCAGATGACGCGGTACCCAACGTACACCGCGCCGTAGGCCAGCCACGCCCCCCGGGCCTGGCTGAGGACGAGGCCGGCCGCCGACATCCAGAAGAAGCGGTCGGTCCACTTCGAGGTGAACAGCGTGCTGCGCTCTCGCCGAAGGACGTAGAAGGCGAACGCGACGGCGGCGCAGGTCGAACCGAAGATGTCGTGCTCCCACGCGAGGCCCTTGATCGCCGGGGCGCCGTGGATGGCCGGGGTGTACCGGTTGTCGACACCGAAGCCGAGGCCCACGTAGTGGCCGGCGAACGAGATGATCCCCACCCCTGCGCTCAGCGCGCCCAGGGCCAGGAAGAGCCTGGCCGCCTTTCGGAGTCGCTCGGGCGTGCACACGGAGGTGGACACCGCCAGGTAGGTTGTCGCGCCGAGGGTGAGGATCCCCAGCTCGACCAGGCTGTGGAGGACCCGGGCGAAGAAGTAGGTGGACAGCACGTTGATGAAGATGAACCCGGCCAGGAGGGCCTCCGGAAGGCCGAACTTCGGCCAGTACCGCCGGTCCGTGAACAGGAAGGCCCGGATGGCGAACGCCACCAGCACGCCCTCCTCGCCCCGAAGCGTCGAGCCGCCCAGCTGGATCCCCCACCGGTTCCCCAGAGCGGAACCGACGAAGGCGCCGAACAGGGCGCCCCACGGCAGGAACACCAGGATGGCGATGGCCACCGCCGCCAGCCCGTACAGCGGCTTGTCGGCGCCCGCCGCGCCGATGGCCGACGTGCCGATCCCAACGGGCACCAGGAGCTTGCCCCCGCCCGCCCTTCGCCGCGCCGAAAGGACCGGCCCCCCAGCGCGGGGTACGGGGCGTCGGATGTCGGAGGCGGTCTTCACCGGATGCCGGAACAGGGAGGGGGAACCATGATCCGAGAGAGCATGCAGCACGTTTGGCGGCTTTGTCCACTGGTTCGAACGAAACACCCGAAACGACACAGAACCGGCAGCCGGAAACGGTCGTTCGGCCTAGGGAAACGAGCGCATGCCTGGGTAGACTAGCGCCCCCATGCCTGAGCGCCGACCTTCTCCGGGACGCGGCCGAAGAGGTTCGGGCGAGCACCGCCGACCCGGCCACCAGGGCCGTTCGAACCCGAGGGTCGATGTCGCCTGGGGCTCGCTGGACGAGCTGTGGGGGCCCGACGGCGAGCGCTCCGGGGACCGGGAGGCCGGCGAATGGCCCCTCGACCTGTGGGGGGCGAACGGGGTGTCGCTGACCGGCGAACCGGGCGCCGCCATGCTCGTCCTGGAGCCGGAGACGCCGGCGTTCGCCGGGACGGGGTCCCCGTCCGAGCCCGTGGCGGCTGTGGCCGAGGCGCCCGCCGGACCCGGGGCGGGAGGGCCCGGTGAGGGGCCTCCGGGCGGGCCGGCCACCACGACGAACGGCGACAGCCCCGGAGCCCAGCAGCGTTCGGACCTCTCGACGCTGGCCCGCGGCGGGACGCTCAACTTCCTGGGGGCGCTCTCTGGCGGCGTGTTCAGCTTCCTCCTGGTGATCGTGGTGACGAGGGGCCTGGGGAAGCCGAAGGCCGGCGCCTTCTTCGAAGCCATGGCGCTGTTCCAGATCGTGATGAACACCGCCACGTTCGGCGCCGACGACGGGCTGACCCGGATGATCCCTCGCTACATCAAGCTCGGCCGGGACCGCGACATCCGGACGCTGCTCCGTGTGGGGCTGTGGCCGGTGATCGCGCTGGGAACGATCTTCGGTGCGGTGCTTTGGGTGTTCGCGCCCCAGCTCTCACACGTGTTCATCCACGGCACGAAGGCGCATGCGGACGCGCTCGTTCCCTACATCCGGATCCTGGCCCCTTTCTTCCCCATCGCCGCCTGCTCCGTGGTGATCCTGGCGGCCACGCGGGGATTCGGCACGATGGTGCCGACGGTCGCCCTCGACCAGTTGGGACGCCTCGGCAGCCGGCCCCTCGGGGCGATCGTGGTCATCGCCCTCGGCCTCGGGGGCGGGGCCCTCGCCCTGGCGACCCTCGGACTGCCCACGCTGGCCGTGGTGGTCCTGGCCGGGATCTGGGGACGGTCCCTCCTGCGAAGGATGGAGCGGCGGGCTCGCCGGGCCCGGCGGGAGGGCCGGGAGATGCTTCCGCCCAGGCCGGTCCGGGAGGTGGCCAGCGAGTTCTGGCGGTTCGCGTCGCCCCGGGCCGTGGCCGGGATCTTCGGCCTCACCATCTACTGGCTCGACACGCTTCTGGTGGGGGCGCTGCGCGGCACCGGCGACGCCGCCGTCTACACGGCGGCCAGCCGGTTCCTGTGGGTCGGGTACTTCGCCCTGACCGCGGTGCAGCTGGCCATCGGACCGATGATGAGCGGGATCCTGACGACGGGCGACAAGCAGCGAGCCCGCGCGGTCTACCAGACCGCCACCCAGTGGCTGACCGCCGCGTCGTGGCCCGTGTACGTCACGCTGGCGATCTTCGCCCCCCTGTTCCTGCGGGTGTTCGGCCGCGGGTACGAGAGCGGCCAGGCCGCCATGGTGACCCTGTCGATCGCCCAGCTCATCAGCATCGCCTGCGGGCCGGTCATGGTGGTCCTGCTGATGGGCGGGAAGAGCGGGTGGACCGCGTGGAACTCGGGCGTGTCGCTGGTCGCCAACATCGTCCTGAACCTGCTGCTGATCCCGCACCTCGGGATGGAGGGCGCTGCTCTGGCGTGGCTGGTCAGCATCGTGATCAACAACGTGGCCGGGGTGATCGAGGTCCGGTACCTGCTGGGACTGACGCCCTTCGGCAAGGGCTTCCCGCTGGTTGCCGGGGCCTCCCTGGCCTGCTTCGGCGGGCTCGGCCTGCTGGTTCGAATCCTGTTCGGACCGGGCCTGGTGGTGTTCCTGCTGTTCGGCCTGGTGGCCACGTCCACGTACGCGGCGATCATCTGGCGGTTCCGGGATTCATTGCACATCGACCTGCTCCGGCAGGGGCTGCGGCTCCGCCGCCGGCGCATGGCCGAACGGACGGCCTCCCCCGAGTAGCTCCCGCGCCGGAAGCCGCCCCGAGCCCATTTCCTATACTCGTCGGTCTATGCCTCGGACCCTGATCGTCGGCTTCGACGGAGCCACCCTCGACCTGTGCGAGCGGTGGATCGCCGAGGATCGAATGCCGGTGCTGGCGGGCCTGATGCGGGACGGATCGTGGGCCCGGATGCGGTCGGTGTTCCCCTACAACAGCGCGGTGGCGTGGACGTCGCTCGTCACGGGGATGAGCGCGGGGCGCCACGGGGTGTTCGACTTCCTGCTGCCCCGAGAGGACCAGTACTCCATGCGGGTGGCCAACGGAGACGACCGCCACGTCCCGGCCATCTGGAACCACGCCACGGACGCCGGCGGGAGGGTGGGGGTGTTCGGGATCCCGATGACCTTCCCGGCCGAGCCGGTGAACGGCTACTACATCTCGGGCATGGACGCGCCCGGGCTCGAGGAGCGGTCGGTGCATCCGAAGGGCCTCCTGGCAGATATCGCCCGGATCCGGCCCAACTACAAGATCATCTCGAAGGCCTACATCCGGGCCGAGCGCGGCGAGTGGGGCGCGGCCGAGCGCGAGCTCATCGACGTGGTGGTCGACCGCTCGCGCCTGGTCGAGGAGCTGGCGAAGCCCCGGGACCTCGACATGATCATCGTGGACCTGGAGGCCACCGACGGGTCCCATCACTTCTTCTGGCAGCACTTCGATCCCGGCCATCCCCGGCACGATCCGGCCCTGGCGAAGGAGTGGGGCGGGACCATCGGACGGGTCTACGAGGCGTGCGACCGGGAGCTTGGTCGGCTCATCGACGCGTACGCCCCCGACACCGTCTTCGTGGTGTCCGACCACGGCGGAGGCCCCTCGAGGGACTGGGCCCTGTTCATGAACGACTGGCTGGAGGCGGAGGGGTTGCTCACGGTGCAGCGAAGAGCCTCCTCCTCCGTGGCCCGTCGCGCCTACAGCACGGCTCTGCGGCACCTGTCCCATCCGTTCAAGCAGCGCCTGCAGCCCCTGTTCGGGAGGTGGATCGAACGGGCCAAGGGCCTGGCGTTGTTCGGCGACGTCGACTGGAGCCGGACCCGCGCCTACGGGACCGTGCAGTCGATGGTTCGGCTGAATCTGCGGGGACGGGAGCCCCTCGGCACCGTGGCCCCCGAGGATCGGGACGCCGTCCTGGACGAGCTCGCCGCGAAGGCCGCCAGGCGCACGTTCCCCGACGGGACGCCCTTGTTCACCAGGGTGGCCCGCCCCGAGGAGATCTACGAGGTCGACCCCGCCGTGCCCGGGCTTCCCGACCTGGTCGTGGAGCCCCAGGTCGGCACCGAGGTGCGGGGACGAAACACCGGCGCCAAGCGCGGATTCCTCCTGCCCCTGAAGGACCTCGGCACGTGGTATCCCTCGGGGGAGCACACACCGGTGGGCATGGTGGTGGCGGCCGGGGCGGGCATCGAGAAGATGGGTGAGGTCCCGGAGGTCCACATCCAGCAGGTCGCGCCCTCGACCCTCGCCGTGATGGGCATCCCGGCCCCGAACCTCCCGCGCCAGCCGTTTCCGTTCGTGTCGGCAGGCGTGATCTCCACCGGCCAGGAGGTTCAAGTGGTCGAACGGGAAGGCCTCGAGCTGAATGCGGAGGAGGAGGAGGAGGTCCTGGAGCGCCTCCGGGGCCTGGGCTACGTGGACTGAACGCAGCCGTCGGCGCCTCGGGTGCGGGATCGTGGCGGCGAAGACGCCGGAACCGCAAGGGTCAGCGGAAGGCTCTTCGCCGGGACGCCGAGACGAGTACCGACATCAGGGCGCCCACCTCCTGGTGCCGCGTGGTCGGATGCGGCATGTGGATCTCGCCGTGGAGCTGGTACACGTTTCGACGGCCCGCGCGGGTGCGGGTCACGTAGCCAGCGTCGGCGAGGTCCGCCACGATCCGCTGGACGGCGCGCTCGGTGATCCCCACCTGTTCGGCCACGTCGCGCAGGCGGACCTGGGGGTTCTGGGCGATGGCCAGCAGCACCAGCCCGTGGTTCGTGAGGAACGTCCACGGCACATCAGGAGCTCCGGCGCCTGCGTTTCCCCCGGCGATGGAGGGATCATAGCCCCGAGCGGGTTGGGATTCGACCAGCCTGACCTAGGAGCGACGCTGGCCGAGCAGGGCCTCGGTGTGACAGTGGCACCCCCGGTCCCGGCAGTCGTCGTTCCAGCTCGCGCCGGGCTCCCACAGGATCGACGGGTCATCCTTCGCCTGGTAGACCACGCAGCCGCAGTCGGCGCACTCGGTCGGGATCAGCTCGTGGAAGTCCCCCTCCTCGTCCCGGCGGCGAGGCAGATCGATGTCCGAGCTCATGCGGTCGCCATTCTTGCAAATTCCGGGGTCTGACGAGCGCGGCGCGGGCCGGGCGACGTCATACGGGGATCTCGGCGGCGGTCCCTTTCCGCGCCACGTCGGCTCCGGCATCCGGAACACGCGCCACGCACACGCGAAGCAGCGGCGCCGCCATCAGGGTCGTGAGGACCGCGATCAACACGAGGATGGAATACACCGGCAGCGTGAGCACACCGATCGACAGGCCGATGGTAGCGATGACCAGCTCCATGGCCCCTCGAGCGTTGAGCCCGGCGCCCACCGCCAGGGCTCCCCACATCGGGAGGCCGCCAGCGCGGGCGCCCAGGGACCCTCCGATCAGCTTGCCCCCACAGGCGACCGCCACCGCTGCCGCGGCGAAGGCGAGGGCCGAGCCGGTGATCGTGGTGAGGTCGACCTTGATCCCCGTGTAGGCGAAGAAGAAGGGCACGAACAGGGCCATGGCCACGGCACGGATCTCCTCAGCCGCAGCCCGGTTCCGCGTGGGGCTCCGATAGATGAGGATCCCGGCGACGAACACGCCCAGCACCAGATGGACGTGGATGGCCTGCGTGGCGGCTCCGCCCAGGAACACGATCACCAGCTTCATCGCGGTGAACGCATGCGGGGCCCGCATCCGCTCGCTCCAGGCCAGGGCCCGCGCCACGAGCCACTGCCCCAGCGTGAACGCCACGATCAGGAACGCTGCCGTGCCGAGGACCGCGACGGCCACCGACGAGAGGTCGAACCGGCGACGAAGGACTAGGCCCGTCACCACGGCGAGCACGATCCACCCCACCGTGTCGTCGGCCACCGCGCTCGAGATGATCACCGTCCCGATCCGAGTGCGCATGAGACCCATGTCCATCAGGATCCGAGCGATCACCGGGATGGCGGAGATCGACATGGCCGTGCCCACGAAGAGCGCGAACACAGCCTGATCGATCCCCCGGGGCAACAGCCTGCCGGGCGTCAGAAACGCCAGGCCGAAACCGGCGGCGAACGGCAGGAGGAACCCGCCCATCCAGCCATATGCCACCGCCCGGCCGGCCCGCCTGACCATCCCGAGCCGCGTCTCCATCCCGGACAGAAGCGCCAGGAAGATCACCCCGATCCATCCCATGATCTCCAGGAGGTTCCGTTGGCCCGGGTCTGTCGGGAACAGGGCATGGAAGCCCCCCGGCCATAGCGCGCCGAACAGCGAGGGGCCGAGCGCGATGCCCATCACCAGCTCGCCCACCACTTGAGCGATCCCTAGTCGAAGGGCGATCTCCCCTCCGATCCGGGCCGCCGCCACCAGCGCGGCCGTCTCGGCCAGGAAGAGGAACAGCTGATGCTCCGTCATCTCGCACCCCCCGGCAGCCGGGCAGCCGGGCCGCGCCCGGGCCTGGCGGGCTCAGCCCTTGACCCGGTCCGCCCTGCTCATCATGGGGAGGTCCAGGCCGCACTTCGTGCAGACAAGCACTTCCCTGGTGACGTCCAGCCTGACCCTCCCGCCACAGGTCGGGCAGGGAAGGAATCGGGGACCTTCGTCCTCATCCTCGGGATGCCACTCCGCGTGCTTCCGGAGCATGTCGTCGAAGCTCCACGGCCGCAGGAGGTTGTTCGGGTCGGCCGTCACCCGCTCGTAGGACTCGTTCATGGCGTCGAGCAGGACCCTCGACCGCGCCTGCGTCTCGGGGGCGTAGGGGTTCCCCTGCAACGCCCCGACGATGGCCTCCTTCCACCTCCGCCGGACGGCGAACCAGCTCAGGAGGTTCTGGAGCCGATAGAACGCCTCGATCATGTCGTACCACACGTCCACACCTTCGGTGACCTGCTGCTGGTAGGCCTCGAAAGCGGCGGGTTCGTCGCCGGTCTCCCAGGCCTTCGTGATCGCGCCGTACGCGTACTGGGCGGAGTGCAGGGCCACGTCCACACCCGAGGAGAAGATCGGGTCGACGAACCGGAGGGCGTCGCCGATCAGCATCCATCCGGGGCCGGCGAAGCGGTCGATCTTGTAGGAGTAGTCGCCCTCGATCCACCAGGGACGGATCCGTTCCGCGTCCTGCATGGCGTAGGCAAACGTCCGGTTTCGCCGGACCATGCTGTCGAAGAACTCGCCCGGCTCCTTCCCCGCCCGGGCGAAGTCGTCCTTGTCCACCACCACGCCCATCGACCACTTGTCGCCCCGCAGCGGGAAGTGCCAGCCCCACCCCTTGGGCAGGCCCAGGAAGTAGAACAGACCGTAGCCCGTGAGCCGCTCCGGCGGCGCCTTCACCCCGGTAAACCAGGAGTAGATGCAGAACTGGTTGAAGTTCGGGTCCTTCTTCTTCATGCCGAGCTTGGTGGCCAGGAGGCACCGCCGGCCACTCGCGTCCACCACCAGCTTGGCCCGGAGGTCCCGCTCCCAGCCGTCCGCCACCTGCGCGCGGACGCCCACGGCCCGCCCGTCCTCGAAGATCACGTCGGCGACCTTGACCCCCTGGAGGACCTTCGCCCCGCTGTCGTACGCGTGTCGCAGGAGGATCGTGTCCAGCACGTCGCGCTCGACGTGGAACGTGAACGGCTGCCGGTTGCCCGGGATGTCCACGGAGAACAGCGCGACCTCGATGAACTTCCACAGGGCCGAACGGGGCGAGTTCCACGCGCTCCCGGGCTTGGGGACGAACCCGGCATCCTTGATCTTGTCGAACACCCCCATGTCCTGGAACACCACGTTCGTCGAGGGAACCAGGGACTCGCCGACGTGATCACGAGGATGGATGTCCTTCTCCAGGACGATGACCTTGCGGCCGTCGCGGGCCAGGAACGTGCTGAGGGCGGACCCGGCTGGCCCGCCGCCGATGACGATCACGTCGGCGTCGTGAGTCTCGGTCATGCCGTCTGCCTTTCGTCGGTGAGAGCGGTCCCGGACACGACGGTTGGCTTTGAGTCTAGGCACGCCGGGCCCGATTCGTCCGATTGTTCTCGATGAACTCTTTCGGCCTGTGGTGGGGTGTCTTTAGCCCTTGACCCGTTCGGCCTTGCTCATCATCGGCAGCTCGGCGCCGCAGCTCGCGCAGACCAGCACTTCCCGGGTGAGGTCCAGGTTCACCCGTCCCCCGCAGGTGGGACAGGGCAGGAACCGCGCGGCCTCCTCCTCCGGGTTCCATTCGACGTTCTTCCGGAGGATGTCGTCGAAGCTCCACGGCCTGAGGAGGTTGTTCGGGTCGGCCGTCACCCGCTCGTAGGACTCGTGCATCGCGTCGAGCAGGATCCTGGACCGCTGCTGGGTCTCCGGGATGTAGGGATTGCCCTGCAGCGCCCGGACGAACTTCTCCCGCCAGGCCTTCCGGATGGTGAACCAGCTCACCAGGTTCTGCAGGCTGTAGAACGTGTCGATCATCTCGTACCAGATGTCGACGCCCACGGTGACCCGGTCCTGGAACTCGGCGAAGGCCTTCGTCTCGTTCCCGGTCCGCCACGACTCGGTGATGGCCTCGTACGCGTAGAACCCCGAGTACAGGGCGACGTCCACGCCCGAGGAGAAGATCGGGTCGACGAACCGCAGGGCGTCACCGATCAGCAGCCATCCGGGTCCGGCGAACCGGTCGATCTTGTACGAGTAGTCGCCCTCGACCCACCACGGCCGGATCCGCTCCGCGTCCTGCATGGCGAAGGCGAAGTTGCGGTTGCGCCGCACCATCGTGTCGAAGAAGTCGCCGTAGTCCAGGCCGGTCCGCTGGAAGTCCGCCTTGTCCAGGACCACTCCCATGGACCACTTGTCGTCGCGGAGCTCGAACTGCCAGGCCCACCCCTTGGGCAGTCCCAGGAAGTAGAACAGGCCGAACCCGCGGAGGCGCTCCGGCGGCGGCTTGACGCCGGTGAACCACGTGTACACGCAGAACTGGTTGAAGTTCGGGTCCTTCTTCTTCATCCCGAGCTGCGTGGCCAGGAGGCACCGCCGGCCGCTCGCGTCCACGACGACCTTCGCCCGGAGGTCCCGCTCCCATCCGTCGGAGACCTGGGCCCGCACGCCCACCGCGCGGCCGTCCTCGAACAGCACGTTGGCCACCTTCACGCCCTGCAGGACCTTGGCCCCGGACTCGTGGGCATGCCGGAGGAGGATGGTGTCCACGACGTCCCGCTCGACGTTGTACGTGTAGGGCTGGGGGTTGTTCTCGAGGGGAAACTCGAACAGCCAGACCTCGATGAACTTCCAGAGCGCCGACCGCGGTGAGTTCCAGGCGGTGCCGGGCTTCGGGATGAACCCGACCTCGTCGATCTTCTTCAGCACGCCCATCTTGTCGAACATGATGTTGGTCGACGGGACCAGGGACTCGCCTACGTGGTCCCGGGGGTGGATGTCCTTCTCCAGAATGATCACCCTGTGGCCGTCCTTGGCCAGGAACGTGCCGAGGGCGGACCCCGCGGGGCCCCCGCCGATGATGATGACGTCGGCGTCGTCGGTCTGCTCGGTCATCGGATGTGCCTCCGGTTCGCGTGAACGTCGGCTCCCGAGTCTTGCAGATGGGGACCGGGACTGTCCTCCATCCGATCCAGATCCCAGGTCCAGCCTCAGCCGCTGTCGGGACGATGCGGGGGCCTCCGCCGGGGTCCGCTCAGCGATGGTTCAGGATCCTCCAGATGGTGACCCCGAAGTTCGTCCACGCGCCGGTGGCGGAGATCGCCGAGAAGGCGATGGCCAGCGTGGCCCGGCGGAGCGCCTTTCGGCCGTCCTGGACCGACCGGAGCAGGTGCGCGTGCTCCTCGTGGTGGGGGATCCCCGGCGGCACCGACCGGGGCTCGTCGGACTCCGAGCCCCGGACGGCCTCCTCGACGTCGGTGGCCATTCCTCGTCCTCCCGTCAGGATCATCGAGGGCCGCGAGCTAGGGCTGATCCGGCGGCCGGACCCGGCTCAGGATGGGGATCTCCTCGTGCAGCTCCTCAGCGGTGATCCGTTCGAGCTGCTTGCGCTTGGTCTCGATCCCGAACACGGTGATCGCCACGATGGCCAGCACCAGCGGGACGGCCCCGAACACGGCGGTGGCCCGGATGGAGGGGGCGGCGATCGCCGCGGCCACGATGGCGAGGATCATGACCCCGCCGAACTTCGTGGCCCCCGCGGCCAGCCCGGTTCCTCGGGACCTGACCTTCGTCGGGAAGACCTCCGAGGCGTAGGCGATGACCACCGCGGTGAGGGAGCTGATCCCCCAGATCGGCACGATCAACAGGATGTACAGCAGGGTCGTCTGCTGTCCGTTGTGGACCAGCGCGGAGGTGGGCGCGAACACGAACCCGATGAGAGCCACCACCGTCGTCAGGGCCATCAGGACGATCGTCTTCCGGGCGCTCCAGAACCCGTAGAGCCAGGCGATCGGGAAGTTGAGGGGGAACCCCACCAGCGCGGAGTCCCTGAGGATCTTCGCGGAGGTCACCGAGGTGAACCCGAGCTTCTGCAGGTTCGACGGGATCCACTGCTGGAACCCGTACTGCACGATCCCGATCCCCACGCCGAACAACAGCAGGACGACCGCCAGTCCGGCGAACTCCCGGCTGAACAGTTGGGCGAACCGGCTCTGCACGTTCTTCTCCACCCGCAGGAGGGAGTCCTCGCCCTCGACCACCACGGCGCCGTAGCGCTCCATGATGGCCTTGGCCTCTTCCTCCCGGCCGTGTTGCAACAGGAACCGGGGAGACTCGGGGATCCACCGGTTGAGCAGCATCAGGATCAGCCCGGTGGGAAGGCTGATCAGCCACAGCATGCGCCAGCCGTACCGGTTGTCGGCGGCGATGGTGGAGGCGATCCAGCTCGTGATGATGTAGGCCCCCGCCACGTCGCCGCCGATCAGCACCATCAGCCACCCTCGATGGCGGGCCGGGATGGTCTCCGATAGCAGGGCGAACGTGATGGGGAGCATCCCCCCGACGCCGAGGCCCATGATGAAGCAGACCACCAGGTTCGCCGGGTACCAGGGCATGGCCCCGCACACCGCCACCGCCACGAAGATGATCCCGGCCAGCAGGATCGAGGCCCGGCGCCCGATGCGGTCCCCGAACCAGCCCCAGATGAACGAACCGAGCACCGTCCCGCTGATCCCGCTCAGCGGGTAGTAGGCGGCCTTGAGGCCGAGACCGTGAGGGTTCAGGATGGGGTGCTTGAGCCCGTACTCCTTGGTGGCCCCCGGGATCATGAAGGCGAGGGTGGTCGGCTTGATCACGTCGATGGTCACCGCGGCGGCCATCACCAGGAGCAGGCCCACGTGGGCCGGGCTGATCTTCGCCTCGTCCATGGCCCGGACCTTGATCTTCGAGACGTAGCCCCGGCTCACCTCCGACAGCCGCGGGAACAGGCCGTAGCCGGTGGCCACGAGGCCGATCAGGATGAGGAGCATCCCGAACCACATGGTGGCGTCGGGGGTCTTCCCCGCCAGGATGTAGCACTGCTTCACCAGCGGCGAGCCGGGGATCGTCTTCGGCACCATCTTGCAGTCGTGCCGGCCGGAGAAATAGAACGGCAGGTGCATGATCACGCCGACCGTGACCGCCGCGACCCCCAACCAGAACGCCGCCGGGTGCTCGTAGCTGATCGCCGAGACCCGGCGTTTGGGCGGAGCCGGTGTGGTTGCGGTTGCCATCGGGACTCCTCTCTCGCCCCGGTGGGGGCTGCCGTTCGTCCTGCCGCGTCTGGGAGGCTCCACGATCGAGGCTGTTTCGATGCGCCGAACCGAACGCACATTCTCCGAGCCGAACCGGCCCGGAGGCAACCGTTTTCGCTGTGTTTAGCGACACAGGTGTCGTGTGACCGGGTTCACGGCGGCTCCGCTGGGGCCCTTCGAATCGGGGCTGTGACCGCCCGCACACGGCGAACGTGAGCGGGAACACTGGCCCACGTTCGGGTCCCTCGGCTAGCATGCCGGGTCGATGGGGCCGCCGCTTGGCGCCGTCGCTTCGATTCGTGCCGGGCCTCCGAAGGAGAACGCCGGATGAGCACACAGTCCCATGCCGTTCATCCGTTGACCGCACGCCGGTGGGCCGACGTCTGGCCTGCCTGGCTCCTCCTGGGACTGCTCGGGGCGGGGGCCTGGGTCTTCGCGGTGACGCGAGCCCGCGACATGGGCGTCGGGCCGGGCACGATGGACGTGGCCTTCCTGTTCTTCGCCGCCACATGGGTCGCCATGATGGCCGCGATGATGCTCCCCGCCATCGGGCCGCTGGCCGCCCAGCAAGGGCGGCTGATCGGCGACGGGGCCGGCCGGGGTTCGGCCCTGAGCGGCGCCGTCGGGTTCGGGGCGGGGTTCCTGGTGCCGTGGGCGCTGTACGGAGGCCTCGCCTTCCTCGCGCTCATCGGAACCGGGAGGCTGGTGGACTCCTCCCCCGGCGCGGCCAGGTGGCTCGGGGCCGGCATCTTCGTCCTGGCGGGCCTCTATCAGTTCACTCCGATCAAGCGCCGCGCGCTCGATCACTGCCGCATGCACATGGCCGCGCCGGCGGGTTCCGGGCCGGTCGTGGGCGGCCTGCTGGCCGGCCTGCGGGACGGCGCCATCTGCGTGGGCTGCTGCGCTGCCCTCATGGCCGTCTTCGTGGCCACCGGCGTCATGAGCGTCTCCACGATGGCCGCGCTGGCCCTGGTCGTCTTCGGCGAGAAGCTCCTGCCGAACACCCGGCTGTTCAGGGTGGCCGTGGGCGTCATCCTGCTCGGTTTCGCCGTGGCCGCCGCGGTGCATCCCGCGCTGCTGGGCGGTCTCCGGCCGGTGGCCGGTACCATGCCCATGGGCGGTGCTCCGACGATGGGAGGGGTGTAGGCGCGGGCCCCTCGAGGGGCACGCCGAAACGCGAACGATGGCCGATCTCACGATCTCCGTGGCGGGCATGACCTGCCGCACCTGTGAGGACAGCATCCAGCGGGCGCTGTCGCTGGTGGAGGGCATCCGGGCGGTCCGGGCCGACCACCGGAGCGGGCGGGTCGAGGTCCGGGTCGACGGCGCCGTCACCATGGACGCGCTGCGCGGAGCGGTCGAGGACGCGGGCTACGACCTCGAGGAGGCCTCGACCGCGGGAGGGTCGTGAGCGCGGCCGGCAGCACCCCACCGGAGTTCGAGGTCGTGCTCGACATCTCGGGCATGACCTGCGCCTCGTGCGTCGACCGGATCGAACGGGTCCTCAAGCGCCAGCCGTGCGTGGCCGACGCCACCGTGAGCCTGGCTTCCCACAGCGCCATCGTCCGCTCCACCGAACCCGACCCGGAGGCGCTGGTCACCGCCGTCCACAGGGCCGGCTACGGGGCGAAGATCCGGGACCGCCAGGGCCAACGACCGGATGAGGCGAGGGACTACCAGCGCCGGCTCATGGTCTCGGTGTTCTGTTCGTTCTACGTCCTCCTGCTGTCGCTGGTGTGGGGAAAGGACAGCCACGCCACCGCCGTGCTGGCGTGGCTCGTGGCCACCCCGGTGCAGTTCTACGGGGGGTGGCCGTTCCTACGAACCGCGGCCAGGGCCGCCCGCCACGGAACCCACACCATGGACACGCTGATCGCGGCCGGTTCGCTGGCCGCGTACGGCTACAGCGCCGCGGTGGTCCTGTCCGGGGGGCACCGCGTCTACTTCGACACCGCCGCGATGATCATCACGCTGGTGCTGGTGGGCAAGGTCCTGGAGGCCCGGGCCAGGGCCCGGGCCGGCGAGGCCACCCGGCTGCTGCTGGAGAGGCAGGCCACGGAGGCGACGCTCCTCGAGGACGGCCGGGAGCGGCGGGTCTCGGTCCAGGAGCTCCGGCCGGGGCAGTCGGTGGTGGTTCGGCCCTGGGAGACATTCCCGGCCGACGGCGAGGTCCAGGCCGGGGATTCGGCCATCGACCTGTCGATGATCACCGGCGAGTCGCTCCCGGTGGACGTCGAGCCGGGGGACGAGGTCGTGGGCGGCTCGCTCAACGGACCCGGCCGGCTGGTCGTGCGCCTGACCAGGGTTGGCGAACAGACCCGGTTGGCCCAGATCGTCCGGCTGCTCGACCGGACCCAGGCCTCGAAGGCGCCCATCCAGCGGGTGGCCGACCGGGTGGCCGCGGTGTTCGTGCCGCGGGTGATCGCCCTGGCCCTGCTCACGGCGTTCGTCCGGCTGTTCTTCGACTCGGTGGGGGTGGGGGCGGCGCTCATGTACGGAGCGGCGGTTCTGCTGGTGGCCTGCCCGTGCTCCTTGGGTCTGGCCACGCCGGCGGCCATCCTGGCCGGCAGCGGGCGGGCCGCCGAGCTGGGCGTGCTCTTCAAGGACGGCAAGGTGTTCGAGGCGGCCCGGCGCATCGACGTCGTGCTGTTCGACAAGACCGGCACGCTCACCGAGGGCCAGATGACCCTCAAGGACGTCGTGGCGTTGCCGGGCGCGGGCCCCTCCGAGGTGCTGGCCCTGGCCGCCGCGGTGGAGGCGGGGTCGGAGCACCCCATCGCCCGGGCGGTGCTGCGCCGGGCCGTCGAGGCCGTGGGCCGGCCGGACCAACTGCCCGCGGAGGCGGCCGCCCGGGCCGACGCCCTGGCCGCCGAGGGCCTCACGGTGTTCGCCGTGTGGAAGGACGAACGCCCCATCGGGCTGGTGGGCGCGGCCGACACCGTCAAGCCGAACGCCGCGGCCGCCGTGGGGCGGATCCGCGGGTGGGGCTGGGAGGTCGGCGTGGTGAGCGGCGATCGACGTCCGGCGGTGGAGGCGGTGGCCCGCGACGTGGGCCTCGATCGGACGGTGGCCGAGGTGTTCCCGGAGGGCAAGGTCGAGGAGATCCGCCGGCTCCAGGCCACGGGGAAGAAGGTGGCCTTCGTCGGGGACGGCATCAACGACGCCCCCGCCCTGGCCCAGGCCGACCTGGGGATCGCCCTGAACACCGGCACGGACGTGGCCCGAGAGGCCGGCGACGTCCTGATCATGGGGAGCGACCTGGGGCTGGTGGTCGACTGCCTCGTGCTGGCCCGGAAGACCTATTGGGTCATCTGGCAGAACCTGGCCTGGGCCTTCGCCTACAACGGCCTGATGCTCCCCCTCGCGGCCGTGGGCGCGGTCTCGCCGATGGTGGCGGCGGGGGCCATGGCCGGTTCCAGCGTCACGGTGGTCACGAACGCCCTCCGACTCCGCCGGTACGGCTCAGGCCGGGAGCTGAACACCGAACAGGAGGCCGCGCACGCCGCTGGCATCGAGGAGGCCATCGAACGGCTCCGTTCGGACGCCGCCTCACCCGTCCAGG
>WNGK01006149.1_pt1 | contig 16049 bp, 14 predicted proteins | sample 5400601 | NCBI WGS metagenome assembly WNGK01 (sample SAMN13153376, study PRJNA577476) | soil metagenome | isolation source: 60 cm soil or saprolite under Garry oak tree replicate 1 | place: USA:California | collected 2016-06-15
CGCGATGCCAGAAGACCAGCCGGGGTGCGACCTCGTGGAGGATGTGGCCCACGTGCTTCTCGCGGATCTCGGCGTGGATCGGGTTCACGATCACGCCGACGCGCAGCGCGCCCCAGAAGATCACCAGCGCCTCGATCGTGTTCTCGGACAGCACGGAGATGCGATCACCGAACGCGACGCCCTCGGCCGCCAGGACATTGGCGAAGCGCCGGGTCAGCGCCTCGAACTCACCGAAGGTGACGCGCGAGCCCTGGTCGGGGCTCTCGATGAAGATCTTGCTCGGGCGCCCGCGCGCGTGCTCCTCGAGCAGCGTGTTGACGTCGGCATAGGCCGTCGAGCCAGGGCTGGCGGTGGAGGTCACAGCGAGCGATACTGCTCCGGCCAGGGCGAGGCGGTCAAGGAGCGGAACGAACCATGCACTTCGGGATCTTCGTCGAGGAGATGCGCCGCGGGGTGGACCAGGCGGGCGCGTTCCGGGTCATCTCGTCGTCGCTCCAGGTCGCCAGCTCGATCGCTACGCGGACGCGCCGGGTCCGCGTGGGTACCGCGGTCACGGTGCTTCCCCTGAGCCATCCGCTGCGCATCGCCGAAGAGGTGGCGACGCTCGACCACATCAGTGAAGGCCGCGTCGAGTTCGGGATCGGCCGCAGCGGCATCGCGCGCTCCTACGACATCTACGGGGTCCCCTACGGCGAGAGCCAGGCGCGCTTCCGCGAGGCGCTCGAGATCATCCGCCAGGCGTGGAAGGGCGAGCCGTTCGGCTACGAGGGCGAGTTCTACCGCTTCCAGAACGCGGCGGTCACGCCTCGGCCGTACCAGGTTCCGCATCCTCCGCTTCGGATGGCGGCCAACACCGAGGAGACGTTTCCGGCCGTCGGCGCGATGGGCCTGCCCCTCTTCGTCGGACTGCGCGCCGCCGAGATTCCCGATCTGCGGAAATATCTCGCGACGTACCGGCAGGCCTGGAGCGAGGCCGGTCATCCCGCGCCTCCCAGCGTGTATCTGCGCATTCCCGTCTACGTCTCGACGACCGAGCAGGGGGCCATCGAGGAGCCGCGCGAGAGCCTCACGCACTTCTTCGGCCGCCAGTCCGAGCTGGCCCGCTCGGTCATCGGCCGCGCCGGCACCGGGCCCGCCGATCGGCGTCGCGCCCTGGCTGAGCGCATGGCCAACCTCTCGTACGACGACATCCTTGCGAGGAAGGTCTGCGTCGGCAGCGCGGCCGGCGTGATCGACCGGCTGACTCAGCTCCGCGAGGAGCTGGGCATCGACGGCATCGTGGCCGAGCTGAACCCCGGCGGACTCATTCCGCCCGAGCTGGAGACGCGGAGCCTCCGGCTGCTCACGCACGAGGTGATGCCCGCGTTCAACTGACGCCGCGCGGTCGGGGGCCGAGCGAGCGCTCGCTGATCACATCCGGCCGATGAAGTCCCGCATCAGCGCCACGCTCTTGTCGGTGTCCGCGCTGGCCTGCTGCATGAAGCCGTGGCGAGCGCCCGGGAAGTACACGCGCTCGATCCGGCCGCCCGCCTTGCCGTACGCGCTGACGAACGCCTCGGTGATCTCCGTCGGCACGTTGTCGTCCACCTCGGCGTGGGCGAGCCACACCGGCGGCAGCGCGCGCGCCTCGCCCCCGGACACGATGCGAGTGACGCTGGCCTCCGCCATCGCCGCCTCGTCGGTGAAGTACCCGTGGTGCGACGCGACCAGCCGGTTCGCATCGAAGGCCGGCCCCGGCTGCGGCGGCTCTTGCGCCCGCCGGACCACGTAGCGGTAGCGGGCCAGGGGATCGGCGACGGGATACTGAGCGAGCACGAAGACGACCGAGTCATCGCCCGGACGCGCGTCCAGCGAGCCGTCGGGCGAGACGATCGGGACACCGGCGTGCGTCGAGACGCCGGGACGGACGCCGACCAGCAACGCGAGGTGGCCGCCGCTCGACTGGCCGGCGAGACCGATGCGCGTCGGGCTCACGCCGAGACGGCGAGCGTGAGCTCGCATCCAGCGCACGCCCGCGGCCACGTCGGCGCTCGCCGCCGGATGCTTGTGCTCCGGGCCTTGACGAAAATCGAGAGACGCGACGACGACTCCGGCGGCGGCGAGGCCGCGGCCGAGGTGGACGCCGACGGTCCGATCGCCCCGGTTCCACGCGCCGCCGTGAGCATCGACGACTCCGACCAGCGGCGCGGCCGGCTCGCCCCGGGGACGATACACGCGCGCGAGCAGCTCGCGGCCGTCGGGCCTGGCGTAGACGACGTCGGATTCCTCGACTTCGTACGGCGCGCTCGGATCGAAGCGAACGTTCGTGGTCACGGTGCGTGTCTCCTGTTCACAGGCTGCGCTCGCCCCAGAGCCCGGCGACGGTGCGCGCCTCGAAGTAATGGCCGTAGACGTGGAGGAACGGCGTCTGGGCGAGGATCCACGCGCGGCTCCGCCCCTTCGCCCAGAACTCGGTGAGCCACTCGGCGCCGGGGGCCACGGCTCCCTCGGCGAGCGCGACTCGCCTGACGCGGTCCTCGGGCACGAGCGCTTCCAGGGCACTGCCGCGCACGGTCGCGATGACGTCCGGCGTCGTCCGCGTCACCGCGTCCCAGTATCCGCGCAACGCATCGAGATCGATGCGCGCGCTCAGCTCGTCCACCTCGGCGTCGCTCATGCCCGTGCCGACGTCGCGCCGGCCGACGCCCAGCTTCGCGAGCCAACCGTCGTCGAGCACCTGCGATCGATCCACCACGAAACGGTTGACGCCGACGTCCTCGACGCGCGCCATGTGCCACACGAGCCACGCGACGGTGTTGACTCCGGCATGGGGCCGCCCGCGAAGCTGCGCCTCGCTGAGCCGCTTGATCGCCGGGTCGGTCAGGACCTGGTGGATCTGCGCGTAGCGGACCAGCATGAAATCGGTCGCGTCCATGGCGGTCAGTCTACCAAGTCGCCGCGCCGCGGCTCACCTCGCACGGCCACGATCACTGAAGGGCTCGGCTCGCATGCTACGATGCGTCGCCGTTGCGGACGAGGAGGCGATCGTGGCCGAGTATCTGAAGGGAACCGACGTGCAGCACGCGCGCGCGTACTCGCCCGCGGTCGTCACCGAGGGTGGGCGCACCGTGTGGCTGGCCGGCCAGATCGCCACGGTGGACGACGACGGCCGTGACATCTCCGGCAACTTCGAGGCGCAGACGCGGCGCGTGTTCGCGCTCATGGACCAGACGCTGAAGCGCACCGGCGGCGCGCTCGCGAGTCTCGTGACCATGACCGTCTTCATCAAGGAGTCGCGCTACGGCGACCGCTTCGTCGAGATCCGCCGCGAGCTGTTCCCCGACGGCAACTTTCCCGCGAGCGCCCTCATCACCGTCACCAACTTCGCGCGTCCCGGCGTCGAGATCGAGATCCAGGCCGTCGCCGTGATCGGCGACACGCGCGCCGGTGGGAGCCGCGCGACCAGATAGCGCTCACCCGAGCGGCTGCTGAGCGCCGCGCGGCGGCCCCTTCTTCTCCTCGAACGACCGGGCGAACGCGAGCAGATCGGCGTCCGGTGTGTCCAGGTCGATGGGCTCGCCGAGCGGCTGGCGAACCTTGAACGGCGTCGTGTAGTACAGCTCGATCCGGTTGTTCTCGGGGTCGTAGAAGTAGACGCTGCACGCGATCCCGTGGGTGACGGTCCGGTCGATCTTCACGCCGGCGTCCAGCAGCCGGTGATAGTACCCGCGGACGTCGTCGAGCGTCTTCACCTTGAACGAGACCTGCTGGACGTTGTGGGTCTTCTGCGCCGGCTCCTTCGCCTGGACGAGCGCCAGCTCGTGGTGCTCGGCTTCGGGCGCCGCGGAGAGGAAGCAGATCCCACGCTCGAGGTCTTCGTCGCTGATCGTGAGCCCGAGCACGCGCGCGTAGAAGTCCCGCATCGTGCGGAGGTCGTGACAGAAGAGCCCGACGTGACCGAGTCCAGTGATCTCAGGCATAGGCGACTCCACTCCGGTCGATGCTGCGTCTCACGTCTGTTTGTAGAACCGGGCCGCGTTGTCCCAGAGGAGCTTGCGCCGGGTGTCGGGCTTGAGGCTCGACCAGCGCAGGATGTTGTCGACGGAGTCGGGAAACTGGCACTCCGAGTGGGGGTAGTCGGAGGCGTACATCAGGACGTCGTCTCCGAGCACGCTCGTCACGTACGCGAACAGATCCTCCCCCTCGTGACGCTCGATGCTGCAGAAGAACCGTCCGCTGGTCACGTACTCGCTGGGCGCGTGTTTGAGCGGCGCGATGCCCTGGACGTACACCGCTTGCTCGTCCATGCGCTTGGACCAGAAGGGGAGCCAGCCGAAGCCGCACTCGAGGATGCCCATGCGCAAGCTCGGATAGCGGTCCATGATCCCGCCGCCGATGAAGGCGGCCATGAACCTCATCCCGCCCCAGGGGTGAGAGGCGAGCCGGCCGAGGAAGATGTTGTCCCAGAGATCCCGGTAGCCCGGGAAGTACGGCGGGTTCCAGGTGCTGCTGTGGTGCACGATCGCCAGGTCGTGCTCCTGAGCGGCTTGCCAGATCGGTTCCAGATCCGGGTGGTCCACCGGCCTGTCGTCGCCCAGCAGCGGCATGACCGCCACCGCCCACGTCGACGTTCCCCAGTGGCGGATCTCGCGGACGGCCTCGTCGACGGCGCGAGTGGAGGCGACGATGGCGGTCTTGAGGCGCGCGGGAAACTGTCCGCAGAACGCCGCGGCATGACGGTGATAGGCCCGGATCAGCTCGATCTCGATCGTGACGTCGGGAAGGCCTACGACGCTCGGCCAGAGCGTCGGAACGAGGAACTGGGCATCGGTCCCTTCGTCGTCCATGTCCTTGATGCGGTTCTCGGCCTGGTCGTCCTGAACGCCGAGCCGGGGCTTCTTGCTTCCCCTCCACTGGACGGCTCGGCCGGTGAAGGTCTCGTGCGGGCGGGCATCGCCGAGGACGCGCCGGTAGAGCTTCGTGGCCACGCGGTATTGCGAGGTGTCGGGCGTGCCGCCGATCATCTGGCCGGTGGGAACACGGTGGGGCTCGAGCTCGGCGAGCCGCGGACGAAAGCCCGGGTCGACGTAACGGTCCAGGACGTCCGCGGCGGGGTTGACGTGCGTGTCGGCGTCGAACGCGCGCAGCCCGCCTCTCACGACCGGGGCACCCACACGATCGACGAGACCTCGCCGAACTCGCGCCAGAGCTTGCGCCACGTATCGCCACCGTCGTCGCTCCGATAGAGATATCCGTAACGGCTCGCCGCGAAGACCATTTCCGGTGCCGCCGCGGGCATGCTCACGGTCCACATCGCCGAGTTCGGCTGGGTTGGCAGCGCGAGGTTCTGCCACGTCGCGCCCGCGTCGCGCGAGCGTATGACGGTCCCGATGCGGCCCGGCGTCGAGTCGCCGAGCGTCACGAACAGCGTCCGGGGATCGTTGGGCTTGACCGCGATGCAGCGCGGGTAGTGCCACGGGAACACCTCGCGCGCTCGCGCCGCCTGCCAGCTCTTGCCGTCGTCGGTGCTGCGCCAGACCTCGTCGTTCACGACGGTGAACACGGTGCGTGGCGGGCCCGCCACCGCGAGCACGCAGTGCACGTCTGGATTCGGGATCTGGCCGTTGACCCTGGTCCACGTGTCGCCGCCGTCGGCGCTGTGCCTCACGCCGTCCACTTCGAGGCCGACCCACACGCGACGATGGTCGATGGGATCGACCGCGATCCCGGTCGGCCGGGGCGTGCCGACGTTCGGACATTCTGCGGCGATCTCGACGGCGAGCCGCTCCCACGTCTTCCCGGCGTCGGTGGAACGGTAGATGCCCGGCGTGCTCGGTGTGCCGGTGCCGGCGAACATCACCCGAGGATCGACGGGGTCGATGGCCAGGCTCCAGACCATCGAGCCGTTCATCGGCGTGTCGAGCCGCTGCCACTTCGCTCCCGCGTCATCCGTGCGATAGAGCCCCAGATCGGTCCCCGCGTAGACCGTCTCGGGACGCTCCGGGTCGGCGAGCAGGCATTTGACGATTGCGTCCGAATGCATGCCGAGGCGCACGCTGGCTCGGGTCCAGCTCGCGCCGTCGTCGCCGCTCATCATGACGCCCTGGCCGATCGTTCCTACCAGGATGGTGCCCTTCGTGGCCATGCTCCACCTCCTGACGCCGACGTTCGCCAGTGACTATACAATCCTGGGGACCCGAGCGACATCCACCCCGGGAAGGCGGAGGGCCTATGGTCAGCCGGCGAGTCATCCGTTCCTACCAAGCCCGCTACGGCATGGGCGCCAACAAGGCGTCGATGTACGATCTGACGGACGCGATCGACGTCCACGCTCATGCCCGCGGCCAGGACGAAGAGGAGCCGCTGCACGCGGCCCAGCAGGCCACGCGCGCCGGCATGAACGCGATCCTGTTCAAGTCCATCTCGCCGGGCCGGCCGTGGGAGGTCGCGAAGAAGCTCCAGGACGACGTCGACCGCTGGGCGGAGAAGGAACACCTGCGGCCGGCGAAGTGCTGGTCAGCGTGGGTCATCGGGATCCCGCTCAAGCCCATCGACTTCGCCGAGATCAAGGCGGCCGTCGAAGGCGGCATCACGGGGATGTGGATGCCGCCGGTGACCTCGGCGTGGAGCATGTTCCGTCTCGGCGGGCGCGGGAAGTGGCTTCACGAGTCGCGGCGCTACGACGAGCCGGTGCCGCCGCTCGCCTGGGAGGAAGCGCGCAAGACCGGCGTGTACGTGCTCGACGATCACGGCCGGCTCTTGCCGGTCGTCAAGGACGTGGTGAGGCTCTGCGCCGATCGTGGTGTTTCGCTGTCGCTCGGTCACCTCTCGCCTCAGGAGATGGAGGCGATCGTCGACGAGATGACCGCCCTCGGCTACCGGCGCGTCTTCATCGACCATCCGTTCAGCGAGGTGTTCGAGCACGACGTCCCGACGATGAAGCGATGGGCGGACGCCGGCGTGCGCTTCGCGCTCACGTGGGACGAGCTCTCACCGCTGCTCGGCATCGATCCACAGGACATGGTCGCGGCGATCCGCGCGATCGGGCCCGAGCACTTCATGCTGTCGAGCGACGCGGGCATTCCCGTGCTGCCGCCGACGGTCGAAGCCTATCGTCTGCTCGCGGCGATGCTGCGGGCGTACGGCATGACCGAGCCCGAGATGCGCCAGCTCATGACCGGAACGGCCAAAGAGATGATGAAGTAGGCGGACGCGGCGATGCCGGCGCGCACGGGCGAGCAGTACATCAAGGGCCTCCAGCAGCAGGAGCGCGAGGTCTGGCTGGGCGGGGAGCGGGTCAAGGACGTGACCACGCATCCCGGCCTGGCCAACGGCGTGCGCTCCGTCGCCGCGCTCTACGACATGCAGCACGACCCGACGCTCCGCGACGAGATGACATATGTCTCGCCGACCACGGGGGACCGCGTCGGGCTGTCGTTCATCATCCCGCGCACGAAGCTGGAGCTGGAGCAGCGGCGGACGATGATGCTGCACTGGGCGCGGGCGACGTGTGGCATGGTCGGCCGCTCGCCGGACTTCATGAACGTCACGTTCGCGGCCTGGAGCGCGGCCGCCGAGTACTTCGGGCGGGGCCGGCCCGAGTTCGCTCGCAACATCCGGCGCTACTACGAGCACATCAGTGAGAACGATCTCACGCTGACGCACTCACTGATCAACCTGCAGCGGAGCCGCACGATCTCCGGCGTCTTCAACCTCCAGGAGGGCACCGCGCTGCAGGTGAAGCGCGAGACCGGCGCCGGCATCGTGGTGAACGGGGCGCGCGTGCTGGCCACGCTCGGGCCGCTGGCCGACGAGATCGCGGTGTACTCACCCCGTCTGGCCAGGCACACTGAGCCGCACAGCCCATTCGCCCTCAACTTCGCCATCCCGTGCGGGACGCCGGGCCTCCGCTTCCTCTGTCGCGAGAGCTTCGACCTGGGGCGCTCGCACTTCGACCACCCGTTGGGCTCGCGCTTCGAGGAGATGGACTGCGTCGTCTTCTTCGACGACGTGCTGGTGCCCTGGGAGCGGGTGTTCCTGCTGGGCGACGTGGACCTGCTCAACGGCACGGCGATGACCACGCATTCCGCCGCGCACACGGCTCACCAGAACGCGGCGAAGAACCTGGCCAAGTGCGAGTTCGTCCTCGGTGTCGCGCTCCTGATGACGGAGACGCTGGGCAACGCCCAGCTCCCGCACTCCGAGGAGCGGCTGGGTGAGCTGATGATGTACACGGAGCTGATGCGGGCCTGCATGCGGTCGGCCGAAGCCGACGCGGAGCTCGATCAGTGGGGCGTGATGTGTCCCGTCCCGCTCCAGATCGAGCTCACTCGGAATCTCTTCATGACCGCCTATCCGCGGATGATCGAGATCCTCCAGCTCCTCGGCTCGAGCAGCTTCCTGATCACGCCGAGCGAGGCGGACTTCCAGAGCCCCCTGGCCCCGCACATCGAGCAGTACCTCGCGACCGACACGACGACGGCGCGCGACCGGGTCAAGCTCTTCCGGCTCGCCTGGGACGTGGCGGGGAGCGCCTTCGGGAGCCGGCAGGTCCTCTACGAGCGGTTCTTCGCCAGCGATCCGTTGTCGCGCGCGCGTGTCCTGATCTCGATGTACCCGAAGGAGCACGCGATCGAGCGCGTGAAGGAATTTCTGGAGCGCGACGACACCGTGTCATAGGGGGCCCGGTGGAGCGACCACCCCGCTACGGGCTGAGCCTGCCGAACCGGGGCGTGCTGTTCGGCGCCACGAGCGTCGACGAGCTCCTGGCGGTCTCCGAGCAGGCGGAGGCCTCCGGCGTTTTCGACTCCATTTGGGTCGGCGACAGCCTCTTCGCCAAGCCGCGGCTCGAATCGCTCGTGCTCCTCTCGGCGATCGCCGCTCGCACCCGGCGTGTCCGGCTCGGTACCTGCTGTCTGTCGACGTTCCCGCTGCGGGATCCCATCTTCCTCGCCGCGCAGTGGGCGGCGCTCGATCACGTCTCGCACGGTCGGATGGTTCTTGGCGCCTGCGTCGGCGGGAGCCTTCCGCGCGAGAAGGCAGAGGCGGAGTTTGCCGCGTTCGACGTGAAGCTGAGCGAGCGCGGGCCCCGACTCGAGGAGGGCATGACGATCCTCCGGCGCCTCTGGACCGAGGACCGCGTGAGCCACCAGGGACGCTTCTATCGATTGCGTGACCTGACACTCGAGCCGAAGCCCGTCCAGAAGCCGTGCCCGCCGATCTGGATCGCCACCAACCCCAAGCCTGAGCTGACCCCGCCGCACGTGCTCGACCGGGCGCTGCGGCGCGTCGGGCTCATGGCCGATGGCTGGATGACCGACAACACCCCGGTCGCGCGCTTCCGTGAGCGCTGGGACCTGATCCGTCGGGTCGCGGGCGAGGCTGGTCGTCCGACGAGCCCGATGGAGGCCGCGCTTCACCTCATGGTCAACATCAACGACGACCGGAGCGCGGCGTGGGAAGAGGCCGTGAAGTTCCTGCACTCCTACTACAGCCCGGCGATGACCCGCGAGTACATCGAGAATTGGCTCGCGTACGGGTCGCCGAAGGCCGTCGTCGAGAAGATCCGCGCCTACGTCGATGCCGGCTGCACCACGCCGATCCTGCGCTTCGCGTCGTGGGACCAGAAGGGGCAGCTCGCCCGCGCCATCGCCGACGTGATGCCAGCGGCGCTGGCCCTCCGGCTGCCCGTCTGAGGAGCTCTGGAGGGAACAGGTTGACCCCTGAGCTCTTTCGGTTTCTCGAGGAACTGCGCAAACACAACGAGCGCGACTGGTTCCACCGTAACAAGGACCGATATCTCGGCCAGGTGCGAGATCCGCTCCTCGCGTTCATCACGGCGATCGGGCCGAAGCTGCGCGCGATCGGCCCCCACATCGTCGCTGACGCACGACCTTCGGGCGGCTCGCTCCTCCGCATCTATCGCGATACGCGCTTCTCACGTGACAAGACGCCCTACCAGACCCACGCGGCTCTCTGGTTCCGCCTCGCCGCTGACAAAGAGGTCGAAGGTCCCGGCTACTATCTCCACCTGGAACGGGGACGGAGTTTCATGGGCGCGGGCATGTGGCGCCCGAGCGGCGACGCGCTGCGCGTGATCCGCGAAGCGATCGTCAAAGATCCGCGGGGCTGGCGGCGAGCGAAACGTTCGGGGCTGTCTCACGGCGAGTCTGTACTGAAGCGGCCCCCTCGGGGTTTCGATCCCGACCACCCGCTCATCGAGGATCTGAAGCACACCAGCTTCACGGTGGGCGTGAAGTTCACTGATCGGCAGGTGTGCTCACCCGCGTTTCCGACGCTCTTCGTCCGCACCTGCCGTCGGGAGGCGCCCCTCATGAAATTCCTCGCCAGGGCGATGGGGCTCGCCTTCTGATCGAGTGGGCCCAACGGGCTCAGCGGGCCAGCGCTGGCTGGGATACCGTCAGGTCGACCTGCGGCGGCAGCTCCAACGGTAGCTCGCTGCGATCAGGGAACCTAAGCCCGCAGCGCGCCATGACCGGCCGGATGCTGTCGAGATAGGCGGCGGCGATGTCGCCGCTGTCGCGTGTCTTCAGGCCGACGTCGATGCAGTACTGGTTGCCCGGTGTCTTCGCGCGGCCGAAGATCCGCATGGAGGCCACGAACCACTTCTTGAACCGGCGCTGGATCTCGGCCCGCGTCGCCTCGTCCCGGGTCATCTCCTCCAGGCAGGCCTCGCCGAAGTTCTTGTGGCCTTCCTCTTCCTTGAGGATGACGCGGTTGGCCTCGGCCAGCGGCACGTAGCTGCCCCGCGTGTACTCGCTGAGCTGGAACGTCGCCGCGCGGTCGATCATGAAGTTGAAGAGCGTGGCGTCGATCCAGTCCTGGATCTGGATGTCGGCCTCGTCCCCGGTGAACCGCGCGCCGGCCTTCTGGCGGTCGCGCACGTAGGCGTCCATGTCCACGCCCAGCTCGGCCATGAGCCGGGCGATGAGCTGGAAGTGCTTCAGCTCCTCGTGCTGAAAGCGGGTGATCCGGATCTTGTCCTCGACGGTCGGCGCGTAGAGCACGCACTGGCCGAAGACCTCGGCCGTCGCGACTTCCCGTCCTGCCTGCTTGTCCATCAACGTCAGAACCATCTTCCGATAGGCCTGGTCCGGGATCGCGTCCTTCGATCGGATCTGGGCCGCCATGCGGCTCCTCCTGTTCGGTCACACCACCGCGCTAACGCTTCGGTGGCTTCCAGAACTGATCGACGTCGAGCACCGCGTCGATCACGGAATTCTGCAGCTTGCCGCCGACCGGCTCCACGCGGCGGATGTACGTCGGGATCACGGCGTTCTGCTTGTCGTCGAACCGGAACGCCCCGCCCGGCGCCTCGAAGCGGACCTTGCGGAGCGCCTCCAGATAGCGCGGCTGGTCCTCCACGTTCCCGTTCACGGCCCGGAGCGCCTCGCCGCCCGCCTTGGCGGCGAGATAGCCGAGGTGATTGTTGTACACGGGATCTTTCCCGTACTTCTTCTTGAAGACCTGCACGAAGCGCTTGTTCTCCGGGGTGTCGAGCGCCGGCGAATAGGAGAGCCAGCTCACGATGCCGATGGCCGCATCGCCGACCTGGCGAAGGTAGGTCTCGTTCACCAGCTCCCCCAGGCCCAGGAGCGGAAGCTTGCCCTTGAGGCCGTACTCGTCCCACGCTTTCATCCACTGAGGCGCGCTCGGGCCCCAGAGAATTCCGACCACCGCGTCGAGCTCGGAGGCCTTGCTGTGGATCCGGGTGATGTAGGGAGCGACGTCGATGGCGCCGAGCGGCATCAGCACCTTCTCGACGGACTGGCCTCCACCCTCCATGAACGTCTTCACGAAGCCGTCGGCCTGCTCGTGACCGGCGACGTAATCGAGGGCGACCACGGCGATCCGCTTGTAGCCGAGCTTGGCCGACACGTACCAGCCGCCGGCCGCCTCCTGCTGGTAGCTGCTCATCGCGCTGCGGAAGACGAAGGGACTCGCGCGCTCGGCCGTGAGCTGGTTGGCCGTCGCCTGCGTGATGATCGTGGGAACTTTCCGCTCGTGCAGGTAATCGCGAAAGGCCGCGGCGACCGCGCTCGACACGGGGCCCAGGATCAGATGAGCGCCGTCACGCTCGACCAGCTTCCTGGCCTTGGTCAACCCCACGTCCGGCTTGCCTTCCGAGTCCTCGACGATGAGCCTCACCGGTCGGCCGGCCACCTGGTTGGCCATCTCGTCTTGCCAGTAGAGCTTGATGCCCTCGTTGACCTCGCTGCCGTTGACGGCGAGGGGACCGGTGAGCTCGTTGAGCACGCCGATCTTGATCGGCTCCTTCGACGTCTGGGCGAGGGCTGCCGACGTCAGCAGGAGAAAGGCAAGGACGACGAGCCCCACGCGTCCAGTCCACAGGCTCACTCGATTTTTCGCGTCCATGTTGTTTCCTCCTGCGGGTCTCGTCTCCGGAGGCGGCCAGGATACGGGTCCGGTGAAAGCCGCGTCAACCGCCCCTGGTCTTTGGGCGGCGTTGCGGAAGGACCCGTACGCCGGTGATGAAGACCCGATCAGGTGTCGGCAAACGGCGTCGTTCTGGCACCGCTCTGTCGAAACGCCCTGCACCTCGCGATCAACGGACTCTGATTGCGTCAAGTGATGGGTGGCAAAAGTTTTCCGATACAAGTACTGGGAGCCAGATCGAGTTCGGAGCCTGGCACGTCCACTGCTACCCGTGCCGGGACCTTCGACGTGAGGATTTACCGCGCGCGGATCCCCATCGCTGCTGCTGCTCGTGAAGAGCGGCTCCACCTCACCACGACCTCGCCCCCCATGAGAGGCACGGAGCGGCAGAGCGCAAAGCGGATGTGGGCCAGGCTTCTCGGACGTCTGGTGGCGCTCGCGATACTCGCCATCGCCTACAGCATCGCTGGCAAACTGGGCCTCAGGCTGGCGGTTGTGCATGCCAATGCCACCGCCGTGTGGCCGCCCACCGGCCTGGCGTTGGCTGCTCTTCTCGTTCGCGGCTATCGCGTCTGGCCGAGCATTCTCCTCGGCGCATTGTTGGTCAACGTGACCACCGCTGGCTCCGTCGGTACCTCCATTGGCATCGCGGGGTCCCAGGACACTCGATCGCGCGCAAGACGTTTTCAAATTCGCTCTTCTCGCCGGCGTCGTCAGCACCACCGTGAGCGCAACGTTTGGAGTCACGAGCCTTGCCCTCGGCGGGTTTGCGAGTTGGAGCAACTACGCGTCGATCTGGTTGACATGGTGGCTCGGCGACGCCGCCGGCGCGCTCATCGTGGCGCCTCTCCTCCTCTTGTGGAGCGCCAACCGTCGCATCCGATGGCCGCGGGGCCGCGCGCTGGAGGCGCTGTTCTTTGTCCTGTGTCTCGTCGTTGTCGGCCAGGCGGTGTTCGGAGGCTGGCTGCCGACTGACGTCCACAATCACCCGCTGGAGTTCCTCTGTATCCCGCCGCTTGTCTGGGCGGCGTTCCGATTCGGTCAGCGGGAAGCCGCAACCGCGAGCGTGGCGCTCTCGGCCCTCGCGCTGTGGGGAACATTGCGCGGTTCCGGCCCCTTCGTCCGCGACACTCAGAACGAGTCACTCCTGCTGCTGCAGGCGTTTATGGCGACGGTGGCGGTCACGACGATGGCAATCTGCGCCGTCGTTGCGGAACGACGCAGGGCGGAGACACAGCGGGAAGCCGTGATCGGTGACTACGCATTTGCTCGTGCTGCAACAAGATCTGCAACGAGGCGGACGCCTGGGTTCGCCTTGAAACCTATATCGAACAACACTCGGAGGCCGCGTTCAGTCACGGATTATGTCCTGAATGCGTGAAACAGCAGTACGCGAACCTCCATGCGGGGCTGGCGGCACGTCGACCAGAGCTTTTCGGATAACGGGAGCATGGCTCGCGACCGCGCAGGGCCAGCGCCCGGTAGTTGGAGACGGCGCCGTTTACCGGGCCGCCTGGATTCGGCGCCAGAGGCGCTCGCGCGTGAGCGGCATCTCGGTCAGCTCGACGCCGAGCGGGCGCAACGCGTCGGCGACCGCATTGGCGATGGCGGCCGGTGCCGGCAGCGTGCCACCCTCGCCGGCTCCCTTGACGCCGAGTGGATTGAGCGGCGACGGCGTCACCACGTGGCCGACCTCGAGTGACGGCACGTCGGCGGCGCGCGGCAGCGCGTACTCCATCAGCGTGCCCGTGACGAGCTGACCGGCGTCGTCGTAGACGATCTCTTCCAGGAACGCGTTGCCGATGCCGTGGGCCACGCCGCCGTGGATCTGGCCGTCGACCACCATCGGGTTGATCATCGTGCCGCAGTCGTCGACCGCGACGTAGCGGAGCACACGCACCGCGCCGGTGTCCACGTCGACCTCGACGACCGTGGCATGCGCGCCGCTCGAGTACGTCGACTGCGTGACGTGGACGTACGCGGAGGCGTCGAGCCCCGGATCCATCCCGCCGGGGAGCGCGTACCCCGGGCGTGGCGCCGTCGCGATGGCCGCGACCTCGCCGAGCGCGAGGCCGGCTCCCGGCGCGCCGCGCACCCTGATGCGGCCGTCCTCGATAGTCAGGTCCTCGATGGCGGCTTCGAGGTGATCGGCGGCGACGGCGAGCGCCTTCTTCCGCACCTCGGCGGCCGCGTGAGCGGCGGAGCTTCCCGCCAGCACGGCCACGCGGCTGGCGAACGTGCCGACGCCGTACGTCACGCCGGCGGTGTCGCCGGGCACGACCGTCACGTGCTCGAGCGGCACCGAGAGCGCGTCGGCCACGATCTGGGCGAACGTGGTCTCGTGGGCCTGGCCCTGGCTCGACGTTCCCGAGAACACGAAGACGCGGCCGTCGGGATCGATGCGGACACGGATGCCCTCGTAGGGCCCCAGCCCGGTGTCCTCGACGAAGAGCGCGACTCCGAGGCCGATCGCCCGGCCTTCGGCGAGCGCCCGCTCGCGCTCCTTCGCGAAGCCGCTCCAGCCGACCGCCTCGACGACTCGCCGGAGGCACTCGGGGTAGTTGCCGCTGTCGTAACGCCGAGGGCTGTTGTCGCGCGAGACGAGGCCGACGTCGTAGGGGAACTCGTCGGGCTGGATCAGGTTGCGCTCGCGGATGGCGATGCGATCGAGGCCGAGGCGCTCGGCGGCGAGATCCAGCATCCGCTCCATCACGAACACCGCCTGCGGCCGTCCCGCGCCTCGGACCGGAGTGACGGGCACGCGATTGGTGTAGACGGCGGTGAGCGTCACCTCGTAGTTGGGGACACGATAGGGCCCGGGCACGCTCACCGACGTGATGATCGGCACGATGATCCCCCACGACACGAAGGCGCCACAGTCGTGGACGAACGAGTCGCGGAGCGCGACGATCGTGCCTTCGCGGGTGAGCCCGAGCTCGGCGTCGTGCCACTGATCCCGCTCCTGGGTGACGGCGAGCAAGTGCTCGCGGCGCGTCTCGATGAATCTCACCGGTCGGCCGAGCGCCCGGGCCAGGAGCGGAATCAGGATGTCCTCGGAGTAGACGATGGCCTTGGGGCCGAAGCCGCCGCCGATGTCCTGCGTGACGACGCGGACGGCGTGCTCGGGCAGCTTCAGATAACGCGCGAGCAGCCGGCGGAGGATCTGCGGCGCCTGCGTCGTGGACCACACGGTGATCTGGCCGAGCTCGGCGTCCCAGCGCGCCACGATCCCGCGCGTCTCCATCGCCATCCCGGCGCCTCGGTGCAGCGTGAACCGTTCGCGCAGCACGAGGTCGGCTCGCGCCAGCGCGCTCGTGGGATCGCCGACCCGCTGGGTGAAGCGCGCGGCCACGTTGCCGCCGGGATGAACGCGTGGCGCGTCGGGCCGGAGCGCGTCGGCCATGGCGACGGCCGGCAGGGGCTCGTACTCGACCTCGAGCTTGGCGAGGGCGTCCTCAGCGAGCTCGGCGCTCTCGGCCACCACGAGAGCCACGGCCTGGCCGGCGTAGGAGACGATCTCTCGAGGCAGGATCTCGGGACACGCGGGTGCGACCAGGCTCTTGTGCGGCACGAGCAGCGGCAGCCGGCCGAGCTGCGCGACATCGTTCGGAACGACGACGTGGACGACGCCAGGATGCTTTCGCGCGCCGTCG
>WNGK01016537.1_pt1 | contig 16048 bp, 14 predicted proteins | sample 5400601 | NCBI WGS metagenome assembly WNGK01 (sample SAMN13153376, study PRJNA577476) | soil metagenome | isolation source: 60 cm soil or saprolite under Garry oak tree replicate 1 | place: USA:California | collected 2016-06-15
CTATCCCGGCCTGATCATGGCCAACGGCGCGCGCATGGAGGGAATTGAAGCCAACCTCTTTTTCACATTCTTCGGCCTGCACGCCATCGTGAAAAAGAAGATGAACAACATCAAGATCGCCACCGTAGGCAATCCAGCCCTGTGCGTGCCGACACCGATGGGAACAGGAATGCCGACCTGGATGGGCGCCATTCCCGGCATGTCCTGGATCGCGACGGCGATGATGAAAAAAGAAATGGAGAAGATCGACATCCCGCCAGTGGGCGAATTCATCGAAATGATTCATGACGCCGGTGCCAAGATCTACGCCTGCAAAGCCACTGTTGACATGTTCAAGCTAACGCCGCCGGATTTCTGTTCGCAAATGGACAAGGTCCTAACCGTCGGAGAATTTTATGAAATGTCAGCCGGCGCGCAGATCATTTTCACCTGAACCACTCCGCGTCGCCAAGAGCGACAAAGGGCATTGAGAGCGCGCTTAGGCGGGGAACTACGCGGATGTCAGGCGACCAAACACACCGGAAATACCTGGAATCTTTCCACTCAGCACAGTCGCGAGCAGGCTGGCGAGACCGATCAGGATTCCTCCGATCAGAGCGTGCCAGAATGTGTAGTGGTGGATTTAGCAGAAGTCGGAGGCCAGAGGTCGGAGGTCAGAGGATACAGTGAGAAGTCAGATGTGAGAAGTGAGAGGTGAGGGGTGAGAAGTTTTGCCTAACGAGGATTATACGAAATGATTCGGTGTAATCTTATTATAGACTGCATTTTCGCAGTGCTGACTCAATGATCATTCGATCATATTTTCGCTCTCAATGTCGAACGCGCTGCGATGGAGGGGCGAGGTCTACGAGCCCCGGCCGGCGTCGCAAGAGCTCCGCCCTCCAATTGATAATCGCCGTCGTCGGTGGTCTGTTCTCCGTCGTCTAAAGTACGAGAGGTTACTTTCTCTCCTCGGCTCCGGGTGCTGGCGTTGATGCTGGAAGGTTGGAGTTCCAGGTATCGGTTCCACATTTCCACTTCCCATCGGCCTTCTTTTCCCAAACTTCAACGTATTTGCCGCGATCGTTGACCGGCTTTCCACTGGCATCGTTCATGGTCAGTTCGTATGTGCCACTGACGAAACCAAGGTCGCCCGATTTAGCCACTTCCACTTTGGTCGCTTTCCAACTAATGGCGAGGCCGGGGCTGGCGAGCATGTCCTGCCAAATCTTCCGAATTGCTTCCTTTGTTGTTGCCGCCGACGCGTTCGGAGGCAGTACCGTGGCGTCATCGGAGTAGTAGGAGACAGTTTTGTCGAGGTCTTTGCTTCCCGCAGCTTTCGACCAGGCGGCATCAGCGTCGCGAAGAGCTTGTTCGGCCTTCGTGTCATCAGCGAGGCAGACGGCCGCTGCTGCAAGCCCAAGTGTGAGAGTGAGGACCGGCGTTTTTATTTTCATGGGATCATCGAGCCGGGAATCCTGTTTTTCGTCAATGCTTTTGTTTTTGACCGCGGATTGTACGATACCGCGGATTTACGGTACGAATTCAACCCGCCAACTCCTGCAGCCGCGGGACTTAAGTTCGGATACCAGGTCCTGGATTCTAGATGCTCGATTGATCGTTAATCCGTATTAATCCGTGTAATCCGCGGTTAAAGATTGACGCCAACCGGCATTTCCGGCGGAATCGCGGCATGATGAAAACTCGAATTGCAGTAGTGGCTGGAATCCTGTCGTTTATGGCGGCAGGCGCTTGCTTTGCGGCCAATCCGCATATGGGTACGTGGAAGCTCAATGAAGCGAAGTCGAAGCTGGCACCCGGAATGGGGAAGAACAACACGGTCGTCTACTCGGAGGAGAAGGACAAAATGAAGGTGACCGTGGACGGTGTGGACAAGGACGGCAAACCGACGCACGGCGTCTGGGTAGGTCAGGCCGACGGAAAAACGTATAAGATGAAGGGGAACCTTCCTTGGGACGCGGCGGCTTACAAAGTTGTGAACGACCGCACTTACGGGATTACGACGATGAAAGGCGGAAAAGTGTTCTCCAATGGCGAGACCACGGTCTCGGCGGATGGTAAAACGCGGACCGTCACGGTTAATGGTACGGACGCGGACGGGAAGAAGTTCAAATCCAAGGCCGTTTTCGATAAGGAATAGGGCTGCGCTGCGCTCCGCCTCGTTGATTCGTTAAATCGTTGAATCGTTACAACGGAAAACGAACTGCCAGCTCCTAGCGTCGATTTTACCCTGTCCGTCAAGAAGACGGACTCGCCGTGGCGAGGTTCCAGTTCAGAGGCGTCTCTGAACGTAATGTAGGATTATGTACCGAAACTAAGGTAGCAGGCCTTAAGTAAGGCAAACATCGAGCACCGAACATCTCTCCGAGCCGTAGGCTCTACGAAGCCGGAGGCCAACGCCTAACGCCAAACGCCGAAGTTGGAAGAGGGTTCAGGCTTCGCATAGACAACCGCGACCTTGTAGACACTACGCCGCTTAAGCTCAGCGAAGAAGTTCATGCGCTGGCGTTGCCGTCCGGAGCGCTCATTTCAATTGGTCGTCGGCCAGCCCCATCGTCCGCAAGAATGTGTTCCAGCGCGGGTCATCGTGGAGATTCGCGACAAGCGGATCCTTACGCAGGCTGGCCAGGCCCCCGTCGCGTTGCCGGCGCGCGCGCTCGAGCCACTCGAAAGCGCGATCCTTGTCCCCGCGATACGCGTAGACGTCGGCGATCTGGTAGGCCGCCGTACCGGCGAAGGCCTCGGTCAACCGGGCGAGCGCGGCATCTGATTCCGGGATTCGTTTCTGGCCCCAGCGGGCGCTGGCCACGACGAGGAGCTTGGCCCATTCGGCCGCGTCGTCTTGGGCCGCCGTCGCGGCCTCTTCAAACTTGCCCTTGACGAGGAAGCCGAGACCGAGTCCGGCATGGGCCCAGGGCGCCGCCGAATTTAACTCCACGACCCGCGGGTATTCCGCCTGCGCTTCTGCAAGTTGTCCGGTCGCTGCCAGGTTGAAGGCGAGAAATCCCCGGGCCTGCGGGTTGACTGGGTCCAACGCCACGGCCTGGCGATACAGGTTAATGCCGCGTTCCGTGTTCCCTTCGGTTATCGCAAGATTGCCCGCGGCGATGAGGAGGGCTGGGTTGGTTGGAGCCAAGGCCAAAGCAGTTCGCAACGTCTCGGCCGCCCCTTTCCAGTCATAATCGAATATCTGGATTTCCGCGCGGGCGAGCAACGCCTCCGGCAAGTTAGGCTCGAGGGACAAAGCTCGCGCTGCCGCCTCTCGCGCGGCGGCGAGATTGGTATCAAAACCGGTGAGTCCCCCCTCAGTCGAAAACTCGCAACACCACACATGAGTCTGAGCCAGGCCGGCCCAGGCAAGCGCGAAGTTGGGGTCGAGCTCCACCGCGCGTTGAAAAGCCGCCAGGGCCTCGCGCGCGCTCTTTTCCGAATGGCGATCACTATAAAAGCGGCCCTGCAAATATTGTTGGTGGGCCTCCACATTTTTCGTTCCGCCCTTTTCCGCCGCTTGCACCTGCGCTTGAATTACCGGATCCGCGGCGCCACCGGTAAGTTGACCGCGCAACTGCGCCACGATCGTCTGCGCGAGCTCGGTTTGGACCGCGAACACGTCCTTCAAATCGCGCGTGTAATTCTCCGACCAAAGTTGTTCGCTCGTGTCGGTGCGAGTGAGTCTGGCCGCGATCCGCACGTTCTCGCCGGACTTGCGCACGCTCCCGTCGACCAGATGCGCCACTCCGAGTTTCTGCCCGATCTCCTGCGCCGTCGCATTTTTTCCCTTGAAAGAAAATGCCGATGTTCGCGCGGCCACACGCAGCCCTGGAATTTTTTGCAGCACGGTCAGCAGCTCCTCACTGACGCCGTCCGAAAAATATTCGCTGCCTTTGTCATCGCTGAGGTTAACGAACGCCAGCACCGCGACAGATTTCTGATCAGGTGCAATTGCGGGAGCGGTCGGCGGTGCGCTGGTCGGTGCGCCCGATATCCTCTGGCGATCCCGGCCCGAGCGTTGTATCAACCACAAACCGAGAAGTACCCCGGCTATGACGATGACTGCGGCCGGAATCAGGAGCGGTGATTTTTTAGAGACTCGGGGCACTCCATGTTCGGCTTTCGCTCCCGTCTCCCACGGCAAGACAATCCGGAACAGGTCCATCGGTAACTTGATGTTTTTCAACTCGGCCGAGCCAAATTTCTCAAATCTTGCTTCGAGCGCGTTGCGGATTTGCCGCTCCACATCCATTGAAACGCAAATGCCGCCCGCGCCGGCTAGTTGTTCGATGCGCGAGGCGATATTCACTCCGTCGCCATAAACATCGCCCTCGCGATGGACCACGTCGCCGATGTGAATGCCGATCTTGAGTTCAATCCGCCGGTCGGCCGTCACGTCGTGGTTGCGCTTGGCCAGCGTACGCTGGATTTCGATGGCGCATTGGGCCGCTTCCAAGGCACTGCCAAATTCGACGAGGAACGCGTCGCCGATAGTCTTGATCTCGGTGCCGTGAAAGCGGGGAAAAATTTCCCGCAGCAGTTGGCGATGTTCTTCCAACAATTCCAGCGCAAGCTTGTCGTCGCGTTGCGCCAGCGCGCTGTAGCCTACCATGTCGGTAAACATGATGGCTGCGAGTTTGCGTTGTTCGTTACCGGCGCTCATTGATCGAGGGGGACATTCAGCTCGGCGAAGAGATTATCGAGCTTCACCGTTTTCCGCCAACAATCTTCTGCACCAACGCCTCGAAACGCGGATCGCCGCGCAGATCGTCCAGCAACGGATCCACTTTGATAACGAACAAGTAGTTCGTCTCACCGTCGCGGCAGCCGCGGTCTAGTTCGTCAATGGCACGCTCCTTGTCACCTAAGCCTAAATAAACAAGGGCCATCGCGTAAGGCGCAACGCGTCGCGCGTTTCCTTGTTCATTGAGCCGGGCGAGAATCCTTCGCGCCTCTTCATTTTGGCCATTACGCGCGTAGGCCTGACCAAGTATCGCGAGGGAGTAGGGATCGCCGTTTAGGTCGAACGACTTTTGAAATTCCGGGATCGCTTCACTGAGGCGTCTCTTCAATTGAAGCGCTATCCCGAGATAGTAATGTGCCAGAAAAAAATGGGGATCTATTTCCAAAGTCTTACGGGCTTGCGCTTCGGCCTCGTTGTAGCGGCGGGCGCACAAATAGAGCCAGCTGCAATCGGCATTGATGATCACTGAGAGCGGGTCGAGTTCAATCGCGCGCTTTCCTTCCGCAATCGCCGGATCAAATCGCGCCAGGGTCATATCTGCTAAGGCCAGCCAGTGATGAGCGGTTGCATAGTTGGGCTTTAGCTGCACCGCTCGCTCCAATTCGCTGAGCGCGCGCTCGAGGTCGAGCTCGATCGTCGCAAGCAAGCCGAGGGAAGCATGTGCCTCCGCTAGGGAATCATCCAACGCGAGCGCCTTCTTGGCCGCGGTACGCGCCGGAGGAAGCGCCTCCTGCGAAGAAGTGCTGCCATAATTCGGAAGGAGCAGATACGAATCAGCCAGGCCGACATAGGCGAGTGCGTAGTTGGGATCTCTCGCTACAGCTTGATTGAAATACTCAATCGCTTTGCGCAGGTCTATGCCGGTCCGCTTATTCCAAAAGAATCTGCCTTTGAGATAGAACTCGTACGCTTCCGGATCCTCGGTCGGCTTTTTCGACATCTCGGTTTTTTCCGAGCCGGTCAGCCTGGCCTGCAATGTGTCGGCAATGGTCTTCGCAATCTCGCTTTCGACCGCAAAGATGTCGGTAAGCTTCCGATCGTAAGTGTCGGCCCAAAGATGCGCGTCGGTCAACGCGTTGATAAGCTGCACATTCACCCGCACCTGATCGCTGGCTTTCTGCACACTTCCCTCGACGATGTGAGCCACGCCGAGTTGCTTCGCGATCTGGGGAAGATTGTCCGGCGTACTTTTGAAGTGCTGCGTCGATGTTCGCGAAATCACTTTCAAATCGGCGACCTTGGCCAACCGCGTCAGGATTTCATCCTGCACGCCCTCGCAAAAGTAAGCGTTATCCGGATCGCGACTGAGGTTGTCGAACGGCAACACCGCGATCGATTTGTTCGAAACTGTAGCCGCCTCGCTCTGTCGAGGCGTGGATGTCGATTTCGAGCCCACGAGTTGATACACGAACAGGCCGGCCGCTACGACCGCAAGTGCGATCGTTATCGCAACAATCTTTCGCCCGGTCCGGCGCGCGATCGATTTGTTCGGCTCGATCTCGGATTCGAGTTTGATTCCTTCCGGCGTAATCTCAAATGCCCACGAAAAAATCAGAGCTACGGGAAAGCCGAAGATGATGACGATGATAAATATCTTCATCACCCATGGCGGCGCGTCGAAAGCCGGCAGGAAAATCGATGCCGCCTGAATCAAGAGCCACGCGACGACCGCATACGCGACCGCAACCTTATAAACGTTACGCCGCTTCAGTTCGGCAAAGAAGTTACGTGAATTCACTTGATTGCCGACGAAGTATTTTGCGGCGCGAGAGAAGCCACGATTTGCTCGAAACGTGGGTCGCCGCGAATCGGGTCCCACCAGGGCAGCAATTTCAACCTGCCGTAAGTAACAGTCGCTGGAAGCTGCAACGCTTTGGCGAGCTGCTGGCAGGCGAGCTCCTTATTGCCAACCCAGGCGGCAACGATCGCCGAATAATAAACGATGTCGGCGCCATTAAGAGCATCGCTGTCGACCGGCAAAAGGTCGGTAGCGCGCCGGATCTCTTCCATCGCTTGCTCGGTTCGGCCGCGTCCCGCGTCGATCAGGGCAAGAATACATAATGGCGGCCCATAGTTTGGCTGCTCTTTCACGATCTTCTGCTGCTGCTCACGGGCAGCAGTGAACGCCAGCCGCGCATTTGGTTCGTCACCCATCATCCGGGCCAGAAGACCTTTACCAAACGCAGCATCGAACGCGACCGCGCCCTCGCCAAAAGTGCCATCACCGAGCGCTGCCAAAGCCGCTTGAGCAGCAGGAGCATGGCGTTCCGCCAGAGCACACAGGAACCATGAATCGGCCACACTTGTTAGGTCAGTGGGCTGTTGGGCACGGATTTCGTCGATCGCTTGATGTAACGGCCGTGTATCAGCTTTCCAATCCAGAAAAACAAAAGCGCGAGCCGCCTTGCTTGTTACATCAGCCGGGTTAATTGCTAGCGCACGATCGAGGATCGCAATCTCTTCCGGAAACCGGCGTAGAAGCTGGTAGAAAATTGCGAGTTGCTGCAGCGTAACCAGGTTGCGGGGATCCACCTCGAGAGCACGCTCAAAATGGCGCAATCCTTCTTCGAGATTGCCGCGGCGGCGATTGATTGCGCCGACTAACTGTAAAATCCGGGGATCATTGGGCAACGTGCGGCGAGCCACCTCGAGCTCAACCAGCGCCCGATCGTAATCGAGATATCCTCGGTAAAGTAAACCAGGTCATGCGCCTGGGCGAGCTGGCATTGGGCAAAGAAAAAGGAGGAATCGCGCTCCAGGGCTCGATTGAGAAGGTCAACGGCGGTCAGGAGCTTATGGCTGGTGTCGGCACTGAGGCTCGTGTTCAGCATCAGGTCGTTAGCGCGACTGTACAGCTCAAAGGCGGTAACGTCGGCGGTCGGCCGTTGCTCGATCGCATTCTTCTCCGCAGGCGAAAGCTTCGCCTGTAACTGGTCGGCAATAGTCTTGGCGATCTCGCTCTGAATCGCGAAAACGTCTGCCAGATCTCGGTCGTATGTTTGGGCCCAAAGGTGAGCATCGTTCCGGGCGTCGATTAGTTGCGCATTTACCCGGACGCGATTGCTCAGGCGTTGAACGCTGCCTTCAACCACGTGTGCGACACCGAGCTGTTGAGCAATCTCGCGCAGATTACGCGGTACTCCGGTCTTGTACTGCATCACTGAAGTGCGGCTGATCACTTTCAGATCAGCGATCCTGGCAAGGTCCGTCAGGATTTCATCCTGGACGCCATCGGTGAAAAAGGCGTTATCGGGATCACGGCTGAGGTTTTCAAACGGCAGCACCGCGATGGATTTTGCAGGAAGCTCGCTGGTTGACGAACCGGCAGTTCGGAAGCCATAGCGGCCGACCATGAACAGACCGACGGACAGGAGCGCGGCAACGATCACGACGTAAATCCACGCCTGAGATTTTGTCCGCGCTTGCGCGACAGTATCGACATCTTCCGTTGGTCTAATTCCCTGCGGGGTTAGTTCGAACGCCCACGCCATCACGAGCGCGATCGGAAACCCGGCTACGATTGCGAGCACGACCAGCCGCACGGCCCAGTTCGGAATTTCGAAAAACGGAAAGACCTGCGTCGCGACTTGAACGAGCAGCCAGCCAACGACCGCGTACGCGACCGCCACCTTGTAAACGTTGCGCCGCTTCAGCTCGGCGAAGAAGTTGTCGATCTTCATTTCGAAGTTGTTTTAGGTGCGAATGAGGGCGCTGGGACAATTCTTTCCGCCAGCGCTTCGAAACGCGGATCGCCGCGGAGTGGGTCGAGCAGCGGGTCAACTCTGATAAATCCTATGTCAGAGCCCGCGCGATCCTGATAACTTTTTTCAAGCCGGCGCAGCGCCTCCTCTTTATCGCCCAGTCCAAGATAAACGAGGGCAAAGCTGTAGGCTGAGACATATCGCTCCTGGGATAGCTTCTTCAGTTGATCCAGGATTTTTTCGGCCTCCATCTTGTTACCCGAGAGACCATAAGCGCGGCCGAGCATTCCGAGCACCGAAGGATCGTCGTTTAACGCTCGCGCCTTCTGATACTCTGCAATCGCCGAGTTACGAGCGCCTTTCATTTCCAGCGCCTGACCAAGATTAATGTAAGCGAAGTAATAACCAGGATCCATTTCGAGCGTTTTGCGCAGCTGCGCGATAGCTTCATCGTAGCGGCGCGCATAATAGTAATCGCTGCCCAGATCCGTGTTGATGACGAGCGAGAGAGGATCCAGCTCGACGGCTCGCTTTCCCTCGACGATCGCGTCATCGAACCGGCCCAATGCGGACAGAGTGTTGTTGCCGTACTGCTGGTGCGCAATCGCGTAATTTGGGTTCAGTTCAATCGCGCGTTGAAATTCCCTAATCGCTTGAGAGGCATCGAAATTGTAGAGCCAAATCGCGAGCGCCAACGAGGTACGCGCTTCAGCGAGAGTGTCGTCCAGCTCAAGGGCTTTCTTTGCCGCTGCCGCCGCTTTCGGGTAGCAATCCCGCGGAGTGCCTGCCGTGTAGCCGGGTAGCCATACGTAACCATCGGCGACTCCGGCGTAGGCGAGTGCGTAGTTCGGGTCCGCCGCGATGGCTTGCTCAAAGTAGTCGATCGATTTTTTCAGATCGTTACCGGTGCGCTTGTTCCAAAAGAATCGGCCCTTTAAATAAAGTTGGTGCGCTTCCGTATTCGCGGTCGGTCGCGCGGCAATGACATGCTGTTCGGAGCCGGTTAACTTTGCCTGTAACATATCGGCAACCGTTTTCGCGATGTCAGTCTCGACTGCAAAAATGTCAGTCAGTTTGCGATCGTAGGTATCGGCCCAGAGATGAGCGTCGGTCAGCGCGTTGATGAGCTGCACATTCACGCGGACCTGGTCATTAGCTTTCTGCACGCTTCCTTCGAGGATGTTGGCGACGCCGAGCTGTTGCGCGATCTGTCGCAAGTCGTTGGGCGCGCTCTTGAATCGCTGCGTCGATGTGCGCGAAATCACTTTCAGCTCGGCGATCTTCGCCAATCGGGTCAATATTTCGTCCTGAACGCCTTCGCTGAAATACGCGTTCTGCGGATCGCCGCTTAAGTTATCGAACGGCAAAACCGCGATTGATTTTTGAGGTAGGGATGGTTCTGCGAGCCGTCCGCCTTCGCGAGACGCTGTGTAGCGTCCAAGAAAAAATAATCCGATCGATAAAAGACCGCCGATAACGACCACATAAATCCACGTGTGTTTCTTGTGTTGCGCCGACTCTGGCATGGCATCGGCCGTTGCAGTTCGCTTAATTCCCTGCGGCGTGATCTCAAACATCCAGGCCAGAACCAGCGCAATCGGCAAACCGATTACCATTAAGAGAACAATCAATCGAATGACCCAGTTTGGAATATCGAAGACTGGAAAAACCTGCGCGATTCCCTGAGACAGAGCCCAGCCGGCAACAATGTAGGCGACGGCAACCTTGTAAACGTTGCGCCGCTTCAGCTCGGCGAAGAAGTTCATGTTACTTGGCGTTGGCTGTATCCAATCCGCATTCGAAATCTGTCTCGCCGAGCGGCCGGCATCCGCTGGGCCAGCCTTTCTCACGCCAATACGCTGGGAAACCGTAGCGCACGACCATTGCCTTCACGCGCGGATCGCGGAGCATCGCATGGCCAGCGGGCTTGCTGCTGTAAAGATTGGCGAAGTAGTAGGCTTGGAGTATCGCTCCGCGACTCTCGATGTCGGTGTTGTAGCCATCGACATCCTGCCGCGCTACGAAGTAACCGCTCGCGTCGTTACCTGGCGAATCGGCGATCGCCTCTCGTAGTTTGTGTATATCAACCGCGTCGCCCAGCGCCCAAGGAAGCAGCTGGCGCTGGAGTTCGAACTCTTTTGACCAGCGCGTTTCGACTTCGGCGAGTGCCGCCCGCGCCTCATCTGCGCGGTGGTAGGCTACCGCGTACCGCAGTAACCCCAACTTACCGGCTGCAATATCCGGGTTGATCGCGCGCATCTGGCGCACCGCTTCCTCTACTTCTTCACGCCGGTCGAGCGCGGCTGCGGCATCCCGCAGCCGCACCCAGCCAACGACAAAATAAGGGTCGAGTTTTACCAACTGCCGCGCCGCAAGTAGCGAATCTTCCAGCCGGCCAATTTCATACAAGAGCTCCGCGTAATCTTCGCGCACATCCGGATAGCCGGGATCGATTTGCATCGCGCGCAGGTAATGCCGCTCGGCGTCCGCGTAGTGGAACTGCGCTCGGGCGACGTTGCCGACCGCGTGTTCGGTGACCGCAGCGTCCGGTTCGAGTGTGGCGGCGCGCTCCGCGGCCGCGGATTGCCCAGCGAGAAGATCGGCTTGGAAAGCCGCAGTCATGCGCTCTGTGTACCAGAAGCTCACCTCATAACTGAGTGAGAGGGTGACCAGCCGGCTGCAAACTGCGGCGCTTTAGCGACCGCTGCCTTGAAGTGCGCGATTGCGGACGGCAAGTCCGTGCGCTTCCGTAGTAGCGCGCGGCCCTTGAGATACTCATCGTAAGCCTGCGGGTCGATCGGCGCGCGCGCTGGCACGGGCGCGACGACACCTAACGAGGACTTGAGCGCAGCACCAATGCGTCGCGCGATGTCGTCCTGCAGCGCGAATACGCTCTCCAGTTTGCTGTCGTAGGTTTCCGACCAAATATGAAAACCATCGGAAACGCGCACCAGCTGCGCGGTGATCCGCACCTCCGGGCCATCGCGGCGCACGCTGCCCTCGACGATATTCGTGACGCCGAGCTTGCGGCCGATCTCGCGGATGTCGCCGCCTTTGTCTTTGAACTGAAACACCGAGGTGCGTGCCACGACCTTGAGTTGGGGCACCTTAGCGAGCACGTTCAAGAGCTCTTCGGTCATCCCGTCGGAGAAATAATCCTGGTCGGCTTTGCCGCTAATGTTAGCAAAGGGCAGAACCGCGATCGAATTTGGGTCAGCGATGGTCGGCGTAGCGACGTCGCCCTTGCGAAACGATGGCTGGCCGTAGAAATACCAGCCCAGCGCTAGCACGATCAGCAACGCGGCGACGGCGAACAGACCCTTGCCAACCGAGGCGCCGACATCGATCTTCACGCCCTCGCGCGTGACATCAAACACCCACGCCATCACCACCGCGATCGGAAAACCCAGGAGTGCGATTAGAATAAAAATGCGCAGCGCCCACGGCGGTGCATCGAATGCCGGAAATCCGATGGATGCGGCCTGCACCGCGAGCCACGCCACAATCAGATAGGCTGCGCCGACCTTGAATACCTTGCGGCGTTTGAGTTCGGCGAAGAAGTTCATTAGCAGGTGAAAGCGTCGGGGCCGAAGCCTAACGAGTGGCGAGCGCTTCAGCCAGGGATTGAGTTAGGGTGGGTGCGGCGGCGCGCAGTCTGGCGTCTTCTGTCACCAGGCGGTTCCCGAGTTGATCTGCTAGGGCGAGGAAACGCGCGTCGTACGCAGTCACGCGATATTGCACCGCGAGCGACAGCACCGAATCGTGCGGGATTGACGTCAGCTTGCCCTGCAAAAGCGACGTCGCATCCGCAAGAAATCTTTGCGCGAGCACCAAGTCCATTCGTCTCGCCGCGATCGAGGCGGCGAGCACATTGGTAAATTCGACCATGATCAATGCTTCGCTGCGCCAGTCGTCATCGCGGCGATGAAGTAATCGCGCGTCAGCAGTGTAGTCGCCCTCGATCAACAAGTAGGCGACGACATTCGTATCGATGAGGAGCACTCGTTATTCGCGACCCCAGGCAATCGCCGCTTCAATTTCTTCTGTCGTCAAAGGACCGCCGCGGAGTTTGACTGGCTTCGGCAGTTTCGGGCGCGGGGACTTCGACGCGGCAATGCCTTTGCGGATCAACTCGGCGATCGTGTCCTTGAGTTTCTTGTGCTCATTCACAGCGCGAATTTTTACCGCACGCATCAGTTCGTCGGGTAGGTCAAGTGTCGTTTTCATCACTTAGCCATATTCCCAGAAAGCTGGTTTTCTGTCAATGCGAGCGTGCGCAACATTACGTCGCTTTAGCTCGGCGAATATGCGCGGATTCGTCCTTCTTTTCCTTGGGCGGTTCCTTTGGCGCGGGGGAGGCCACGATTTTTGCTCGAAGTCTCGAACAAACCACGGATTACCCAGCGCGGCTCCGCCGCAACCGAATTTTTAACCGCGGATGACGCTGATAGCGCAGATTAGACGGTGAATCGCCAAGGATGACGTTAGACAGACCCCTCACCGACGCGGGAGCGCCACCTCTCCCTGAGGGGAGAGGGCAGGGTGAGGGGCAAGTTTGTCGAGTTTCCATAACCCATAATCCACAGCCCATCAATGGATTGCACGGAGATCCCGAAAAAATCTTCGCAGCGAAATTACGGATAGCACGGATAAGGCTCAGCTATGAAGATCAGGTGTGTGGTGTTCGCCAGCTTCTCGCGAGCGCAAGACGCGTTTCCATTCCAATCGCGCGTTCTTAAAATTAAGCAGCAGGGCCAGATCCAAACCCTGTGATGTTTAGAAATCCGGGCATTTGAGCTATGTGCGTGTCAGTGAAGCAGGCCATCTCTTCATCCGTTTTATCCGTGTGATCCGTGGTTTAATTGTCTTTGGGTGCCGGCGAAGCGGCGAGTTTTTGGAAGCGCGAATCATTCCGGAGCGGATCAAACATGGGATCGAGCCGGAGGAGCGCGGGAGTGAGCGGCGCGTTTTCAGCCAGCGCACCCTGGCCCGGCATCGAGAGTAGTTTCTGCAAAGCAGCGATGGCCCGGTCGGGTTCTTTCATCTGCGCCGCGACCCGGGCCAAGGCCTCGATCGGCCTGGTACCAGCCGACGCGTCTTTCTCGATCGGGACCGCAGCCATGGCTCGCTCCGCCAGAGCCAATGCGGCGGTTTTGTCACCGAGACTCGCATTGGTCAGCGCAAGATCTCCCATCAGCTGAAAATTTTCCGGCTGCTCTTTGACGAAAGGTTCCAATTCGCTGCGCGCCTGTCGCCAAGTTTCCTGGGCGCCGGCATGGTCGCCGGCGATCTCTTCCGCCCACCCTAACAGTTCACCATTGATGAAACCCAACGCCGGATCAGGCGCGGCCAATACTTCCTGTAACCGAGTGATCATTGGTGCCGGGCGCCGCTCCAGAATCGCCTGGTAAACTTGCGTTTCCAACGCCTGATTGAGATCTGCGCCCGGCCGGAGCGGAGCGAGGATCGCCGAGGCGCGCGGTAGATCGCCTTCGGCTTGTGCGATAGCCGCCTTTATTGCGAGGACATCGACGTCGTCCGGTGTGATATCGAGAATCTGATCAAGTTTTCGCAGCGCGTCGGGAAAATGACGAAGAGCGATATAAGAAAGCGCGTGCTGGCCGATTAGGTTCACGTTGCGCGGGTCGAGCCGCTCGGCTTCGTCGAAATACGACTCACTCGGCTCCCACTGGCCTTGTCTCCGTGCGACGTAGGCCAGTGATTCAGGAATCCGGGGGCTATTGGGCAGGAACTGACGCGCCTGCTCAAAGTAACGCACTGCGGTGTCGTAGTCCCTCAGGCAGGAGTAGTGGTAATAGCCCTTGGCCCATACTGCCTCCCCCAGATTGGGCTGAAGAGCGAGCGCGGTTTCGGCTGCTTGCCGTGCTTCTTCACGCAAGGCGACTGTGGGTTGAAGATTCGCTGTGATGTAACCGCGCGACTCGATGTATGATAGCAGAGCCCAGGCGAGCGCAAACTTCGGGTCCAAGCGCACCGCTTCCTTAAGATATTTTTGCGCGCCAAGGCCGTTGGCTGTATTTGTACCTTTCAGGCTATAAGCTAAACCGCGCAGGTAGGCGTCGTATGCCTCAGGATTATCCGTCGGTTTGGCGGTGAAACTTGCTCTTCCTGACCGGTCAGTTTCGCTCGCAACTGATCGGCGATAGCTTTGGCTATCTCACTCTCAACCGAAAAAATGTCGGTCAGTTTGCGATCAAAGGTATCTGCCCAAAGATGGGAATCATTGGCTGCTTTGATCAACTGCACGTTGACCCGCACAGAGTCGCTGCTCTTCTGCACGCTTCCTTCCACGATGTGAGCAACGCCAAGTTGCCGCGCAATCTCCGGCAGGTTTTCCGGAGCGCTTTTGTAATGCTGCGTGGAAGTGCGCGAGATCACCTTCAGATCAGCGATCTTGGCTAAGCGCGTCAGAATCTCGTCCTGGATACCGTCGGCAAAATAAGCGTTCGCTTTGTCTTCACTGCGGTTTTCGAAAGGCAATACGGCAATGCTTTTTTCGGGAATGGAGGGTCGAGCTCGTGCGAGACCGGTGCGAGCCGCATTGCCAGTATCAGGCGTCGCAGGAGCTCCGCCCTCCAGGCGCGCACTGGGATTTTTTCGCGGAACAGTTGTCCACCACCAGCCGATTCCAATGATGAGCAAAAGGACAACCGCCGCCGCCGCAAGTCCAAATCGCGACTGTGGTGGTGCGGCCGATGTCGTTCGCGCCGGCGCGGCCAGAGCGGGCTGTTTCTCCCACGGCAGAACAATTCGAAACAAGTCCATGGGCAGGGAAATATTCTTCAATTCCGTGGGAGGCGAGTTTTTCGAAACGGGTCTCCAGCGCGTTACGAATCTGGCGTTCGACATCCATCGACACGCAAATGCCGCCGGCGCCGGCGAGCTGTTCGATGCGCGAGGCAATGTTCACTCCGTCGCCGTAGACGTCATCGCCGCGATGCACCACGTCACCGATGTGAATGCCGATCCTGACTTCGATTTGTCGTTCGGCTGGGGCATCGGCATTGCGTTTGGCCAAGCCGCGCTGGATCTCGATCGCGCATTGGGCCGCTTCCAACGCGCTTTGAAACTCGACCAGGAACGCATCACCGATAGTTTTGATCTCAGTGCCGTTGAAGCGTGGAAAGATTTCCCGCAACAGGCGCCGGTGTTCCTCCAACAGCTCGAGCGCGAGCTTATCGTCGCGCTGCGAAAGTGCGCTGTAGCCGACCATGTCGGTAAACATGATCGCGGCGAGCTTGCGTTGTTCGGCGTTGGCGCTCATTGATCGAGGCGCACTTTTTTCAAAATAGCCTGGAAGCGCGGCTCGTCCCGCACACTATCGTAAATCGGATCAACTGTTAGATACCAGCAGGCGCTCTCTTGATCCTGATAAGATTTATCCAGCCAATCCAACGCTTTCTCCTTTTCGCCGAGCCCCAGATAGATCATCGCGAACGCTGTCGAACTGACGTATTGCCGTTTCGCCATCTCTTCGAGTTCGCGCAACATCTGCTCGGCTTTCGATCGATCTCCAGAAATGGCATAAGCGTAGCCGAGGAGTCCTTGATACCACGCACCGGTCACCACTATTTTACTTCGTTGAAATTCC
>WNGK01011537.1_pt1 | contig 16047 bp, 11 predicted proteins | sample 5400601 | NCBI WGS metagenome assembly WNGK01 (sample SAMN13153376, study PRJNA577476) | soil metagenome | isolation source: 60 cm soil or saprolite under Garry oak tree replicate 1 | place: USA:California | collected 2016-06-15
CTGGCGATTGAATGCAATGGGCGGATTGTGTTTGGGGAAGAGTCTTCCCTGCTGCGGGAGGATGTAAAGGGGGCCATCGCGAATGGCCATAAGCGCATCGTGCTCAACCTGGGTGAAGTGAACTATATCGATTCTGGCGGGCTGGGGACGCTGGTGGCGCTGCATATCGCGGCGCACAACGCCGGGGGGACGATCAAACTGGCGAACCTGAACAAGCGCGTAGGAGATCTGATGCAGGTTACCAAGCTGCTGACGGTGTTTGAAGTACACAGCTCGGAGTATGAGGCGCTGGAAGCGTTCCGGACGGCAGCGTAATTCGACTACCCTTTTTGGCGAATCGGCCCACTCTGAGAGTCAAAATCCCCACCCTGTCCCTCCAAACATGGGAGGGACAAGGGTGGGCACCCCAGGTTGTCTTGAGCGAATACGGCTGCGAGAATGAAGAGCCGCACTTCTCTAGCGGGAAAAATCAAACGGAATGATTCTGGAGCGATGCGTCTGCGGATCGAGCGGGCGATTCGCGCGATTCCGCGCGGGAAAGTGTCGACATACGGCGGGATCGCGCGGGCGGCGGGGTTTCCGGGGGCGGCGCGGCAGGTGGCCGCGGTTTTGCGGCGCGGATTTGGATTGCCGTGGCAGCGCGTGCTGGGGGCGGGCGGCGCGATTAAGCTGACAGGAGACTCGGCGATGGAGCAGCGGTTGCGGCTGGAGTCTGAAGGGGTGCGGTTCCGCGGGCGACGCGCGGACATGAAAGCCCATGAGTTTAAGTTTGGGCGAGTCGCGCGCAAATAGAAAGTATCCCGCCGTGGGTTCACCTCTTGAACTGCTCGTCGATTTCCACCTGATATCCCGTCACAATTTTATTCGTCTCATTAGCCATGCCGACCACCGCCATCAATTCTTTGAACATGGCGTCGGTCATGCCTTTTTTCTGTGCCGAAACTGTGTGCGATGCGATGCAGTAATTGCACTGGTTGGTGACGCTGACCGCGACGTAGATCATTTCTTTGGTCAGCGGGTCGAGCGCGCCGGGGGCCATGATCTGCTTGATGTCATCCCAGGTGCGCTTGAGGGTGGCGGGATCGTGGGCGATGGCCTTCCAGAAATTGTTGATCCAGTCGGTTTTGCGGGTGGCCATGATGTCGTCGTAGACGGCGCGGACTTCGGGGCTGGCGTCTTTATATTCGATTAGGCCTAGGGTGGACATGGGGTCTCCTGATGGCGAGGGAGTCTAAAGCAAAATCAAAAGATTACCGCCGAGTGCGCCGAGAAAGGCCGCTGAGAACGCAGAGAAAAGCCTAACAAAACTGCTCCTCTTCGGTTTATTTGTTCGGCAGCTCTCCCCCTAACAACCTCTCTAGCTGTGCCGCGGGGACGTGGACGCCTACGTAGAAGTGGCCAAACAGGGCATAGACGGCGCTGACTTCGTCGAAACGCATTTCGTAGATCAGCTTTTTGAAGACCAGGGGATCGTCGGCGAAAAGGTCGACGCCCCATTCCCAGTCGTCGAAGCCGATCGATCCGCTGATGATTTGTTTGACTTCTCCGGCGTAGCGGCGGCCGATCATTCCGTGATCGCTCATCTGGCGGGCGCGTTCTTCGATGGGGAGCTTGTACCAGTTCTTGTCTTCGCCGCGACGGCGGTCCATGGGATAGAAGCAGGCGTAGCGATGCGGGGGAATCTCAGGGTAGAGGCGGGGACGCATGGCTTCTCGATGGCGGTTCAACTTGCATTCGATTTCTGCTTTCCACTGGTCGGAATGCGGCTCAATGCCCTGGTCGGTGAGTTCTTTGTAGATCTTGAGCGTGGAATCGTAGAGTCCGAGTTCGATGATGGAAAGGTAGGATGACGTCGGCTCAAGGTAATCGCTGAGGCGCAGATGGGCGAGTTTCAGTTCGGCTTGATTGAGATCGGCGAACGATTCGCGGAAGTGGATCAGCATGAGGTCGCCCTTGTGGCCGATGAGCGAGAACAGTGCAGACTGGCCGGCGGTGTTTTTCTCCATGGCGGCGAGGGCATCGGCTGCTTCCTTGGCGATAGCCGATTTCTCGGCCGTGGGCAGGGCTCGCCAGGCGGGCCAGCGCAGGCGCATCATCTGGTGCAGAACGCTGTAGCCTTCGGTAGTGAGCGGGACGGCCGGGATTTCCGCTGTGACTTGTGGCCGAGGTTGGTGAGTGGTCGTCATGCGAGCCTCTTTCCGGACGGTGCTTTTGGGGGGCAACTTCTTCACGTGCAAAAGGCTATTGTACGCGGTTGGCGGGGAACAGAAAATTCTGGAGCGACCGTTGCGACGGTCGGTTTTCCTGGCGGATCATCTTCTCCGAGTTCCCAACTTGGGCGGGGCGCTGTTCTTAGCGCGACAGGTAGTTTCGCGGATGATCAGTTTGGGCTCGACCGTGATCTCGCCACCGTGTGAATCCGGTGCAGAGCGCCGGATGCGGCGCAGCAGAGTCTCGGCGGCAATCCTGCCCATTTCACGCAGCGGCTGGCGCACGGTGGTCAGCGCCGGATTCTGGTAGGCGGCGGCCTGGATGTCATCGAAGCCGACGACGGAGACATCGTCGGGTACACGAAGATTGGCGTCGCGCAAGGCGCGGATGGCGCCCATCGCCGAAATATCGTTGAAGGCAAATAGCGCGGTAAATGGCTTGCGCGACGCCAGCAACTTCCGCGTGGCCTCATATCCAAGTTCCGGAGAAGGAGAGTCGCCTTCCAGTTGGGCGGTGAGAGCCGGGGAAACCGGGAGGCCCAGATGGCGGGCAGTCTTTTCGATGTTTGCCCAGCGAACTGCAGTATCGGAGCTGAATTCCTGTCCTTTGATGAATGCGATGTTGCGATGACCGAGTTGAGATAGATGTTTGAGCCCGACTTCCGCGGCGCGCACGTGGTCGAGAATGATGTTGGTCACGCCCTTCACTTGATTGTGCCCTGACACGGTGACCACGGGCACCGAGAGTGAAAGAGTCCACGGGGTGTCGACCGCGATCAGGCCGTCGACCGAGCGCTCCAAAAAAAGTCTGGGATATTCATCAATCAGGTCGGCGCGGTGGCGGTGGCTTGCGACAAAGTAGAAATATCCCTCTTGCAGGAGATGGTCTTCCACGCCGCTCATGACCGAGGCCGAGTAGCCCTCGCTGACTTCAGGGACAATGACACCGATGGTGAAGCTGTGCTGGGCGCGCAACGAGCGGGCAAAAAAGTTGGGACGGTATTTGTGCTTCCTGGCGGCGGCAAGAACCCGGTCCTTTGTCTCCTGGGGAATGGAGTCGGCGACGGGAGAGCGATTGATGACGAGGGATACGGTTGCGGGCGAGAGGCTCAGGCGTTCCGCCAGTTCCTTTAAGCTCACGGGTTTAGGGCCCATGCGCACGGCGCGGCCGGCGCGCTTGCCCGTCGTTTTTGTCGTCACGCTGCGCAGTCTCGCACAAACTGATTCGGGGTAGCAAGCAAATGTTCGTGCATTGCGCGCGGTATTTGGGCACGGACCTGATTGACATTGCGAAGAAAAACGTTTTTCATACAGTGCGAGAAGGCTCTACTAACTCGATTTAGTACATAGTTAATGGCGAACGCCCGACGGAGGTCGCACCGCATGACATTTTCAGCAGGCGGCAGAGTTGTGCCTTGGTGGTCACAGCATGCAAATCGTTCGGAATGGGCGAGGATGATCCGCCGCGCAGTGGCGTTCGGCGTAATCTGCGTGGTGATGATCGCAACCCTGAGCGCGGGTCTGTCCGCGCAGACGCAGCCGGCGCGATCGTTACCGGGCCAGCCAGGCGGCATCGAGGACGCCAGTCTCGACGCCCGCGTGGAATCGATTCTGCAAAAGATGACGGTGGAAGAGAAAGTTGGGCAGTTGGTGCAGTACTCCGCGGGCCAACCCACCGGGCCGGGCACGGGCCGGACCGACTATAACGACATGATCGCGCGGGGACAGATCGGCTCACTGTTCAACGTGATCGATCCGAACGAGATCAACAAATATCAAAAGATTGCGATGGAGAAGGCTCGGCTGCATATTCCTATTCTGTTTGGACTCGACGTCCTTCATGGATTCAAGACGGAGTTTCCGATTCCGCTGGGACTGGCCTCGACGTGGGATCCGTCGATCGTCGAGAAAGCGTCTCGCGTGGCGGCGATGGAGGCATCGGCCGACGGCATCCGGTGGACATTTTCGCCGATGGTTGACATCGCTCGGGATGCGCGCTGGGGACGGATGGCGGAGGGCGCTGGGGAAGATCCGTTTCTAGGATCGGCGATGGCCGTGGCTTATGTCAGGGGCTATCAGGGCGCGCGATTGGATGCGCCGGACAGCATTGCGGCGTGTGCCAAGCACTATGTCGGCTACGGCGCGGCCGAGGCCGGGCGCGACTACAACAGCACCGAAATATCCGAACATACTTTGCGCCAATACTACATGCCGCCATTTCACGCGGCGGTCGAGGCGGGGACCGCATCTCTAATGAGCGCATTCAACTCCTTGAATGGAATGCCGTCGGCGGCGAATGCGTTCACGCTGAAACAAGTTCTCAGACAGGAGTGGGGATTTCGAGGGCTGGTCGTCAGCGACTGGAACGCCGTGGGAGAACTCATTCCGCAGGGCGTTGCGGCGGAAGGCGCAACCGCAGCGCGGAAGGCCTTCCTGGCCGGCGTGGACATGGATATGGTGAGCAGCCTCTACCACGACCACTTGCAGCAAGTGGTGAGCTTACGTGAGGCAACACAAGCGGAATTAGACGACGCAGTTCGACATGTGCTGCGCCTCAAACTTGCGCTGGGTCTGTTCGAGCATCCTTTTGTGGACGAGGGCGCGGCGGCGAAGGCACTGTATCATCCCGACAGTATTGCGCTAGCGCAGACTGCGGCCGAGCGGTCGTTCGTCTTGCTTAAGAATGCGGGTGGGCCGGGCGGCAAGGCGCTGCTACCGCTGGCGAATGGAATCAAGAGCATTGCCGTTATTGGGCCGCTCGGTGACGATTCTTCGTATCCGGGCGGAGCACCCCAGGGAGCAGGGCCACGCGTTTCGCTACCGACGGCGCTGGCGCAACGAATTGGCGGTGACCAAGTTGTCCGGTTCAAGGGAACGGGAATTCTCGACGGCACCGACGCGGAGATTGCTGCCGCAGTGGCAGGCGCTCAAAAGGCGGATGTCGTGGTGCTCGCGCTGGGGGAAAGTCCGGACATGAGCGGGGAGGCGGCATCGCGCGCACATCTGGGCCTTCCGGGCCGGCAGCAGGAGTTGCTGGAAGCTATTGTCCGCACCAACAGGCCCGTGGTTCTGATTCTGTTTAGCGGCCGGCCGTTGACCGTGCCTTGGGCATTTGAACACGTGCCGGCGGTGATTGCGGCTTGGCTGCCCGGAATTGGGGGTGGACCAGCACTGGCGCGTACACTGTTCGGCGATGTAAATCCTAGCGGCAAATTGGTGGTCAGTTGGCCGCGCAGTGTGGGGCAAGAGCCGCTCTATTACAACTCACTCAACACCGGGCGACCACCTGGCGATGTGGACCTGACCCGTCCACCCACCGACATCGTCAGCAAGTATGTATCGCGGTATCTCGACGAACAAAACAGTCCGCAGTTTCCTTTCGGCTATGGAGAGTCTTATACAAGCTACTCCTACGGAACCACGACGATCAGTACGCAACGCTTGAGTGCGGCGGCACTGAATAAGAGCTTGAGCAGCCGAACGGTGGCGATGACCGCCGAAGCAGAGGTGACGAATACCGGATCGCGGCCCGGCGAAGAAGTTGTGCAGCTCTATATCCAACTTCGCGGAACCAGCCTGGCGGAACCGGTGCGCATGCTGAAAGGATTTCAGACAGTCGCGATAGCCCCCGGTGAAGCAAAGAAGGTGAAGTTTGAGCTCAAGCCGGAAGCGTTTGCGATATGGAACGATCGCAATGAGTTCGCTGCCGAAGCGGCGAAGGTCACCGTCTGGATCAGTCCCGATTCCGCTCGGGGCTCGGCAGCGCAGGCGGAAATCGTGCCGTAATCGCCGCGTTAGTGGTCCCTCAGGGGCTAAAGCCCGCGTGTTTCTTGGTCTTGGGAGGCACGGCTGAAGAGGCTGATGAAAAAATTCGCCAAGAGTCCAAAAGCGTACCCCAGGCGCTAAAGCGCCAAGTCATTTTCAACGACTTAACGGCACGACTTGAAGTCGTGCCCTTCCCAACACCATTGACTCTCGCAAGACCATCTGCACTTCCTCAAACCATTTGTCTTCCCAGAACGATTTGCCCTTGCCAAAAACGATTTGTGAGATCGGCTCTAGTATTCCGACGAAACTTGCGTGGAAATGTCCGGCCCCACTTTGACGATGACCGAGGTGATGTCATCTTTCTGTGGTTCGTGGCAGGAAAATCGCAGGGCCTCATGATAAAGGCCCTCCACGAGTTGGTGGGCGGGCCGATGGCGGTGAGCGACCAGATAGTCGAGGGCGCCTTTGGCTTCCCACTCAATGCCGTCGGGGGTGGCCGATTCCGTTATGCCATCGGTGAGCAGCGCCAGCAACTGCCCGGGATGGAGCGTGATGGGTGGATTGCGCGAGTATCCTACATCCGGAAATAATCCGAGGGGTGGTCCACTGCTCTCGAGCGTATGTTCTGTGGAACCGGATTGACTTAGCACATATCCGGGGATATGACCCGCGTCGGCACACACCAAAGATCGCGAACTCAGGTCGAGGCTCGCGAGCATGAGGGTCACGAAGCAGCTGCTCCCTAAGTCCTCGACCAGCATACGATTGACCTGGCTCAATATTTGATCGACTTCCAGTCCCATGGCGGCAAAGGAGTGCACATAGGCGCGGGTCAATGCCATGACCAGCGCTGAACCGAATCCATGTCCTTCGACGTCGCCGACGGCGATGCCCAAGCGGTTATTGGGCAGGGGAATAAAGTCGAAGTAGTCACCGCTGGTTTCGTATGCCGGATAGCCCGCGCCGGCGAGGTCAAAACCAGGCACAGCGGGCGCCGGGCGATGGAATTTCTGCTGTATTTGGCGCGCCAGGCGCAATTGAACTTCGCGTTCCTGAGTATTCAGTACCTGGGTAATGTCCTTGATCACGGCGACGAAATGCGAGGCGCTGCCGGTTTCGTCAATGATCGGGGTAATGGTTTCCTCGACGTGATAGATTTCCCCGGTTTTTTTCCGGTTGGCGATGGTCGCCTGAAAAGAGCGCCCAGCCAATAGCTCACTCCAGAGCCGCTCGTAGAAAGTAGGATCCTGCAGTCCTGACTTAAGGATTCGTGGAGTTCTGCCACGCACGTCGTCCGCGCTGAACCCGGTCATGGTCTCGAACGCCGGATTCACGTACTCAATGAAGCCCTGGCGATCCGTGAGGAGGACTCCGTCCGCAATCTGCTCGACCACTTGGGAGAGCAGCGCGCTGGTTTGCTGGGAGAGGCGTCCTTCCGTGACGTCGCGCATGAGCAACAAAGCGGAGGTGATAAAACCCTCCGAGTCCCGAACCGCCCTGCCCGTCACGCGGATCCACACCCCCTGCGGCCGCTCATCGTTGCCCACGAAAAACAGCTCGTCCTGAACCTCTTCTCCGCGCAGCACCCGTACCACCGGCAATTCTTCATAGGAAAGGAGGGCTGCCTTGTCGGGAAGGTACCAGCCGGAGATGGTGATCGATTTTGCGAGATCGCCGGGCTTGGCATCGGCAGTTCCCAATATTTCGCGTGCGGCGCGATTGTGGAACAACGAGTTCCCATCGGTATCGGCGACCAGAACGCCGACGGGAAGCATTTCGAAAATTACGCGCACAGCTTCCTCGTCCAAAGCTTCCTGGTCGATGACCTGTTGAATTTGGCGCGCCTGGGCCGTCGCGATCTGAGCTTGCAACCATGGGGATTGAAATTGATCGTCAATGAAATCATCGCTGAACTTGCGCCCGACTACGAGGGGCGGCGGATCGAATGGAAGATTGGCGACCTGCCCTTCGTGCAGTGCGATCCCGGATTGATGAAGCAGGTGTTCCAGAACCTGCTCTTGAATGCCGTCAAGTTCACGCGTCCTCGACCGCAGGCTGTCATTGAGGTCGGGCAGGACGTCGGACAAAAAGATGAAGCCGGACATTCGGCCGTGTTCGTGCGCGATAACGGCGTGGGCTTCAACATCAAATATGCCGACAAGCTCTTCGGCGTGTTTCAGCGCCTGCACCGCCAGGAAGACTTTGAAGGAACGGGCGTGGGCCTGGCCACCGTCCAGCGCATCATTCAGAAACATGGCGGACGCATCTGGGCCGAAGCCGAGCTGGGCAAAGGCGCAACCTTCTATTTCACCCTCGGAAATTCCGAGAAAAACGAACTCAAAACGAAAGCTGCAATGGCAGGAGATAAAGCATGAACCTGAATCAAGTTGAAATTCTGCTGGTCGAAGATAACCCGGATGACGTAGAGCTGGCCCTTCATGCCCTCCGCAAAGAAAACCTGGCCAATAGCATTCACGTAGCGCGCGATGGCGAGGAAGCCTTGGAATTCCTGTTTTGCCAGGGACCCCATGCAGAGCGCTCCTTTGAGCAGCCCCCAAAGCTCGTGCTGCTGGATTTGAAGCTCCCCAAGGTGGATGGCATGGAAGTGCTGAAGCGGCTGAAGGCGGATGAGCGCACCCGGACCATTCCCGTTGTCATCCTGACGTCGTCCAAGGAGGAACGCGACTTGATCAAGGGCTACGGGTTGGGGGCTAATAGCTACATTCAAAAACCCGTCGACTTCGAGCAGTTCCGGGAGACGATCAAGACAGTTGGTCTCTATTGGCTGGTCATCAATCAGATTCCCGCGACGAACGGGCTGGCACACGCAGCCTCCACCAACAAATGACCTGCGGCGCGGTGCGGAGGCCTCCGTGCCGCCCACGAAACTAAGCGGCATGCGTCAGGGACTAGCCCACGTTGAGAGCGCCCGCGAGGAGCCGAAATCATCCCAAATCCACGGGATTTACTGAAGAAGGCTTCAAAGCAGAGTGTCAACTACTGCCTAGGTCGCTAGCCCAGGACCAGACCTGAGCGGTCGCCGGTCCGGCAACGGTGCGCACAGTACCGAATCCCAGATCAAGACACTGATCGATGACCCGGATCTCCACGGGATTGTGCTTGATCTCGAGAGCATCGGAGAGGGGGCGTCGGATGGCGTCGAGGTGCTGCAGGAGATGCGCCGGCTGCGCGATGACCTGGTGATGGTGGCAATCACGGATTCGAGCAGCAGCGAACTGCCTCTGATAGCCAGCCACGCCGGAGCAGATCATTTGTTCCTGAAGCCGGTGGATGGAGCCCAATTGCGCACGCTGTTGCTGCAAACCTTCGAGAAGAGAGCCCTGCAATTTGAGGGGCAATGGCTGCTGGATCAAGTCGAGAACAAAGCGGCATTTTGCGGGCTGATCGGTGGCAGCGAGCCCATGCGCAGGGTGTATCAGGCGATCGAAGCGGTTGCCGACAGCAACGCGAGCGTGGTGATCCGCGGCGAAAGCGGCGTCGGCAAAGAACTAGTGGCCCGGGCGATTGTTGAGACCGGAACACGTCGCGACAAGCCTTATGTCTGTCTGAACTGCTCTGCCCTGCCAGAGACCCTGATGGAGTCTGAACTGTTTGGCTATGAACGGGGTGCATTCACCGGAGCCGACGCCGCCAAGCCGGGCATGATCGAGATGGCGCACACCGGAACGCTCTTTCTGGACGAGATCACCACTCTCGACCACGGGTTACAGAGTAAATTGCTGCGCGTCCTTCAAGAGCGGTCGGTGCAACGGTTGGGAGGTCGGGCGGCCAAGAAGATCGACTTCCGCCTTATCACGGCAACTAACGACGATCTGGAAGACATGATGCGGAAAGGCCGGTTTCGCGAGGACCTCTACTATCGCATCAATGTGGTCCCCATTTCCGTCCCGCCGCTGCGCGAGCGCCAGGGCGACATTGCCCTGCTGGTGGAGCATTTTCTTCGGCTCTACTGCACCGCTAACCAGAAACCAGCCAAACAGATGCAAGCCGGGGTAATAGAGATCCTAGAGAGCTACTCCTGGCCGGGCAATGTGCGGGAACTGGAGAACGTAGTCCAGCGGCTGGTCCTCATGAGCGATGGGCTGGCGATTACGGCACATCAGCTGCCCCAGCAACTCCTGTACTCCAGCGCGGTAAGTCAGGAGGCCATTCTGATACCGGAAGAGGGCGTGGACTTCGACGCCGAGATGGAGCGGATCGAGATTGCCTACCTTAACGCCGCCCTGCGCCGTACGGGAGGAAAGAAGTCGGCGGCCGCCGCGCTGCTGCGGATGGATTCGCAACGTATGAAGTATTTGTGCCGCAAGCTGAGAATCGAATCCGAGCCCGGCTCCCGCGAATAGGGTTAAAACTTAACCATAGCGAGGTTAAATTTTAACCTACTTGCGGGTTTTCGAGGCTGCGAGCCCCGCGGATTTCCAGAGGACCGCATGTAACCTATTGATTCTTCTCAGGAGATGGGCCGGATCCGATTGCACAGCGGTTTGGAAACTCCCGTGCTCTACAGGAATGCGTCGAAGCCGAACAAAAAAAATCTGGCTTACGAGGAGCTTACATGTCGATCCAGAAAAAGTCCCTGTTGAGCAGCCTGAACACCACCAAGAAAGCCATCGTGGCCAGCTCGACCACGCCTTCGCAAGTCAATCCCAGCGTCAACGCTCCAATTTCAGCCCGCATCCAGCCCCGCGTGAATGCCCGCATAGCCGCCCGCGTAGCGGCAAAAGTACGTGCAAGGGTCGCCGCGAAGGTGACCGCCCGGGTTGCGGCCAAAGTAGCCGCTCGGAAGAAGATCTAGTTTCGGGCTCACGAGAAGCTCAAAATCCTAAGACAAAGGGCCGACCTTTTTGGTTGGCCCTTTTGTCATCTCTGCAGAGCAAGCGCTCAATCCTGCTTTCACCAGACGCGGCGGGTGACCAGATCCCGCCCGAATCGCAAAACTAGACTTGCCAGGCTTCTTCTGCCAATCTGTATCTTTGCGATTCCCGTCATGCCGGGACGCAGGTCCGCAGCCCGGTCTAGCCATGCTTCGGCCGCATAAAAACGAGGAGGATTGATGCCGGCCAGTTGCTCTTTTTGCCCCAGGGCTGGGTCGAGTAGGACCCAATCGGCGGAGATGGAATGGAGAGTCCCAGAAGCCGGCAGTAGCCGAGATTGCACCCGCAGCCGCAGAGGTGATCCGACGCCAATGTCGTGCATGGCAAACTCAGGAATGTAGACCCGCGCCAGCAAAGCCGAATCGTCGATCAATTCGGCGACCGGCGCTCCCTCGTCGAGAACGGCGGCCTTGAGATCCTGCAAACGGGGCGTAGCGACAATCCCGGCGATCGGACTGATGATCTGGAGCTTGCCGGCTTTCTCAGTCAGAGTGTGATCTTCTTGCAACAGACGCTGCCGCTCCCGCTCGGCGGTTCCGAAATCGCCGTAACGCATCTGACTCTGGGTAGCACGGGCCGAGGCCACCCGGAGGTCTGCGCGCACTCTCGCCAGTTGAGACTGCAGATCAAGGTTTTCCAGGCTGACGAGAGGCTGGCCGGCCACGACTCTCTGGCCCTCGTTGACGAACACCTGAGTCACCGTCCCTTTCACGGACGCGTGTACAAACGCCTGCTTCACCGGTTCCAGAACGAAGGAGGCATCCTGGAAGTCTGGCCAGATCGGGAGCAACAATAGCAACAGTACCGCGGCTCCAAGACCCAGGATGCGGGGCGGAGTCATCCAACCATGCAGACGCTCTTTCTTGTCAAGGTAAAGGAGTTCGCTAAAACGTCCCAAGCTGTGAATGCGCCCCTTAAACACCCAGTATCCGATCAGTCCGGCGGGTATAAATGCCCATGCTGAGGAGTAGGAGTGCAGCACGTTGTATGAGAATCCCATCAAGAACGTCAACAGGAGATAGCCGTAGATCGCCGAGAGGATCGCGTAGATTAGGTAAAATGGACGCCGCCATCTCGGCACGTATTCTATGGCCGCAGGCATGCCGAATAGATGTTTACGCGTCCAACTGGAAAGGTACGCGGAGGTGCGCTCCTTGAAATCGGGCTCTCCGATCAGTTCACTGAAAATGTAGTAGCCATCGAGTTTGATGAGCGGGTTCAGGTTCAGCAGGGAGACGCCAATTCCAGTGACCATCATGACTTTGTAGGCCAGATTGTGTACGGCCATGCCAGGAGCGGTCGCCCACCAGACGCCGGTCGCGAGAAAGCACACGATCAGGTCACCCCAGATCCCGGCGGCGACGGTAGCAATCCGCTCCCACTTGCCGCCGTAGATCCAGATTTGAGTCACGTCGCAGAAGAAGCTGGGCGCGAAATACATCAGGGAGAAACCCATCTTCTCCACACCCCCGCCGAAGTGCTTGCAGGTGAGGCCATGAAAAGATTCGTGAAAAAAAGCCATGGCGCCGAACAATAACCAGAACTCCAGCAAATCGCGCCCTGACTTTGTGGTGAAGTTATAGAACTCGAAGCTATCGCGCCAGATCTCGCCGAAACGGCCTGCCCACATCGCCCCCATAAGAACAAACATCGCTACCGCGAGCAGGGTGAACCACCAGGTATAAACCCAGCGAAACCGCGGGTAGATCCGGGTGATGAACTGGTCGGCATCGGGCCACTCCGCAATGGTGATGTCGGAGAAATCGCCAAACTTGATGCGGTTGCGGTTCAGACGTTGACCGCGCAGTTTCTGGTGCAGAGTGATGTTTTTTTCCTGGGGAGTGCGGTAAAACAGGTCGGTGTTGCCCTGGATGAACGAGGCAAATTCACGGACAGCGTCTTGGGAGTAGTCGATTCCGGTTTGCTCCGTTGCCTGGAAGGAAATTTCGTCATAAGTCCGCTCGCCGTCGAAGAGTTGCAGCAGCACCCACTGTGAAGGATCCAGCCGGATAAAAGTATCAGCCCCGGGCAATTTGGCCAGAACGACGGGCTGTCCTTTTTCAATCTGCTGCTTCGCGATTACGCGCGGATCCAACTTCGGGACGGACCGTTGGACCATTCGCTCCGGCAGGTCCGGTAGAGCGGCGTTGAGGGCATTCGCGATGTTCATGGATGCGCCGGAAGGTGCACGTCGGCCTGCATGCCGGGCCGCAACTCAGGCACGGCACCGGTCAACTCCGCTAACACTTCGATCGTGCCGCTTGCCGGGTCGACCACCGGACTCATTTGGACTACTCGTGCCGCGTGTTCCTGCCCCGGATTGGCGTCGGCGACGGTGATTGCAACCATTTGCCCCAGCCTTACCTGGCTCACAAATCTGGAGGGGAGGGTAAAACGGACGCGCAGCGGGCTCGTGGCCGTGACCCAGATCAGGCGCTCGCCCCGAGACACGGTCTGGCCCACGCGAATGTAGCGGCGGGCAACGATTCCGTCGAAAGGCGCGGTGATCTGTGTCTTCTCAAGTTCCAACCCCAGGGATTGCTGGGTGTCGCGCGCATTGACCAGAAGCTGTTCGACTCGCTTCACATCCCATTGGTCGGCTTCGGCCTTGTAACGCGCGTGCTCAAATTGCTCCTGCGGGATGAGCTTCGCCTCCCACATTTTCCGGGCGCGCTCAAAATCCGACTCCAATACCTTGGCTTCCGCCTTCCAATTGTTGAGGTCGGCTTCGATGCTGGCCGTCTTGGCGCGGGCCGCTTCCAGGTCGGCCACGATTTGGCGGTCATCCAGTCTGGCGAGGGTGTCTCCTTTGCGCACACGGGTGCCCGTTTCGGCGAGAATCTGCGTAACCATGCCTTCCCGCTGGGCTGCCACGTCAACCTGATTCTCGACTACGATCGGACCGGAAGCAGTGTAGCGATTGTCCGTGGGAACGGGCGGAGTCGCCATCGACGCTGGTTGCGACGCGGGCGCCGCCGCTGCGGCCGGAACCGGGTCATGACTGCAAGAGGTGGCGATCAGCAGGGCGAGAAGAATAGAGACGGGATAACAGACTGTTGTTTTCAAGGGTTCACCAACCAAACCATTCCCACAGCTTTGACCAGATCCACATCACAGGTTGCCGGAAGAAAACCTTTCCCGCCGGATGCCAACCGGTGGACACTTTGCCGCGGCCCTGCATTCCCGCGCGCAGGATGATTTCAGAATTCGGCACCGCAATTCGGGCGTAGAAGGTGGGCGTGTCCCCTTCGAGTCGTCCCAGTGGACTCACGACCACGACTTTTCCCTCGAATGTGCGCGCCGGGAAGCCATCCAGCTTGACGCGTGCTGTCTGTCCGGCGGCTACGAGGCCGATGTCGGCTTGATCAACCGTCAGGTCCACGAGCGCTTCCGAGTTGTCGACTATGTCCGCGAAGGTTTCGCCGAATTTCAACTTCCGGCCGACCAGGTTCTCGATGTGGGGGGTTGCCACGACCCCATCAATGGGCGAGCGCACGAGGGTTCGGTCAAGGCGCTGCTGGGCTCGTGCCACCTCCGCGGTCCAGTATTCGGCTTGTGCCTGCTGGATGCCGGCTTCTGTGTCGTCATTCGCCGCCAGAGCCCGATTTGTCAGGGTGACTGCCATGTCCCGCTTCGCCTGCGCAGCCGCCAATGCGGAACGATAATCCCAATCTTCAATGGTTCCCAGCACGGTTCCCTGGCGAACCGGGTCGCCCTCTTTAACGTCTACCTGTTTGACGACCCCTTCGACTTCCACCCCAACGTGCGCTGCACGTCCAGCGGCCACCGTCGCTATGCCATCGACGCGCAGCGGCAGAGGAAAGAACGCGAGGAACAGAACCCCGGCACAGACAGAACCGATCAGCAGGGCACGGCGATGTTTGTCGAGCGCGAGAAACTTCCGCTTTCTCTCAATGAGCGGCTGCAGCACGCCGATGAAAGGCACCTCTTTATAGAGGGAAGCGTTACGTAGCGCGACCGTGGCCTGGCTCGCGAGCACCTTGATCATTTCAAGGTGCGCTACAGTCAGGAAATCGGGGTCGCGGCTCTCGAACGAAAGCACCCCAACCCGGCCCTCATCATCGGCCAACGGGACGGCATGAAACGCGCGCATCCCGGTCTGCGAAAAATAGTATTGGAATTTGACCCGGGTGGCTTCGCGTTCGGCGGACATCTCCTCCCCATGCTGGCTGATAAGGGTGGGTTCCGGCAGCAGAGACGCCCATTGCAAGATCCGGCTGAGCTCGGCAATCTGAGGGTCCTCGGGATTGAATTCAACACTTCCCGAAACCGCCCGCAAATGGATACGGCCTTTCTGTTCAAGCGCAATCGCGGCCCGCTCGTAGGGGATTACAGTCGCAGGTCCATTCACTACCGCCTGCAGGACTCGATCGAGATCGAGCGTCGATGTGATTTCGTGACTTACGTGGACGAGGGTTTCGAGGATCTCGACTTTGCGCTCGGCGGCCAGGAGGCTCGCATTGTGCAATGCAATCGCGGCAGACTCGGCGAGCCGGCTGAGAGTGAACAAGTCATCATCGTCAAAAGGAGTCTCGTCGAGCTTGTTGACCGCCTCAATCACGCCTACGAGCGCCTCCTGGTCCAGGATTGGAGCTGCGATGAGTGATACGGCGATTCCCTCCTCCAAACCCTGGTTGCGCCGAATCAGGCGCTCATCGTCCGCTTGCTGGATCAGAACCGGCTCTCCGTTATCCGATAGATCTCCGGCCACGCCTTCGCCCGGTCTTTGCAGGGCTGCTTCCCGGACGGTGACGTCGAGGCCCGCCTGGTGCATGAGCCGCAGACTCTCATCCGGTTCCAGCAACCAGACGTTTACGGCCTCGCACTCCAGCATCTCGCGTACTTTAGAGCCGATGATGGGCAACAACTCCCGCATTTCCAGCGTCGAGCTGAAGACTTTCTCGATGTCATAGAGTTGGGTGAGGCGCGTGATTGAGGCGAGAGTATTGTGATGCTCGTCCTGATAGCTGCGCGCTCCGTATAGAGCTGCGCTGGCTACTTCCGCGACCCGGCTCAGCGCGTTCAGGTGGCCTTCAGTAATCTTACTTTCGAAGCTAAGGATCTCAATCGCTCCGATCAGCGAATCGGCGTGGAGTAAAGGCAAATAAGACAACGAATACAAAGTTCGCCGGACGTTGACATGGGCATATTCT